>ENA-UOJL01002492-UOJL01002492.1-human-gut-metagenome-genome-assembly--contig:-P47-NODE-2492-length-14983-cov-9.684887_pt1 | contig 14983 bp, 14 predicted proteins | sample MGYA00242347_ERZ723894 | MGnify/ENA metagenome assembly ERZ723894
CTTCACGGCCTCGTCATACGCTTTCTGCGCCTCGTCGGCGGCAGCCTGCAAATCCTTGGCCTTCTGAGCGGCCTGCTGGGCTTCCTCAGCGGCCTTTTGCGCGGACTGCTGGGCGGCGGCCAGCGCCTTGGCCGCGGCGGAGGCGTCCTGTGCGGCCTGCTTGCTCTTGGACAATGCGGCCTGCCAGTTCGCGTCCGCGTTGGTCAGCGAATCACGCCATGCGGTCAGATCCGCCAGATACGCGTCCACGTCCATGACACGCCCCGACTGGTCGGGGGCCGCGTACTGGAACGTCTGCCCGTGCGTGGTCCCGTAGCCGAGCGTCCCGTTCTGGCTGATCGCGAAACCGGTGACCGTGTAGCCCTTGACGACATTCAGATAATGGCCGGTCTCGCCCACCGCGTTCCCGTCCTTGTCCTTGCCGTCCAGCACGCCGTCGGTCATGTCCTTCTCGTAATTGGCCTTCTCGGTCGTGTACCAGCCGTCGAACGGGTCCTTGTAACCCCAGGCCATGTTCTCGCCGACGTCGAACTGGCCGGAATGGCCGATGTTGTCGTCGGACCAGTCGACGTTCGCCATGCTCATCGCCATGAGCGTGTCCGACACCTTCAACGGGGCCAATCCCTCCTTGGCGCGAAGCTGGTTGATCTCCTTGATGAACGCGAGGGACGCGATCATGTTGTCGATGCTGGTCGCGTCGCCCTTCGCCCCGTTCTTGATGCTGGACAGGTAAAGCGTCGTGTCCTCGTCGGTGAGGACCTTGACCGCGTCGGACGCGTTCCGGTCGCCGAAGTAGGCGACGGCGCCCTGCGAGAGCTTCGACTGCGCCTGGTCGGCGATCTGCTTCAGCCGGTCAGCCTCGGCCTTCGCCTGTTCGGCGGCCTGCCGTTTCGCCGTGGCGTTCGCCGAAGCGTCGGATGCCGCCTTGTCGGCCGCCTGCTGCGCCTGGTCGGCCTTCTGCTGGGCGGCGGCGGCATCGGCTGCGGCCTTCTTCGCGGCCTTGAGCTTCGCGGCCAGGTCGGAAAGACCTCCATCATCCTTGGACAATTGCTCGACCTTGGCATCGGCCTTCTGCTTGGCTTCAAGCGCCTTGGCCTCGGCCTGCTCGGCCGCGGCCAGCTTGGCTTGCGCGGCGTTCACCGCCTCGTCGGCCTTCGTCTTGTCGCCGGTCGCCGTGGCCTGCTGCTGCTTGGCCGCGGCCAGCTCCTTCTCGGCGGCCGCCTTGTCGCTCGCGGCCTGCTTTGCGTCCGCGTCGGCCCGGTCGGCCTTCTTCTGCGCATCACTGATGGCGGTATCCGCCTGATCGGCCTTCTTCTGCGCGTCCGTGGCCTGCTTGTCGGCCGCATCGATATCGGTCTGGGCCTTGTCGGCGTCCTTCTGATGGGAGGCGGATTCGGCCGTGGCCTCATCCTTCGCGGCTTGCGCGGCCTGCTTGTCGGCTTCTGCCTTCGACTGGCCGTCGGAGGCCTGCTGCATGGCCTTGTTGGCGTCGTTGATGGCGTTGGAAGCGTTGTTCGCGGCCTGCTGGGCGGCGGCGATCTTGTCGGCCGTGTCGGTCGCATCCTGTGCGGCCTGCTGCTGGGCCTTGCTGGCATCGTCGTAGTTCGCCTGCGCCTGCTGCTGGTTGTTTGCGGCTGTCTGCTGCTGGGCGGCGGCGTTGTCGAGGTTCTGCTTGGCGGTGTCCAACGCGGCTGCGGCGGCGTCGGCCTTGGCCTGTGCTTCGGTCACGCCGGTCGGGGATGCCTGTGCGATGGCCTGATTGGCTTCCGCTGTGCTCTGCTGGGCCTGTGCGACGCTGTCCTGCGCCTGTGCGATGGCCTGCTTGGTCTGGTTGTCTGTGGTTGTGGCTTCGTCGGCCATGGCGATTGCAGGCGAGGCGAGGGTGGCCATTACGGCTGTGCTTGCCACTGCGATCTTGGTGAGATTGCTGCGTTTCATGAAAGATCTCTTCTTTCCTTGGTCGTGTCTCTTTTGGGGTTTGTGTTCCTTGGGAGGCGTTGTATGTTTTCCACCTACAGATAGTAACATAAATTTTTACTAATGCAAATTGCTACCACCTTTTTTCGTCAGCAAGACATGTGCCTACCCGAAACACGCCGACCACGACAAAGCGAAAACCAACAGCCAACACCCCCCGCCACAATGATACCGGAAACAAGAGCAGTCTGCTTCATATCACCCGGGGCATCCCCGGCAAAGGAACCTGGTCAGGCATGCTGTTACGCTCCCCCCGTGACCAGAAAACGCATAGTGTTCCCCTGACCGGTGCAAGTGAGGAGCGTGACCTCATCCTTGCCCTTATGGACGCGCAACGTTTTGGTCGCGGCGAGCTCAACCTTCAACCGCAAGGGACAGCAGAGTCACCCCATGATTCCTTTTTTATCGGCTGGATCTTGATGTAACCATACGGTAGGAGGACCCATGACGATGGAATCCTCCTACCGTATAGTCAGGGAAACGTCCGTTTACCCGTGTCAGCAGGAGACTTACCCTCGGCGTTTGAACGCGATGCCGGCTCCGGTGAGGAGGATGACGGCTACCAGGCCGCCGATCAGGCCGAGCATGCCGCCGGTCTGGGGCAGTGTGGGCACAGGCGTAGGCTCGGTTTTGACCCGTTTCCAGACCGCGTACAGGTCCGCGCCCGCTTGGGGCACGTCGATGATGTCCCCGCTCCGGAGGCTGGCGGCCGTGGCCTTCGGATCCTGGCTCCATCCCTGGAATTCGTAGCCGTCGCGCGTGAACCTGTTGTGCGTGTTGCCGACGATCGTGTAGTCGCCGGCGATGGTCGTGTCCGTCCATTTCGGGTCGGCGGCGGATCCGGTGTTCGCATGGTAGGTGACTGTCGTGTCCTCGCTGAAGCGGATGTCGTCGATCAGGTTGCCGTGGATCACGCTATGCTGCTTCACCGATTTGAATGTGAAACGGGTGACCGTGCTGGTCGCCACGTATCCGTCGCGGTCCGCATACCTCTCCCACGAGTTGTTCCGGGTCCTGACGGTGGGTTTGCCGGTGTCGTAGTCGAGGGTCAGGTCGCCGCGCGAGACCGCGGCCTCGTCGACCGTGCTGCAGAAGCTGGTGCCCGTGTCCCCGGCCTTGTCGTTGCCGGCGCCGTCCGCCAGACGCCGCGCCTGCTGGGCGACGCCCCTGAACGTTCCGCCGGCCGTCGGAGCGGGTCCGATGACCACGCTCATGCAGTCCGGGTTGTTCAGGAACTCCTTGCCTAACCCGTCCTTGGAGTTCGTGTATGAGGCGTGGGCCAGGTTCCAGTGGTAGGTGTGGCCGGGGACGGTTCTGATGTCCTGGTAGATGTAGGCGCCTTCCTGTTCGGCCACGATCTCGGAATACTGGTTGGCACGGCGGGTCTCCGGCACGTTCGGCCGTATGGCGTCCTGTTTGTCGCGTGTGCTGAAGCGCAGTTCGACGCTGCCGCGGCCGTCGGGCGAGTTGGCGGTCTGGCTCGACCGCCAGCCGAATCTCTTCTGGTCGAACCCGTTGATCGTGAATGATTTCTGCGTGTATTTCGAATCGTCGGGCTTGCCGTTGGAGTCCTTCTTGATCCAGTCCACGCAGTCCATCCTGCCGTCGGCCGACAGGCTGTGGATCGCCACGTTCGACAGGCAGTAGCTTGGATAGTCGTTTGGGTATTCGAAGCTGCCGTTGACCAGACGATCCGGCAGGCCGTTCGCGTCCGGGTCGGTCGGCGTGGTATTCGTCCCCTGCCATTGCGCGTACAGGGTGATGGTGCCCGTGGCGTCGGCCGGGATCGTGTACGAACCGGCCGGGATGCTTGCGCCCGTGCCGTCTGCCTTCGTGTTCCAGCCGGCCAGTGTGTATCCGCTGCGGGTCACGCCCGTGGAGGGTATGTCGATTTGGTCTCCGGGATTGCCGGTCATGTCCGTTATCGTGCCCCTGCCACCGTTGGCGTCGTATCTGACGGTCACGGGTGAGGCGGCGGTCTGGATTCCGTCGAGGGTGAGGGTTCGGGCTTGGGCGGTGCGGCCGCGGGTGGTGATGATCCCGGTCTTGGCGTCGAGGTCGTAGGCGACGGTCCATTGCAGGGTGCTGGTCGAGTGGGACGGAGTGGCGGCCAACAGGCCGAACGCGTCCCGTTCGCCCATGGACCCGCCTGCCTCGCGCACGGCCGTGTCGACCTTTTTCCAGCGCTGGTCGGATTCGATCTCATGGTTCCAGGTCATCGTGTTCGTGGTGGTCTGGTACGTGTCCGTAGGACGGGTGACGTGCATTTTCCCGCCGTCGAATTCGATGGTGGCCTTTGCGCCGGTCGCGTCGGCCAATGCGTAGTGCAGTCCTCCGAGCGATGCGTACTGGGCGCCGTAGGCGGCGATGTCGTACCGGCCGAGCAGGCTGATTGCCTCGTCCACGGTGGCGGCTTTGTCCAGGAGGAGCCGGACGACGGCCAGCTGGCTGATGGACGGCTTGCCGTCGTTGGGCGCCTGCCAGCGGTGGATCTGCAGGATCGCCGCCGACAGCCCCTTCTCGTTGACTCCGTCCATGGTGGTCAGGGGCGCGATGTTCGCGCTCGTCTCAAGCTCGTCCGTGGTGGGCGTCGCGTTCGCCTTGCCGGTCATGACCGGGGCGACGCCCACGCTCCGATACCCATCCGTCGGGGCGGTGGCGACCATCATGCCGGGAACGGCCGGATACCAGTCCATGTTGCGGACCATGAGGTCATGGCCTGTGTCCGTGTCCGTGACCGCCAGCGTGGTGCATGCCTGGGTCGTGGACAGGGGTATGGGCTTGCCGTGGTTGAGGTTGGCCCGTAGTCAGGCGAGATAGTCGTCGTTGCCGCCGGCGTTCGCCGACAGGTAGTCGTCGAGCTTGTAGTCTCCCGTGTACCGGGTCTGGTACAGGTTGTCCATGATCCTGACCGGCTTTGTGGGCCCGTCCACGGCGGTCATGGGCTTGGAATCCTCGGCCAGGGCGGTGACTGCGCCGGCCATCGAGGCGAGAAGCATGCCGACCGCCGTGATAATGGCGGCGACATGCTTGATCATGCTGCGGATGTTCATTTCAATCCTCCTCCGATTGCATGGAGACGGAACGGAATGTCAGCCGCGCCTCCGTCGGCTGTAGGCGAACGACGCGAGGGCGAGGCAGAGAACCGCCCCCCCCCAAAAAAAAATGCAAACAAGGCCCCATGGGCCGTGCCTGTATTGGGTAGTGTGGATACTGGCGTGGGTTTCGGGGCCGGCGGGTTCTCGGCAGGCTTGCAGCTGGTGATGCTGGCTCCGGCCCATGGCGCGTTGTGGTGTTCGACCTTGTTGCGGAACGCGATGTTCCCGTCGGCCCACAGGGTGCCGTTGGTGTCCGTGTCGACGGTCAGGTCGCCGAGGGTGAGGATCGAGCCGGGGAACATCTTCCATTGGCTGGATGTGTCCGCCCCGGGCACGAGTCCGTTGAGCCTGAACGAGGGGATGTCGTTGACGTTCCACATGAGGCGGCTGGCGAACCGGCGGTAGGCGACGCGCCTGTCCGTGTGGTCGTTGACCGGGATGCTGATGTCCTTGTCGTCCACGAACGTGCGGTACGAGTCGTGCAAGGCCCACGGTTTGCCGGATCCGTTGATGTTGACGACGATGCTCGCGGTCGCGGGGATGCCGGTGAAGCTGAGGTCCCATTGGGTGACTCCCAGCGTCTGCTCCTGCGCGTCGACCCATGCGGGGTCGAGGTCGAACGTCTGGGTCTGGCTTTTCCCGTCGCCCTTGAAGGTGAGGATGCCCGCTTTGGACACGTTGGCTTTGGTTTCGGTCGGGTTGGTGAACGTGGTGTCCTTGTAGTTGAGGAACGTGGTCTGCGTGTAGTCGCCGGTCTTGGCGGCGGTGACCGTGCCGGTCTTCTTGAATCCCTTCAACGTGGCGTTCAGGCCGGTCAGGCGGGTCGTGCCGTCGTTCCAGTCGATGGTGGACCCGTTACCCAGGGAGACGGTCAACGCGGCCTGTTTGCCGAGGCCCGATTGGATGGTCGGGACGGGGTCGGTGGCGGTCCGCTGGTATTGCATGATCGAGATCATGTCCCGGATGTGCTGTTCGTCGTATTTCTGGAATACGGCCGGGTTGGCGGCCTGTTTGAAGTTTCCGTAGGTGAACGGGGTGGTGATGGTGCCGCCGTCCAGCGTGCCGCCGACCTTCAGCGTGCCGTCGATGATGTGCCTGTCGTCGGCGAGCATGTCGCTGCCGGAGCGTTTCAGGTTCACGTTCCCGCCCACGTTCATGAAGTCGGCGTTCTTGTCGGGAACGTAGCCAAGAGCCCAGGCGGCGATGCCCGCAGGCACGGTGGACGGCATGTTGGTGACGTTGCCGGCGACGACGACGCTGCCCTCGTTCTCGTACATGCCGGCCATGTCCAGGTTCCCGCCCGCGTAGATGCCGGTGTTGGAGCTGGTCGTGTTCCAGTCCGTGATCGTGCAGTCGGTGCCGGGGATGTTCCCCTCGCCGCCGCCCGTCTCCGTTTTGGTCCATACGGCGTATACGACGATCGTGCCCGAGGCGTTCTCGGGGATCGTGTATTTGCCGCCCGGTTTCACGTTCTGGCCCGTCCCGTCCTTGGACAGGGACCATCCGGTCAGCGTGTATCCGGCGTGCGTGACCCCGGTTTCGGGCAGGGTGATTGCGTCGCCCGGTTTTCCGGTCGTGTCCTTGATGGAGCCGGTCCCGCCGTTGGCGTCGTACCGGATGGTCACGGCGGCCGGTTTTGTCGTCCCGCCTCCGTCGGCCCATTCGGCGACCTGTCCGGCCACCTGGGGTTCGCCGAGCGTGTTGAGCCATTCGACGATCCGGTGCGCGGCCACATTATGCGCTTTGGGTGTGGTGTGGCGGTCGTCGGGAGCGGCATAGCCGTTCGCGTACGCGTCGGGCAGCCAATCCCACCATTGTTCGGCCACATGGAAGCCCTTGCCTTTGAACAGTTGGTAGATGACAGGCAGGTAGGGTTTCGCCGCGGTCACGTCCTTCGTGTTGAGCTTGGTCTGGGCAAGGACTTCGGGGATGTAGTCGTATTGGGCGGCGGGGAACGAGGCTTTGATCTTGTCGGCCGTCTCCTGCATGGCCTTGGCCTCCTTGTCGATCAGCGTGGGGTTGAGGCCTTTCTGGAAGTCGTTGCCGCCGCCGACCAGGATGACGCGGCGCACCTGCGACACGTCCGTGCCGGACTTCTTCAACCGGCTCAGGGCGATGTCTACCTGGTCGGAGTAGGTCTTGCCCTGGTAGACGAGGAAGCCGGTGCCGCCGACGGCGACGTTGAGGTCGGTCGCCCCGTCCGCATCGGACACGAGCCTCGACCAGCGGTTGGTGGAATCGACCTTGACTGCGGGGTTATTGGCGACGATGCTGTCGCCGATGTACACGTCCACCGGCTTCTCCTCCGCTATGGCGGGCATGCTTGTCGCGCCCAATCCCACAGCCAGGAGACCGATAGTGGTGATGCCGGCCGCCAGTCGGCCGGATAAGCTGGTTCTCATTGGTTCTCCTTTGTTTTTGGTCTGCTTTCCCCGGTCGTGCCGGTGGAATGAGCGGCACGCCGTGGAATTCGTGCCAGGCGTCGCGCGAACGGCCAGCCGGCCAGGAGCGTGCCTCCCATGACCGTCAATGCTGGGGTGCGCGCGTCCTTCGGCGCGTCCCGCTCGTAGGGGGCGGTCTGCGGCATGCGGGCACGCTCGCCGGTGACCAGCAGGCGTTGCGTGTTGATCCCGTACGGGGTGCAGGTGACCAGGGTCGCCAGATCTTGGCCTTTGACGATGCGCAGCGAGTCGACCTGTCCGGGGTCCACGACGCGGATGTCCGTCACCTTGTAGGCGAGCGTGCGCCCGAGCGTGTGGATGTAGAAGACGCTTCCTTTGTGCAGCTCGTCCAACCGGGTGAACATCATCTTGTCCGCCAATCCGCGGTGGCCGGTGAGCGCGGTGTGCGTGGAGGGGCCGCCGACCGGCAGGCTGGTGCCGTGCAGGTGGCCGGCGCCCATGTCCAGCACGGTGTCGGAGGAGCCGTGGCGGATGGTCAGGTCCACGCCGATGGACGGGATCGAAACCGATCCCATGACCCCGTCTCCCATGTCCAACGACTTGGTGTACGCCTTGTCGTCGGAACCGCTGAAATCACCTTGTAGCTTGTGGGTGAATGGATCCTCGCCCTCGCCTATGGTCGGCTGGCCGGATGCGGCCAGCGTGTGGTTGTAGGATCGGGCCTGTTCGAGCATCGATTCGAGGCGATCCTTGGGCATGCCGGCGGCCGAGGCGTCGAGCGTGGCCGTGACCGCCGACTGCTCGTGGTCGAACACGACGCGCGCGGTGAGCGGAGGAACGATCAGGCAGGCGGCGGCGAGGGCGAGCACGGCGGACAGGACGGTCCACATCATCGAGCGGACGCGCGTCCTTTTCCGTCGTCTCGTTTCCACGCGGGACATGGGAGGCGTGAGGATCCGGTCGAATTCCGGGATCACGCCGTCCGTGCCGTGTGTGGTGCCGCCGTCGGTCATTCAATCCGCTCCGGTCACTTGGCGTCTTGGGCGGTGCGGCGGCGCAGCGTCCAAGCACCGCCAGCGCCCAGGGCGAGCAGGCCGGCCATGGCCACGGTGATCGTGACGCCGGTCGCGCCGGTCTGGGCCAGCTGGCTGATGGAGTCGAGGTTCTTGACGGTCACGGCGCCGTCCTCCGCGAGGTTGGCGTTGCCGCCGGTCAGTCCGGCGTTCAGGCCGGTGCCCTTGACGCTGGCCTTGCCGTTCTTGATGGTGACGGTGAACGATGCGGGCGTGGGCAGGTAGCCGGACGGGACCGTGGACTCCTCCACGGTGTATGTGCCGTCGCCCAGGCCGTCGAACGCGAGATGGCCCTGCGCGTCGGTGAGGCGTTCCGCGCCGGCCGCCTTCGCTTCGGCCGCGTTCTTGGCGTCCATGTCCGACCATTTGCCGGAAGCGGCGTCGAGCTTCATGTACTTGCCGGCCTGGTTCTTGATGACGAAGCCGGCGTCCTTGACCGCGGTTCTCCCGTCGGCCTTGACCTTCGCGAGGTCGAAGTCGAAGTTCGCCAGGGTGACATCGTCGGCCGCGGTCTTGGGCTTGTCGGCAAGCGTGGCCTTGACGGTGCCTGTGTTGTGGGGGTCCTTGCCGGTCACGGTCGCGTCATAGGAGATGACGACCGTCTTGCCGTAGGTCGCGTCCGACAGGTACGAGTCGCCGGTCAGCGTGAAACCGCCGTCCTGGTTCCATTTGATCGCCTGGCTGGGCACGGCCACGGCCGCCTGGTTGTCGACCTTGATCTTCAGGCTGTTCCTGACGATGGTGAGGTTGGTTGGCTGGTCCGTGTATGAGAGCTTGGTCGGGTTCGCGTTCTTCTGCGGGATTTTGAATGTGGCGGTGTAGCTGACGGTCTTGCCGATGGTCGTGTCGCCGGAGCCCTCCTTGTCGACGCTGATCGACGTGGACTTGATGACCGCGGTGCCCAACGCCTGCTTCTCCAGGTCCTTGCCGTTGATCTTGGTGCCCACGATGATCGGCAGGCCGTCCGAGTCAACGACCAGGTACAGGCCCTCGCCCGGCACGTTCAGGGTCAGGCTGCCGGTGTTGCTGGTCTTGTCGGCGACCACGGCCCCCGGCTTGTTCGCGGCGTCGGCCAATGCGTTGGCGACGGTGGAGAGCTTGGCGGCCTGGGTGGTCGCCGCGAGCGTGCCGGCCTCGTCAAGGCCCTTCGCGCTGTCCACGCTCAGCCCGGCCTTGGTCAGGGCGGCCTTCAGCCACGCCTGCGCGCCGGCCGCGTTGGTCACGTTCGTGCCGTCGATCTTCCCGTTGGCGTTGGCGTCCGCGTAGCCCGAGTAGTCGCCGATCTTGTAGGCGGAGAAGGAATGGTTGGCGAGGGTCTCGCCGGCCGGGGCGGTCAGGGTGATCGTGCCGGCACCGGCGGCCATGGCCGTGCCGGACAGTCCGGCCATGCCGCCCAGCAGGACGACGCCCGCCAGTACGGACGCGGCCAAGCGGCGCGTGCGTGTGTTATCGGTGAGGATGTTGCTCATTGTGTTCCTTTCCTTGGCCGGGGCGAATCCCGTCTGGATCCGCCCATTACCATGTTTGGTAGGCCCCGATGGTCGGGGCCGGGTCGCCGGTTCCGGTATGACTTTCCTGCCCTGTCGTCGATGATCCGGGGGGTGTTGTCGCCGGGAACGGGGACGCCCCCCCTGGGTCCGTTTTGCACGTCCTGTCGAGGACGGGAAGCGACCTCACACCGGTGGATGCGGCATGGTTGGCGTCCAACGGGTCGAATCCGGCGACTTTCACCGCGGACGGCCTGTATTTGCCCGGCTTCAGACCGAACTCGCTTATCGGCTTCGGCGTACGGCTGATGGGAATGGTCGTCTTCGTTTCCTTCAGCGTACATGCAAAATCGGTTGATTCCAACATTTTCTCGGTATTTACCAAAGTTTTTGAATAAAAAGTAGGGATGCCTTTCGGCACCCCTTGTTGATTTGACTTCCTCCCGGTGCTTTAACACCGGGAGGAAGTCAACTACCATGTTCGCCCTTAAACCATCTAAATGGATCAGGACTCTGGCAGCTTCCTCTCGTCTGTGGCTGGTTCAATAAATGCTATGGGAATTCTTTGGAAAATCAGCAAATGGTACAACCGCTACCAGTTCCTCATGTGGGCAGTCGGCTCGATCACCGCGATAGCTGCTCCCCTGATCGGCTACGCCACCTATTTCCTCGGTATCAACAACCAGCGTGCGGAACTCGTCTCGGACAGTCCCGAATACGCGAATGACATAACGGCCGGCAGCCTCATCCAATGGTTGACCGGCCAAGCACACAGCTACGGTCGAATCCTCGGCATCATCGCCATCATCGGCATCCTGCTCATCATCTTCTGCATCACCTTCACCATCATCGGCTGGATCAGCCAAAGAACCGAAATCAGCGGCACCGACCAATCCAGCGAAATACAGGAAAAAGGCCGGCGCAAAGCCGAAACCGAAGAACAATACGACGACTACGGGCAAACCATGGAGCATAGTCTAGGTATCTAATATCTAGACTATGCTCCTTCACTCGTCCGTATGGTCGAGGATCCACCGGGCGATGCTTCGGGCGGTCTCCTCGGGCACGTCCACCTGCATGGAACCGTTGCCGGCCTCCATATAGAAGCGGACGAGCCCGTGGCCCGTGAGCCGGTCGACTTCCAGCAGATTGTCGGCATCCTCGGCACGGCAGTGTTCGCTTGTATCGTTCTTCGCCCGTTCGCGCAGATGTTCGGGCAGATATTGGTTGGCGAGAATCTGCCGGCGCAGTTCGCCGCTGTCGGTGAATTCCATCGGCTACCCTTTCGAATGTTTCGCGCCCGGCTTCCATACCGGTGTCCCTGGATTCACCGGGGAAACAATCATCCCTTGGTTATCGCGCAGTTCGACGTTTGCCCCGTCGATGCCCAGCGTGCCTTCGACGCGCCGCCCGTTCCGCTTCCATGAAACCCGGTAGGATCCTTTGATTCGGGGGAAACCGGACAACGGGTCCATATATCCGGGTTCGGCGATCGCGAGACCATCGAGATTCCACACGTCGCCCACATACTCGTCCATGGTCTTCGGCTTCGGGCCTCGGGGGTTCCAGTTCTCGGCCGGGGACATGAGCGCGAGGGCGACGAACAGCAGCAGCACCGATGCGCCGACGAGCCTGCCCTCGTCCATCGTGAGATTAGGAAAGCCGTTCCGTGCCATCACCAGGCAATAGGCATACGCCATGAGTGGAATGTCCGCGAGGAAGGCATACCAACCGAGAGCATTCAGGACCCTCAACAGCAATGGCATCCGCGAATGGTCCACCGCCTGAGCGTATTCGACAAGCTCCATCAGCTGAACCTCCAATGCAGTTCGTGCTGGTTTCGCTGGCCGATGAGCCGTACCTTGACTTCGATTATCCTAGTTTCCATGTCTTGGGTTTTCTTCTCTACGAGATTGCTAATGCCGGATTTTCTTGTCACCAGCTGCCGGTTGCTCCGCTGCCAGTGGATGTGCCTCCGCCGAATAGCGCTGAGTACGTTCGCCTGATCCTGCACGAAGATATTGCCAGCAGAATCGTTCTTCGGAACATACGTATCATCGGTTGCGGCCAATGCCGGCATGGAAATGCCGGCCATGATGAACAGTGTGGCGATGGCCGCGATGATTCCGTTAACCAGTTTGCCCATCAGGTTTCCCCTCGATATGCCTCTTGTTCCAAAACCCGCAGAAAATCTCATATAGCCACCACCTGTGGTCTCTCGCGACTCGTGGATTCCCAGATTCCCATCCGAGCCCACGGAATGCCGGTGTATTTGGATGAAAATATGTCCAGTTCTGCCCATGCGGACCATTGCTCCCGGTCTGGAACCAGTTGGACGGACAGGATAATCGGGATACGGGCGTCACTCTCCCTTACCGTCTCCATCAAAGCTGAATCGTCTTCAAGACCCGGATTCACATGGTCGATAATCAGAAAGGAATCCGGCTCTTCCAAGATGGACGTGGGATCGTTCACCGGAATCACACCTTGCACGGGCTTGGTATAACCTCGATCCACATACCCGTCAAACATATAGACCCGTTGCCCCATTTCGTTGAGACCAGGTATCAGGGTGTGTGTCAGCCACCAGGTCTTGCCGCATCCCGCGCCACCCGTCACCAGTAGGTTCCCATCGGAAACCGGGTTCCATGTCGCAACGCCATCATCGACCAATCCGATTGTGAGGCTTTTCACCATGCGCAGCTCACCTCCATCCAGATAAGCCCGCGCCCGTCCACAATCGATTTGAACTCGTCTATCCGCCAGCGGAGCGCGGCCGAATCGACCTTGAATGATTCAAGCCCGCCGTCGCGCAACGATTCGAACAACGCGTCGGCCTCGGCCCGGGTTCCGAACGGTTCCGGCCATGCGACCCATCGGCCGGGGTGGCATGGCAGCCAGCGTGCCAGCTCTTCGTATTCCTCCTCGTTCAATTTTCTGTCTCCTTATCCGCCGGATGCCGGATACCGGCCTCTCGATCCAACCTGTTGACAATGTCCTGCATGCCCGGGTGGTACCGTTCGATCAGGAGCAGTCCCCGATGATGGTCGTTGCGAATCGAAACCCATGTTGGGCAATAGTCCAAGAACTCGTCGGCCTGCTCGTTCAGCTTCAGCATCCCATTCCGACGTATGATCGTGTAGCCTTTCGAAGACACGGTGAATATGACCGGCTTGGACCATGGAAGACCGACCCCGAAAATCGAATCCATACAAACCTGCGCATTCCAGAATTCCGGGACCCCCGGAAGGTCTTCAGGCATCCAAAGCGCAACTATGACAAGAAGAAAAGCGCCTGAGGCTAAACCAATGCAGAGCGCGAGTGCGGAATTATCTGGATCCGCTTGGAAAGGCAATACCGCCAAACGCTTTTCCCAGAACGATGGGGGAATCCGTATGGACAGGATGATGACCCATATCTGGCCCAGTACAAACAGCAGGCGCGATGCCGAACCGACGATTTCCGAACCGGACAGAGCTTGTATCAGCAATGCCATGACATCATATCTGACGATAACAAAATCGAGGACGAGCAGCGATAGCACTACTGCCGTAATCAGCGTATAAACGGCGATTCCGACAGCCCATTCCCCGATCGTCCGACCCCACAGCATGAACGCGGGGGCGATGGCAGCGCAGACGACTATCGTCAACGCGACGATATGGGGCGGATCAATTCCTTTTCTCATCATGTTTCTCATTCTTGTGGTCGCGGACGATGAGGATCATCCAGCCGAAGCACGGGAGCATCCGGTATTCGCCATACCGGGTCAACGCGGCCGCCAGGCGTTCCGCGCCGGGGCGGGTGGTCCATTCCCTTGAATCCTCGTCGTAGTCCTCGGCGATCCAACCCTTCTTCAACAGGCCGTAATGCGCCTTCTTCCACGCCCAGCTGACGATCGCGCCGAACAGGCTGCCGGCCAGCCAGAGCAATAGGATTCCCAATACGATCGCGAACGGGGTGAGCACGCCCCACCAGTACCCGTCCATCAGAACCGCCCCAGCCGGTGCAGGGCTTCGACCGAATGGATGCGGGCCTGTTCGCCGCCCGCGCCCTCCGCGGCGTTGACGGCCGTCCCGTTCTCGGCCGGCGAGGCGAACATGGGTCGGCGCAGCTCCCCGTACTCCAGCTCGTAATCGGTCGGATCGTGTTGGGCGGCGAGCCGGGCCAATTCCCTGACCTCCTCGCCGGACAGGGTGATCTGCGCGGTGTCCAGGCCGTCGAGCAATTGGCTTATCGTCCAATCCCCCGTCGCGGGATCCCGCCACGCTTTGCACCATTCGCCCAGATATTCGAAATCCTCCGGCGGATGCATGTAGTCGAATGCCATGATCAGTTCCTTTCCGTGGGATCCGGGTCCGGATCCCATCCGCGTATGCGTGCGATGAGCCGGCAGACGCCGGCCGGCATGAGCAGTATGAAAAACGTGGCGGCGGCGGCCTGCGAGATGGCGGTCATGATGCGGATGCCGGACAGGAGCCGCAGCAGGAGCGCGCCGCCCAGGGTGGCGAGGGCGCCGAACGCCATGAGCAGGAGCGCCATGGCGAGGCTGGCTGCCAGCAGTCCCGGCTCCACGCCCGCCGCCGGCCGGGACTCCCCCATGTGTCGGGATGATGCGCCGTGCCTCATCGTCGTCCGCCTTTCACATGCCGCCGGCGTCCGGGCTGTCCGATATAGGAGAGCGTCCATTCCCCGGCGTCCCGCGTACGGTCGAGTGAATTTTCAACGTTTGCGCTTTCGTTGTTCGTTGTCGTGTTTGGTGTCCGTTTTGTCGCCTGTTTCTTTTCCGGCGAAGGCGAGCACTATCGTGCAGATGAGGCACGTGATGAGGATGAGCGTGGTTCCTGGGTCGATTGCCATCAGGCTCGCTGCCCTGTTGTTTGATGTTTTCCGAGCATGATTGGTGCCTTCTACGAAAATTTTATGTGGACTAATTCAGTATAACA
>ENA-UOJL01002493-UOJL01002493.1-human-gut-metagenome-genome-assembly--contig:-P47-NODE-2493-length-14979-cov-12.143661_pt1 | contig 14979 bp, 10 predicted proteins | sample MGYA00242347_ERZ723894 | MGnify/ENA metagenome assembly ERZ723894
ACAAATTTAACCGAAAACTTTGATCCAATTTTATTTGGATTGTAACAGGAAAATCAACTATGGTTTCAATTAATTCTGCTCTATCTTTATTCCTTTTCTGTAATTCATCATTTAATAAACTATAAAATGTTTTTCCATTAGAGTCTTTCTCCCAATCATATCTTGATATACGTTTGTATTCATCAATTATTTCAGCAAGACTTTTTTGTTGAAAAATATAATCGGTTAGATGTCTATATAGCTTATGATCAACAGATAAAACCAACTTAGAACGTAAATATTTTTCTAAACTTTTTATAGGCAAATAATTTGTTGGAATAGAATTATGGATTTTCTTTCTATACTTATCCGCTTGATCTTTTATATCCCCATCTAATATAATACAAATAGATGCTCTTTTCCCTAATAAATTATTTCGAATAACATCATCTGCCAGATCTAATACATTATTCCAACCTCCACAAGGAAGAACATGGACTAATTTATTATTCATCATAGATTCTTTTTTTAGAATTCGACGAATAATCTCTTTTGCTAAATCATCTTCTACTAATATGATCCTATCATAGCCTGAATGATCATATAGGAACTTTGTAGCATATGCCGGATAACAAGGATTTAATACTTCTAAACTATTATCAGAATGGCGCTCTATATAAAATATATTCTCCGGTTTTATTCCTCGAATTAATTCTATGGAATGAGTGGAAAAATATATAGCATAGTTATATTCGTCAGATACCTGTGTTAAAAGAGTCATCAATTTTTTTAGAGAAGAAGGATGTAAGGCTAATTCAACCTCATCTAAAAAAAACATACAAGGTTTTTCAATATTATCTCGCTCTTTTTTTCTTATTGATATAGAGTTTAGAATGCTGATTAACAGGTTTTCGCCAGTAGACATATGAAACTGGCTAATGCGCTTTCCCTTTTTTTCATAATAAAAAATATATCCACCTTTTAGACCAACATCTTCACCTTGTACATACCATATTTTTTCATAAAAATTCGAGTCTCCTTGAAGAATTTCTCCTAAATTTTGTCTAATGAATTCATCTGCTTCTTTTAACATTTTTGGGTTGGCATTCTCCAAATTTCGCATTTTTTCATAAGACGTATTTCGAAATCTATTCCCGAATATAAGGCTACCTTCGTAAAAACCGTTAATTTCCATTTTTCCATTACTACTATGCGCCCAATAATCGGTTAAATTTTTAGTATCACTTCGCTTCTTTTCCCATCTTCTGGTTATCCCATTTAGTTCACATTCAATAAAAGCATCATCCTCAATTGCTCCAAAATAATCCGCCATCTTCATTCTAAAGAAGGCTCTAGACGCGCACGCTACAATCGTACTTTTCCCTGATCCATTTTGCCCAGTTATAGCATACAATCCTTTATCAACAGGCAAAGCGATAGTAAGATCATCAATTGATTTAATCTTGTGAATATGAACATTTAATCTCATATAGGGAGGGGTGTTTTTGTTTAATACAAAAATAGTGTTTATTTCATGATCTTCACCATCGACTCGATGAATTTTATCTCTTCGTTGGTGATCCCATATTTGGCATAGAGTTTTTCATCCGTCCATGACTGGGAAAAGTCTTGGATGGGCACCAATGAATAAACTTTCTGCGCAGCATGTTGAGATATTTTCAAAAGCAATACTAGAAAGCGAAACAGACGACACCGCATATATGAGATGGCATTATCCGCTTCTTGTTCACTTGCGAAAGGCCCAATCGCCAAATAGGTTTCCGTACAACAAGAATCAGGCTCACCATAAAACGGCTTATTTATTATTTGATGAGGATATGTGTCACCAGCATTATACGCCGCGGATATATATATTTTATGCTTCCCGATCAGGTGGTTGGGATCCACGATCTTTTCGCGAGAGATAAAGCCCGTATTTTTATTGGCATATAACTTTAGATAGCCTTCGACATACGAGGATTCGCCTTGTTCGTAGGTTCTCAATCCAAAAGGCTTCTGGGCGCTAACCAAAGAACTGAAATTAGAACTATTCCCATCTATCTGCTGCACTTTTCTCAAAATAGAAATAGACTCATTATATCGGATAAATGAATCACAGCCCCGCTCCAATAAAGGGCGTTTCATTATAGACAGACTATCTCCCAAATGCGTTGTAATCTCGCATAGTCCCGAATTATCTCTGTCCCACAAGAAGAAACATACTCCGCCTTTAATTTCTACTCCGGGGAAGCACTCCAAAGCATTGGGAAAATCATGTATAACCCGAATACGAGAATCCGAAAGCATTTCATTCCTAAATTCGTCCAACCCTCGTCCTCCGCTGAACCATCGTGACGGGACAATCATACACAGAAAGCGGGGTTTTAATTTTTGAGCCTGCTGAATAAACTTATGATAGATAGGGATAGCGCTTGCTTGTGCACCGCCATCGCTTAACTGATACGGCGGGTTGCCTATAATGACATCGAATTTCATATCGGGGAATATGGTTTCGGGATTCTCGGTGTGGATAAATTCGTAGGCGTGGCTCTCCAGTGTGTCGTCGCGGTCGTATACCTCCCGGCTCGCCCCGCAATAGCGGCATCGGCCGTTCTGCCAGGAGTGTTCCGTAGACCGGAAGCGGATATTTCCATCCGCATCGTGAAAGGCCGTGCAAACCGAATAGGGCCCGTTCGCCTGTTTGCTGCAATAGACCGAACGGCGCGACAGGAGGGCCGTCAGTTCGGTAATGGCTATGCCGAACAACTGCCGGGTGAAAATGTGGTCGGCCCGCTGCTGTCGATCGGGAATCCGCTCGCACAACCCCTCCATCAACCGTTTGGCAATCTCGCGCAGGAAGACTCCCGTTTTGCTTACGGGGTCAAGGAATCGCGCATCGGGATTGCGCCACAACTCCGCAGGCAGCAGATCGAGCATGCGATTGACAACGACCGGAGGGGTGAACACTTCGTCGTTGCTTAAATTGGCCAGGCAGGTCAGCACATCGGGGTTATAGTTCTTCATCGGCTCCGAGTTTGAGGAAGTGAACAAGCGGATATTCGGCTACGGGGGTCGGAATAAAGGCGGCATCTCCGAGGTCGGAGAAGAGGTTGGGACCCTCCATCGGCTGGCTTTGCAGCAGGTTGGCTAGCGTGAAATCGCGGCGTTTGAACCGCCCGCCGCCAATGTCCGACCACTCGGCAAAGACAATCGGCCGCGCCGATTCGTCCGGGGTTTGGAGGGTCAGTGCATCACCCCACAGAATGTTGATCGCAAGCAGATAGCGCACCGCACGGCAACAGGAGGGCTTCATGCTCTTCGGGAAAAGAGCCCGGTATGCTGTCAGGAACGTATCGTAGAGATGATTGCGGCAGAGCGTCACGTTGTCTGCCAGAATGTCGATTCCGTAGAGACTCGATACGGCAATCGCGGCATGGCGTTCCCATTCGGATTGCGTCGCGGCATAACGGGACGACACGACGGCGAGTTTGCGACGCAGGATCTCGATCAGAAAAGCGCCCTGCCCGCATGCGGGTTCGAGGAACCGGGATTCGATGCGCTCGGTCTCGTTCTTCACGAGGTCGCACATCGCCTTGACCTCACGCTCTGCGGTGAAGACCTCGCCGTGGTCGGCCACGCGCTGACGCGAGATGATTTGCGGTGTATGGGATTTGGTGGAGGGCATAGGCTTCTTTTATGGAGAGCCTTTGCCGTATTCGGACAGGCAAAAAAGAAGAGCGTGATACCGTTCGTTATTGCCTATCCAAATCCAAGGTCACGGCCAAGTAACCCAATGCACAGATAAGCACGAACGGTTCACGCCCAGACGGACGCGAACCTTCGCCGCTCATTCCCGTGCATTCAAAAAATTGGCCGTATTTTGGATTTGGGAATAAGAGCTAAAAGCTCAATTAGTTATATGTTGATATAGTCTTTTTCTCTTGTCGCTGTTCTGTTTCTTGATTTTACGGATTCAAAGATAGGAAAAATCCCCGGATTTATTTCATCCGGAGGTTAGATTCGGTCCTCGATTTACCGCTTGATGGTATGGCGTCGGATGACGGGGCGTTCGGGGCGGACGGGGTAGCCCAGGCGGGTCATGAGCTCTACATACCGTTGGCGGAACCAGGCGTGCGCGGGTTGGCGGTCGATGAGCAGCTGGAAGCCTCCGGGGCCGTTCGGGTCGCGTTGCAGGCGGATTTCGGTATTCGCGACGTCGAAGCGTCGCGAATACTCCCGGGCATGGAGTTCACCGGAGACGTAGATGGGCTTCATGGCGATAATCTCGCGGGCGCCCGATTCCGAGATCCCCATGTCGCGGCAGTATTCGCCCCAGCTGATGAGCGTCTGCGTGTCGGGCAGCCAGTGTTCGATGCGGTCGAACTTCGCCTGCAGCTGTTGTTCTGCCTGTTCGTGCCGGGCCTTCTCCTCGCGGTTGGCACGGTTCAGCGTTCCGATCTGTTCGTGCAGGGCGGCGTTCTCCGCGTTGAGGCGGTCGATCTCCTGCTGCTGCCGCTTGACGCGGGAGGTGCCGATCATCGCCCCGATTCCTTCGACTATGTTCGACCCGACCTCCGCCGCGGCGTTTTTTAACCTGGCACCCTTCAGCTCGCCCTTCACACTCTTCAGCTCGGCCTCGGTGCGGTTCAGTTCGGCGCTCTTCTGCGCCTGGAGCGTGGCGGTCTGTTCGTATTCGGTGCGCACCTGCCGCTCCTGTTGTTTGAGCTGCTCGACAGCCTTCCGCTTCTGCTCTTCGAGACGGAGCAGCGCGTCGATGTTCTCCTGCAGATCCTGCTGCTGGGCGATGGTCTGCCGGTAGAACTCTTGCGTGGTGATGTGGCGCGCCTCCGAACCGTCGATGCCGCGCTCCAGCCCGTATTTGGACATCGCTGCGGCATAGGTGTCCTGATACTGCTTGAGCCGGACGCGCGACATGACGTCGTCGGCGCAGAGGCGGGGCCGTGCGGCGGATTTCGGACGGTAGTGTCGCTTGCCCGGTGTTTCGGATGGGACGGTGCGGGCCTTGCGGCGCTCGCCCGTGACGATCGGCACCACGGCGGCGTGGATATGCGGGGTCGATTCGTCGCGATGTACGACGGCTGAGACGACATTCTCCGTTCCGAAGGTCTCGCGCAGCCAGGCGAGGTTGTCGGCACACCACTCCGGAAGCCGCCCCTCCTCCTCGATGCGCTTCATCGCGTCGTGCGAACCGGTCAGCATGACGCGGATCACCCGCACCTGGTTCGTTCCGATCTTGCGCGTGAGACCGGCGTGTTCGAGGCGGTAGCTGATCGCTTCCGTACGGTCGGCCACCTCCTCGGGGAACTCGACAAGCTCCTCGTTGAGGCAGGTGCGCTCGGGCGAGGCGTTGGTGGGTATCTTTGTGCGGGCAATGTGGGCGGTCATCGCCGCCTCGTTGCCCGGGGCTTTGTCGAGATGCAGGACGGCATATCCCATGGTACGGTCGTTTTTCGGAGGGTTGTGTGGTTGAAGAGGGGACCGCCTCGGCGGTCGGCGTGCGCAGCACGACAGGGGGTGTCCAGAGGGGCTTGACCCTTTGGCCTATTGGGGCTTTTTCAGCGTCGGCGGGCCGATGCGTTGGAAAAAGCCCTAATAGGCTATGGCTTTTTCCTCGGGGGAAAAGCCGCGGTCGCGAAGCGGCCGATGGGTGGGCGACGGTTCTGGCGTCATTCCGGGCGACGTTACAACTTGCGGCCGCGACGACGCGGCGTGCGGGAAACCTTTGCGGAGGGTCGGAGCGATTCGTTCAGATCCTTGTGGGCTCGGTAACTCTCCGCCCGGTCGATGACGGTCGCACCGGGCAGGGCGCTGCGCAGCCGTTCGAGGGTGAGGCGCCCCGCCTCGTCGTTGTCGAGGAAGGCGTGGATCGTCGTGTGGCGTGCGAGAAACGGAAGGGCGCGGGGAAGGTTGACCACGGAGTTGAGTACGGCGGTGTCGGCGGTTGGCGTCGCCTTGTGCTGCAATGTCAGGTAAGAGAGCAGGTCGAAGAAGCCCTCGAAGAGCAGCGCCGTGTCGCCGTGCCGGTCGAAGGTCGTGATGGATTTCGGGGCGCTGCTCCCCTTGAATTGCGGGCTGCGCAGCTCCCAGCCTCCGGCATCGTTGCGGAAGCCGATGGCGAAGAAACGCCGTTCGCCGACGGCGTAGTGGACCTCGCGGCACAGCGCTCCGGCCACGGCGGGGTCGATGCCGCGCTCGCGCAGATAGCCGATCAGCGCCGGGTGGCGAATCTCCCCGACGCCGAGGATCCGCAGCGGGGAGTCTTCGCGCGGCAAGGCGGTCGGGAGGGGCTGGAAGGGAACTTCGTCTGCGGATCCTTTGCGCAGGCTCCGGATGGCTTCTGCCATGCTGCACCCTTCGAGGCGCATGACCAGCTGGAGGAGCGTGCCCCCTTCGCCCAGCCCGAAGTCGTACCAAAGCCCCTTGTCGTAGCGGACGCTGAAGCTGGGGGTACGCTCCTCGCGCAGCGGCGAGAGGAACATGCCGTGGGTGGCGGTTTCGTGGTGGGGCTGCAGCCTTCGGCGGAGGAGATACTCCCGGATGCCGATGCAATCTGAGGTCGTCTTCATGGCTATCGGCTTTTGATGGGGACAATCCGGTGCAGTGCCGCCTCGACATCGCTGTCGCGGAAGAGCACGCGCCCGCCGATCTTGTGGGCGCGGATCCGGCCGCGGTTCACCCAGTCGTTGAGCGTCACGAGCGAGATACGAAGGCGGCGGGCCGTCTCGCGGCGGGTCAGATAATTTGGTGTCTCGGCGGAGGGTTCGGGGTGGAGCTGCCGCAACTCGTCGCGCAGCGATTCGCGAATCATCTCCGAGAGCTGGTCGGCGGTCATGCCGCTCAGAAAGATTTCCTTGGTCATAACGATTCGAATTTGGTTGATGACGCAAAGAAAGGCTTTCCGAACCCCTCCCGAAAACGGCGAATGGCGTTACAAATCAGCGCCAACCGATGCCAACCGGTGCCACACCGAAGACACGTCGTCGGCCGTTTCCGGGCTTTGGCATTCGTTTGCTTGGGTTGGCACTGCCGTGTAATCGGATTCCACCCGATGCAAAATAGGCCTTCTAATCATTTGGTTTCTTCCAAATAATTGTTTTTACCATTTTATATTCTTGTCTAATCTCTGCCATTGTTTTTCCATCTATTTTCCGGAATGCAGTGCAAGTGCGTGCATCTGATGGGTCTCGATATTTGTCAGTCCCGAGTTTTTTGTATAAGCAGCAAAAAATTGGACGTTTATCGATTCTTATGTCGAACAGATCGTCGAATAATATGTCTCGGGGTCTATAATAGCGGCAGAGGTTGCATACTTTGAGGTTAGGATCCAAATCGTATAGTTCTACGATTCCATAATCATATAGAGAATATTCTGGGAGAAAGTCGGGATGAAAGTCGGAGGTTAACTCGAAGATAGCTTTGTTTCTGTGACATGAGAATGTCTGACAGTCCGTATTCCCACAATACATTTTATAGCTTTCAAAAACTGAAAACTTCACCAATTGCTTGGGATGTTGAGGTGGACCGGTAAAGTCTCCTTTCGGTTTGAAATTATATAATCTGATAAGATCTCCGTCTTCTGTGATGATGGGGCTATTGATGATTGATTTTATATCATCTTCCGAGTTGATCTTTAGTTCTATGATTTTATTTCCTGAGTCAATCTTTTGATGTTCGCAAGGATGTGAAACATATATTTCGATAAAGACCGGTGTATACTTTTTAATGGAATTTGAAAGGAGAATGTCTGCACGAAAGTTATCGTAGAAGGCTTCAACTTCAAATGTGTTATAGAATTTTTTTAAATCATAATTTTTGTATCCAGTCCAGTTGCAAGATTCATCAAATGAATCTTCGTACCATATGCAGGTCTCTTTATTTCTACAAGTGAAAGGAACTTTAATTTCGACTCCGAAAGGTTGTTCACTTCTGAGTTTTTGTAGGATTAAAAGTTTTGCCAATGAATGTAAGTAACTTTCATAGCTGCAGTTAGGAGAAAGAGCCTTGTGCGCAAAGTGCCATTGCCGTATTTTCCCCTGCTTTGCAATCATTTGACGATGGCAAAAAAGACAAAAAAATTCGTCATTGCTTGGATTAGCATCTTTTATGTGTCTAATGTTTCCGGAAGAATCCAATGCATAGTGTTGATCTTTGTTTGACGAATTATTCATTGGAAAACGTTATTAGTACCTCCCGAACGGCGTTGGCTGCAAAGAGGGTGTCACCGCTGCTTGAGATCTGAACGCGGCACGGCTCCAGCCATCCGTTCGTAATCCATCGGTCGAGCGTCGGTCGTGCGACACCTAGCGCCTCGGCCAGCTCCTTTTTGTTGAAGAGCCGGCTGCCGTTTGCCATCAGATAGCGCTCGCCCTTGTGCACGCCCAGCCAGTAGTCGAAGCGGTGGAGGATTGCGTCGGCATCCTTCAGCTTCGGCTCATACCGTTCGTAAGCCCATACGTGCAGGCTCGACGGATCGAATCCGGCAAACTCCGGCCGCTGTTGCAGCTCCCGGACGAGTGTCTCGAAGCACTCCAGCTCGGAGGCCCGGATCGTTATTTTTCGGCGGCGCGGCATGGCTGGCTATCTCTTTTTTGCACGGTATCGCTGATGGGGATGTTTCGGCATATTGGGATATTCTCGTTCCAACAACCCTTCGGCAACCATGATAGGGATGGCTCTGTTTTTCAGGTATCGCAGACTTTTCCCTACTTTGTTAGCTATGGTTTCCAGTGATTCAAAATCAACACACGCGTGCAGAATAGCTGTGTGTAATTCGCTGGAAGATAATCTTCTGCGCCTTTCCTTATCTGGAGAGCTAGCAACATTACTAGCAACATTACTAGCAACATTACTAGCAACATTCCCGGGGAGTCCCCCCTCCCGGAATTTTTTATTGATTCTGTAGTGCGTGCCGCGGCCGATTCCCTCGGGAATAAGGTATCGGTCATTGCATAACTCTTTGAACAACTTTGTGATATCGGCACTGTGCTTGTCCAATACCAATTGCATCCGGTAGTTGGTGATCTCGCCCTCGCTGCAACAGGTCGCCAGGGTCATCAACTTATTGTGTTCTATGGACGTTATATCCTCACCGAACAGGGATTTCAGATAGGAGATGACCTCATCGGACAACAAACTGACAAGGGGCAATGTCAATACGACTTTGTCGGGATGAGTGATCTCCTCGATTCGCGGGTTGCGGTAATTTGCCTTTTTCCAACCTTGCATGATCTTGTCGGCACCGCTTCCGGCCTTTTCCGCTGAACCGATCAGCATGAACATCGTTTGCAGGGCCTTGTTGCGGCATACGCTGTTGCCTCCTTGATAATATTGGGCAATGGAGAGCAGCAGGGAACCTGGATTGGAGAATATGTAACAATCCTTGTGTAGTTCGATCGTAATGTTCGAGTCGACCGAATAGTCGCAATGGACCAGTGCATTGATAAATGCTTCGCGTAGAGCCGTATGTGTCGGTGTTTCGTCCTCTCTGATGCCGTCCTTCAGGGCGAAAGGCTTGGGCAGGGCTGCGGCCAGCTTGGGATAGACCCGGTAGTAGAATTGGAACAGATTCGCCTCCCAGGTGCCGTCCGGGCAGATGCGGTCTGTCCAGCGGTCGTCGGGGTTGGAACTGAAATATTCGCGGTAATCGGGAAAGTATTGCGGACATCCGTAGGCGTCGGTGATGCTGTCCGTTTTGCCGAACATCAGCAGACCGGCAAGTGTCAGTCCCTCGATCTTTTCTCGCCGATCGATCCGGTAACCCTTCAATTTCATTAGGAAATGTTTGTCGTCCAGCAGCAGCCACGGATGATCGGGGCTTTTGGTTGCGACCAGCCGGCGGTATTGCTCAAGAGTTGCCTTGTCAATATCCTGCTCGATGGTAAATTCGGGCAGAATTTTGTAATCGCGGGGATGTTCTGTGATATCAGCGTCGGCGAACATGCGTTGTATTTCGCTTGCATCGCACCGAAAGTCTCCTTCGTAATTCCGCTTGAATGTATTCTCGGGGTTGTTATGCAGATATACGGGTATCTTGTTGCGGGGAGCCCGTGGCACATTGAATACCAGGACATAGCTCCCGTTGTATTCGCCATCCTGCACGTCTTTCTCCTGCAGGACGTTTGCGCTGCAATGAGCCTTGTTGTTTACGTTGTCCCAAAACTCTTTTTTGTATTTGCGCGCCTGCTCCAGTGTGATGCCGTCAAGTGTGAATTTCCCGTCCTTCTCTTTGACGCCCAATACGATGACTCCACCTTGCGTATTGGCGAAAGCGGAGTAGGTTTCCCACAAGCTGCCCGGAAACCCTCCCCTGGCGGATTTGAACTCCACCTCGGCCGATTCACAGTCGGCCATCAGAGATTCGATTTTTTCTATAAAATCGTAGTTGTCGAACAGTGTTAATTCCTGCGTATCGTCTTTCATTGCATCAGTCTGTTTGAACAAAGTTAAGAAAATTCCCGGACAACACTCTTTAAGATTATCGTGTTGTGTTGCTTGCCCCCGAAAAATAGGGGTGGCTCATCAGCTCCAGGGCGGTCTGCTCCTCGGTGATCTTGATGTACTTCATAAACTCCCGTTCGGTCTTGTGGCCCGTAACCTTCATGATGGCGATGGTCGGGATCCCCGCCAGATACATGTTCGTTGCGCCGCTGCGGCGTGCCGTGTGGGTCTTCACCAGGTCGCACTTCTCGACCAGCCGGCTCTTCTTTTCGCCATTCTCGATGTAGGAGATCTCGACCTTCTCTGTGATGCCCGCCTCGCGTGCAATCTCCTTGATGAGGTGGTTCACCTTCTGCTCGTAGGTCCTCGGCAGCCGATTGTCGTACTTCTCCAGAATGGCCTGCAGCTCGGGTCGGATCGGAATGACGACGTGGTTGCCGGTCTTCTGCTGCTTGAGGTCGATGACCTGCTGTCCGTTCTCCAGCGTGCGGATGTTGCCTTCGTTGATGGTCGAGTAGTCGCTGAAGCGCTGCGCCGTGTAACACCCCACCAGAAAGATGTCGCGGGCAACATCCTTGTGCCGGTTTTTCGAGAGGTCGAGCGCGGCGATGGCCCGGATCTCCGACTCCGTCAGATAGATGTTCTCCACGTCGGCCGTCAGCACGCGGAACTTGCGGCTCTCGATCGCCCCGTTGTCGTGCAGACCCTCCTCGCGGGCCGCGCGCATGATGATCTTCAACTCCTTGACGTGGCGGCCAATCGTATTGACGGAGTAGTTCTTGGCGGTGAACCAGGCGACGAAGTCGTCGTAGAACTTCAGGTCGATGTCGGCAAAGTCGAACTGCTTGCGCCGGGCTTTGCAGTACTCGTCGAACTGCACGACGAACCCCTTGTAGTTCTTGATGGTCGAGGGGCCGTAGCGGAGTTTGTGGATGTTCAGCCGGGTGCCCTCCTCCATCTCGCGCGTGAAGCGGGCGATGTAGTCGCCGAGCGATTCGCGGCTGCGGACGCGGCGGCCTGTGGTGAGGCTGCGCGGGTGGTGGAAGCTGTAGATGATCTTCTCCAGCCGTGTCTTCGTCATTGCGTGCTCGGGATCCTTGGCAATCTCTCCGAGGATGTGGCTGCGCAGTTCGGAGAGATTCTTGGTCAGCTCGCGTCCCTGTTGCTCGGTGAAATCGTCGGTAAAGGTGAAGCGGCTCTTGACCGTCTGCCGCTTGTTGTCCCAAGCGTCCGTCAACACCATATATTGGCTGTCGACGTAGAACTGGTTGCCACGGCCAACCGTGAAGAGAATTTGGATTTTGACCAGTTTGTTTTTCTGGGTCGAGCGAATGCGATAGCAGAATGAGGCCATAGGTCAGGAGGTTTTGTCTGCTGCAAATGTAATCATTTTTGTCATACATTTGTCATACATCGGCCGAATTTTCGAAAACTTCCAGACCTCGCAGTTGTTGAAAAACAGCTGTAAAATATTGATATATAGATAAAATAAAATTAAAATCGGTAAAATTAGATTCAAATTTATGGCGTCCGCTTCAGACCTCAAAGAGGGCTTCTAATCAGCTAATTTACAGCGATTAAGAAGCCCTTTTTTATTCACAGGGGCGCAAATAGGGGCGCAGCTTCTCCAAACGATTAACTTCCAAAGAATCAAAATACTACTAAAATTTCACCGCCAATAGAGAGATTCCGCCAAGATTCTTTATAAAATTTCTCTCCGGTTTTTTCAACAAAATAATACCACCTTTATAATAAGTAAATAATAAATCACGCTTTCAATAGCGCACTATTATACCCGCTATTCGACCGGATCGCTGGGTAGGCTCCAATAGTACCGTCGGTTCCTCCACGTCAGCGGCAGCCGTCCATACAACGACAAAAGGGACGATCTCCAAGCGTTTCCATATCCTACCGGGCAAGTAGTTCGCCGGAGGCTTACAAGACCTAAAATCGACCTCTCCAAGAGTTTCCCGTTTTCACGCCGCGACGTCGCACCAAAAGTAGGCATAGGCAGGCTGGCAGATAACGGTCAATCTCCAACAACACACCGCGCCGCGGCTCGAAATAATATTAGGGTATTTCTCCAATACAAAATCCCGGCTAAGTACTCCGAGCGCCAATAATTAGGAGCTTCGCCTACAAGGCCGAAAACAGCGATTTTCAAGAGGCGTTTTCTTCGGGCGGGTAAATACTCCTTCGAAACGGCAGGAGCGTAGAAATCGGCATCTACAACAGCACGGCGGAGAACGCCGGAAACGCTGGCCGAGGGCGCGTATTATAGAACGTCGAGGAGCCTGACGGGGCGCGGCGCGAAATAATATACGAAGGTTTCCCTATTAGGCGAGAGCGAGATTATCAAAAGGCGTAGATACAGCGTTCACGCAGTTTCGCGTTATTATATTCCCCTTTATCCTATTCAGAGCAATAGCTATTACATAGATTACTTATTCCCCTTATTATTATCAGAGAGGCCGCCGCGACCGCCCTCCAAACAGTTCCCGGAGGGTTTGGGGGAGGTTCAGCGCCGGGTCACGCTTACTTATTCTTAGGAGGTTCCGTACGAGGTCTGCCCGAAACTGACGGCTTCCGTAGTTCCCGGCATCGTATCGGTCGATGACGCTTACCAATTCCCTCCGTACTTTACAGCGGGCCGCCTTCAAGCCTTTACGCGTGGCAGAGCTGCAAGCCTCCCGCCGCTTCGCAAGATATTCGGCATACCCGTATTCGTTCAGCCCTTCGGCGATCTCGCGCTCTTTCGGGGTCATTTCATCCGTTATTTCGATCCGTTCGAACAGCACGAAATTCCGGGCTTCCCGGGCGAGGAACAGATAGAGATCGCCGTAGCTGGCTACAAGGTCGGCCACGGAGTGAATATCGAGCCTATTCAGCGCGAGGGCCTGCCGGTCGGCCAGCTTAAATTCGTAACGCGGAAAATAGTAGCCATGACGGGCGAGAATATCGAAGGCGTCGTCCTGCCGGGTTCGGTTCCGCAACGGCGTTTTAGCGACGATCTCGGCCGTTTTATCATAGATCATAACTTTCTTATAGCTCCGGTCGCCGAAATAGACGGTTTCGTCGTTGAAGGCGTTTCTCGGTCGAGTCTTATAGCCGGATAGCAGGCGGATCAGCCGACGGCACGGGATTCGCGTCCGCAGGTTCAGCCCGACCTCTACCTGGGTAACACGGCCCCGGCCCAACTCCTCGTAGGAGATATTCAGATCGGCCGCCAACCGTTTCAAGGCACGGATAAGTGCCTCGGAGGTCAGATCGAGCAACGAGATTCTTCCGTAGTACCATTTACGGAGGCTATTCATAATAAAGAGCCTTCCGGTTCTCCTTACGTAGACCAGTCCGAGCGAATGCGGAGCAACGCACGAGGGTCCTTTCAATCGGTAAATATCGACGCTATCGAGTACCTTCACGATCTCGCAGTTCTCGAAGGTCCCCGAAAAATTCTCCAACATTATAGTCAAGTTATCTATCATAAGCGGACGTTTTTCATTTTTACAAAGATACGCAAATAACATCCCCAATATTCACCCTCACGCCGCTACAACCCTTAAAACGGCCCAAAAACGACGCTCCGAATCCCGCGAAATCCCAATAAATTCTGGGGCCATAACGAGGCTTAAATTTTTTATAATATTTTCTTATAATTATTTTTTAATACTTAACTAAACACAAAAACCGCCCCCGTCGGGGGCGGTCTACGAGGGACGGAAGCGTCCGCGTTCTATTCGTTCAGCGCGGCTTCGATTTTCTCAAATCCGTCGTCTTTACAATTATTCGGCGTGAGATAGGGGCGTCGCGGATTTTTCAAAAGCACCAGATTCGGATAACTTTCCAATCCTTCAACAGCTCTGAACCACCGCCGGGCACTTCGGCAAATCACAATCGTCACGCCTTTATTCATCAGATACCGGACCAACCTCACGGCGAACTCCTGCGTAGGGAGCAGTCCCGATTCCGATTTCACCAACCGCGTCGGTATATTCCCGTACTTTTTAGAGTGGTAACCCAAATATTCGACAATCGTCAGGTATTTCGGGGCATCGGGCCAGCGTTTCAATACTTCGCCAAGCAGGTTATTCCAATAGCGCGTATCAATAGCAAGCAGGTCTTCGTCTTCGGTCGGGAAGGGAATACCGTTCAAGAGCATCGCATCGGCTTTTGTTCGCAGGAATTTCCGGCGCTGGTCAGGCGTCATTTTCTTCAAGGTTCCCGCGTTACCCGGTATTTCCTCCGTCTGCTCTACCCAGCCGGGATTAAGCGTCAGAATAGCCACCTTCGCGTTAAAGAAATCGCCATGTACGGGTTCGGGCACACCCTCGCAGCGGATTTTCCGCAGATCGGGAGCCGTTTCGTTATAGGCGTCGATCACGGCCCGTTCGTCGGGACAGACAAGATTTTCCGGGGCTTCGGCATAATCTTTCTCCGCCAACATTTCGGCCAATACCCGCCACGGGTTTTCTTTTAACAAGGTTTCCTTCGTTTCCATAATAAAAGGTTTAATAGTTAGGTTCCCAAAGATAAGATATTCTC
>ENA-UOJL01002496-UOJL01002496.1-human-gut-metagenome-genome-assembly--contig:-P47-NODE-2496-length-14970-cov-5.802347_pt1 | contig 14970 bp, 16 predicted proteins | sample MGYA00242347_ERZ723894 | MGnify/ENA metagenome assembly ERZ723894
TTCATTTCAGTTGATTGATATATGTTACCACAGCATACCGTTTTCCGCAAGGAGACGCAGGCCCGATGAGAACGCAGCGGCTTACGCAGCGCTCTGATTGCGAGCCGGAGTGTTTCCATCCCTCCATTTTGACGCAGAAAAGCGCCCCGCTTGTGAGACTGGCATATCTCACAAACGGGGCGCAAATATGGGGCGTACTTATTTTCACTTTTCCTGCCATTCCCGCAGAGGTTTCAGTTCCTCGAACAGACGCAGATAACTCTGATACCGGCTGGGCTGGAGTTTTCCCGCTTCCAGCGCTTCCCGCACGGCGCACCCCTTTTCCTTGGTATGGCTGCAATCCAAAAACTGGCACTCCCCCAAATAGGGAGCGAACTCCCGGAAGGTCTCCGGCAGGCGGTGTTTCAGCTCCAGATTCAGTTCCTCCGTTTCAAAGGAGGAAAAGCCCGGTGAATCCATGATCTCCGCCCCGCAGCTCAGACGGAACAGCTCCACATGGCGGGTGGTATGGCGTCCCCGGCCCAGGGCCGTGCTGATCTCCCCGGTCTTTAGCTGGAACGCCGGGTCCAGCGCGTTCAGGATACTGGATTTCCCTACGCCGGAGTTGCCTGTAAAGGCAGATAGCTTACCAGCGATCAGGGGGATCAGTTCCTCCAGACCCTCTCCGGTCTCCGCGCTGATCCGCAGTGTCGGGAACCCGGCGGCGGTATAGATGCGGTACAGTTCCTCTGCCGGGTCCAGATCGCACTTATTCAGCAGCACCACCACCTCGCAGCCCTTCAGGGCAGCGATGGCCGCAATGCGGTCGATGAGAAAGGGGTCTGTTTTGGGGATGGCGGCAGAGCCGATCACAACCAACTGGTCGATATTCGCCACCGCCGGCCGTTCAAAGGCGTTTTTCCGGGGGAGGATAGACTCCACGAACCCCTCGCCGTTTCCCAGCTCCCGGACCGTCACCCGGTCCCCCACCAGAGGGGACAGGCCCTCCTTCCGGAATTTTCCCCGGGCACGGCAGGTCAGCACCTCCGCGCCGGTATCCACATAGTAAAAGCCGCTGAGGGCTTTTTGAATCCGTCCCTCTGCCATCGTATCAACCAAAGCTCCGCTCATAGGATTGCTTCTGATCCAGCACGCCGTCAAAGTAGACCTTCACCATTTTCCGGCCCGTGCCGTAAAGGGTGGTGCTCACGGCTCCGTCCGCCTCGTAGACGGTCTCGCTGTACTGGGGATTCGGCTCGTCGCCCACATAGATCTCCACCTTGACAATGTCCTTTCCGTTCTGGGGAATGTCCACCGTGATGGGCAGGGCGCTGCTGGCCAGTCCCGCGCTGACCCGGAACTTGATGGTCGTCCACTCCGGCACGGTCTCGCCGCTGGCCGGACTCTGCCAGACGATGGTGCCGCCGGGCTTGTCGCTGTCCACTACCTCCACATCCGCAGCGTCGCAGGTCAGCTTGTAGCTTTCCAGCTGGGACAGCACACTGTCAATGCTCATTCCCACAAAGGGCAGGACCGTTACCGGTTTGATGTCCGGGCCCTTGCTGAGGATCAGCTTTACGGTATCGCCCTTTTTCAGGATCTCGCCCTGAGCCGGCTCCGTCTTGATGACGTACCCCTCCGTGATCTCCTCGGAGAACTGCTTCAATTCCTCCGGGGCCTCCACGGTCAGCTCCAGATTGTATTCCTTGTTCAGCTTTTCCAGCAGGATACGGGCGTCCTGCTCGGATTTGTTTTCCAGATCCGGCACCTCGCCGGTCTCCTCACCGGCGCTGACCCACACCTGGATCACCAGCTGGCTGCCCTTCCGGGTCTCATCCTTCTTGGGGTCCTGCCGGAGGATGTGGCCCTCCGGCACGTCGGCGCTGAACTCAGAGCCGGCCTTCTGGATCTCAAAAACACCTTCGATCCGGGGATCGTTCTCCGCTTCCTCGATGGTCATGTTATACAGATCCGGCACCTGATACTGGTCCACCGCCGCAGGAGCAAAGGAGCCGAGGATGGTCTTGAACAGCACGATCACCACGGCCACCGCCGCCACCGTCACGGCACCCACCAGCACGCCCCGCTTGCCGCTACCGGTGTGGCGGGGCTCCTCGTCCTCGTCCCGTTCCCGGCGGGGATAATTCCGCTCCGGCTGATGGACGGGGATGGTCACCGTATGGCTGGGCATGGTGCGGATGGTCCGGGTAGGCTCGTCATTCTCCTCCGGGCGCAGGTCCGAAAGGTCGAATTTCATCTCCACCTCCGGATTTTTCCGGAAGGCTTCCAGATCCGCGATCATGGCGTCCGCCGACTGATAGCGGTGCTCCAGATCCGGGGCCATGGCCTTCATGCAGATCAGTTCCAACTGCTCGGGAATATCGGGATTGATCTCCCGCGGAGCCAGCGGAATGGAGCTGAGGTGCTGGATGGCCACCGCCACGGCGGATTCCCCCTCAAAGGGCAGCCGTCCGGTGAGCATCTCATAAAGCACCACGCCGGAAGAATAGATGTCGCTGCGGGCGTCCGGCCGGTCGCCCCGGGCCTGCTCCGGGGAAATATAGTGGACGGAGCCAAGAGCCTCCTGCGTCAGGGTCTGGGCGGAATCCGCCAGACAGGCGATGCCGAAATCGGCCACCTTCACGCTGCCGTCCCGCAGGACCATGATGTTCTGGGGCTTGATATCCCGGTGGATGATGCCACGGCTGTGGGCGTGGCTGAGGCCCCGCATGATCTGGGTGATGAAGTGCAGAGACTCCCGCCAGTTCAGCTGGCCCCGCTTTTCCATATACTGCTTGAGGGTGATGCCGTCGATCAGCTCCATGACGATATATTCCATATCGCCGCCCCGTGACACATCGTACACCGATACGATGTTGGGGTGAGACAGCTGGGCAACAGCCTGCGACTCCGCGTTGAACCGGCGGCGGAACTCCTCGTTCTGCGCCAGATCGCTTTTCAGAATTTTGATCGCCACCAGACGGTTGAGGCGATGGCACTTTGCCTTGTAGACGATCGCCATGCCGCCTGTGCCGATGCGCTCCAGAATCTCATAGCGGTTGTCCAGCATTTTTCCAATGTATTGATCCATACGTCTCCCCCCTTCTTACAGCTTCTGCATCAGGACTGCCGTCACGTTGTCCGGCGCGCCCTGACTTTTGGAAATATGCAGCAGCCGGTCCAGACAGGTGTCCAGATCGCCGCCGTGGACGATCTCAAAGAGCATTTCCTGATCGGTGACGGTGTTCACCAGCCCGTCGGTGCACAGCAGGATAAAGTCCCCCTGCTCCATAGGGCGGATATACCCGTCGCAGGCGGCGTTGGTATCCCGGCCCAGAGCGCGGGTGATGAGGTTCCGCCCCGGATGGCGGCGGGCCTCATCAGCGGTGATGTCGCCGTGGTCCACCATGGTCTCCACCAGAGAGTGATCCTTGGTGATGCGGGTGATCCCCGCCTCCGTGATGTAATAGGCCCGGCTGTCGCCCACATTGGTGATCACCGCGCCGTTCTCATAGGCCACAGCGGCAACCAGAGTGGTACCCATATTGGCAAGCGCCGCCTCCGCCTCTGCCCGCTCCGCCACGGCCCGGTTGGCCATGGCCACCGCGTAGGCAGAAGCCTCCCGGAGCTGCTCCGGGGTCATATCCGGTTTCAGGGCCTTCTCCATCTTCGCCGCGTAAGTCTCCGACGCCAGCGTACTGGCAAGCCGGCCGCCGGCGGCGCCGCCCATACCATCGCACACCACACAGATGTCACCGTTCCGGGCGATCCGGTAAGTATCCTGATTTTCCTTTCGCACAAGGCCAGTATCCGTAACGGCCCAGGTTTTTATCATGATTCAGCCGCTCCTTTTTTCCGTTCTTCCATTTCCTTCCGCCGCAGCTGGCCGCAGGAGGCGTCAATATCTCCTCCGAGGCTCCGCCGCACCGTGGCGGTCAGACCGTGAGATTCCAAGCGCTTCTGAAACGCCGCTACCCGGCGGGAGGGTTTCAGAGGACTCTCCGCCACATCGTTCAGCGGGATCAGGTTCACATGTCCCGGCATCCCCTTCAGCTTTTTGGCAATAAGATCCGCCTGCCAATCGTGGTCATTGACACCGTCGATCATGGCGTATTCAAAGGAGATCCGCCGCCCGGTCTTTTTAAAGTACCGGTGGCAGGCGTCAAACAGCTTTTCCACGTCATAGGCCCGGTTCACCGGCATGATTTTGGATCGTGTCTCACTGTCCGGCGCGTGGAGGGAAACCGACAGCGTCAGCTGCAATTCCAGGTCCGACAGCCGGTCAATGCCGGGGATCACGCCGCAGGTGGACAGAGAGATGTGCCGCATACCGATGTTCAGCCCGTCCGGGTGGTTCACCAGCTCCAGAAACCGCAGCACGTTGTCCAGATTGTCCAGCGGCTCGCCGATGCCCATCAAAACGATATTGGAAATGGGCAGGCCGGAGTCCTTCTGGGCGAAGATCACCTGGTCCAGAATTTCAGACGGTGTTAAGTCCCTCACCTTGCCAGCGATGGTGGAAGCGCAGAAAGCGCACCCCATCCGGCAGCCCACCTGCGAGGAAACACAGACAGTGTTTCCATGGTGGTACTGCATGACCACCGTCTCGATACAGTTGCCGTCCAGCAACTGCCACAGGTACTTCACGGTGCCGTCCAGCTTGGAGACCTGTTTACGGGCCACGGAGGGCGCTGTGATATAGCACCGCTCCTTCAGCTTCTCCCGGAGAGGCTTGGAAAGGTTGCTCATCTCGTCAAAGGAGGTGACGCCCTTATGGAGCCAGGTAAAGACCTGCTTGCCCCGGAAGGCCGGTTCCCCCATCTCCTTCAGGGTCGCCGTCATTTCCTCCAGGGTCTGGGATTTCAAATCGATCATATCGTCCTCGTTATTTCCGCTTCATGCGGCAGATGTAAAAGCCGTCGGTACCGTGGCGCTGGGGCCAGAGGGTCAGCTGCCCCTCCGTCTCCCCTACCGGTGCCGGCAGGGTGAAGCCGTCCCGGCAGAAATCGCTGTGCTCCGTCAGGAAGGCGTCCGTCACCTGCTCGTTTTCCTCCGGCAGAATGGTGCAGGTGGAATACACCAGCACGCCGCCGGGGGCCACATACCGGGCGGCGTTGTCCAGCAGCGCCGTCTGGATCACCGGCAGGGTGAACAGATCGTCTGCCTTTTTGTAGCGGACGTCCGGCTTCTTCCGGATGATACCCAGACCGGAGCAGGGAGCATCCACCAGCACCGTGTCAAACCGCTCCGCCCATTCCGGACGGAACACCCGGCCGTCTCCGGCGGAGGTGGTGATGGAGGTCAGGTCCAGCCGGGCCGCGCCCTCCTGAATTCGTTTCAGCTTGTTTTCGTGGAGGTCGCAGGAGACGATCTCTCCTTTGTCCTCCATGGCAAAGGCGGCGCTGAAGGACTTGCCGCCGGGGGCGGCGCAGAGATCCAGCACCTTTTGCCCCGGCTGCACGCCGGCGATCAGGGACACCAGCCGGGCGGCGGGGTCTTGCACCAGCAGTTTACCCTCCCGGAAGGGAGCCAGCGTGGTGAGATCCCCGGCTCCGGTCAGTTCCAGACAGCCGGGAACCCAGGGGTGGGGCTTCGCGGTCACGCCCCAGCCTTCCAGTTCCTTTATCAGGCTTTCCGCATCGGTTTTCAGTGGGTTGACCTGTACCGTCAAAGGCGGGGTATCGTTATTCGCCGCCAGGAATGCTTCCGTCTCCTCCCGGCCTAAAATCGACAGCAGCCGCTTCACCAGCCATTTGGGATGACTGTACCGGATGGAGAGGTATTTTGCCTCGTCCCGCTCCGGGATGGGCGGCAGCGCCGTCTTATTTTGAGCGATCTTGCGGAGCACCGCGTTCACAAGGCCGGATGCCTGCCCTCTGCCGGAGATCTTCGCCAACTCCACGGAGGTGTTCACCGCCGCGCTGTCCGGCACCCGGTCCAAATATAAGATTTGATATGCACCCAGACGCAGGATCTCCAGCAGCGGCGGCTGAAGATGATCCGGCTTCTGGGAGCAGTACGCGCTGAGGTAGAAATCCAACAACTGCTGGTTCTGGACCACGCCGTAAACCAATCGGCTGCACAGCGCCGCCTCCGGGCCCACCAGACCGTCCCGGCCTAACTGAGCTTTCAGAGCGGCGTCCGCCCAGGCATGGTTATTCCGACAGGACATCAGGACCCGCAGGGCCGTTTCCCGGGCGCCCATCAGTTGTCCCTCCGGCCCCGGTTGCTGCGGCCCAGGAAAATGAGCACATAGCGCAGCAGCTGCAAGGCGGACATCAGCAGCGCCGCCACATAGGTCAGCGCAGCCGCCTTTAACACCTTCCGTGCGCCGGGAAGCTCATCGTCATACAAAAGCTGTTCGTTTTCCAGCGTCTGCAAGGCCCGGTGGGAGGCGTTGAACTCCACCGGCAGGGTGATAAGCTGGAACAGGGTGGTCAGGGAGAACAGCAGAATACCGATCAAAAACAGGGACTGGCTGTACAGGACCATGCCCACCAGCAGCAGAATGAAAGAAAACTTGGAGCCGATCTGGGTGGCGGGGATAATGGCCGTCCGCAGCCGCACCGGGCCGTAATTTTCGGCATACTGCACGGCGTGGCCCGCCTCGTGGGCCGCCACGCCCACCGCCGCGATGGAGGTGGAGTTGTAGACGTTTTCCGACAGGGAAATGCTGTTGTCCCGGGGATCATAGTGGTCCGTCAGGTTGCCGGAGCAGGGCCGGATGGCCACGTTGCAGACGCCGTGTGCCCGCAGCACCGCCTCCGCCGCCTGCGCGCCGGTGAGACGCCGCCGGTTGGCAACACCGCTGTACCGCTTGAAGTTTCCGCTGACCTGCGCCTGCGCCCACAGGGACAGCAGGAGCACCGGGATCAGCAAAATGCAGTAGATATTATTCGCTAAAAAATCGCCGTAACCGCCGTAATAACCGTAGTAAGGCATGGCGTTCCTCCAATCAGACATTCATGGGATGGCCCAGCAGATAGGCCGCCGCGCTCATGCGTTTGCCGCCCTCCGCCTGAAGCTCCGTGATCCAAAGGCTCTGCCCGTCGCCGCAGGCCACCTCGATGCCCTTCTTTCCGGCGGAAAGCAGCGTACCGGGCGTCTTGTCCGTAGCCGTGCCAACGGCTGTTTTGTAAATTTTGAACCGCTGGCCTGCCAGTTCCGCCGTGGCGCAGGGCCAGGGGATCAGTCCCCGCACCTGATTGCGGATGGCCGCCATGGGCTTCGTCCAGTCAATAGGAGACAGCTCACGGGACAGCATGGGCGCAAAGGTGGCCTGTGTGCTGTCCTGCGGGGTCCGGGGGGCCGTCCCCGCTGCCAGCAGAGGAAGGGCCTCCGCCAGTGCCTCCGCGCCGACCTTTGCCAACCGGTCCCACAGAGCGGGCAGATCCTCCTCCGGGTCGATGGGCGTTTTCGCCGTGAGGATCACATCACCGGCGTCCAGTTCCTCCGCCATATACATGATGGAAACGCCGGTCTCCGCGTCACCGTTGAGCATGGCCCAGTTGATAGGGGCAGAACCCCGGTATTTGGGCAGCAGGGACGCATGAACGTTCACGCAGCCCAGGGGCGGCACGTCCAGAATGTCCTTGGGCAGGATGCGGCCGTAGGCCACCACCACGATCAGCTCCGGGGCCAGAGACTTTACCAGCTCCAGGGCCGTACCGTCCCGCAGCTTGGTCGGCTGATACACAGTCAGGCCATGTCACAAGGCATATTCCTTGACAGGAGAAAAGGTCTCTTAGTTCCGGGTAGGGGGCTTATCCGGCTGGGTGCCCACGCCGCAGAGCTCGTGGCCGTCGTCCACCAGTCGCTTCAGGGACACCGCCGCGAAGTCCGGCGTGCCCATAAACAGGATCCGCATTACTCCTCGCCCTCCAGGTACTCTTTCAGCTCCTCGTCGGTAAGGAAATGGTCGATGTGCTCCACAAACAAGTGGCCGTCCAGATGCTCGATCTCATGGCAGAAGGCCCGGGCCGTCAGGCCCTCAGCCTCCGCCTCGAACCAATCGCCGTCCCGGTCCTGGGCACGGACCCGCACCCGGTTGGGCCGGGTGACGATGCCCCACTTGCCGGGGACGCTGAGGCAGCCCTCCAGCCCGGTCTGCTCGCCGCTCTGGGCGATGATCTCCGGGTTGATGAGCTCCAAATATTCCTCCGCTTCCTCGTCCAGCACCAGACAGACCCGGCGCAAGATCCCCACCTGGGGTGCCGCCAGTCCCGCGCCGTTGGCGTCTGCCAGCGTCTCCGCCATATCGTCCAGCAGGTCATGCAGCCGCCGGTCAAATTTTGTCACCGGGCGGCAGACCTTTGTCAGACACTCGTCGCCCTGTTCTACGATCTTTCGTAATGCCATGAATGGCACCTCCTTGATTTGATCACGGCGGTCAGTCCGCCGCGTTATGGTCCACAAACAGATTCATGCCCCGGTTGGCGCTGTCTTTGGCGAAGTCCTTTTGCAGCCATGCCAGCATTTCCCGGGTGGCCTTGTCATTCTTTCCCACCAGTGTGCAGCGGTAGCGAAACCGGTTATTCACCTTCACCACCGGCGCGGGGGCGGGGCCTAAGACCTCCGGCTCCCCGGCGGCCAGTTCCGGCCGCCTGCAAAGCTGCCGCAGCGTCTCCCGGACGGACACGGCGGCCCGGAGCACCCGGCCCTCCTCCGTTCCGGAAACGGTGACGGTGAAAAGATCCGCAAAGGGAGGATACCGCCGCAGCCGGCGCATCCGGATCTCGCTTTCGTAAAAAGCGTCATAATCCTGCCGGGCGGCGCACCGGATCACATCGTTCCCCGGCGTGTAGGTCTGGATCACGGCCCGGCCGGTTTTCCCTCCCCGGCCCGCACGGCCTACCACCTGGGTCAGCAGGCTGAAGGTGCGCTCCGCCGCCTGATAATTGTCCACATACAGGGAAATATCCGCAGAAAGAACGCCCACCAGCGTTACGTTTTCAAAATCCAGTCCCTTTGCCACCATCTGCGTCCCCAGCAGAATGGGGACGCGCTCCCGCTCAAAGGTCTGCAGGATCTCCTCATGGCCCCCGGCGGTGGTATCGGCATCCATCCGCAGGATGCCCGCCTCTGGGAACAGCTCCCGCAGTTCTTCCTCCACCTTTTGCGTACCCGCGCCAACATGCTTCATCCAGCCGCCGCATTCCGGGCAGGTGTCCGCCGCCGGTTCGGAGTGTCCGCAGTAGTGGCACATCAGCCGCCCGTTGGCGGAATGATAGGTCATGGCAGTGCTGCACCGGGGGCACTGGGGCACATAGCCGCACTCGCCGCACAGCAGCATCCGGCTGCTGCCCCGGCGGTTCAGAAACAGGATACTCTGCTCCCCCGCCGCCAGATTTTTTTCCAGCTCCTGCCGCAGCGGGGTGCTGATCAGGCCCGGATTGCCGTTCAATATCTCCTGACGCAGATCCGCAATGAGGACCTCCGGCAAGGCGTTTTCGTTGTAGCGCCGCCGCAGCAGCGCCTTTTGATAGCTTCCCTGTTCCGCCGCCCAAGTGGTCTCCACCGTAGGCGTAGCGGAACCGAACACCAGCGCCGCCTTTTCCCGGACGCAGAGGTATTTGGCGACCTCCCGGGCATCGTACCGGGGTACGTTTTCCGACTGATAGCTTCCCTCCTGCTCCTCGTCCATGATGATGAGGCCCAGATTTTTCAGGGGCGCGAACAGAGCGGAGCGGGTCCCCAGCACCACGTCCACCTCTCCCCGGCGGATGCGCTTCCACTGGTCATAGCGCTCCGTCATTTTCAGGGAGCTGTGGAGCATGGCCACCCGGCTGCCGAAGTAGGAGCTGAATTTCCGCATCATCTGCGGCGTCAGCACGATCTCCGGCACCAGCACCATAGCGGTTTTTCCCAACGCCAGCGTTTCCTGCACCAAGCGCAGATAAACCTGCGTCTTACCGCTGCCGGTAACACCGTGCAGCAGCGTGACCGACGGCTTTGCTGCCTGTACCCGGCCTAAAATCTCTTCAAAAGCCCGCTGTTGTTCTTCGTTCAAAACGATCTCCGGCCCCGGCTCCACATCGTCCAAGGACGGCACCCGCAACTCTTCCTCCTCGGAAAAGGCGATCAGTCCCGCCTTCTCCATGGCCTTCAGCGTCCGGGCGGAGGCCCCGGTATAATAGCTGACCTCCGCTGCCGGGGTCCGTCCCGCCGTGGCTAAGAAGTTCACCACCTCGTACCGCGCCGGGGCGGAGCGGCGCTTTGGCTCCGTCAGGGCGTAGGCGTCCTCCGTGTTGACCGCCAACTCCACCATCCGGTGGGACTTATCGGCGATCTTGCGCTTGGCATCCGTCTCGCAAGTGAGGATCTCCGCCTTTTTCATGGCCTTGAGGGGCTTTTCCACCCCGTCGCCCAAGGCGTCCCGCAGGACGCGGATATCCGCCTTGCCGCCCTGCTTTTCCAGCAGATCCAACACCTGCCACGCGCCGGGGATGCCCACGGCGGCGGAGCGGGCGGCCTCCGGCTCCATAGCCAGCGACCAGATCTCCCGCAGACCATACCACAGTCCGGCGGGGAGAATGGTTTTCACCGCCTCGAACACCGTGCAGAAATACCGGCCACGCATCCACAGCGCCAGATCGATACCGGCCTTATCCAGCACCGGCTCCGAATCCAATATCTGCCGGATGGCCTTGCTCCCCGGCAGCTTCGGCTCCTGAACACGGGCCAGGATCAGGCCCTCGCTCTCCTTATTGCCCCGACCAAAGGGCACCATGACCCGAACGCCGGGGACTGCCGCCGCTGCCAGCGATTCCGGCACCAGATAGCTATACGGCTTATCAATGGAATAGGGCGCGGCGCTGACCGCAACCTTTACCATGTCCGCGGTCTCCATGCCTCGCCCTCCTCCGATGATGTGTTCGATCAGTTATCGACAGAAATGGTCAGATCCATACCGTTGGCATCGATCTTGCCGTCCGCAACCTCATGGATGGCCAGAGTCACGGGCTTCTCGTCCAGCTGGACGCCGGCTTCCTCGGCATTGTCGGCGATCTGGCGGGCGCGAAGGGCCACCACGTTCACCAGCATATAACGGTTGGGGATATGACTTTTCAGCTTGTTCATAGCGGGATACAGCATCATAATATTCTACTTCCAATCTGCCGCTGTGCGGCTTTAGTTTTTTATTGTATCAGGGAATAAATGGCGGTCACTCCGCCAGAACAGACATACGCTCCTTGGGCTTGCAGTGCTCGGCGGTGATGATGGCGTCCAGCTCCCGGACGGCATCCTCCACCGTATCGTTGATGACAAAATAATCGTAGGTATGGGCAGTCTGGAACTCCACCTTGGCCCGGAGCAAACGCTTCTGCACCTTCTCCGGATCGTCGGTGCCGCGGTCCTTCAGACGGCGTTCCAGTTCCTTCCAGCTGGGCGGGGCGATGAAGATCTTCACCGTGTCGGGCCGCTTGCTGGTGACCTGTAAGGCGCCCTGCACCTCAATGTCCAGGATCACATCCTGCCCCTTATCCATGGCCTCATCCACGAACCGCTTGGGGGTGCCGTAGAAGTTGCCCACATATTCGGCGTATTCCAGAAACTGGTCCATGGCGATCCACTTGCGGAAGGACTCCGCATCCATAAAATGATAATGGATGCCGTCCAGTTCACCGGGCCGGGGGGCTCTGGTGGTGGCGGATACTGAAAAATACAGGTTCTTCCGCTTCTCCAGCAGAGCGCTGAGCACCGTGCTCTTGCCTACGCCGGATGGGCCGGAAATAATAAACGTTTTTCCTCTCATGATCCCTCTCCCTCTTGCTCCTTCGGGCTGAACCGCTCCGGCGGCAGCGCCGATAAAATCACGTGATCGCTGTCCATGATGAAAATGGACGCGGTCTTGCGGCCGTAGGTGGCGTCAATGAGCATACCGCGCTCCCGGGTCTCCTGCACCATTCGCTTGATAGGCGCGGAATCCGGGCTGACGATGGCCACCAGCCGCTCCTGGGATACCAGATTTCCAAAACCGATGTTGATAAGCTTCATGGCTTACTCCACGTTCTGAACCTGTTCCCGCATCTTCTCCACCTCTGCCTTGAGGCCAACCACCACCTGAGCGATGGCCACGTCGCAGCACTTGGAGCCGATGGTGTTGGACTCCCGGTTGACCTCCTGGATCAGGAAGTCCATCTTCCGGCCCATAGGCTCATCGGATTCCAGCATGGTCCGCAGCTGGGCCACATGGCTCCGCAGGCGGACGGTCTCCTCGTCCACGGCCACCTTATCGGCGTAGATGGCAGCCTCCTGCAGGATCCGCTGAGGATCGATGGTGGTGCTCTGAAGCACTTCCTCCATCCGGGCCGTCAGCTTGGCGCGGTACTCCGTCACAGTCTCCGGGGAACGCTGCTCCACCTGAGACGTATAGTTCTCAATATAGGTCAGGCGGTTGCCGATGTCCTCCGCCAGCTTCCGGCCCTCCACGGCCCGCATGGCGTTGTAAGCTTCCAGCGCCTGCTCTGCCACGGCGCACAGGTCCGCGGACACCGTTTCCAGATCCTCGTCCTCCTTCGTCACCGTCAGGACGTCCGGAAACCGGGAAAGCTGCTCCGGCGTCACCTTGGACTCCGTGCCGCAGACCTCAGACAGCTCTGCCAGTGCAGCGGCATACTGGGCCGCCAGTTCCCGGTTCACCGTGACCTTGGCCACGTCTGCGGCGGAGGCGTCCACCGTGATGAACACATCCACCTTGCCCCGGGAGATGGCCTTCTGGACGCACTGCTTCACGGCATCCTCCGCAAAGCTGTACATCCGGGGCATCTTCACGGTGCAGTCCAGATACCGGTTGTTGACGGAGCGGACCTCCACGGTGATATCCCGCTTGTTCCGCACCTCTCTCGCCCGACCGTAGCCGGTCATGCTTTTGATCATGCTGATTCCTCCTATTTTACGGGGAAACGCCTTCCGCAAACGGTCACTCTTCCCTGTCAGAGCACGTTTCCGCCGGTTTTACACGTTATTTATCAGCAGTAGCAGCAGATTGGCACACTGCCGCTGCAAAGTGACCACAGGCAGCACATAGGCAGGCACAGATTACTGCCGCACAGGTCCGTCCCAAAGGTGGTTCCGCCCGGCGTGTAAGCCTGTCGGGGGCCGTTTTCCATATAGTCCAGCGCCCGCTGATATTCCAGATTGCCGGGGTCCATCTGGCAGGCGGTCTCATAGTAACGCTTGGCTTCGTCCATCCAGCCCCGGCGGGCACATACAACGCCCTTCAGGAAATTCCACTCGGCATTGTGGTTGCTGTAATTGGTGAGCAGCGCCTCCGCCCGTCCAAGATCGCCCAGCTGGATGGCATAGCGCACCTGCTGAAACACACTGTCCCCGCCGGAGTAGCTCTGGCCGCCGTATCCGCCGTAGGCGTTCTGGCGATAGCCGCCGGCGGGGCTGTCTCCCCGTCCGCTGCGCTCCTTGGTGATCTGCTCGTAAGCGGCGTTGATATCCTTCATCTTCTCCTGCGCCAGATCGGCCAGGGGGCTGTCATGATAATTGTCCGGATGATATTTCCGGGCCAGATTCCGGTAAGCCTTTTTGATTTCCTCATCGGTGGCGGTCCGGGGAACTCCCAGGACCTCGTATGGATCGTTCATTCGGTTTCCTCAAACTCTCTGATATTCTTTCTGCTGGGGCGATGGAAACTGCCGTCCAGCACGGCTTTCCCCACCTGAAACAGCCCTCCGTAAAAAGTGGACTGCAGGACCGGCGTCCACACGCCGAAATCCCACAGCTCAAAGGCTGCGGCCATCTGGTGGATGGAATGGTCCAGGGTCGTGGCAAAGTCCCTGCGGCTCTCCGGCGTCCATGTGCCGTCTGTCAATCCGTACCGCAGAGCTACCGGATTATAATTGCCGCTCTCCGCATCTTTTTTCAAATCGTCCGCCCCGTCGATCAGGTAGATCCAGCGGCCCAGATGATACAGAATCTGCTCCATGATCCGCTTCCGGACGGGGTCCGTCAGCTCCTCCGCAGCGCTGGAAAGCAGTACGGCAAAGCTGTCGGCGGCTCTGTCCATAGACGGGTCCTTTGCCTGCTCCAATGCGCTCAGGAGCTGAAGCTGGCGGCGCACTGCCTGATCGAATTCCGGTCGAAGGGCCGCCGCCCGTTTGTAAGCGGATTCCAGCAGGCGGGCACCTGCCCGGTATTTCAGGCCGGAGGCCCAAGCGTGATCCTCCACGCCGTCCCGCAGCTGCCAGTAGGCTAAGATCACGCTCTCGTCCGCCGCCAGCTCCATAGCGGCGGTAGGCTCTAAAAAGGGCCGCTTTTTGATCGGACTGGTATAGCACCGCCCGGCTCCCTGCGCCCCTGCCGTCCCATCGGACAGCAGGATGGCAAGATAGGTAAAATCGTAGTTCAGGATGAAGCGGGCAGCTTGTCCGTACCGCCGGGACAGGGCGTGACACAGTCCGCAGTACATGGCGCGGAACCGATTCAGTTCCTCCTCCGGCAGATCCCGGACGGAGGGCCGCACATATCCGAACATCAGAACACCCGCACGATGGTAAAGGACAGCCCGCCCCGGGCCTTCACCCGGCGGTCATACCAGATGGCCAGCAAAATTCCCAGCACGGCTCCGGCCACTGCCGCGGTATACTGCACCGCCACGCTGGTGTTGCAGGCCAGCATGATCAGGTATCCCGCCAGAAACAGGATCACCGGGATCAGGTAAACAAAGCTGACGATCTTGAGCATTTTCTTCGTGTCGCTCTCCACCACCACCTTCTGGCCCGGCCGGGCACCGACGGTGTTCAGCGCCTTGACGTAAACGGAAACGCCGCTGACGCCGCAGCCCGCGCACTCCTCGCAGTCATGGCCGCAGGCGGACTTCCGGGGAACGGAGATCTCCGCGTGGGTATCGTCCAAAATTCTTTCAACTGTTGCAATCTGTGTCATGGTATCGCTCCTAATTTTCTGTCAAATGCTGTGGCCGCGCCAGTTCAGGATTCGGGAATACGGACCTGAATCTGATAGGTCCCGGAAACGCCG
>ENA-UOJL01002498-UOJL01002498.1-human-gut-metagenome-genome-assembly--contig:-P47-NODE-2498-length-14952-cov-4.488555_pt1 | contig 14952 bp, 14 predicted proteins | sample MGYA00242347_ERZ723894 | MGnify/ENA metagenome assembly ERZ723894
GACAATCCCAGAGATTAAAGGAAGGTAGTTTATTATGGCAAAGACAATTGGCATTGACTTGGGTACTACAAACTCCTGTGTGGCAGTTATCGAAGGCGGCGAGCCCGTTGTAATCCCCAACGCGGAAGGTGCTCGTACTACTCCTTCTGTAGTGGCGTTCTCCAAGAACGGCGAGCGTATGGTGGGCCAGGTTGCAAAGCGCCAGGCAATCACCAACCCGGAACGGACTGTTTCCTCCATCAAACGTGAGATGGGTTCCAATTATAAAGTGACCATCGACGGCAAGAGCTATACTCCTCAGGAGATTTCCGCTATGATCCTTCAGAAATTGAAGGCCGATGCAGAAGCTTATTTGGGCGAGACTGTGACCAGCGCTGTCATCACCGTGCCTGCATACTTCACGGATGCTCAGCGTCAGGCCACGAAGGACGCCGGTAAGATCGCCGGTTTGGAAGTAAAGCGTATCATCAACGAGCCTACTGCGGCTGCTCTGTCCTATGGTGTGGATAAGGACAACGACCAGAAGGTCATGGTGTACGACTTGGGCGGCGGCACCTTCGATGTGTCCATCATCGAGATGGGCGACGGTGTTCAGGAAGTGCTGGCAACTGCCGGTAACAACCGCTTGGGCGGCGACGATTTCGACCAGCGCATTATGGACTGGATCTTGAACAGCTTCAAGGCTGAGCAGGGTATCGACCTGTCCGGGGATAAGATGGCTATGCAGCGTATCAAGGAAGCTGCTGAAAAGGCCAAGATCGAGCTGTCCGGCGTGACCAGCGCAGCTATCAACCTGCCCTTCATCACCGCAGACGCTACCGGCCCCAAGCATTTGGATATGACTTTGAGCCGTGCTAAGTTCAATGAGCTGACTGCCGACCTGGTGGAAAAGACCATGGGTCCTGTGCGTCAGGCTCTGTCCGACTCCGGCTTGTCCATCAATGATATCAGCAAGGTCCTGCTGGTGGGCGGTTCTTCCCGTATCCCCGCTGTGCAGGAAGCTGTGAAGAACTTCATCGGCAAGGAGCCCTTCAAGGGCATCAACCCCGACGAGTGCGTGGCTATCGGCGCTGCCATCCAGGCCGGTGTGTTGGGCGGCGAAGTTCAGGGCTTGCTGCTGCTGGACGTGACTCCCTTGTCCTTGGGCGTGGAAACCATGGGCGGCGTCATGACCAAGATCATCGACCGGAACACCACCATCCCCACCAAGAAGAGCCAGATCTTCTCCACTGCTGCTGACGGCCAGACCCAGGTGGAAGTCAATGTCCTCCAGGGCGAGCGTGAATTTGCCCGTGACAACAAGCAGTTGGGCCTGTTCAAGCTGGATGGTATCGCTCCCGCTCCCCGTGGCATCCCTCAGATCGAAGTTACCTTCGATATCGATGCCAACGGCATTGTGAACGTGTCCGCTAAGGATTTGGGCACCGGCAAGGAGCAGCACATCACCATCAGCTCCAGCTCCAACATGAGCAAGGAAGATATTGACCGTGCTGTGAAGGCTGCTGAGCAGTTTGCCGAAGAGGATAAGAAGCGCCGTGAAGAGGTGGATACCAAGAACAATGCCGAGAACCTGTGCTATACCGCTGAAAAGCTGGTAAAGGACAGCGGCGATAAGATGCCCGACGCTGACAAGAATGAGATCAACACCAAGGTGGCCGCTCTCCGTGAGACCTTGAAGACCGGTACCGTGGACGCGATCAAAGCTGGTATGGATGACTTGCAGAAGGCTGTTTACGCGGCCAGCGAAAAGTTGTATCAGCAGTCGGCTCCCCAGGGCAATCCTGGCAACCCCGGCCAGCAGCCTCCTTATAACGGCGGCAATCCTGGCGGCGGCAACAACGGCGGCGACGGCAACGTGTACGACGCGGACTATAAGGAAGTTGACTAAAAGCTTTTTGGGAACTGCCCGAAAGCTAAACCGTTACAGATGCGGGGGCAGGGGACTGTCCCTGCATCTTTTGGGTAACGAAAGGCGTTTGAGAAAAATTTGGTTTGAGAACAGCGGCGTTCTTTGCCGCTTGGGAGTGATGGATCATGGCGGATAAACGGGATTATTACGAGGTGTTGGGTGTGGCCAAAGGGGCCACCGAAGACGAGATCAAAAAAGCATACCGGAAACTGGCGAAAAAGTATCACCCGGATTTGAATCCTGGGGATAAGGACGCAGAGGCCAAGTTCAAAGAAGTGAACGAAGCATATGAGGTCCTTTCCGACAGTGAAAAGCGCGCCCGTTACGACCAGTTTGGTCACGCCGGAGTGGACCCCAACTTTGGCGGCGGAGCTGCCGGAGGGAATCCTTTCCAGGGCGGCGGCTTCGATTTTTCGGATATTTTCGACAGCTTTTTTGGCGGTGGCTTTGGCGGCGCCCGGCGGGCGAACCCCAACGCTCCCCGGCGTGGCAGCGATGTGCAGGCCAATATTGCCATTTCCTTTGAAGAGGCGGCAAAAGGGTGCAAAAAGACCATCACCTATTCTCAAATCGAGACTTGCGCTGATTGTCATGGAACTGGCGCAGCGGCAGGCACTTCTCCCAAGACCTGCGACCACTGCCATGGTACGGGTCAGGTGCGCATCAGCCAGCGTACCCCCTTTGGCGTGGTGCAGTCCTCGCAGACTTGCGACCGTTGCGGCGGCACAGGTAAGATCGTGGAAACGCCCTGTAAAACTTGCGACGGCAAAGGGCGTGTCCGCCGTCACAAGAGTTTGGAGATCACCGTACCGGCCGGTATTGATGATGAGCAGATTTTGAATGTGAGCGGCAAGGGAAATGCAGGCGCCAACGGAGGCCCGGCAGGAGATCTGCATGTGTACGTGTCCGTGCGGCCCCATCCCATTTTCGAGCGTCGCGGCACCGATGTCTGGTGCGAGATGCCTATTACCTTCACCCAGGCAGCTTTGGGCGCGGATGTGGAAGTCCCCACTTTGGACGGAAAGGTGAGCTATCACGTGCACGAGGGGACCCAGCCTGGGGATGTGTTCCGGCTGAAAGGCAAAGGAATCCAGAGCCTGAGCTCCAGAATGCGGGGCGACCAGTACGTGCAAGTTACCGTAGAGGTGCCCAAGAACCTTTCCAAGCGTCAAAAGGAGCTTTTGGCGGAGTTGGATAAGGCTTCTGACGAGAAAAATTACCAAAAGCGGAAGAGCTTTTTTGGAAAATTGAAAGACCTGTTCGGCGAATAATCTTTAAATAGATAAAGCCCTGGCTGTAAGCCGGGGCTTTTTCGTTTTTTCAGCTTTCTTGAATAATTCAGGTGGCCCACTTGCAAACTGATTCGGAGCGTGATACAATGGTTGCACTATCAACCATTTCGGAGGAGTGGAGAAACGGTGCGATTCATCAATCCCGCGAAGATCTGTAAGGGTATGGAACTAGGGGAGTTTCCTTCAGACCGGCAGATCATTCGGAACACCTTGACAGTGGCATGGCCATCGGTGTTGGAATCATTTTTTGTGAACCTGGCAGGCGTAGTGGACACCATCATGGTGGGAACGCTGGGGTCATACGCCATTGCCGCGGTGGGTTTGACTACCCAGCCCAAAATGCTTGGGCTGGCAGTTTTTTTGTCCATGAACGTGGCAGTGTCGGCCATTGTGGCCCGGCGTAAAGGAGCGGAAGACCGGGAAAGCGCCAACCGTGTGGTGCGGATGGCCCTATTGCTCACGTTGATCTTGACCGCGCTGATCAGCGTGATTTTCGTAGGTTTTGCAGGGCCCATTGTGCGCTTGGTGGGTTCTCAAGCAGATACCCACGAGTACGCCGTGGAGTACTTACAAATCATCATGGGGTGCCAGGGATTTTCAACCGTATCCCTGGTTTTGAACGCAGCCCAGCGTGGCGCGGGCAATACGCGGATCGCCATGATCACCAATCTGATTTCCAACGTGGTCAACGTGATTTTCAACTATCTGCTGATCGGCGGAAACTTTGGATTCCCGGCACTGGGGGTGCGGGGCGCGGCCATAGCCACCGTGTTGGGCACAGTGTGCGCTTGCATTTTGAGCATTATTTCCGTGCTGCGTAAGAGCAGCTTTGTGTGTTTGACCTATGTGAAAGGGTGGATCGCGGACCGGGTGAGTATTAAATCCATGGGCAATGTGTGGTCCAGCTCGCTGGTGGAGCAGGTATGCTTGCGGGTAGGATTTTTGCTGTTTTCCATGACCGTTGCCCATTTGGGAACCATCGAATTGGCGTCTCACCAGATCGGCATGAATATGATGAGCATGTCCTTCTCCTTTGGCGATGGCTTGTCCGTGGCTTCGGTGACGCTGATTGGACAAAGCCTGGGGCGTCAGCGGCCGGACATGGCGAAGGTCTACGGGAACGTGTGCCAAAAGATCGGGTTTTTGTGCGCTTGCGTAATGGGCTCGGTGTATTTCTTCTTTGGCGGGGACATTTTCCTTTTGTACACCAACGATCCGGTAATTTTGGATTACGGTGCCATGATCATGCGCATTTTGAGCGTGATCCTCTTTATGCAGATCGAGCAAGTGGTGTTGTTTGGCTGCTTGCGCGGTGCTGGCGATACGCGTTTTACCGCGCTGGTATCTTTGATCAGTGTGACGTTCATCCGCCCCGGTATCAGCTGGCTGTTGTGCTATCCTTTAGGCTTGGGCTTGATGGGTGCGTGGTTTGGCACGGCGTGCGATCAATTTGTGCGGTTTTTCCTCACATTCCTCCGGTTCCGGAAGGGTAACTGGACCAAGCTGAAGTTGTAAAGGAACAGCAAGTTTTTGAAAGACTTTTAAGAGAGGTTGGTCGTGATGAAGCGAGTTCTGCTTGTGCCGGATTCATTCAAAGGGACGCTGTCTTCCCGGCAGGTCTGTGAGATCATGGAAGAGCAGCTGCGAAGGTTTTTCCCCCAGGCGGACTTGGTCTCTCTTCCCGTGGCAGATGGGGGAGAGGGCAGCGTAGAAGCCTTTTTGACGGCAGCGGGCGGCCAACGGAAGCAGGTTTCTGTGACCGGTCCCTTTGGAGAGCCTGTAGAAAGCTTCTATGGCATCCTGCAGGATGGCGTTACCGCTGTCATTGAAATGGCGGCATGCGCCGGACTCCCCTTGGCGGAAGGCCGGCTCGATCCGGAAAAGGCCACCACTTACGGTGTGGGTGAGTTGATTTTGGCAGCCAAAAATGCTGGTTGCCGGAAGATCATCCTGGGTTTAGGCGGCAGTTGCACCAACGACGGTGGAACAGGAGCCGCGGCAGCGTTGGGAGCAAAATTCACCGGGATAAACGGGGAAGAGTTTGTGCCAACCGGCGGCACTTTGGATGAAATCACCAGTGTGGACTGCACCCAGATCCAAAAAACGCTTGAGGGCGTGGAACTCACGGTTATGTGCGACATCGACAACCCCTTGTTTGGCGAAACAGGAGCGGCTTATGTGTTCGCCCCCCAAAAGGGCGCCGACGAGGAAATGGTAAAACGTTTGGATGGAGGATTGCAGCATTTGGGCAAGGTGACCGCCCAATGTTTGAAGGAAGATCTTTCCCAGCTTCCCGGGGCAGGAGCGGCAGGAGGCCTAGGTTTTGGAATGGCTGCCTTCTGCGGTGCAAAGCTGCAAATGGGGATCGACGTGGTGTTGAACACCCTCAAATTTGACCAGCTTCTTGAAACAGCCGATCTGGTATTTACTGGAGAAGGAAAGATCGATTCCCAAAGCATCCGGGGCAAAGTGGTGTCCGGAGTGGCATCCCGAGCTAAAAAAGCAGGTGTCCCGGTAATCGCGGTGGTTGGACAGATCGGTTTGGGGTTTGACCCCATCTATGACCAGGGGTTGACAGCTGTGTTCAGCATCAACCGGGCTGCGGAACCTTTTTCTCAATCCCGGTATCACGCAGTGGAGAACCTTTCTTTGACCATGGAAAATATTGCAAGAGTGCTGTCTTTGGTTTGACAGTGTCCTTCTGTGCAAAAGCTACCTTTTCTAATTTTATTTAAAGAAAAAGGTAGCTTTTGCACTTGACAGGAAACAAATCCTGGTATAAACTGAAGCAAGCTTCACATGAAGCTTGCTTCATATCAGGGGAGGTGGGCGGTTGGAAACCAAAGTAAAAGAATTGCGGCTTGAGCAAGGCATGACCCAGCAGCAGTTGGCAGATCTGGTCCATGTTTCTTCCCGCACGATTATTTCTATTGAAAAAGGGCAATACAGCCCGTCTTTGATGCTGGCCTACCGCATAGCCCGGGTGTTTGGCGTAACCGTGGAAGAGCTTTGTTGCCTGGAGGAAAATTTGAATCGGGAGGAGGGCCAGCAATGAGAAACCGCGTAAAAGATACACTGGAAGGCCAAGACGGAAAAGTTGAAAGGAGATAAAGGTGTCATGAAACAAACGAAGAAGATATCGAATAAGTTTAATCTCGTTCTTGGCTGTGTAATGGCAGTGTGCACGGTGGTATTTTTTGTAGCAGCCTTTTTAAAAGGCTGGGAGATGAGGTTACTTGCCAGCGGATTTATTACCCTGATCTGGGCGTTAGTGGATTTTTACGACGCATTTCATAAAGCTCCCATTGAAGAGCGTGTTTCTGGCATGGCAGATGAGCGTGACATCTATTTGGCCATGAAGTCCAGCCGGACCGCCATGGGGATTTTCAATAAAGTGCTATTCATCACCTCAGTACTGTGCTTTTGGTTGTATGCGCGGTGCAAGATGGAATTTTTACTGCCGGTAGCGGTAACCTTGTCCACAGCAGTGTTATTCTTGTTCGTTTTGCTGCTGTGCGTTAATCTCTATTACGAAAAACGTGGTTAAACCCAAGCAAATTTGAAAAAGGTCATTTTCTCCGAAACTAGCAAGAATTGTCATTCATAAGCGGCTGCATTGGAGTCACAATAGGTAATGCAAACGCGAGAAAAACTTTTGAAGGAGAAAATAAAAATGAAGAGCAATTCCAGCATGATGGTACCCGAAGCTAAGGAAGCCATGAACCGGTTTAAGATGGAGTCCGCCTCTGAAGTGGGCGTGAACCTGAAGCAGGGCTACAACGGCGACCTGACCTCCCGCCAGGCCGGCTCTATCGGCGGCCAGATGGTCAAAAAGATGATCGAGTCCTATGAGAAGAACATGAAGTAACTTCATGTTTCACGCAAGCGCCCTGCCGAGAGACGGCAGGGCGCTCGCTTTTTTTACTCATAATCTTCCAAGATGCGCTTGACCTCTGTCAAATTTTCAGCGGTCAAACCCTTGCGCAGCAGAGCGATATCCTCTTCGGGAAGGAGATACACATCCACATCCGCAGTGAGGTAAGGCTCTGTTTCTCCCATCTGAAACACTCCGATTTTACCCTGATAAATGGCGATGCGATAGGGCCCGTCCGATTCAGGGGAAGGGGTAAGTTGGGTTCCTTGACTTGCGTCAGGCTTTGGAGTATAATAGGTCGTATCGTTTTGGGTAGGGGTGCCCTGGACAGGTACCGAAGCGCCTCCCCGCAGGGAAAAGGACAGCAACGTTACCAGCAGAGCCGCTACCGTAATGATAGTGACCAGTACAGTGGGTCTTTTGTAATCTTTCGGCTTTTTATCATCCAAAGAAATCACCTCGGCAGAAGTATGGGACAGTTTTACCCAATTTATGCCAGCATTAAGGCGCCTTGCGCCCCAAGGAGGAAACCGTGCTAGATAAAAAGGACTTGAACAAGTACAACACCACTTCCATAGGGACACCTTCTCAGCGGACAGAGGGGGAATTGTCCCAGTCGGCGGGAGCCACCGCCAAAACCGTGGGAGGCATGTTCTTAAAGGCAGTGAAAACCATCATCTGTATCATGTTCGTTACCGGGATTTTGGTTTTCTTGTCCGTAGCGGCCTTCCTGCTCAGTTTCCGGGATATTGAGCCCCCGGATCTTTCCGCCATGTCTTTGAGCTATTCCAGTTTTGTCTATGTGGACGACGAACAAGGCAATTCCACGGAATATATGACCATCTATAAGGACGCCAACCGTGAGTGGGTGTCGTTAAACGACATTCCCGCCTACATGAAAACCGCCCAGGTGGCCATTGAGGACCACCGTTTCAGCGAGCATGACGGTGTGGACTGGTGGAATACGTTGGGTGCCGTGTACAAGCTGTTCAGCGGAACGGGCGGTGGCGGCGGTTCCACTTTGACCCAGCAGCTCATTAAGAACATCACTGGTGAAAATCAGTATTCCATTTTGCGGAAGGTCCGAGAGATATTCACCGCGTTGAATATGGAGAAAAAATACTCCAAGCAGCAGATTCTGGAAGCCTACCTAAACGTGGTAAACTACGGCGGCCAGAACGAAGGCGTGGAGGCTGCTGCTAAGGCCTATTTTGGAAAGAGCATTTCGGAATGCTCTTTGGCAGAGTGTGCCTTGATTGCCGGTATTACTCAGAACCCTTCCCAGTCCAATCAATTGATTTTCCCGGATGAAGCGAAAACCCGTGGCCAGATCGTGCTTGACCGTATGTGGGCTTTGTCCGATGGAGACGAGAGCAACGATGAGTTGGTCGTCAGTGATGAGTTGGAAGGCCAGTTGGTTCCCATCACAGAAGAGGAATACAACCAAGCTTGCGCTGAAATGGAAACCATGACTTTCGGCAACGTGAAAGTGGAAGAGACGGAAAGCGTGGAAGACCAGCAGGATACGGACGACTGGAACTGGTATATCGATACCATGTTTGAAGACATTGTATCCGACCTGCAGAAGCAGTATGGATATTCCTACGACGTGGCTGTGAATATGATCTACAACTCCGGTTTGGAGATCCACAGCTGTATGAATCCCAAGATCCAAAAAGATCTGGAAGATATGTTCATCAACGGTGACTGCATGCCGGAGGACAAGGACATTGAAGCGGGTATGTTTATCATGGACCCCTACACCGGCCGTGTCATTGCTGTTATCGGCAGCCGGGAGGAACGGGAAGGTGTGCGTTTGTGGAACAACGCAACCGATAGTACCCGGCAGTTTGGTTCTTCCTTCAAGCCTGTAAGTGTGTATTCCTTGGGAATAGAAAATGGGACCATCACCTATGGCTCTGTGTTGAAGGATAGCCCTGTTCCCAACTATTATGGGGAAGGCTCCACCGAAGAAGGTCCTTCCAACTTCTCCCAGCAGTATACGGGTTATATGAATGTGGACGAAGCGATCGAGGTTTCTCAGAACGCTCCTGCCGCTTGGCTTGCGAAAGAGCTGACTCCCGAAGCTTGTTATCAATGGCTGACAGAAAAACTTCACTTCACCACCCTTACTGAGGAAGATTCCCACAGTTTGTCCGCAATGGCTTTGGGCGGTATGTCCTATGGTGTTACTGTCCGGGAAATGACTGCGGCGTTCTGTATGTTTGCCAACGGTGGCTATTATTACGAGCCCTACACCTACAGTTATGTGAAAGACCACGATGGTAACGTGATCTTGGATAATCGGGATAATGTAGGGGAGCAGGTCATGTCCACCGAAAACGCTACCATTATGAATAAGCTGCTCCATCGTCCTGTGGAAGGCTATAATGGTACTGCGGCCAATATCATGTACGATATCGGCATCGATATGTTTGCCAAGACCGGTACCACCAACGATACGAAGGACCTGACCTTTGTAGGCGGCACGCCTTTCTGCGTGGCAGGTATTTGGAACGGTTACGAAACGCCTTCGGAATTGTCCAATTCCAACACAGCCAAGATAACCTGGAAAGCAGTGATCCAGTATCTCAACAACAACTATGATTGGGGAGATAAAAACTGGGTCCTCAGCGATAATGTGACCAAGTATACGTTCTGCCGTTCCAGCGGCAAATTGGCAGGCCCCAACTGTTACGATACAGCTGTGGGGTGGTATTCTTCCACCAACCTGCCTGGGACTTGCAACGGCGGTTCTGACCATATTGCAGGACCTGCGGCGTCGCCTTCGCCGTCTCCCAGCGCGTCCATTGCGCCCACGGTCTCGCCCAATATTACCCAGGAACCTTCTGTGTCGCCGGGGCCGTCGGATGAGCCTTCCGAAGCGCCTGCTACAAGCCCGGATCCGGGTGTGTCGGAGAATCCCAGTTCGGAATCTCCTGGCGGAGAGACCACACCTACGCCCACACCTCAGGAGCCTACTCCCGAACCGCCTCCCGGACCTACTGACAGTTCTTCTCAGCCGGAGACAACTACACCTGAGCCCGTGCCAGAAGGTGGCGGAGAGGGTGGAACCGGTACAACTGGTTAAGGTCCGTGTAATTGGATAAAGATGCAAAAACTGCCGTGAGAAGTTGGCTCTTTTCGGCAGTTTTTGTTTTATGCGGGGGTTGATTTTTTCTCCGTACTGTGGTAAACTGTTCGCTGTGACAATACAAACGTATTTTGTAGGTGAACAATGAAAACCGATTCTTATCTTGTAGTAGATGAAAAAGCACTGCCCGAGGTGTACCAGAAGGTGGTCAGAGCCAACGCCCTGTTAGAGAGCGGAGAGGCGTCCACTGCGTCGGAAGCGGTGCGCATAGCAGGGATTTCCCGCAGCGTATATTATAAATATCGCGATGCGGTGTTTCCCTATACGCAAAAGGCGTCTTCGGGAATCTTGACCGTGCAGGTAAACCTGACGGACCGGCCCGGAGTGCTGGTGAGCCTGCTGACTGTTTTTTACAGGGCAGGGGCAAATATCCTCACCGTGAACCAAAATATCCCGGTAAAGGGGAGGGCGTTCGTGTCTGTTTCCGCCCGGATCGATAAAATGGACCAAACACCCGGAGAGCTTTTGGAAAAGTTAAAGCAGGTAGAGGGTGTTATCAAGATCGACAGCATTGTGGATTGAGCCGCAGGGCTGGGAATAGAAAGGAAGGGTAACAATGGCGGAGATAGCGGTGATGGGTCACGGTGTAGTGGGATCGGGTGTGATGGAAGTGCTCATGTCCCACAAAGACAGTATCTCAAAGCGGGCCAAGGAAGACGTTCACGTCAAGCGCATCCTGGACTTGCGGGAATTTCCGGATCTGCCCTACAGCGATTGCTTCACCAAAGATTTCAACGATATTTTGCAAGACCCGGAAATCAAGATCGTTGTGGAGGTCATGGGTGGCTTGGAGCCTGCTTTTTCCTATGTGAAAGCTTGTCTGGAAAACGGGAAAAGCGTTGTGACTTCCAATAAAGAGTTGGTAGCGCAAAAGGGCGCGGAGCTTTTGGCCCTTGCTCAGAAAAATAATTTGAATTTTCTTTTCGAGGCCAGCGTAGGCGGGGGAATCCCCATTATCCGGCCCATCAGCCAGTGTCTGGCGGCCAATGAGATGACGGAAATCGCCGGTATCCTCAATGGCACCACCAATTTTATTTTGACAAAAATGATCCGGGAGCATATGGCGTTTGACGACGCGTTGGCTCTGGCCCAGAAGTTGGGCTATGCGGAGCGGGACCCTTCCGCGGACGTGGAAGGAATCGATGCCTGCCGGAAGATCTGCATTTTGGCCTCTCTGGCCTATGGAACCCATGTCTATCCGGACAGTGTCCACACCGAAGGCATCACCTCCATCACAAAAGAGGACGTTGGCTACGCAGGCGCCTGGGGCGGCGTTATCAAACTGATCGGCGAAGTGAAAAAATTAGAAAACGGCAGAATACATATTCAGGTGGCCCCCATGTTTATTTCTCGGGAAAGCCAGCTTGCCAATGTGGACGATGTGTTTAACGGCATTTTGGTCCGTGGAGACGCTACAGGCGATGTGGTGTTTTACGGAAAGGGAGCGGGAAAGCTTCCCACAGCCAGCGCCGTAGTGGCCGATGTGATCGATTGTGTGCGGCATTTGCGGTCCGACCGGAAGATCCTGTTCTGGGAAGACGCCAAACCGGATTATGTCCAGTCTTGGGAAGATACACCCCAGGATTTGTTTGTCCGGGTCAGCGGCCAGGGAGACAGCGACAGCTTGTTTGATTTGGCCCAGCAGGTGTTCCCGGAAGCGGTCCGGTTGATCCGTCGGGATGAAGAGCCTGGCGAAGCAGGATTTACCTTGTCCCAGATGTCCGAAAAAGCGCTGCGGGCCAAGGAACCCGCCTTGGCGGAACGTGGCTTAAAGTTGGAAAATCGAATCACCATCGCGGATTTTTGAGAGGAGAGAGGTAGGAAATGATCCGAATCGACGTGCCGGCCACCAGCGCCAACTTGGGTTCCGGCTTTGATTCCCTAGGCATCGCCTTAACCATGCAGAACCGTGTGTGGATGGAGGAGTCCGACGTCTTGGAGATCCGCTGTACCGATGGGGTGAAAGTCCCCACGGACACCAGCAACTTGATTTTTTGGGCGGCCAGCCATCTTTATGAGATTTGCGGAAAGAAACTGCCCGGCTTAAAAATCATTCAGGAAAATAACATTCCCATGGCCCGCGGCCTGGGAAGCAGTTCCGCCTGTATCGTGGCGGGGATCTTGGGGGCCAACCGGTTTATGGGCAACCCCTTGTCCCAGACAGATTTGATCAATCTGGCGGCCAAGATCGAAGGCCACCCGGACAATACCAGCCCGGCGCTGTCCGGCGGTTTGGTGGCTTCCGCAATGGAGGGCGAACGGGTGTACAGCGTCAGCGTTCCCGTGTCGGATAAGATTCGGTTTGCGCTGATGATTCCGCCTTTTGAGCTGAAAACAGAGGAAGCCCGTGCAGCGCTTCCCAAGACCTATTCCCGTGAGGACGCAGTGTACAACTTGTCCCGTTCCGGCTTGATGACAGCCTCCCTGTTTTCTGGAAAGTTGGAAAATCTGCGGGTGGCGGTGCAGGACCGTATCCACCAGCCCTATCGTTCGGGGTTGATCGGCCATTACGATGACGTGTTCCGCATGAGCTATGAATTGGGTTCTTTGGGAACCTATGTCAGCGGCGCCGGTCCTACCATCATTGCCATGATCGACGCGGACAACGCGGAAGCCTTTGGCAGGAATTGCGTCACCCATTTGGAGGATAAAGGCATTACCGGCTGGCGTGTGGAGATTTTGAGCGCTGCTCCCCAGGGTGCCCAGATCGTCATAGAATAAGAAGGGGTTCTCCTGACTGTAGACCGTATAGTATGGCAGGGGATGTCCCAGCAATTTGGTGAGAGATGATCCGCCTGAAAATCGGGCGGGATGAAGGGATGAATGTGTATGGCACTGATCGTACAGAAGTTTGGCGGCACCTCCGTCAAGGACGCCGAACGCATCAACAACGTGGCGGACATCGTGACCTCCACCTATAAAGAGGGAAACGATGTGGTGGTGGTGGTATCCGCTCAAGGTGACACTACCGATGATTTTATCGCCAAAGCCGACGAGATCAACGAGCGGCCTTCCAAGCGGGAAATGGATATGCTGCTTTCCGCAGGCGAGCAGATTTCCGCAGCCCTGCTGGCCATGGCCATCGAGCGGATGGGGTATCCTGTGATCTCCCTGCTGGGCTGGCAGGCCGGCTTTGATACCACTTCCGATTACGGCAATGCCCGTATCAAGAAAGTGGACGCCTCCCGGATCAAGAAGGAACTGGATAAGCGGCGGATCGTGGTGGTCACCGGTTTCCAGGGCGTGAACCGGTATGGAGATATGACTACATTGGGACGTGGCGGCTCCGATACAAGTGCGGTGGCCATTGCTGCTACTATGCACGCGGACCTGTGCCAGATCTTCACGGACGTGGACGGCGTCTATACTGCCGATCCCCGGAAGATCCCCGGGGCCATCAAGCTCAGCTCCATTTCTTATGACGAAATGTTGGAGCTGGCAACCTTGGGTGCTCAGGTGCTCCACAACCGTTCTGTGGAAATGGCAAAGAAATACAACATTGAATTGGAAGTCCTTTCCAGCCTGACCCGGCGGAAAGGTACCATCGTGAAGGAGGAAAGCAACGTGGAAAAAATGCTCATCAGCGGGGTGGCGAAAGACGATAATATTGCCCGCATCTCCATCATCGGGGTGCCGGATAAACCGGGCCTGGCCTTTAAGATCTTCTCCAAGCTGGCGTCTAAGGGGATCAACGTGGACATCATTTTGCAGTCCATTGGCCGCAACGGCACCAAGGATATCAGCTTTACCGTGGAAAAGAATAAGATGGAAGATACCATGCAGCTTTTGCAGCAGAATGCGGAAAAATGGGGCGCTTCCAATATTGTGTCCGACGACAACGTGACCAAAGTGTCCATTGTGGGCGCAGGCATGGAGACCCATCCCGGCGTGGCTGCGGAAATGTTCGAAGCGTTGTTCTCCCGCAGCGTGAATATCCAAATGATTTCCACCAGTGAAATCAAGATTTCCGTGTTGCTCAATAAGGCAGACGGTGATCGTGCTGTGGAAGCCATTCACGAGAAATTCTTCGAGGACCAATAAGGTTTGAAATAAAAATTCTGGAAATCAACTGCCAGGAATTGAAAAGAAAAAACGTGAGTAATCACCCCTGGATCGCGCAAGCTAAATCCGGGGGTGATTTGTATGTTTCCGTATTTTTGGGGAGGTACGCCCTATAGTGGTGCGTCCGGTTTTACGTTTGCACTGCTTGCAAGGGACCCGGAACCGGATCTGCCAGAAGAAGTGCGTGCCGCAATAGAAGAGCATAAGGACGAGATCCACAATGAAGAGGATTTGCGCCGTATGGCGGAAAATTTGATGCTTCGGCGGTAACGGAAAGCGCCCCAGGAAAATTCCTGAGGCGCTTTCTTTTTTTAAAATTACAGCTTTTTTTCGCCCATCCATTGCCGCTGGTTTACTTGGAAACCCACTTTTTTATACCAGTCGACCAAGGCCACATAAAGGAGCTCGATGGAAGCGCAACCCTGTTTTTGCAGCCATTTGATTCCTTCCAGCACCATCCGCATCCCGACGCCGTGCTCACGGAATTCCGGCACAACACCTACACAGCCGATGGAACCCACTTTATCCCGCGAAGGAATGAATCTTCCGCCTTCGGGAGCCACGATTTCAAACCCGGCGATTTTTCCGTCCAGTTCCACAATGAGAATGGGGTCGGTACATTGCTGGTAGCTTTCCAGCCAGCCGGGGATCACATTTTTCA
>ENA-UOJL01002507-UOJL01002507.1-human-gut-metagenome-genome-assembly--contig:-P47-NODE-2507-length-14923-cov-4.186104_pt1 | contig 14923 bp, 13 predicted proteins | sample MGYA00242347_ERZ723894 | MGnify/ENA metagenome assembly ERZ723894
GTGCGCGGGTGATGGTTTCCGCCCGGAAATCCAGCACCTTGGAAAGATACAGCGCGCCGACGATCGTGACCAGCATTTCCGGCAGCATATAGGTGGCGTTGTACGCCAGCGAGAAGATCAAGCCGTCCTTGTCCGGGATGGAGACGCCCGCCCAGACGGTGCAGCCGGAAATAACGTGGCAAATGTACCGTGCAATGCTGGCGAGAACGGTGCCGGCCACCAGAGCGCTGCTCTGCTGCGGAAACACCTTGCGGAACACGCCGCCTAAGCCGAGACAGGCGAAAGCAATGAGATAATCCAGCAGCAGAATGGCGGCGACCGCGCCGATGGAGGTGCCGTAGGTCAGATTGTTCATGCCGAGCAAAAGCTGCATCACGCCATAGGCCAGACCGGTGAAAACGCCCCAGACTGTGCCGTGACGATAGGCGATGAGCAGGATCGGAAGCATACTGCATGCGGTGATGCTGCCGCCATAGGGAAGCTGCACGATGGCGATCAGGCTGAGCACCGTGGCGAAAGCAAGCATGAGCGCGCTTTCCGTGAGACGTAGGGTGGTTTTGTTGCGCATAGGGATTCGTCCTTTCTGTTGGCAGCAGGGCTGCCGATTGTATCATTGCGTTTTCCGCTATTACGCCACAAACCCCGGTGATGTGATGCCGTTTTTTAAAAAACAGCATCCAAAAAGCCCCTCCACGTGTTGGTGGAGGGGCTCAAAAGATACAGGTAACGCGCGCCGAGCGCACGATCTGTCTTTATAAAACATCCCTCCGCCGGCATTATCCGGATCAGGTATAGGGTTAGAAGCCATGCTTCCTCTCAGCCGGCAGCCGCCAGCACCCCTTGTTTGTTTTGTAACGGATTTCGCACTACAAAGCATACACGCTTTTTCGACAATTGTCAAGTAGGGAAAGAGATTCGCCGCGCGTTTTGCTCAATCCCAGATAAATCCAAGAGAATCGGCGGTGGATTGCACTTCCGCAATAAATCGGATATACAGCTGCTCGCCTGTGCGGGCAAAGGCAGCGTCGCCCGTATGACCGCATAGGGAGGCGAAGGTCTCGCCAACGCGCCTCTCCACCTGCCGTCCGTCACGGACGCACAGATAATAGAAAGAGAATGCGCCGGATTCCTGCAGGTCATCGTAAAACGCCGGGGCGGTCGTATGCAGTGTATTGTAAAAGATGTTCTGCGCCGTTTGCGCGACCAGACTGTCCGGCAAAAAACATTCCAGACCAACCTCAACGGCAAAGGCCAGCAGGATACGCCGCTGCGTCAGCAAAGCGCTATCCTGTTCGGGAGAATCGCCTTCGATGGCCGATACGCTGTCCGCCATGATGGCGCCGAGGCGCCGTGCCCGGCTCAGGTTGCCGTTGTTTTTGTGATGTTCCAGCAAACGTGCGGTTTGTTCTGCGCTGTCCCGTATTGTGCCGGATGCGTTGCCGAAGGAATCGCCGGCAATTTTCATATCGCTATCGTCCATCTCCGTTCACACCTTTCCGTTTCGCATTGTCGTGAAAATAGTGCTTTTGTGTCCCCGCTCTTATTTTTGCAGTGCCTGCGTGAGGGCAACTGCCAGCTGGTCCGGGCAAGAGGTAGGTTTAAACCCGCAGCGGATGCCGGAAAGGCGGCGGATCGCCTCTTCGACGGTCATACCCTCCACCAGCCGTGCGACGCCCTGACTGTTGCCGCTGCAGCCGCCGTCAAAGCGCACGTTTTTGACGATACCGTCCTCCAGATCGAAGGTTATGCTGCGCGAACAGACGCCTTTGGTTTTGTATTGATGCTGCATGGAATATCGTCCTTTCCGTCCTAGTAAATGTTGTCCAAAAAGATCGCAGAACCGGTTTCTCCGCAAATTTTTAAGACGCCATCTATACGGATGCCGCCGGCGGCGCTTATCCTTGTAGGCTAACAGAGCCTGTACATGCTCGTCCGTCATAGCCGTGCTGCCCAGCGGGCGCGCTTTTTTTGCATACATGCCGTGAAAATCGCTGCCGCCGGTCATCAGCAGACCGTTTCTTTCCGCGAATTCCTGCAGCTGCGCCGTTTCTTCGGCGGAGTGTTCCGGATGCCAAACCTCAACGCCGTCCAGCCCGTTGCCGGTCAATTCCTCCAGCAGCTCCTGATTGCCGTAGAAAGCGGGGTGCGCCAGCACGGCAATGCCGCCCGCACTGTGGATCAAGTCCAGTACCTCCCGGGTGTCGGGATATTCGGTTTCCACCAGCGCGGCGCCTTGGCCGGGCGCAAACAGCTTGTCATAAATTTCGCCGTAAATGGTATCGGCGTAACCGGCATCCATAAGCGCGTGCATGATATGCTGCTTGTATACATTGGTGCTGCCGGTCGCACAACGAACGATGAGTTCCGGTGTGATGGGATAATACCGCATCACTTTGCGTACCATTTGCATAGCCGCCTTTTTACGGCTGTCGCCGATACGGCGGCACAGCCCTTCCAAACGGTCGGGTGTGTCGCATTGATAACACAGCAGATGCGCTTTTTTCCCGCGCGCCGTGTCAAAAGTCGAGAATTCTACGCCATGGATCACCTTCAGCTCCTGGCGCTTGCCGATAATGACCGCACGCGTTGCCGCAGCGGTCGTGTCATGATCTGTCACGGAAATAGCCGATAATCCCCGCCGCTTTGCAATGGCGATCAGTTCCTCGATCCCCAGAGAACCATCGGAAATCTTCGTATGACAATGTAGGTCGCAGGCCACAAATACACCCCCAAGGTAATAACGGACACCGTGTCCGGGAACAAAGGGAGTACCTACTCCCACAAAGAAAACGTTCAGCGAAATTTTTCATAGGAAACCTTTCGCTGAACGAACGAAATTATACGCTCACGGCGTTTTTCCAACATTTCCAATACGTTTCGCACCGGTATCGATGAGAAAGGGCGCAACCACCCAAATTATATGAATAGCATACTTTTATTATACACAATTTTCCATGAAAGTACAAGCGAAAATCTGCCTAACTTCGCGCGGAAGTAGAGGGGGAATTTGGCACTTGTCACCCGCTTGCCGGCATTACGGGCAACCGACATAAAAAAGAGACGAGCGCTCCCGGACTGGCATCATGAAGTGCCCGGGTTGCAAGCGCCGAAAGCCGGATTATAATAAACGAACAAAGGATAGCACACCGGCTGTGGTATGCTACCCTTGGCTTTTTATTGTCATTTCGCAGAATATGCGAGGATGGATTGACGCAGACGCGGTTTTTTCAGAGCCGTCAGTTTCCGCATTCAATGCTGATTTCGTTGAATTTGGCAAGGATGGTGTCCAGACCGATAGCGGCTTTTTCTTCGCCGCGCAGATCCAACACGCTGCGCCCTTCGTGCATCATGACCAGCCGGTCGCCGTATTCCAGCGCGAACCGCAGGTTGTGCGTGACCATCAGCGAGGTTACGCCCTTGCGGCGTACCAGATCATTGGTCAGGCGCATAACGGTTTCGGATGATTTGGGATCAAGCGCGGCGGTGTGCTCGTCCAGAATCAGCAGGTCGATGTCTGTCATGCTCGCGATGACAAGCGCCAGTGCCTGCCGCTGTCCGCCGGACAGCGAGCCGACCGGAATGTGCATTCGGTTTTCCAGCCCCATGCCGCAGGTCTCCAGCAGCGACCGGTAGTAGTCCTCCCGTTTGCGGTTGACCGCACGGCCGAGGCCGTAAGCACGCAACTTGTTGTCGGCGAGCGCCATGTTTTCCATCACGGTCAGGTTGCCGCAGGTGCCCTTTTGCGGGTCCTGAAACACACGCCCGATAAACGCCGCGCGCTTATGCTCACTCATGCCGGTGATGTCCCGCCCTTCGAAAAGGATCCGTCCGCCGTCCGGCGGGAGCGAGCCGCACAGCAGATTGAGCAGCGTAGTTTTTCCCGAGCCGTTGGAGCCGATGATGGCGACAAAATCGCCTTTTTCCACCGTGAAGTCAAAGGAGTCGAACAGCGTGGTTTCATCCGGTGTACCGACGTTGAATTTTTTGACGATCTGCTCGAACTTAATCACGCACAGCCCCCCTTCCCTTATCCAGCACGTTGCCGAAAACCAGTACCAGCACAAAAATGACGACCATCAACAGTTTCTGATATTCCGACGGCAGCCCCAGCTCGCTGGCGACCGACAGACACAGTTTATACAAAATCGAGCCGAGAATCACCTTGGTGGTCGGTTTTAGGAACCGCACCTTGCGGAACAGGCTGAGCCCGATGATGACCGAAGCCAGTCCCAGCACGACCATGCCGGTACCCATCTGCAGATCGGCGGACTGCTGTTTTTGCGCCAGCACCGCGCCCGCCAGCGCCGCAAAGCCGTTGCCCAGCGCCAATCCCAGCACCTTTGAGGTGCCGGGATTGCGGGCAAGCATGGTGACATACTGCGCGTTGTTTCCGGTTGCGCGCAACAGCAGCCCGGATTTGGTGGTAAGGTACCAGTCCAGCCCCCATTTGCATAGCAGGATAACCGCCAGCGCGATAATCAGAACACGGAAATCCAGACCGCCGATGTCCTTGGGCAGGAAGGACGCGGGGACGGATTCGCTGAAGATGGTGGGCTTTTTATAGAACGGCGCAACCGACGAACCGCCGGTTCCCGCCATGACAAGCACCAGATTGATGGAAAGCAGAGCGGTCATGACCAAGATTCCGCACAACAGCGGGCGAATTTTCAGCTTGACGTGCAGCAATCCCGTAACGCAGCCCGCCAGCATCCCGCCGGCGAAGGAGACCAGCAGACACAACCACGGATTGACCCCCTGCCGGATGAGGACGGCGGTGATGACCGCGCCGAGCGGCAGGGTGCCGTCCACCGTCAGGTCAGGGAAATCCAGAATGCTGTAGGTGATATAGACGCCCAGCGCCAGAACGGCGTAGAGCAGACCTTCTTCCAATATCCCCTTGAAAATACCCAGAACAATGTCCATGCAAACCCTGCTTTCCTTTTCATTAACCCGTTTATTCCGCGGAGGTGGTCACTTTTTCAGCGCCGGCGTACGCCTCCGGAATGGCGAGGTTGAACTGTGCGGCTACGTCGGTGTTGATGACCGGCTGGCTGTCCTTGACCAGACCGACCGGCACATTGCCGGCGGCTTCTCCATTGAGTACACGGGCTGCGATCGCGCCGGTTTGTTTGCCGAGTGCGATATAATCCAGCGATTCCGCTGCCAGACAGCCGCGGGTAACCTGCTCAACCTCCGAGCCGTATACCGGGATTTTTGCTTCGTTTGCCTTGGCAAGCAGCGTGTTCAGGTTGTTGACCACGTTGTTATCGGTCAGATTCGTGATGCAGTCCACCTTGGCGGCAAGGCTGGCGCCGTTGATGGCGACCTCGGAGCCGTTTTGGATGCCCTGCTTGACGATTTCAAAGCCGTAGTTCGGCGCGAGCCGCTCAAATTCGCTGATTTGGGACAGAGAATTGGCTTCATCGGTCGTGTAGAGAATGCCGATTTTTTTCGCGTCCGGCTGGAATGCGCGAATCAGCTTGAGCTGTCCTTCTACGTTGAGCAGGTCGGAGGTGCCGGTGCAGTTGTTTCCCGGTTTGTCCAGCGATTGAACCAGCTCTGCTTTCAGCGGATCGGACACGGCGCAGAAAACCGTGGGAATATCGGTGTTCAGCGCGGCGGAGAAGGCAGCTGCGGCAGCCGGCGTGGCGATGCCGATGATCAGATCATACTTTTTGTTGACCATGTTTTTCGCCAGCTGCTGCGTCGTTTCCGGCACGCCCATCGCGTTTTTGAAGTCGATGACCGCGCCTTCGCCGTCCGCGAAGCCCGCTTCCTTTAATCCTTCCAGCAGGCCCTTGTAGCAGTTATCCAGTGAGGCGTGGGGAGCGTATTGAATGATGCCGATTTTTTTCTTGTTATCGGTGCTTTCACCGCCGGTTTTGGCGGTGCAGCCGGCCAACGGCAGTGCGGTCAAAGCGGCGCACAGAACCAGCGCCGAGATTTTCATCAGTTTGGAACGGTTTTTCATAAGAAAGACTCCTTTTAAATTAAAATGGTGTGAATCAGTTGTCGAGGTTTCTTCACGCCATCGCCATCGCCGCGTCTCCATTGCTCAGCCAGCCCCTTTCGTAAAAATAAAAACGCTCTTGTCCCATACATTGGGACAAGAGCGTGAAAAACTCCTGCGGTACCACCCGATTTCGCCCGCCGAAAACGGGCGCACTCAAACATGCACACATCATGCACTCTTCCGGGTAACGGGGGAAGCGCCCGTCGCACCTACTGCCGCGTTTGAGCGGTTTCGGATTGCCCTCCTGAGTCCATTCCGCACAGCCGCCATTGCCGCAATCACACCCTCTGCAGCTCTCTGGAAACGCCTGACGCTCCGCGTACTACTCTCAGTCAACGGTTTAATCTGTTGCTGTCAGTATATGCCTTCGGCGCGGATTTGTCAAGGGGCAGTAGGAAAAAATTCAAAAAAATTTGTGCGCCATAGGAATACAAGGGATGGAACGATTTTGGCTCCCGTCACCGGTGCCGCGGTTATTCCTCCTGCTCGGCTGCCAGCTGCAGCTGCTCCCATTCCTCCATCAGACTTTCCAAAGCGGCGTTTTGCTGTTCCAATTCGGCGGAAACCTCCAGAATGCGGTTGTAATCCGCGGAAACCTCGGGGGATTCCAGCTGGGTATGCAGCGCGGCGATGGCGTCCTCGGCCTGCGCGATCGCTTCTTCGTTGCGGCGGATGCGCGTAGCCAGCCGCCGGCGCGCCGCTTCTTGCTCCTTGCGCAGCTTATAGGTGTTTTCCTTTGCTGGCTTAGGTGTTTCCTCTGTGGGGGCTTCCTCACGGAATTTCTCTATATATGCGTCATAGTTGCCGGGGAAGGACTGACAGCCGTCGGCGGTCATGCGCAGCACGCGGTCGGCCATGCGGTTAATGAAATAGCGGTCGTGCGAGACGATAAAAATCGTGCCGTCATAACCGGACAGGGCGTCCTCCAGCGCCTCGCGGGAGGAGATGTCCAGATGGTTGGTCGGCTCGTCGAGCAGCAGCAGGTTGTCCCGCGCGAGCATCAGCTTGAGCAGCAGCAGACGGGCGCGCTCGCCGCCGCTGAGCAGCCCGACCTTTTTGAATACGGCGTCGCCGCGGAACAAAAACGCCGCCAGCGCGTTTCGCAGCTCGGTCTGCGTCATATCCGGATAACTGTCCCATACCTCGTCCAGCGCGGTTTTTTCCACGTCCACACCCGCCTGCGTCTGGTCGTAATAGCCCACCGTCACCTTTGAACCGAGGCGGAAATAGCCGGTTTGCGGCGACAGCTGCCCGTTCAGAATACGTAACAGCGTGGTTTTTCCGCAGCCGTTGGGGCCGAGCAGGAACACGCGCTCGCCGCGCCGGATCTGAAAGGAAACGTTTTGAAACAGCGTGTGTCCGCCGAAGCCCATGGACAGATCCTCGGCGACGAGTACCTCGTTGCCGCTGGTATAGCGTGCGGTGAAATCAAAGCGGATGGTGTCCTGCTCTTCCTCGGGAATTTCCAGCTGCGCCTTGAGGCGGTCGACGGCTTTTTGCTTGCTTTCCGCGGTGCGGATGCTCTTTTCGCGGTTCCATTGCTTGAGCAGCGTGATATTGTCCTCGATGCGTTTGATCTCCCGCGTGGCGGTCTTGTAATGCTTGGTGGCGATTTCCCGGTCCTTTTCCCGCGCCGCGCGGTGAGCGGAATAGCTGCCGTTGGTCGCGTACAGCCGCCCGTCGCACAGCTCCAGCGTGCGGTTGGTGACGCGGTCGAGAAAATACCGGTCGTGCGAAATCACCACGACCGCGCCGGTATAGGCGCGCAGAAAATCCTCCAACCATTCAACGGAGGGGATGTCCAGATGGTTGGTCGGTTCGTCGAGCAGCAGCAGCTGGCTATCCGACAGCAGCAGCCGTCCCATCGCCGCTTTGGATTTTTGCCCGCCGCTGAGCGTGGAAACCGGCTGAGAAAACGCCGATTCGTCAAAGCCCAACCCGATCAGTACGGCGCGCACACGGCTTTTGTAATACAGCCCGCCCGCGGCCTCAAATTGCTCCTGCAGCAGCTGCTGCCGCTCGATGAGGGCGACGTTGCCGGCTTCGGCAGCGGACAGACGCGCCGTGATCTGCGCCAGCTCCTGTTCGAGGGCGATGACCGGCGCAAACACGCTTTCCACCTCGTCCCACAGCGTGCGGGAACCGTTCGTGCCGACGTGCTGCTCCATATACCCGATGCGGGTGTCGCGCGGGCACACCACGGTGCCCGCGTCCGACGCCAAATCGCCGGTCAGCATCCGGAACAGGGTGGTTTTCCCGCAGCCGTTGTCGCCGACCAGCCCGATTTTGTCGTGTTCCTGTATGTCGAAAGTCACGTCCGAAAACAGGACGCGTTCGCCGAAGTATTTGGTCAAATTGTGTGCGGCAAAGATAGTCATGAGAGGGGTACACGCCTTTCCGTTGTCGTGGATTCCCTTTTTAAGTGAATCCACGCTAATGACAAAGATATGCGATCAGCAGGCAAAGAAGCGCCAGACCGAGCACGGATAACGCGACGGTGAGCAGCACTTTGGGAACGCTGACCGGCGACCGCCCGGAGATCATTCCGGTCTCGCCGTTGAGGAGGAAGGGATAGACCTTATTTTTATAGGTTTGTGACGACATCCACACCGGCAGAAGAATATGTTTGAAGCGAATGTCGGCAAACCGGTGATCGTATTGCATAAAGCGGTAATGGTCGTAGCCCTCGCAGCTTTCCACATGCGACTCCATCTGCTGTTCCATGGTGCGGGAGGTGGTCTGCCACGCTTCGCCCACGCCGATGTCGTATCGCTCGGCAACAAATCCCGCGAGATATTCCGGGGTATACCGTTGCAGATATTTGAGCGAAAACGCGCCCAAGCCGTTCAGAAGGCGCCTGTCTAGCTTGCTGGACGCGCAGGCTTTGATATCGTCAAACGACAAGGTTTCGCTGCCCGAGATGGAGTACCAGTCGGTTTCGGTCGTGGTATAGGTTTCGGTTTCTCCCTTGTCGTTGGTGCGGGTATGAGTCACGGTACGGTCGCGCCCTCCCTGCCCGGAATAGCGGCTGTTCAGCGCGGCGTCAAATGTCCAGAACGGAATATATACGCCTTGCAGTTCCGCGGTGCGGCGGTCGCTTTCCCGGAACGCCTTCGGCGCCCAGAAGCGTTTTTTCATCCATGCGCGAAAAGCCTCGGCCGCCCGCGCACGGGAGATCCGGAACGGCGACAGCGTTTCCGGCAGGATACCGGTCGTGCTGTCTTCGCAGTCGCGCACATAGTGGCTGCCGCAGAAAGGGCATACAGCCGTCATGGCGTTGGGCGGCAGGACGATTTGCGCACCGCAGCCGGTGCAGGACAGCGTGTGGCTGCTTTGTGTGCTCCAATCGGGTGCGGTGTAGGAATCCGTGGACGGATCGTAACCGTATTCCGGTGCTTCGATCCGTTCAGAGGCAATCGGTTGCCGACTGCCGCAATGGGTGCATAGCATTTTCTGCGAATCCGGATCATACAGCAATTCGCCGCCGCAGCCGGGGCAGGAAAACCGATCGGCAGAAACAGTGGTGACGGGCATTTCAGTTCCTCCCAAATTCCAAAGGGTTCCGCAAAATTTTCAAGGATAAAAAGCGCGAAAACCATCACATTTGCTTTTCAAGTATAGCACAATCCGCGACGCTTTAAAAGGGCGATTTGGGAAAAACCTCTGTACAAACTGCCGCAGCAATGGTACAATAAACAGGATTTCTGTATATTCATGGAAACAGCCTCTCTTTAGGCCATAGGCAACAGGAAAGGGATACCCGGATTTTGGATCGTTTTGGCAAGCCGGGGTATCGCGCAGATAAAGAAGGTGTATCTTTGGAGAGCGTTGACGTAGACATTGTTTTTCGACAAGCCTATGCCAAATATTATAGTGCGGTGCTGCGGTATATCAAAGTTCGGCTGTATTATGGCGAAGGACGGGCGGAAGAGTGCGCGCAGGAGGTGTTCCTGTTGCTGTACCGGTCTCTGCCCTCCATGCAGGACGAGGAACATATCCGCGCATGGCTGTATAGAACGGCGGACAATCTGCTGGGCCGTTATCATCGCCGCTATCAGGTGGAAAGCAAGCATGTGGCTTTTTATGAGGATTATGCTCAGAAGGAGGACGATGCGCGTCTCGCGTATTGCCCCGATCTGGATCTGCTGGCGGATCAGGCGATACCGGTCGATGAGTATAAGCAGCGGATACTGGAGCAGCTGTCCGACGCGGAACGGCAGGCTTATACGCTGTATTATGAGCAAAAGCTACCCGGACGCGAAGTGGCGGAAAGATTGGGCGTGTCCGAAAATGCTTTGTGGGTGCGTCTGAACCGGCTGCGCGCGCATATCAAGCAGCTGATTCAAGAATTATCCTTATAGATTTGTGAACTTTTTTCTCAAAATGAAAAAACTTTGTAAGGTTCGCGCGTTTTAAGCGATTACTATTACAGAGGGATATTCTAGTTTATACCAGAAAGGGGCAAGAGCGCATATGAATGATCAAGAAACCAGACAAGCTTTGCTGGACATACTCTGTGCGCGCCCGCTCCCCTCGGACGATAGTGCTGCCTTGCGTGAGAAGCTGGATGCGGAACTGGCGAAACCGGATGAACAGGTCGATTGGGATCAGGTGGACAGATGGGTCGAAGAGATTTGCCGGGCAGACGGTCAAGCCGTGATCAGCGAGATCCCATCGCCGGATGCGTTGATCGCCAAGGCGAAGGCACAGCCGCAGCCGTCTGCCGGCACACCGCCGCGATCAAAGAAGGCTTCCCGGCACAAGCGGCGCACGCTGCTCTTGATTGCGGCGTGCAGCGCGCTGCTGGTTATGCTGGGAGTAGCGGGGATCAGTGCGGAAAATCCGGAGTTTTTCCTGTTTGAGGATTTCATTCAATGGACGTCCGACGGCATTGTGTTCAATTTTAAAGAAGCAGGTACTCCCACCACACGGCCGGCGGAAGAAGTTTCCGCCTGTAAGCAGGAGCTGCGCGATCAGGTGCTGGAAAAATGCGGGATAAAGGATCTGGATATTCCGGAAAAGCTGCTGGCCGACCATACGGCAACTGTGCAGAGTATTCAGTATAACGGTGTGCAGGGCGCGTTTGTGGAATATAAAAAAGGCGACTTGATCGTCAGCTGTAAGGCGCAGCCGATAACCGAACAGGATAACGCCTCGGTGAAGCTGCTCGGAGAATATACGCGCGGCGAAACCTTTACGGTGGGAGAACGCACGATTTATCTTGTGCAAAAAGAGGACAAGGTGGCGGCTTTGTATGTGCGCAACGGCATTTGCTATCTGTTCTTTTCCGATTATAATTGGGACACCACGAAGGATTATCTGAACAGCTTATCCGCTCAATAACAAAAAAACACAAAAGGGGCGTCGCCGGCAGAAAACGGCGACGCCTCTTTTGCGTAGTTATTGGTTTTCTTTATCAGGCTCTTCGGAGACGGAGGCGAGGATCGCCTCGTCAGCGCCGAACCAGCTGCGCACTTCGTTGCAGATTTCTTCGATGACCTCGACGATTTTGAAACGTACCTCATATTTCTGCGGCTGCGTGACGATGTCCTGCTGCGGAGGCGTGAGTACATCTTCCAGTTCGCTGTGCTCCACGGCGGTGGAAACACACATCGGCGGGAACACCACGCACCACCAGTTGCGTCCCTCGCCCTCACCGATGGAAATGCGCAGCGCATCGTACATACCGGCCGGCAGCGTAACGGTTTCATACACCCGTGTGGTGAAATACATATCGCACAGCTCGGCGCGCACGGTGTAATCGTAGCCCTCGTCCCATACGCACTGCTGCGCCGCCGCCTGCAATTCCGGCAAACGGGCTTTGGCTTGTTCGAGCGCTTCGCCCTCGGTAGTGATCCGGTCAAACAGGCCCGCGGCCGTTTCGGTGATGGTGTCGCGCACCTTCGATTTCAACGCCTGATCCTCTTCGGAATCGGAATTGGCGAGTACGTGCAGACGCAGCACGCTTTCCCGGATTCCGGCGCATTCGTTGGAAAAACCGCAGACGGAGAGGACAATCGCTATAACCAGTGCGACCGCGATCGCTTTTATCAATTTTGACATATGTAAAACCCGCCTTTCGTTCCGACTGTTTTCGTTACATCGGAAGTATGGGCGGGTTTTGTTTGGTTATACAGCAGAATAAGAAAAATTTTCCAAACCGTTATTCTTCGACGGGGCCGGTCGTGCAGGGCCGGCATACGAAAACGGTATATCCGTCCCTTTTCAGCAGGTCGGCGCAGCGTTTGGCGGCGGCTTTTTCTTCAAAAATGCCGAATACCGCCGAGCCGCTGCCGGTCATAGCGCAGCCGAGCGTTTGCTGCTCCCGCATTTCGTGGGCGATCGCCGCTACCTCGGGCAGATCGACCGCCTCTTGAAACACGTTGCAGAGCAAACGGCCGACTTCGGCCAATTCGCCGCCGCACAAAGCATCGGCCATGGCGGAATTCAGCGGACGCCGTTCGATCTCCGCCGCATCGATACGGCGGTACGCTTCGGCGGTGGACACGCCGACGTCCGGCTTTGCCACCGTCAGCCAGCAGTCCGGCATGGACGGAAGCGGCGAAAGGATCGTACCGATTCCCGTCGCATTAGCGGCGCCGCCGAGCACACAAAACGGTACATCCGCGCCGATTTTGCCGCCGATCCGGCATAACTCATCGGTCTCCAGCCGGGCGTCCGTCAGGATGTTCAGCGCGACCAGCACACCGGCCGCGTCCGCGCTGCCGCCGGCCAGACCGGCTTCCATGGGGATTCGTTTTTGCACGCGAATGGCGATGCCCGGATTCGGCAATGCGGTTTCCGCGAAAAACGCCTGCGCCGCCCGATAGGCGGTGTTGCGCTCGTCGCTCGGTATCCGTTCATCCGACACATCCAGCGTGATATCGCCGGTGCCGGTTTCCTTGACCGTGATGCGGTCGCACAGATCGATGCTCTGCATGACGGTGTGGATGAGATGATAGCCGTCGTCGCGGCGGCCGGTAACATCCAGTGTCAGGTTGATTTTCGCAGGAGCGAGGACGGTGACGGTCATCGTCGGTTTCACACCTTTCGGCAGGAATCCACGAATTCCTGCATACGTTTGAGTGCTTCGGTGATATGCTTGATCGAATAGCAGTACGAAATGCGCACAAAGCCTTCGCCGCTGCTGCCGAACGCCGTGCCGGGCACGACCGCGACGTGCTTTTCTTGGAGCAGCCGCTGGCAGAATTCCTCCGAGGACAGGCCGGTGATCGCTACGGACGGGAACACATAAAACGCGCCCTCCGGCTCAAAGCAGGTGAGCCCCATGCGGTTGAGTCCGTCCACGATCAGCCGACGGCGGGAATCGTATTCGGCGCGCATCATGTCTACATCCTCGTCGCCGTTTTCCATCGCTTCGATGGCGGCATACTGTGCCGTGGTCGGCGCACACATGATGGCGTATTGGTGCAGCTTGACAATGGCTTTCATCAGCGGAGCGGGGCCGCAGGCATAGCCCAGCCGCCAGCCCGTCATGGCGAACGCCTTGGAAAAACCGCTGACAAACAGCGTGCGTTCCTGCATATCGGGGATCGACGCGAAGCTGACATGCCGGCGCTGCCCGTACGTCAGCTCACCGTAGATTTCATCGGACAGCACCAAAATATCGGTGCCGCGCAGCACGGCGGCGATCTCCTCCAGATGCTCCCGCCGCATGACCGCGCCGGTAGGGTTGTTCGGGAACGGCAGCACGAGCAGCTTGGTACGCGGTGTAATGGCGGCCTTCACTGCCTCCGCCGTCAGCCGAAACGCATCCTCCGCGCGGGTGACCAGCGGCACGGCAACGCCGCCCGCCATACGCGCCAGCGGCTCGTAGCAGACAAAGCACGGCTCCGGAATCAGCACCTCGTCGCCCGGGTTGAGTACGGCGCGGAAGCATAGGTCGATCGCCTCGCTGCCGCCTACCGTGACGAGAATTTCTGTTTTGGCGTCGTAGGTAATGCCGTTGTGCCGCTGCACATACCCGGCGATGGATTCGCGCAGCTTGAGCAGGCCGGCGTTGGGGGAATACCACGTTTTTCCGTGTTCCAGCGAGGCGATTCCCTCTTGGCGGATGTGCCACGGCGTGGAAAAATCGGGTTCGCCGATGGACAGAGAGATAACGTCCTCCATCTCATTGGCAATATCAAAAAACCGACGGATCCCGGACGGCTTGAGTACCGACAGGGTTCGGTTGAGCAGGGACTCATAATTCATAGGGTTTACATGGCTCCTCTCTCGTCCTTTTCCTCACCGAGGAAAACCACGCCGCTGTCTTTATAACGGCGCAGCACAAAGTGGGTGGCAGTGGACACAACAGAGTCGAGAGTGGACAGCCGTTTGGCGACGAACATGGCCACTTCTTTAAAGGAACGGCCGCTGACGACGATCGAAAAATCGTAGCCGCCGGACATCAGGCAGATGCTTTCGACCTCTTCAAAACGCAGGATGGTTTCGGCAATGCCCTCAAACCCGCTGTCCTTTTTGGGCGTGACACGCAGCTCGATGATCGCCGTGACGTATTCGCGATCGGTGCGATCCCAGTCGATGAGCGCCTTATAGCCGCGGATAACGCCGCTGTTTTCCAGCGCGGCAATCTGTGCCTTGACCTCCGCCTCCGTGCAGTTGAGCATGACCGCCAGCTGCGCGTCGGTCATGCGCGCGTTGGTATCCAACAATTTCAGCAATTTATCCATCGTCTATCCCGTTCCTTTCTATGATTGCGTGTGCGGCAGAGGGCAGCTCGGCCTTCTGCGGCTGAACGATATACCCTGTAAGTATACCACGTCGGCGCCGGATGCGCAAGGCACGTGTGAAGAAAAAGCGCCGGTTTTCTGTGAACAATAGAGAGAAGGGCCCCCCAAAGGGGGGGCGACGGGCGAAAAAACCCCATCACGTGTGAGAAGCGTT
>ENA-UOJL01002508-UOJL01002508.1-human-gut-metagenome-genome-assembly--contig:-P47-NODE-2508-length-14918-cov-4.450447_pt1 | contig 14918 bp, 8 predicted proteins | sample MGYA00242347_ERZ723894 | MGnify/ENA metagenome assembly ERZ723894
CCCTTAAGGCATCTTCGCTTTCGCCTGTGTTCAGGTCTGCCATCGCTTCGCTCAGCTCGAGCATCGCGCTGACAACTGCCGTCACGGATGCGTTGGCCGGATCATCGAGCAGTGCCTGTGCGGCAGCGATCAGCTCTGCCAGGGAAGCTTCCTGCAGGGCGTTTGCCTTGTCGACCACATTCTGCAATGCGTCGATGGCTGCTTTGCTCGCCTTGACCTGCAGAGCTGCCTTTGCGCCATTCAGCGCATTAGCAGCATTGTCGACTTCTTCCTGCGTTGCGCTCTCATCCGCTGCGATCGTCTTTGCCGTTTCCAGTGCGGAAGCGAGGACGTTCCAGCTGTTCGTCGTGTAATCTTCGCCATCCAGTGCTTCTGCCGCGGCGATGGCTTCATTCAATGCGCTCTTGTCGATCTCTGCGGCCGGCGCGGTGATGCGCAGTTCGGCGCCGCTGCCATAATCACCGATGGTATCGGTTGCCTGCAGCCGGATATTGGTCGCATGCTGCGGTTCAAAGGCGGCTGCCTTCCAGGTGGCGCTGCCTTTCCATCTTCCTTCGCTGACCTTGGTCCATGTCTCGCCCTCGTTGTTGCTCAGCCAGATCTCATAGCCTAAGATCGTCCCGTTCGTTCCGACCTTGCGCGGAAGATAGCGCAGACCGTCGATGAGCGTGGAGCGCTCCAAGGCGATCTCCACCCAGCGGTTTTCCATCGGGGTGCCGCCGTAGACCGTATGCCAGATGGTGCTTTCGTCATCGTCCAGCAGATTGGAGGCGGGACCTTCGACGCCGCTGTCTGCGTGCTCTGATCCGGCGCTGGCCTGCATGTCTGCAGTCGGCAGATCGTATTTGTCAGTAGTGGGATCTTTAGCGTCCAGGTCCACCCACATCGTGTATTCATCCATCCAGACATCGTTCAGATAATCGCGCACGCGGATCTCTACGCCATCGTCATATACATTGACCTGATAGCCGATCTGTGCCTGTGCATCTCCATAGGAGGAGTACCAGAAACAAGGCACATCGACCACATGACCGAAATCGCGGTCAAAGACATCTGCCAGATCGATGCCGTTGTGGACATGTCCGGTGAAGATGACGGCCTGCGGATGATCGCGCAGGACTTCCTTCAGCTTTTCTTCGCTTTCACCACCGATCCAGTCGAGCTCCTCGTGATCGGCCGTTCCCTGGAACGTCTGGTGGATCTGGATGAAGATCGGCTGATCAGGATCGCTTCCCTCGAGCACGGCATCCAGCCAGCTGATCTGCGCGTCAGAGAGATAGGCCTGATCCTTCAGGTCTTCTTCGGTATTCAGGGTGATGAAGTGATAGCCATCGATCCATTGATCAAAATACAGCTGTCCTTCCGGCACATCGCCCATATATTTCTGATTGTGTTCCAGATATCGCTCTTTGAATGGATTGGTGCCTGCCTGACAGGTCGGGATGCGCAGGCCGGCCTCATTGCGGTCTTCGCTGCTGCACAGCCATCTGACATCATGATTGCCCAGCGCGACCATCGGATAAGTGCTGGCATGCCGATCGATGATGTCAAAGAACGCGTCATATTGGGCTGCCGACCCGGAGTTGGTGATGTCGCCCGGGAACAAGATGGCTGAACTGTCTGGATCCATGACCTGGATGTCCTGCAGGGCATCGATGAGGTTAGCGTTGGTGTCGACGCTGTCTTCGCTGCCGTTGACGTGCACGTCGCTGAGCACCTCAAAGGAGATGATCGGGTCTTCGTGCGTGGAGGCAAAGGTCTCATATGCGATGTTCAGCCGGTCCAGGATGGCGCGCATTTCCTCTGGTGCAGCTTGATCTGCAGCTTCGTGTGCCTGATCGATCGCCTTCTGGAAGGCATCGGCACGCTCTTTGGTGCAGGTGCCTGCGGATAGTGCGTCATCCAGGATCTGCTGCATCTGTTCGATCTGCATCGGCACGCTGTCCGCATAGTACAGCTCGCTTCGCTCTTCGCTGCTGATCAGCCGCTTGTAGACACGCAGTTCATCCACCGTCACATCATCCATCCCATATCGTTTTTCTCCGTCTGCGCCCAGCACGAGATCGGTGTAGTCGATCGTGCTGCCTAGTGTGTCGCTGATGGATGCGCTGCCGGCTTCTTCATTGTCCACCCAGGCGGTCATGTCGCCGTCGCGGTCAAAGCCGATGACGATGAAATGCCATGCGTCATCGTTGGCGCCCAGGCCGTAAATGTCGTCTCTGCCATGGCCCTGAGCGGTGTAATTGACACGCAGGCCATTGGTGAAGTTGCCAACCGTGAATCCTTGATTGGATCCGGATGTCCAGTCTTTGTTGGACAGCAGCGCGCCTTCGCTGGCGCCGCCCTGTGCAGAGCGATACCAGAATGCGAGCGTGAAGTCCTCTGTGCCAAAGCGCAGATCTTCTGCTTGCCCGAAATTGACATACTGCTGCGCGGTTTCGGTGCTGCTGCCGTTGTCATTGACGATATGGATGGCTTTGCCAGATACGCCGCTGACATATTCCACTTCGCCATGCACGGAACCATGGTTGGCGCGTCCGCTTTCATCCTCGGCGTCTTCCTCATCGAAGCTGGCATGGAGCATGAGGCCGTCGACGATTTCCGGCATGCCTTCCTGCAGCTCTTCCATCTTTTCATTTACGACACTGATTGCGGCCATGATCGCGGCATGATCTTCGCCAGCCTGCAGGGCCTGGGCATCAGTGACCGCGTCCTCCAGCGCCTTGATCTTGTCTGGATCGAAGAACGTATAGTGCTTTGCGTTTTCTGCCAGGTCTGAGCCGCGGGCGATGGTATAGGCGAGCAGATCTTGCGCATACCGCAGCGGCAGGCTGTCTGGATCTTGCAGGCCTTTGTAGACGTGCAGTTCATCGATGAGGGCATCGTTGAGCCCGTTGCAGAAATAGCCGTCTGCGCCCACGACGAAATTGGTGACGTCGATGGAGCGGCCAGCATCGGCAGAGATATCTGCGCTGACGCTCTGGACCCCATCCATGTAACTGGTCATCTGCCCGTCGCGATCAAAATTGATGACCATGAAATGCCATTCGCCGTCAATCGGAGAGATGCCATACAGATCGCGCCGGCTGCTTCCTTGAGCGGTGAAGTTGACGCGGAAGCCATTGTCGAAGTTTCCCACGGTGAAGCCCTGATTGGATCCGGATGACCAGTCTTTGTTGGAGATGAGCGCACCGCCTGAGGATTCGCCGTTATCTGATCTGACCCAGTAGGTCAGGCTGAAGTCCTCGCTGCCGAATTTCAAATCGCTTCGGTTGCCGAAGTCGACGTATTGTTCGGCCTTTGCTGAGGTGCTGCCATTTTCGTTGACGATGTGCAGGGCGCTGCCGCGGATGCCTTCCACGTATTCCACATCGCCCTGCGCGCTGCCGTGGTTTCCCCGGCCGCTGCTGTCTTCACTGTTTCCGTCAAAGGCTGCGTAAAGCACTTCGCCGTCTTCCGGCAGCGATTCGCTGATCTGGCTGTGGACCTCTTCATAAAGATCGCGGATCTGCTCGGCGCTCTTGGCGGAGGTGAAGATCTTCACTTCGTCGATCACGCTGTCCAGCAGGGCGTTGCGCAGATAGCCGTCAGCGCCGATGACCAGCGAACCGATATCGACGCTCTTGCCTGCGAAGGCGGAGATGTCCGATGTGGAAACGAGCGCGCCGTCGGTGTAGGCGCTCATCAGGCCGTCACGGTCAAAGGTGACGGCGCTGTGGTGCCACTGCCCGTCCACCGGTGTGAAGTAGATGTCCTTCCTGGTGCCGTCAAAGGCCAGGTTGACACGCAGCTCGTCGGTAAAGCTGCCGATGGCAAAGCCGTCGTTGCTTCCGGAATTGTAATCTTTGGCGGAGATGACGGCGCCTCCGCTCTCATTGCCGGTGCTGCTCTGATACCAGAAGGAGATCGTGAAATCCTCTGCGCCCAGCTGGATCTGATCGCCCAGGTCGATATAGGATACGGCATCGGCAGAGCTGCTGCCTTCAGGGTTGACGATATGCGCGCCTTTTCCCAGGACGCCTTCATCATAAGTGACATTGACCGCATTCCCGTCATGACCGCTGCCGCTTTGGTCCATGGCATTGCCTGCGTCGAAGTTGAGGTACAGGACTTCGTCATCTCCAGCATCGTAAAGCCGCTGGATGTCTTCCTCCTGCAGCAGTCCGCTGTATACATATAATTCGTCGATGGAGCTGTCGAGCAGCGCATAACTGCCGTTGCAGTCGGCGCCGATGCTCATGGTCGAAAAATCGATGGGTTTTCTGGCATCATCGGAGATGTCGGTCTGCTTGACGAGCTCTCCGTCCCGCCATGCGCTCATCATGCCGTCTCGATCATAGGTCACCGCGATATGGTGCCATGCGCCATCGATCGATGAGACATCATACAGATCGTGGCGGGAACCTTCCTGCGGGGTGAAGTTGGCGCGGACATTGGAGGTAAAGCTGCCCAGGGCAAACCCGTCATTGCCTCCGCTGGCATAGTCCTTGTTGGTGATGATCGCTCCGCCGTCCTCTGTTCCGCTGCTGCTTTTATACCACAGGGAAATGGAGAAATCATCGCTGCCCAGCTGCAGTGATCCTGCCTCTGGGAACTGCAGGTAATTCTCTCCCGCAGCCGAGCTGCTGCCGTGTTCATTGGTGATGTGCAGGGCTTTTCCGCTGACGCCTTGCACATAGTCCATCGTGCCGTGTACGACGGCTTCGTTTGCATGAGCGCTGCTGTCTGTCACATTGTCCTCAAAAGACAGATGCAGCAGCTCCTGCAAGGTGGTCTCACTGCGTTCTGCAGCTTGCAGCGGCAAGCCGCTCAGCCCCATGCAGATCGACAGGGCCGCAGCAGTGAACTTCTTCAATATCATATAGATCCTCCTTTCTTTCTGCTCTGTTTAGGCAGATAGCCAGAGCAGACGACTGTCTTTATCATATCATCAGGATAATTGTAATATCTTGTCAATTGTTGTATTTTTGTGACATTGCCATCCGTTCCTGTACAGTTCGACCAGAGCAAGCGATCCGGTTTCCGGATGAACAGACGGTAATTTTCAGATTCCTCATATTGAGATGACAAAGGGTTAGTGGTATGATAGATTCGATTTTTCAGGGATCGCAAGACAGGGGAGCATGATATGAATATTGTAGAGAAATATGGCGGAACGAGCGTCGGAACGATCGAACAGATCACCGCGATCGCGCAGCATGTCAAGGAAATGAAGGAAGAGGGGCATCAGCTGGTCGTCGTGGCCAGCGCGATGGGCAAGACGACCAATCAGTTGATCGCCATGGCCAATCAGATCTCGGATCGGGTCAACAAACGAGAGCTGGACTCGCTGCTTTCCACCGGGGAACAGCGCACGGTCACGCTGCTGGCGATGGCCATCGATGCGTTGGGCATCCCGGCCATATCCTTGACCGGTTATCAGTGCGGCTTCATCACGAGCCATCACCATGCGCATGCGCGGATCAAGGACATCAACATCGATAACCTCAAACGCCATCTCGATGAGGGGAAGGTCGTCGTCGTGGCAGGATTCCAGGGCGCGACGGAAAATGGAGAGATCACGACGCTGGGCCGCGGCGGCAGCGATACGACCGCAGTGGCGCTTGCGGCGAAGCTGGGCTGGGAATGCCACATCTACACCGATGTCAACGGCGTGTATACGATCGATCCCAGGCTGTATCGTCATGCGCGGCTGCTTAAGGAGATCACCTACAATGAGATGATGCAGATGGCATGCCTGGGGGCGGGCGTGCTGGAGACACGCAGCGTAGAGCTGGCCAGCAAATACAATGTCCCGCTGTTTCTGGGACGCGCGCTGGAAAAAGACAAGAGCAGGGGGACATGGATTATGGAACAGACGAGACATCTTGAGGAAATGCCGATCACCGGCATCAGCATCAAGGAAGATTATGCGATCATGCGGGTCAATGATCTGCCGACCGACGGCGTGTTCATCGGAAAGCTGTTTCAGCTGATCGCGGAGATGAACATCAACCTGGATACGATCTCTCAGCAGCTTAGCGAGGAAGGAAGGGTGAACTTTTCCTTTTACTGCAGCGAAGAGCAGAGCGATCAGATCTTAGAGAATACGGACCGCTTGGGCAGCGAGTATCCGATCCACCGCATGCTGGGCTTCATCAAGCTCTCGGTCATCGGCGTGGGCATCTCCACACACAGCGGCATCGCGTCCAAGGTGCTCAATACGCTGAATGCCAACGGGATCCGTTATTATATGATCACATCCAGCGAGATCTCCATCTCGCTGACGATCGAGAAAAAAGATAAGGAAAAGGCGGTCGAGGTGCTCGGCAAGGCATTCGACCTCTAAGCGCGGGAAAACGCTGGCCATGCAGGCCGCGGCATGCGCTTGATCCGGAATCAGACAGAACGCACAGGCACAGACGAAGGTCAAGGGATCGCTGTGCGTTTTTTCGGATACAGGATAAAGGAAAGGCGGGAGATGATGCGCTCACTGTCTCAGGCAGAGCCGGGAAGAAGCTATACCATCAAATGGATATTTGCCTCAGATGAGGCCATGACGTTCATGCAGGAGCATCATATCGAGGAAGGCAGCAGCGTACAGCTGATCCAGCGCTGCATGCACGGCGTCATCATCAAGGTGCAGGGGCACTGTTTCGCCATCGGGGATGAGATCGCGGATCAGATCAAGGTATGATGATCAGACGCTGCGCGCAGGGATGATCGGATGAGGAGGACAAGATGAAAGAAAATCGTTATGACGATCAGGAATTTTTCGATCGATATGCAGAGATGGCGCGTTCCCGCAAAGGCCTGAGCGGCGCTGGGGAATGGCCTGTGCTCAAGGAGATGTTGCCGGATCTGCAAGGCTGCCGCATGCTTGATCTGGGCTGCGGTTATGGCTGGCACTGCCGTTATGCTGTCGATCAGGGCGCCTCTGCCGTGGTCGGCATCGACATCTCCGAACGGATGCTGCAGAAGGCGAAACAGCTGGGCGATGATCCGCGCATCACCTATGTGCGGACAGCCATGGAGGATGTATGCTTTCCGCCTGAAAGCTTCGATGTGGTGATCAGCTCCCTGGCATTTCATTATGTGGAGGATCTGCAGCCGCTGTTTCGCGCCGTTTTCCGCATGCTCGCTCCTGGTGGGAAGTTTGTCTTCAGCTGTGAGCATCCCCTGTTCACCGCATACGGTTCTCAGGACTGGTATCATGATGAGCAAGGAAACATCCTGCATTTTCCTGTCGATCACTATTTTATGGAAGGGAAGAGAGATGCGCTGTTCCTGGGAGAACAGGTGATCAAATACCATCATACGCTGAGTGCTTATCTGCATGGGCTTCGTCAGGCCGGCTTCAACCTGAATGATGTGCAGGAGCCGATGCCCACGCCGCAGATGATCGCGGAAGACGAAGAGATGCGCAATGAGCTTCGCCGTCCGATGATGCTGATCGTCTCTGCGGAAAAGCCGCGATAAAAAACTGCCCTGGACCATGGGCGGTCTGATGGGCAGATCCCGGTATCCAAGGCAGTAGTTCAGCAGGCGGGCCGTACGCTTTCGTCCAGCACATCGAGCAGCCGCTGGGTGCTGTCTGCGGTTGACTGATGCATCCCTGCAGCGAGGATGATGCTGATGCGCTGCAGGGTCAGGTCATAGAAATGCTTTTCGCTTTCTGGAAGCTTTCGGCCGGAGGCTTCGGCGCTCATCTTGTCCGCATGCATCGTCTTCAGCAGGGACAGCCATGCGACGATATCGTTTTGCTCCAGGACGCTCTTGCAGCTGCGGGCGATGGCGTTGCGCGTGATCTTCTGCATCGGCAGATCCTGGACGCGGTGGAGCAGGGCCTGGCAGGATGCGCTGTCCGGCAGCTTCTGCAGATGGTCCATCCGGTTTTCGACAGGGACCTGGTACTGACAGTGATCCGATTCCAGAGAGTCCAGCAAGTAGCAGGACCGCCCGTCCACGTTGATGATGCTGCTGCGTATCTTGGCCAGCATCAGACGGTACAATACAGTTTCGTCTTGTTCAAATTTCATGGGAACCTCCTGAAAGAAAAGAGGTGTTTCACGGCGTGCGGCACACGGGTGAAACACTTGCTGTACTTATATTTTATCATGTTCAAAAAAAGCGTGTAAGCATTTTTTTTGCGTCGTCTTGCATGATCTGCACGCTGCACAGGATCATATCGAAGGAAAAAGCAGCTGAGCTTGATCGCAGAGATGATGGCTTTCGCAGTTGTGTTCAAGAATATCTTCATCTCCTGCGTAAACGCAAACGGGATGGCTTTCCGATCTGAAAAAAAGGCCAGAGACCGTGCTGACCGCTCTTGTGAAGCGGGCAGACAAATGATCTCTGGTCTTTCATCGGAAATGAGTCTGATCTGGGAAAATCAAATCAGCTGCTCGATGCATTGGCCGCAGCGAAGGCCGTTGAGCAGTTCTCGGATACAGGCGTCATACAGCGCAAACAGGCGGCGGGCCGCGGAAGGATAGCGATAGACTTTCCAGTATCCCATCATCACGCATTCGCGCTGTTCGATGAATCCTTCCACATCATACAGCGGATAGCCCAGGAAGACGCCGATCTCGTGAGGATAGCCTTCTGCTTCATCCAGCCGGCGGTCCAGATGATCCAGGATCTCGCTCAGGCCAAGCGAAGGATAGCCGTAGCGCTGAAGGAAGACACGGACATCTTCGCGCTGAAGCAGCAAAGACAGCCGGCGCCGGCGATAGACAAATACGGTCACTCGCTCTTTGTTCTGCTGAAACAGCCGCAGGCAGATCCCTTTCTACTCTCACTTTTCATGATATAGAGAAAGCGTCGCATGAAGATCTTCAAAAGCGTTTTTTTCCACATGGAACATGTTGGATGCCTTGCGGTTCTTCAATACCGGCGCGCAGTGAAGGGCGAGCAGCCGCTCAAACTGGCGTTCGTCTGCACACATGACTTACAGAGAAGCGAGCTTTTCCTTGATGGCCGCAATGTCTTCCGGTGTGCCGGCGTTCTCCACCTTATACAGACATTCGACATCATGCTCTTCCGCGATCTTGTCACCGGCCAGACAGTAGGCTTCTCCATAGCCGGTATCTCCAGAGACGACGACCCCTTTCAGGAACATGGCGTTTCCAGCTAAGAACGCCTCTACCTCTGCGGGCACATCACCATATCCGTCCGTATAAGTGAACAGCACATAATCTTCCGCAAGCGTCTCGTTTCCGCTGTCGATGCGCACGGATTCCATGTCCAGCTGTGCAACGATAGATTCGACATTTCCCGTTCTTGATGCGTATGCGATCTTCATTCGATTACCTCCTTGGTTAGCTGTAACTAACTTATGCGTCTAACTTACCATCGATTGCTCGATCCGTCAAGACGCAGACGTCCAAAAAGTTAACATAAGCTAACCGAAAAAAGCAGGATGCCGGAGATTCACTTCAGCGGCACACTGGCATGAATCATGGTATAATATCTGCCTGTGAAGGGGGTAGACATATGAAGATCATGAGAAAATTTATCCGGTATTATCGTCCATACTGGAAAGTATTTCTGTTCGATATGATCTGCGCGATGGGCATCAGCGTCATCGACCTGGCTTTTCCGCAGATCCTGAATTATCTGAATGCCACGCTGTATCTGGAAAGTGCAGAGCAGATCAAAGATGCCATCGTGGTATTGCTGGTGATCCTGCTGGTGATGTATACGGTACGGGCGCTGTGCAAATATTATGTGTCCGCGCAGGGACATATCATGGGTGCCATGATGGAGCGGGACATGCGCAAGGAACTGTTCGATCAGTATGAACGCCTGTCCTTTTCCTATTATGATCGAAACAATACCGGCGAGATGATGAGCAGGCTGGTCAGCGATCTGTTTGATATCTGTGAATTTGCGCACCATGGGCCGGAGAATGTGTTCATCTCATTATTGAAGATCATCGGTTCTTTTATCCTGCTCATGTATATCCATGTGCCGCTGACGATCCTGTTGATGATCGTGACGATAGGCATGCTGCTGTTTTCTCTGCGGCAGAATCGCCGGATGCAGGAGACGTTCATGGAAAACCGCCGCAAGATCGCCGGCGTCAACGCTTCGCTGCAGGATACGCTTGCCGGCATCCGGGTCGTGAAGTCGTTTGCGAATGAACAGATCGAGCAGCAGAAATTCGCCCGCAGCAATGAGCATTATCTGACCAGCAAGATCAATAATTATCATTGCATGGGCCGCTTCCAGGGCGGAAACAACTTCTTTCAGGGACTGCTTTATGTCACGATCCTGGTCGGTGGAGCCTGGTTCATCGCCCAAGGCACGCTGGAGCCGGTGGCGTTGGCGACCTATGCGCTGTATATCAATATCTTCGTATCGCCGATCGAAGTGCTCGTCGAATTTACGGAGATGCTGCAGAAAGGATATTCCGGCTTCAAGCGGTTCAATGAAGTCATGGAGACGCAGCCGGATATCGTGGATGCGCCAGACAGCGAAGAGCTGCGTGAAGTGAACGGCGTGATCGACTATCAGGATGTCTGCTTCAGCTATACGGAAAATGAGACGGTCCTGGATCATATCAACATCCATATCGATGCCGGTCGTTCCATCGCCCTGGTCGGACCAAGCGGCGGTGGAAAGACGACGATCTGTTCGCTTCTGCCGCGGTTTTATGATGTGAACAGCGGGAGCATCAAGATCGACGGAAAAGATATCCGCGGACTGACGCTGGAATCGCTGCGGCGTGCCATCGGCATCGTTCAGCAGGATGTCTATCTGTTCGCCGGCTCGATCCGGGAAAACATCGCCTATGGCCGGCCAGGTGCAAGCGATGAGGAGATCATCGACGCGGCGAAGAAAGCCAACATCCATGAATTCATCATGTCGCTTCCGGATGGGTACGACACCTATGCCGGAGAGCGCGGCGCACGGCTCAGCGGCGGCCAGAAGCAGCGGATCTCCATTGCCCGCGTGTTCTTGAAGGATCCTAAGATCCTGATCCTGGACGAAGCCACCAGCGCATTGGACAACGAGAGCGAACGGCATATCCAGAAAAGCCTGGAAGAGCTGGCCAAGAACCGGACATGCATCACCATCGCACACCGTCTGTCCACCATCCGCAATGCCGATGAGATCATCGTGATCGGAGAAAACGGCATCGAAGAACGCGGCACACATCAGGAACTGATCGACAAAAACAACATCTACGCCAGATATTACCGGCTCCAGTTCGAGGGGCTGGAAGAGTAAACGGACAGGCACGGCCTCATCAGGCTGTGCCTGTCTTTTACTGAAGCATAGACAATGTATATTTTCATCAAGTATGATTTGTTCTATAATGATTTTAGATATTGTTTACTTGGAGGATCATATGAATAAATTAGTATTGGGATTAGATATCGGTATCACATCAGTCGGATATGGTGTGATAGACATGGAAAGCAATGATTTTGTCGATTATGGAGTAAGGCTGTTTAAAGAAGGAACGGCAGAAGATAATGAGAAAAGGCGAACAGCCAGAAGCAGGAGAAGGCTATTGTCGAGACGCCATACGAGAATAGAAGACATGAAGAAACTGCTGAAACAGTATGGCATCATCGATGAAGATTATCGCCCTCTTCCTCATGTCTATGAATTGAGGATGAAAGGGCTGACACAGAAGCTGAGCAATGATGAGCTTGCTTCGGCTATCCTGCATTTGGTCAAACATAGAGGCAGCAGTATCGAAACAGTGGATGACAATGAAGAAGGCGCAAAGGAAACAGAGAAAGCGAAAGAAGTGCTGGGGAAAAATGCGAAGCTGCTGGCAGAAGGAAAGTTTGTCTGCGAAGTGCAATACGCCCGTCTGCAGGAAGGGGGAAGCGTCCGCGGACATGACAATAATTTCAAGACGAAGGATTATGTCGCAGAAGCGGAAGAAATACTGCGGCATCAGGATATCGATGAAACGCTGAAGAAAAAGATCATCCTGATGATCCAGCGAAAAAGAGCGTATTATGAAGGACCGGGAAGCGAAAAATCTCCGACCCCGTATGGACGCTTTATCTTGGAAGATGGCAAGATCAAGCAGATCGACCTGATCGAAAAGATGATCGGACGCTGCTCTGTCTTTCCTGATGAGCTGCGTGCTCCGAAATTATCGATCAGCGCGGAATTGTTCAATTTTCTCAATGATGTGAACAATCTGACGATAAAAGAAGAAAAGATCACACCGGAACAAAAAGAAGAAGTGCTCCAGCATATCAGCAAAAAGGGAAACATCACCTTTAAGCAGTTATTGAAAAAGTTGAATGTCGATCAGGAAGATGTGCATGGATATCGGATCGATAAAAACGGGAAGCCGCTTCTGACTGAATTTAAAGGATATAAGAAACTGAGATCAATATTTGAAGGAGCAGGGGAGATCGTATCACTGGAAGACGTTGAATTGCTTGACAAGGTGATGGAGATCATCACGAAGTGCAAGGGGATCGAAGAGCGGAAACAGGCCTTGCAAAAGCTTGGTTTGACGTCATCGGTGATCGAACCGCTTTCTGAACTGACGGGGATCACAGGGTATCATGCCCTTTCGTTCAAGGCGCTGCGGATGTTGAATCAGGAGATGTACCAGTCCGATCGGAATCAGATGCAGCTTTTGCACGAGATGAAGCTGTTTGATCAGCAGCGCAAATCTCACAAAGGGGAAAAGAACATCACGGCTGATGATGAGGCCATTCTTTCTCCTGTAGCCAGAAGAGCTCAGCATGAAGCGTTTAAAGTGGTCAATCAGCTCCGCCGGATCTATGGTGAATTCGATTCTATCGTGGTGGAGATGACGCGCGAAAAGAATTCCAGCGAACATCGGAAAAATATCCAGGAGAGGCAGAAATATTTCGAAAGCAGAAATAAAAAGGTCGATGAGTTGCTGAGCGATCGAGGTCTGGATCCTGAAAAAGTCAATGGGAAGACAAAGCTGAAGATCCGTTTGTATCAGGAGCAGGATGGCAAGAGCGCTTATACTTTGCAGCCGCTTGATCTTGACCGGATCATCAAAGATCAGACATATACAGAAATCGATCATATCATCCCTGTCTCGATCTCGCTGGATGATTCTCAGAACAATAAGGTGCTGATCACACGGACCGAAAACCAATTGAAAGGCAACCTCACGCCGCTGGGCGCTTATCAGAAAGGAAGATTTGCTGGCTTGAACTGTACGATGTCGCATTACATCGAAACCGTAAAAGGGATGAAGAACATCAGCAGCAAAAAGCGCAGAAACCTTTTGTTCAGTGAGGACATCACAAAATACAGCGTCATTCAGCAGTTCATCAACAGAAATCTGGTGGATACCAGCTATGCTTGTCGTGTCGTATTGAATACGTTGAGCGATTATTTCAAAGATAATGGAATAGATACGAAGGTACATACGATAAATGGCCGCTTGACAGATAAATTCCGTCAACAGATCAATCTGCCCAAGGACCGTGATGAAGATTATCTGCATCATGCGATCGATGCGCTGATCGTAGCCTCCATCAAAAAACTCAACCTGTTGAAAGGGTATCTTTCTCAGTTCACCTTGGATGAGATGTATGATGAGAAGACCGGGGAGATAAAAGAAATACCGGGAGAAGAATCATTCTTTGACCCTGCGTATATCAGATACATCAGTGATCTGAAGACGATATACCAGCAAAGCAGCCAGTATTATCGCGGAATCATCGACAGATCGATCATGGCCTATCCGCCGATCAAGATTTCCCATAAGATCAATACGAAACCAAACCGCCAAGTGTCCGATGAAACGATCTACAGTACCCGAGAACTGGATGGCAAGGAGATGATCATTCAGAAATACAAAGATATTTATGATCCTAAATTTAAAGCGCTGACGCAAGATATCTTGAATGGAAAAGTTGAGAAGTATCTGATGGCCAGAAACGACCCGCAAACTTTTGAATCGATCGCTGAGATCATCAGGCATCATTATGAACAGTTTAAAGATTCGAAAGATCATTACAAAATGAAAAGCGGAAAAATAGAGTTAGTTGGTGAAAATCCGCTGACTGCATATAAGGAAGAGTTTGGACCGGTTAAAAAGTATTCGAAAAAAGGAAACGGACCGGCGATCACTTCGATGAAATATGCAGATGGAAAGCTGGGCAGTCATATCGACATTAGTCAGAATTACCGATCTGATCATAAACGGGTGATCTTGAAACAAGTCAGTCCGTACCGTACTGATTTTTATCTGTGCAGCGATGGAAAATACCGCTTTGTGACCATACGGTACAAAGATATTTTTTACAAAGCAGAAAAGCAGAAATATGTCATTGACAGAGAGTGGTATCTGCAGGAAAAAGCCCGTAAGAAAATTGACGATAAAGCAAAGTTTGTCTGCTCGCTGCATAGGGATGAACTGATCGGCATCACGAAAAAATACGGAGATAAGTTCATTTATGATGAATCGACAGAAAATGGCGGAGATACGCTTTATCATGATGGGGTTCATCCGGAGATCTTGAAGTTTACTGCGACGAATAATGACGAAACAAATAGGATTGAAGTAAAGCCGACATACACTTATTGTAAAAAGCAGTTGATGGTTGCCGTGGCTAGTTTTACGAGTTTGAGAAAATTTACAACTGATGTATTGGGCAATCTGTATGAAGTCAAACAAAATGTCTTGAAAATGGAGTTTGAATAAGGTAAGATAATAGTGGTCATATTCTAGCAAAAAACCACATGACCTAACAAAACAAGGGTTTATCCCGGATTCGGCTTTTCGGAGCCTTTTCTTTTTATATTTACATGGGACATCGGGTCATTTATGTGGAAAAGTGTGAGTATCTTCATCTGTATCTTGATAATCTGAAAGTGGAGATCAAGGGAAATGATATCTTGTTTCCTATTGCAGATATTCAGAAACAGGATATATATCATAATAAATCACATATAATATTACATATAAT
>ENA-UOJL01002514-UOJL01002514.1-human-gut-metagenome-genome-assembly--contig:-P47-NODE-2514-length-14885-cov-9.372218_pt1 | contig 14885 bp, 16 predicted proteins | sample MGYA00242347_ERZ723894 | MGnify/ENA metagenome assembly ERZ723894
GCTCAGCAGGTCTATGTCTCCGACAATGGTCGCAGATTACACATTGCATCTGCCTAATAAAGCCATCCTGCAAAATAAGCCGCATTTCCGGTTTTAGATGCAGAAACACCATCATTTCTTCCGTCAGCGTGATCTCGCCGGACGCTGAAATGGCTGTCCAGCAGTACGCACGCCCCTTGTAGGGAACAAAAGTACCGTCAGGAACTTCATAATATAAAAGTGACGGTGTGTCGGTCAGAATATGTCCCAGCTTCGACGGCAGGAGCAGTCCCTGCCGTGTCACGCAGAAGCCGCCCGTAATTTTGCTCCCGGTAAACAGATAAGCCTTTCCTTCCGAAGCAATGCGGTATTCGTCCACGGCCTGCGGTGGAAGCTGCACCCGTCCATCGGGACGGATCACCGATTCTCCAAAAATAAATTTTCCGCCCTTGTTCATCTGCGGCATAAAAAACAACCCTTCCGTTTCAGAGAATACTTCGTGCAATCTCCATTGTCACGATCTTCAGCACCGCGCCGCCGGACATGACATAGAACCATATTTCACGCGCACGCTGCGTTTTGGCAATCGGCGTGGCAATGGCGGCAATGATGATCAGCAGCGCGCCAACGCAGCCGATGATAGTGGGAATGCTGACCAGCGGGAACAGCCCCGGTGCGCAGCTTCCGTCGATGGTGTGCTGAATCGTCTTAGCCTCACGTTTATATTTGCATGGATAGACGTAAGCTTTGGAATACGGTGTGAAAACACTGAGTTTATCAATCTTACGATATAAATCGTCAATAAATGGGCCGATTTCTGCGCCAAGGTAGCCACCAATGATAATGGTACAATCCAACATCATCTTTAGATTATGGATGGCCAGCGCCAAATGATTTGTGTAGGTATTCCAAACCTTTTTTATATCTTTTTCTTCAGCGGCGAGTTGTTCAAAAAACGGCTTAAGCCTCCACCTGCACAGGACTCAAGAACCGCGACATTGCAGATTGCGTCTTCAAATAGATCATATTGCCGCGGTCGGTTGTACGCCAAATTTCTGCGAAACCGGCCGTTTCTGAGTCGTGGTACATTTTCACAGGATAAGGGATGTATTCCGAAAAAAAGCGACGTGTAACGCCTGTAAAATTGGAAGACATACCATAAACGGTCGTCTCTCCATCAGGGCTGACCAAACTCGGAATTGCGATACCGACACCCAAAAAGCGGTCATCTGGAAGCGCGGTCTCACGTTTGACCGCGGAAATCAAATCCACCATACGATTCATATATGCGGTGTCCTGTAGATTAAGCGCACAGGAAATACGCTGTGTACAGAGAACATCGCCATAAAGGTTAACGCTGGCGCAATGGGTTACGCCATCGCCTGCACCAGCAAAAACCGTCAGGCATATGGTTGGCAAAGAAACGGCGGTATGGCCCCCTATATACTCTGTGACGAAAAGGACTTAATTGCGCTTCCAGACGAGTTGACTTATAAAGATGGAGCCTCTGTCTCCTGTGGTTTCGGCACTGTCTATGAGGCCATCGAAAAAATCGGCGTCAGCGGTGATGATGCGGTGCTGGTTGTCGGTCTCGGTCCAGTTGGTATGGCCGCATTGATGCTCTGCAGGGCAATGGGCGCGGAGAAACTGATTGGTGTAGAAATGAACGAATACCGCATTAAAATGGTGCAGGACATGGGTCTTGTTGATCATATCGTCCGCCCGTCCGATAACGCGGTGGAAGAAATCCGCGCACTGACCGGCGGACACGGTGTCGAACGTGCCATCGACTGCTCTGCATCTGATGCAGGCCGTCAGATCGCAATTCGTGCCACCAAGGACTGGGGGGAGAGTCGTTCTTGTCGGCGAGGGGAACTCTCTGACCATCAATCCCAGCCCGGACATGATGCACGCACAGAAAACCGTCTACGGCTCATGGGTCACCTCAACCTGGAGGATGATGGAACTGGTTGAGCATCTGGTTCGCTGGGGTATCCATCCGGGAGGCCTCATCACCGATGAGTTCCCGCTTGAGCGCGCGGACGAGGCTTACGCACTGATGGCCAGCGGCAAGTGCGGCAAGGTTGCCGTTGTTTTCCCGGAAGAAGAATAAGCAGTTCGGGCTAATCGGATTAAAAAGAAGATGAGACAATAAAAGCGATCATGCTGTTGTCCGATACGCGTAACAGACGCTTCTTTTCCACATACAGAAATGACCAGGTAAAAACGTGCGATGTCACGAACCGATAATAGCTGACAGTCATATCTCCGCCAAAACAAAAAGTCATTCCGAAAGGAATGGCTTTTTTGTTTTGCATGAAAATGAGAGCCGCAGGAAGTCCGCGGGGATTTGGCCGCACGCAGGTGATTCGGTGCCATGCCAGGTGCTTTTGAACGCGTTCTTTCTATGGATTGCAAATAATGTTTTCATTATGCGTCGAAATGCGGTATACTCTTGGCGGGAGGGGATTTCATGAAAAAGAAATCTGTCTTATGGACGCTGTTTTCTCCACGCTGTATCTCAGCGCATTCACGTTTGGCGGCGGATATGTGATTGTCTCGCTCATGAAAAAGAAGTTTGTGGATGAATACCATTGGATCGAAGAGGATGAAATGCTGGATTTGATCGCCATTGCGCAGTCCACGCCGGGAGCGATTGCCGTGAACGGTGCGATCGTCGTAGGGTATAAGCTTGCGGGGATCTCTGGCGCACTGGTTGCAATTATCGCAACGATTCTTCCGCCGTTTCTCATCCTTACAGTCCTTTCGTTCTTATATGAGCGTTTCCGCAGCAATCTCCTGCTTTCGCAGCTGCTGGCTGGTATGCAGGCAGGCGTCGGTGCGGTCATCGCGTCTGTGGTGTGGGATATGGGGACGGATGCCGTCCGGCAGAAAAATACCGTGTCGATAGGAATCATGCTTGGTGCGTTTCTGACTTCCTGATTTTTCCATGTGAACGTCGTTTACATTATTCTCTGTTGTATTGTGCTCGGTATTGTCCGGACGCTGCTTGCACGCAGGAGGAACCGGAGATGATCACACTGCAACTTTTTCTGGGTTTTCTGCAGATCGGCCTGTTCAGCTTCGGTGGCGGCTACGCGGCGATGCCGCTTCTTCAGGAGCAGCTTGTTGCCCGGAACGGCTGGCTGAGCGTACAGGAATTTGCAGATCTTGTGACCATTGCGGAAATGACGCCCGGTCCGATCGCGGTGAACGCGGCGACCTTCGTCGGCACAAAGCTTGCTGAGCTCCCCGGTGTGCTGCTTCTGGTAAATGCTTTCTGGGATGGGGGGCCGGTGACGCTTGCCGAGACAAATTGGACGATGCTGCTGCTTTTTGCAGGCTGCTTGCTGCTGCTGCGCAAAACAAAGCTGAGCCCAATTCTGATAATGGTACGCGCGGGAGTCATCAATGTCGTGAAAGCTTTTTTGGCCGGATAGCGGGCAGCGGAAAATCTGATTGACTTTTTTCATATGCCGTAGGAAAATAGGGGCGAAAACCAAAGAGGGAGGTGCTTGATATGAGCAGACAGGAAGCGATTCAGCAGTTCCGGCAGGCGCTTAAGGCCGGACAGAAATGCTACCGCGAGTGTGTGCACCGCGGACGCTATCCGTATCCGCAGGTGCTGGAGGAACGGCTGCGCGACTGCGCGGTGGCCGGCCGTGTGGATCTCGGCGTTCTGGATATCCCCATTGCGCAGATCATCGGCACGAATACGGCAGGGCGGCAGGCAGCGTTTGCCGCGAATTTTATGCCGCTGCTGGACCTTGGAACGGAGTTCGCGGGAAAGTGGGTCGCACTCTGCGAGGCGCATCTGGGCGACACCGGCATCACGGATCCCATCCGGTGCTTTGAATACATGGGAAGCTTCTATGTGCAGGAGGGCAACAAGCGCGTGAGTGTCCTCAAAAGCTTTGACGCGCCGACCATCCGTGCCTATGTCACGCGCGTCCTGCCGGTCTATTCCGACGACCCGGCAGTGCGGGTCTATTATGAATTTCTGCACTTTTATGGGCTCTGCGGCCTGTATCAGGTGCATTTCAACCGTGTCGGCGACTATCCCAAGCTGCAGGCCGCGCTGGGCTTCGATGCCGACCATGTCTGGTCAGAGCGGGAAAAACGCGCGTTTCTGACTGCGTTCTATACCTTCCGCACGGCCTACTACAAACTCAGCCAGGAGCCGCCGGTCACGACGGCGGAGGCACTGCTGGTGTGGCTGCACACCTATACGCTGGGCGATCTGCGCGTACTGGGGCCTGCGGAACTGGAAAAATCCATCCGCGCGGTCTGGACGGAGTTGACCGCCTACGCGCGGGGCGGAAAGATTGAAATGCAGACCGATGCAGAGCCGGAAGCGTCCGGCTCCGGCCTGCTGGGCCTGCTTGCTGGGCGGATGATCCCCGGCGGGACGCTCCGCGCGGCGTTTGTGCATGAATGTGCACCGGAGAAAAGCCCGTGGATCCGGGAGCACGACAAGGGACGGCAGCAGCTGGAGCAGGCACTCGGCGACACCGTCTTGGTCAGGTCCTATCTTGCAGAGGACTATCCCTGCGCCGAGGACGCACTGGAGCAGGCCGTTTCAGACGGTGCACAGGTCATTTTCACGACGACTGTGCCGCTGATCTTCGCCTGCCGCAAACTTGCGCCCAAATACCCGGGGATCCGCTTTCTCAACTGCTCGGTCGATATGCCGTACCCAGGCGTCCGGACCTATTACAGCCGCATTTATGAGGCAAAATTCCTGCTCGGCGTGATCGCCGGTGCGCTGGCGGTGGACGACCGCATTGGCTATGTGGCCGACGGACCGATTTTCGGGACGCCTGCGGCGATCAACGCCTTTGCCCTCGGTGCGCAGCTGACAAATCCGCGTGCCGAGATTGAACTGCGCTGGTCGTGCTGTGAATCTTCGCCTGCTGCGCGTCTTGCGCAGGAAGGGCTGCGTGTAATCTGCGCACGCGACCTGCCAGGGACGGGCGACAGCCCGGACTGGCGCGGTCTGTGTCTGGCGCAGGAGGCAGGGCCTGTCTGCACCGCGCTTCCGGTGTGGAACTGGGGCGAGGTCTATATCCGACTGGCGCGCAGCATCCTGCGCGGCGGCTGGGACGAGTTGAGCGCCGCAGCGGCGGTTAATTACTGGTGGGGCTTTGCAAACGCTGCGGTGGACGTGCGGATGATGGAAGCGCTGCCGGACGGCCCGCGCGAATTGGTGCAGATTCTGCGCGCTGCGCTGATTCACGGCGAACTTGCGCCCTTCCACCGGCACATCACCGACCAGACAGGCACCGTGCGAAACAACGGCGATCGTTGGCTCCCGCCGGAGGAAATTCTGCATATGGACTGGCTGTGCGCCAATGTGCGCGGCAGCATCCCGCAGTATGACGATCTGCTGCCGATGGCAAAGCCGATGGTGCGTCTGCTGGGACTGTACCGCGAGACGCTCCAGCCGGAGAAAAGGGGGCCGCTGCTTTGAAGCTTCTGCTGCTTGCCGATAAAGAAAGCCCCTATCTTTGGGACTATTACCAGCCGGGACGGCTGAGCGAGTACGACCTCATGCTCTCCTGCGGCGATTTGAAGGCGGAGTATCTGTCATTTCTGGCTACGCTTGGCCGCGCGCCGCTTTATTATGTGCGCGGCAACCACGACGGCAATTATGACAGGCGTCCGCCGGAGGGCTGCGACTGCATTGAAGATAAGCTGGTCGTGTTCAACGGCCTGCGCATTGCGGGGCTGGGCGGAAGCCGCCTGTATTCGGGCGGCAAGAATCAATATTCCGAGCGCGAGATGAAAAACCGCATCTGGAAGCTCGGCTGGAAGATCCGCCGGGCAGGCGGCGTGGACATCGTGGTGGCGCACGCCCCGGTACGGGGCGTCGGCGACGGGGACGATTACGCGCATATGGGCTTCGAGGCGTTTTTGCCGCTGCTCGACCGGTATAAGCCACGCTATTTCATCCATGGTCATGTGCATATGGAGTATGGCCGCGACATTGCCCGCATGCTCCGGCGCGGGGACACGACGATTATCAACGCCTGTGAGCGCTATACGCTGGAGGTATAAATTATGGAATATCCGAAGGTCTGCCTGCGGCGCGGCGAGGAAGCCGGCGTTCTGAAGGGGCAGCGTCTGATCTATGACAATGAACTCGACTGGGCGGACGATATCTGCACGGACGGCTGTGTCGTTGACGTGCTGGACAGCCGCCAGTGCTTTGCAGCGCGCGGTTTTTTCAATTCCGCCTCCCGGCTGGCCGTCCGCGTTCTGACACGGGATGAAAATGAACCGATCGATCGCGCGTTTTTTGTCCGCCGGATCGAAGCGGCGTGGCGCGCGCGGCAGGCGCTGGGCTTTTCCGATTCCTGCCGCGTCGTCTTCGGCGAGTCCGACGGACTGCCGGGGCTGACGGTCGATAAATTTGCGGACTGCTTATCCTTCCAGATCGCCTGCCTGGGACTGGAGCGGTGGAAGCCGGAACTGATTTCGATTCTGGCAGAACTGTTCGCTCCGCGCGGCATTTATGAGCGCGACGATCTGCCTGTGCGCGAAAAAGAAGGCCTGCCGCAGATCAAAGCGTGCGTTTACGGCGCGGTTCCGGAGGAACTTGTGATCCGGGAACACGACGCGGATATGCTCGTTTCGATCGCAAACGGCCAGAAGACCGGGCATTTTCTCGATCAGCAGGAAAACCGTGGACGGTTAAAGCCCTACGCACCCGGACAGGACGTGCTCGATCTTTGCTGCTGCACGGGCGGATTCTCTATCCACGCGGCGCTTTATGGTGCGAAAAGCGTCGAGGCAGTCGATGTGTCCGAGGATGCGCTGGCGCTTGTGCGGCGCAACGCGGCGCTTAACGGGGTGCAGGATATCGTCACGACCACTTGCGCCAACGTCTTTGATCTTGCACGGCAGTATGTGCGGGAGGGGAGGCAGTATGGTCTCGTTGTCTGCGACCCGCCCGCGTTCGCCAAAAGCCGCAAGGCGCTGGAAAATGCCTATCGCGGCTATAAGGAACTCAATTTGCAGTGTATGAAGCTTGTAAAGCCCGGCGGATATCTTGTCTCCTGCTCATGCAGCCAGTTCATGACGCCGGAACTGTTTCTCAAAATGCTTCGTGAGGCCGCGCAGGACGCAGGCCGCGACGCAAGACTGCTTGAAACGCTCATTCAGTCCCGGGACCACCCAGCCAGCCTCGCCTCCGAACAGTCGCTGTATCTCAAGGGGGATATTCTTCAGATCGTATAAGCGGCAGATTGTGGATACCGGATTCATACGTCTCTGCCCGCAGGCATATACTCCAATAGCATACACAGCCTGGAGGTGCCCGTATGACAGAGGACTTACTCACCAGAGCCAGGGAACTGGCTGTGTACATCATCGAAAACCGCGCCACCATTCGGCAGGCGGCAAAGCACTTCGGACTTTCCAAATCGACTGTGCATATGGAAGTGATAAATTAGAACGGTTGATATGGGCGATACAGTAAGCGCCCATACAGGCAAGTAGGCGGCATAGATCAGCACCGGGGACGGGCTGGCCTATGCCGCCTGCTTGCGTTTTGGAGGGATGGGGTATAGCCGCACTTTTGTGTAGGCTGTACCGGCTTCCCGACAAAACTGGGGTTCCCAAAGGGGCCTCCCTTTGGCACACGGCTTTGCTTGCAAAGTGTAGTGTGTTATACCTGCTGTCACGGCTGACGGGTAAAATGAGGGTTTCGCCGGATGGAAACGCTCACTTTGCCCGGCAGGAAAACGGACAGGTTTTTGCAGATGGGGATGAGCAAAAACCTGAGCCGGTTTCGGGAGTGGCAGTAGGGATATTAACCATTACGTGAACAATCTACTTATCTCTTGATCGATATGCTGTTCATACTCGTCAAATTGCCCTTTATCATATGGAGTTTTACTATCATAGCAATCTATCAGTTTAAAAGGAACGCCATAATCGCTAACTTTACGTGCGTTAGGTGAAAGGGCATTGTACTCAAGTTTTTGGAGCAATAACCCCAATCCAGCGACATCTTCCATATTGATATTCTCAGACTTTGAGACTTGATATCGAAAGAACACATCAAACAAGCCGAGATATTTTACCAAATGGTACTTAAAAACATTGTAAACAAAATCAGCTACTTGTCGCATTGCCTCATCTTTTGTTTTTGGTGAGTCAGGTCTCTTAACATAAAACTCGACCATAGAAAGGAACCCACCACTAAGATACGAACTTAAAAGAACTGTGACAAGAGAATATTGTTGTTTACCTGTGCGGATGGTAATAAGTTGCTTTAGTTTGTCCTCTCGCACGATTGGTAAAATCATATCCATAATCTGTTGGAAGCCACTCCAATACAAGCGATGAGCACCACTTTGTGCTAAAGATTGAGACACTCGTTTAATCTCTTCAATAGTCCACCAAGGCATCCGCGAAATATAAGAGTATAATATCAGTTTGTCTTTCGGCCCAACAATTCGGAAACAATCAAATACTTCTGAAGGAATTTCAGATGCAGCTACTTGTAAGAGAATAGATGCTTTTTCTTGGCGCTCGCTTTCCGACAAATACTGATCTTTTGTTATTTGGTAGTCAACATCGGTTTTAGTAGCTTGCACATCATAATTTTTGTGCTCTAATATTTCGGGTTGTCCATTCACAATGTTTTCAAAACCATTGTTTAAATCTATAACTCTGCCGGAATAGTGTTGGTGAAATCTACCTGCGCGACCAGCTATATTTTTAGCGTCAAATTGACGTAGAGGTTTGAGACCTTTTTTATTTGACGTAATAATTATATTTTTGGCAGAGGTATTTACGCCCTCTGTGATAGTCGTAGTTGAAAAAAGACATAGTAATGCTCCCGTATTAAATAAATTGATAATTTCTTTTTGAATATATTTGGGGATCAGACTGTGATGGATACCTATCCGACCTTTCAATGCTTTTAATACAATCCAATCATCGCCAAATGTATGTTCCAAATGATTTACAAATATTTCATATGTATTGCTTTCTATCCCAGAACAAGTTTCTTGAAAAAAAGAAATCAATGTCTGATCCTTTAATAAAGCTTTGGCGTATGCTTCTGTATCAGATCTTCTTCCACAGTAAATAATCGTATTTTCTTTAGGCGTGCTTAACGACTTGATTATATTGGCAATTTTTTGCCCTTTGCTTATAGAGCCTATTTCTACTGGAATTTGATCTATATTATAGCGCTGTTTACTCTTTACTGTTGTGTACTCTTTTGAAACAATTTCAAATTGATTGTAGCGTAAAAAAGTAAATCTATTATCTTCCGCAAAATTGTTAAACGATTTATGTTGTTGTGTATTAGGTTGAGGAAGTGCCATATATGGACCAGCTAATAGCATATCGCTTGTTAAATTACAAATAAATTCCAATGCCAAACGATATGCGGTATCGCGTTCGTTTTCGCCAGATGTCTCCTGATCAATAATAAAGCTATTATCTATTTTATAAACTTCATCAATAAAGGCAAAATCGAAGTAAAGGTGTTGATGTGAGTCCATAAACGACAAGAAACGTTCAGGTGTAAAAATAAAGATATTTTTTTCGGAGAGATTAAATTCCTCTTCACTGAGAGAATGGATTTTATACTCTTGAAAAGAATCCGAACTACATAAACGGGCATAGTTTTCAGATAAAAGACTAATTGCCGGAAAAATCAAAAGGATATTCTGGTATTGCATCTTTTGTATAATCTCATATACCAAAAAAGTCTTTCCGAAAGAAGTAGGTGCAGTCAAAACAAAACGATTTTGTTGTCTTGCTGTGAAGCTGTCAAGAACATTCTTTTGATACCTATGTAATTTACTATTTCCTCTAATAAGACTGGCATCATGAAACAACGCACTTAAGGTAAGTGTTTTAATGTTTTCATCTGATATGCGGCACTCCGTAAATTTGCCCTTGAGCAAGTCAAAATATTGTGGAACTCCTGCTTCGTTAGCCAAAAATAAAAGAAAATTCATATCTGCTTCAGAGATAGGCTCACTTTTTATAAAGTCAAAAAAGCCACATACTTCCTTTATAAAAGTTGCGGAATCTGAATTCTTTTTATATGAATAATACGCTTTAATTATATTAGCGGTTCGCGTGAGTCTATCCATTTTATCACATTCTCCTTGATTTGTTTAACTTCCGACAAAGGCAAAAAAATAAAAAATAATCGGTAGTCAAAGGAAGCAGGTATAACAATATTAAGCCGCGTATATTCTGAGGCAATATGCTCAATACACTTTTTTATGCTCTGATGATATTGATCAGTGCTATTTTTTTGATAGGCAACAAATATAGGGTATATTAGTCGAATCCCCCTATTCTTTATTTCTTCTGATAAATTAATGTCAGGGTTTTCTTCCCATGAATTTAATAGATCTTCAAGTTGTACATTGTGCGTTGAGATGTGGGTACGCTCATCTATAATTGCAAGTAAATTACGATTCAAATATCCATCCGAAAGAGAAGTACCTAATTTTTCCAGCGCTGGGGTTATTGCACTTTTATATTGCTGATAGAATTTGGCTTCTCCAAACCATAAGTCAATATTCCCGTTTCTCTCCATTAGATGAAACGCATCAAATCCTTTTGCTTCACTATTTTCAATAGGAGAATAGAAATAGCCTCTCGCCGCAAGAACGCTTGTCCTTAAAAATACACGCAGGATTAAATCTAAGAGAACCTCGCCATAAAAGCCATACTTCAGCTTGGTAGCATCAGGAGCCGCAGAATCATAACGCATACGGCTAAGGATAGCTTTTCGCTGTTCACGCTCTAAAGCCGTGTAATCAATTTCATATTCGTTGATCGCAAATTCCACGATGCCATTATAAATAATTTTTGAAATTTCTTGAGGATTAGAATTGCTGAAACAAATATCATTTTGGGAAGAAAGGCATGATTTATCTAAATCTAAGCCACTTACTTTATGCGGCAATTTGTATTCCAATAAAATGGCATTATGTACAGCATTCTTTAGTGCTTCTCTCATGCCTTATCCCTCCGATATTAATCCCCAGAGTTGAATTTAACAAGTTTCTCCCAATCAATGCTGCCATCTTCAAAGCAGAATTCCTGGGTAAATTCGCGGACGAGCCGGTTAGCCGCTTTCTGATAAGAGGCATCGAATTCCTCCACATACTTTTCCGGCAGCTTGTCCATGAAACGGATCAGCTTTATGTAGAATTCTTCATCACCGGTCAGTTCCGTCCAGAAATCCTTGCCCGCCAATTCCATATAAAACTTGGGAAGCCCGCGGTTGGAGGCTTTCTTCTTCCCATAGCCATAGCCGACAATCGGGACAAATCGCTTCTTTGCCTGCTGTGCCAGCTTGCTTGCTGCCATAAAGTTCTGTTCCTGCTTCTTGCGGCTGTCCGCATTGAAAACGCTGGTGCCGGATTTTACCGCGATGGCATAAATGGTATTGTCCCGTTCTACCATGATGTCCACGCCTTCCGCCAACGCTTTCTGCCCCTGTGCTGCTGCGGTAGCAATTGGCTCAAAGAACACATTCCCGAAAATCGTTTCCTCGGATGAGGACACAAAAGCAGCGAGGATTGCGTCAATAATCTGGGCTGCCCCGTTCATGGCTTTGGCCCGGAACAGGTACGGGTTCTTGCGCTTCATAACGGCCTTAACATTAAGGCTATCAACCTTTTTAATCAGGTTCGTATAGAAATTGTCCAGCGCGGTTGCAATCGCTTCTACGATGACATCTTCGTTGTAGCTGTTATTTATGGGCATAGTAGTTTCCTCCTATTTCAATGGCTTGCTTCAGTTTTTGATGGATGTCCGTCCCTCTGAACCGTTTCGTGTGTATTTCGGCAGATTGATCCGCAACGGAAAGCACCGCTTTCCCAAGCGCCAATGCCAGCCCCACCGGGACGGCATTGCCGATCTGGCGGTATTTCGCTGCGCTTGTCCCCATGAACTTCCAATCATCGGGGAACTGCTGGATGCGGGCATATTCCCGGATGCTCAAGGGGCGGTCTTGGGTCGGATGGCACATCATGGTTGCCTTTTGCACCGGGGATGTAACCAATGTCGGGGATGGCTGGCTGTACGACAGCCGCCGGTAGAAGCCGACTTTCCCACCGCCAGAGCCATAAGCGCCGCCCATGGCCTCTTTCCGTATATCTTCCGGGAGGTCGCGCCAATTCCCACCCTCTGGGACAAGGCGGAGGTATGCAAGGCGGTCTTTGCTGAATGCGGCACACTCTCCACAGTCATATTCCAAATCCTTGATGGTGTCCTGCAAAGTGCGCCAGCGGTATTGCGGGTCTTGGTGCATCTGGAAGTGGGTCGGGAATGGCAGGAAAATATCTTCATTGTCCCGGCTTCCAATCAAAACAAACCGTTCCCGGAATTGTGGAACGCCATAATTGACAGCATCCAATATCCCGTATACTGTTTTATATCCCAACTTGTTAAACTCGGAGAGGATCACATCCAAAACAGTCCCCAGCCGCTGGTTCGGGTCATTTTTATCCCGTTCCGCCAGCGGGGTGTGCTTGAGCGGGGCAGACATGATCCCTTTGACGTTTTCCATGATAAAGAATCGAGGACGGATATAGTCAATCATTCGGATAAAATCCATGAACAGGCTACCCCGGGGGTCGTTGATTCCCATCCGTTTGCCAGCAGTGGAAAATGGCTGGCAAGGAGGCCCACCGCAAATGAGGAAAGGCTCCCCCTGCGCCAGCCCGGTCTGTTCCAGTAAATCCGCCTCATCTATCTCGCGGATATCCCCGCCCAGTACCTTATGCCCATTCGCACGCATGGTAGCAACGCAGGCGGGGTCAAAATCCTGCCCGATTACAATATTTAGGCCAGCTTTTGCAAGGCCGATATCCAGCCCCATCGCCCCGGAAAACAGGGAGATTACATCCCGGTTTGAAGCGTTATCTTTGAAATGCAGTAAATCCATAATGCCCTCCTATCAAACCTTTTCGCCATCGGGAAGGACAAAATGGCGTTCAAAAGAACACCCCACTGTTTCTGCCAGATATTCTAAGTCAGAAATTGTGAAGCTCTCCCGCTTCATTTTTGAGTTGAAGTTTTGCGGCGTAGTCCCCATCCGCCTTGCAAGTTCCGCAACGCTGATATTGGAGCGAACACACAGCACTTTGATCTGTTCTGATATTGTCATAAGGGTACTCCTTGTAAATCATCAATTTATAAGTTGAAGATATAAAAATATTATTTTATATCTTCAACACAGTCCCTCATATCCTCTATCATACCATCAAACTGCATCATCTGCAACTCGAAAATCAAATCTTCGACAGCTTCCACACATTCCGCTGTCCGCTTTTGTATCTCCTGCCCCCAAAAGTGCATGAGCACCCAATCCATTGCAATCAGCTTGAAGTCGTTCTCCCTGTCACGGGCCATATTGCGCTCAATCTTTTTGATCCAATATTCCCGGTTGTTGCCCAGCTTTTGTTTCTTGATCTCCCAATTATAGCCATGGAAAAACTCGCTGTCGCAAAAGATAGCAATCTTGTATTTGGTTATCGCTATATCCGGGGTGCCTGGTAGTTTTTTATAGTTCTTCCGGTATCGGATACCCTTATGCCAAAGGGCTTTCCGCAATAATACCTCTATGCTGGTATCTTTCCCTTTGATATGGCTCATTGCCTGGCTCCGCTGCTCCGGGGTCATTACATCATTCATGGTTTTTCCGCGTTTTGTGTACCGCCCGCTTGCTCCATCATCTTCTTTGCTAACTGCCGGAACTGCTCTGCCGTTTCTTCATCCATCGGGACGAATTGCCCAAGCTGGCCGACAACCATCCCGGCAACATCATCCATTGTTACCGGCTCCCGCTGTTGCTCCGCCAGCGTGTCCCTCGTGGTTTGGAGCATCGCAGCGGTGGCGACTTCTCGCGGCAGTTCGCCGCTGCCCATATCTTTCTTAATATCCCGCAGGATTGCAAGGAACACATTTTTGATTTTTTCAATCTCTGCTTCGTGTTCGCCCATCTTCTGTGCATTCAGAAATTGCAAATCCTGTCTTGCGTCTGCCCGATGTTCCGGGTGTTCTTTCATAAGATCGGACAAGGAAGCCGTTGCCAGTTCAATCAGCTGGTTTCTTGTCATGATACCTCTCGCCGCCGTATCTTGGAAGTAAACCCGTATCAGATGGATTAGCCGGGGGAAACTCTTGTGTCCCAGCAGGCGGTTTAGGATTCCTACATCAATCGTACCCGCCACAAGCCCTTTGACCGCTTCATTCGACAGGCCTAATTCAGAAATATCATAGCTTTTGGGGACGCTGACAGAGGTAAGCCCCAGGATATAATCCGTAGATGTTTTCAATTCCTTTGCCAGCTTTATTAAATAATCGCTGCTGATGGTTTTGAGGGTGCCGTTTTCAATGCGGGTAATCTGGGATGCGTCGATCCCGGTTTTCTGGCTCAACTCCCTCTTTGTCATCCCCAGGTTCGTCCTCAAATCACCAATCCGGTCGCCTGGATGCCCGTCAAGCTGCTTTGCTGCCATATTTCCGCCTCCTTGCCTGTATTTCTTTCAGTTTACCATACTGTATAGCATTTAGGAATAGCAATAATTGCAGATTTACAATTTCAAAGGTCTACACGATGGCAAAAATGCAATTCCCGCAGGAAACCGGGAATTGCATTTTTTCATGATAAACTGATCTCACAACCGGTTGAATACAACAAGAAATGAGGGATCAGCATCCATTCCATCAAAACTTTGCCGCCCATAGAGCGCAAGCATGGCGGTTCCATTTACCGCATGACACCGGCACAGAGAAAACAGGCAAACGCCCTTATCCGCCGGGAGTGCTGCAACTATGCGGACGGGAACTGCATCGTTCTTGACGATGGGGATACCCACACCTGCCCCCAGACCATTTCTTTCTCGGTCTGC
>ENA-UOJL01002525-UOJL01002525.1-human-gut-metagenome-genome-assembly--contig:-P47-NODE-2525-length-14808-cov-5.407104_pt1 | contig 14808 bp, 14 predicted proteins | sample MGYA00242347_ERZ723894 | MGnify/ENA metagenome assembly ERZ723894
CGCGCACACCCTTCCTTACCGTCGCGGAGAATTTACTACTTTATCGACAGTCTCAGAGCCGCAGAGATTTTATCTCTGCGGCTCTCTTTTTCGTTCCGGCGCATAGGCCGGCGCTTTCCTGCGGAGACTAACGGGGAAAGTGAGGGATCGCAATGGAGAAGGACAAGGAGACAAAGGCGACGGAGGAGCGGGAAGGGAGTCAGGTGAACCAGAACGTAGTAGATTTCGGCTCCGCCATGACAAAAACCGCCCACGGAACCGTTTATACGCTGGCCATCATCGGACAGATCGAGGGGCACACGGCGGCGCCCAACGGCACGAAAACCACCCAGTATGAGCATATGCTGCCTCTGCTGGCGAAGCTGGAGGAGAGCCGGGAGGTAGACGGTATTTTATTTCTGCTGAACACTGTGGGCGGTGATGTGGAGGCGGGACTGGCCATCGCGGAGCTGATCGCCGGACTGACCAAGCCCACGGCGGCCATCGTTTTGGGGGGCAGCCATTCCATCGGTGTACCGCTGGCGGTGGCGGCCCAGCGGAGCTTTGCGGTGCCCTCCGCCGCCATGACCATCCATCCCGTGCGGATGAGCGGAACGGTCATCGCTGCGCCCCAGACCTACAACTATTTTCAGCGGCTTCAGGAGCGGATCGTGGCCTTTGTAGCGGGACACAGCCGGATCTCGGCGGAGAAGTTTCAGGCCCTCATGCTGGCAAAGGATGACATGGCGGCGGATGTGGGCAGCGTGATCTACGGTGAGGAGGCGGTGCATCTGGGGATCATCGACCAGCTGGGCGGATTGCGGGAAGGATTGGACTGGCTCTATCGGAAAATGAACGAAACGAGGGGGTGACACCCCTCGTTTTCCTATTGAAATAAGTGCGCTTTTCTGGTATAGTATCTTAGTTAAAGTATGTTCAAAGTATATGGGTGTAGATCGAGGTGAGACATAGATGTACTTAAAAGCACTGGAGGTGCAGGGCTTCAAATCCTTCCCTGATAAGACGGTCCTGAACTTCGGTGAGGATATTACGGCCATCGTGGGGCCTAACGGCTCCGGCAAGTCCAACATTTCCGACGCCATCCGCTGGGTCATGGGCGAGCAGTCCAGCAAGGCCCTCCGGGGCGGCAAAATGGAGGACGTGATCTTCGACGGCACGGAAAAACGCGCCCCGGTGGGCTTTGCTCAGGTGACGCTGGTGCTGGACAACACCGGTCATCTGTTCCCATCTATGGACGAGTCTGAGGTGGCCGTCACCCGGCGGTATTACCGCAGCGGAGAGAGCGAGTATTACATCAACCGTCAGTCCGTCCGACTGAAGGACATGACGGAGCTGTTTATGGACACCGGCATGGGCCGGGAGGGCTATTCCATCGTAGGTCAGGGCCGGGTGGATGAGATCCTCTCCACCAAGAGCACGGACCGCCGGGAGATCTTCGAGGAGGCCGCCGGTATTTCCAAGTACCGCCACCGGAAGGAAGAAGCGGAGCGGAAGCTGGAACGCACAGAGGAAAATCTGGTGCGGATCAACGATAAGATCGCGGAGCTGGAGCTTCAGGTAGAGCCGCTGCGGATGCAGGCGGAGACAGCGAAAAAGTATCTAGTTCTCCGGGACGAGATGCGCCTGTTGGAGATCTCCCTGTGGCTGGAAAATCTGGAAGCGCTGAAGGCCAACGCCCGGAAGCTGGAGATCGACCTGCGGAACGCGGAACAGGAACGGGACGAGGCCCGGTCCCGCATGGACGCACTGTTCGCGGAAAACGAGCAGTTTGGCCAGCGGATGCAGGAAAAGGACATGGAGGCGGAGGGGCTGCGGACTGAAGCCGCCCAGTTGGACGCCCGGACAGCGGAGCAGGATTCCGCCGTGGCGGTGCTGGAAAGCACCATCAGCCATCTGACGGAGAATATTGAACGAGCAAAAAGCGAACTGGAGGAATCAGAGAGCCGCACCGGGGGCTATGAGGTCCAGGCAGCGGAACAGGACGCCCAAGCGACAGAGTTGGAGCAGCAGGCCGCCGCGCTGAATGCGGAACTGGACAAGCTGCTGGCTCAGGCTCAGGCTGCGTCGGAGCAGGCGGGAGGCGCCGCCGCGGAGGCGGAGGCTTTCCGAGGTAAAGAGGCCATCGCCATTGCCGCTGCCGCAGACGCCCGTGCGGAGGCCGCCGCCATCCGGGCGGAGACGGAGCAGATCAGATCCCGCCGCATGGCGGCGCTGGCGGATAAGGAGACCGCGGAGCGTCAGTTAGAGGAACAGGGGCGGGAGGCAAAAGCTAACCGCCGGGCCTTGGAGGACGCACAAGAGGATGCGGAGGCTGCCGCCAACATCATCAGCGGACATACCCTGCGGATGGAGGAGCGGAAGAAGAAGGCCGACGCCGCTGCCGAAGCCAGAGTGAAGCTCACCATGGATGTGGGCGCGCTGGATAACCGCATCCGTCTGCTGACGGAAATGGAAAAGGACTACGAGGGCTTCAACAAGGCTGTCAAGCTGGTCTGTCAGGCCCAGAACAACCTCCGGGGCATCCACGGCCCGGTGGCGGGTCTGATGAAGACCGACGGCAAGTATTCCCTTGCCATAGAGATCGCTTTGGGTGCCGGTTTGCAGAACATCGTAGTGGACCGGGAGGAGGACGCCAAGAGCGCCATCGCCTTCCTGAAGCAGCGGGAGGGTGGCCGTGCCACCTTCCTGCCCCTCACCGCCATCCGGGGAGAGGAACTCCGGGAGCGGGGCGTGGAGAACGAGTTCGGTTTTGTGGGCGTGGCGTCCCGGTTGGTGCGCTTCGACCCTAAGTATACGCAAATTTTTAACAGCCTTCTGGGAAAAACGGTGATTGCGGAGGATCTGGATTGCGGCATTGCCATGGCCCGGAAGTACCGCAACGCCTTTCGCATCGTGACGCTGGACGGACAGGTCATCAACCGGGGCGGCTCCATGACCGGCGGCTCCACCAGCCGCAGCACCGGTGTGCTGAGCCGTGCGGCGGAACTGGAACGGCTGAATGGCCGGGCATCGGAGATGCACCGGAAGCTGGAGGAGGCCAAGGCTGCGGAGGAAGCCTCCCGCCGGGAGCTGGACGCAGCTCAGTACGAGCTGACCACCGCCGAGACCCAGCGCCGCGCCGCCGAGGACGAGGTCCTGCGGCTGCAGGGCGTGAAGAATCAGTTTGATATGCTGCTTTCCAATTTGCGGGAGAGCGTGGAAAATCTCGCCGGTGAGATCGAGGCCATCGACGGCCGTATTCAGGAAAACGAGGCCCGAAACGCGGCGGCGGAGCAGACCGTGGCGGACCGGGAAGGTGAGGCGGCAAGCTGCCGCGTACAGGCAGAGGCCATTCTCTCCGGGCAGAGTGAGCTGCTGGCCCGATCCGGGCAGCTGTCTGAGACCATCGCCGCCCACAAGGCGGAGCTGGCTGCCATCGACGCCAACCGGGAGGGGGCGCTGCGCCGTGCCGCCGATCTGCGAACGCTGGCAGCGGAGCTGTCCGGTGACCGAAGCCAGAAGGAAGCGGCCTTGGCCCAGTATCAGCGGCAGATTGAGGCGGCTCAGACCGAGATCGGCCAGCGGAGAGCGGAACAGGCACAGCTGAAGGCACAGAGCGCCGTGATCTCGGAGCGGCTGGCGGGGATCAGTCAGGAAAAGATCGCACTGGAGGCGGAACGCACCGCCAAGAGCCGCGCCGGTCAGGAGATGAACGAAACGCTCCTGAATCTGGAACGGGCTGCCAGCAGACTGGAAACGAAGCTAACCACCTCCGCCATGGAGGAAAAGCAGATCTTGGACAAGCTGTGGGAGACCTACGAGCTGAACCATTCCGATGCCCAGGCCCAGCGGATCGAGCTGGAAAGCGTACCCAAGGCGTCCCGCCGGGTAGCGGAGCTGAAGCGGGAGATCAACGGCCTCGGCACCATCAACGTAGGCGCCATCGACGAGTTTGAGCGGGTCAATGGCCGGTATACGTATCTGACAGATCAGCGGAACGACGTGGAAAAAGCCAAGGGCGAGCTGACCGGCATCATCGGGGAGATCACCTCCCAGATGACTGACATTTTCGGCCAGCAGTTCAAATTGCTCAGCGAAAGCTTTGAGCAGACCTTTGTGGAGCTGTTCGGCGGCGGTCAGGCCAAGCTGGAACTGGAGGACCCAGAGCACATTCTGGACTGCGGCATCGAGATCAAGGCCCAGCCCCCCGGTAAGGCCCTGAAAACCATTTCGCTGCTCTCCGGCGGCGAGAAGGCGTTCGTGGCCATTGCGTTATATTTTGCCATTTTGAAGGTGCACCCCACCCCGTTCTGCATTATGGACGAGATCGAGGCGGCGCTGGACGAGGCCAACGTGGTTCGCACGGCCCGCTATATGCGGACGCTGGCGGATAAGACCCAGTTCATCGTCATCACCCACCGCCGGGGCACCATGGAGGCCGCCGACGTGCTGTATGGCGTCACCATGCAGGAGCAGGGGGTCAGCAAGATCTTGACCATCAATCTGAACGATATGGCGAAGGAATTGAAGATTCAATAGTTTCTCTGCTCCCGCAGAGACTGTGGTCCACAGAGGATGCACCCCCCATTTTCTTTTTGAGACATCAAAAAGAAAATGCGCCGTGCACGGTGGAAAAGAAAAAATGTCAGGGATGAGTTGACCGTCGAAGCGGCCAACTCACCCATACGAAGGAGCAGTCGGTACGGACTGCCGCCAAAATCCGGAAACCTTCTGCCGGCTGCGCTGAAAGTCCGCAAAGAGCCGAGTGCTTCCCCACATTTGGAAGCAGGGCATTTACCGGGCTGCAAACCTGAAAGGCTTTCTGCAACAGTCCCGTGCGTTCCGCTTCGCTACGCACTACCTGGTGCTACATGCGAGCGGCAGCGGAAAGAGGGGCAGAGAGTGTCCTGTTTGGAACACCGGTATGCGGCGGACTTTCTGGTGCGGGGACGTACTGATTTGAGATTTGAGTATAGCGCAGCCGGTAGGAGATTTCCAAATTTGGTCGGCAGTGCGTGACGGGCAGCCCCCGTTTCGGGTGATTTGACACAGAGGTGTCAAATCATCCCTCAGCGTCTTTTCTTTTGACCATGAATGGCCGTTTTCTTTTCCGCAAGAGGAAAAGAAAATGGGGATTCAATCTTGCATGGTATCACCATGCCTTCCCGAGCCGCAAAGCGGCACCTTGCTGCATCCCTGCGGCGGTTCGCCACATCCCTCCGTAGGAGCAGGAAATGAAGATTCAAAAAGTGCGGAAAGCCGCATGAAAAAAGGAGTTTACAATGGGCTTTTTTGACAAGCTGAAAAAAATCACCAGCAATTTGTTCTCCGGCTTCACCGAGGCGGACGAGGCGTTTTTCGAGGAACTGGAAGAGACCCTCATCATGGCGGACCTGGGGGTGGAAGCTGCCACAGACGCCGTGGAAAAACTGCGGACCAAGGTCCGCAAGGAGCACCTGCAAAGCCAGGAGGAGGTCCGGGAGGCCCTGCGGGAGATCCTGATGGCGGAGATGGAGGTGGGGAACACCGCCCTGAAGCTGGACACGAAGCCCAGCGTCTGCATCTTCATCGGCGTCAACGGCGTGGGCAAGACCACCTCCATCGGCAAGGTGGCCGCCAGCCTGAAAAAGCAGGGCAAGCGGGTGCTGCTGTGCGCCGCCGACACCTTCCGGGCCGCCGCCGCCGACCAGCTGGAGATCTGGGCGGAGCGGGCCGGATGCGAGATCGTCCGGCAGTACGAGGGCGCGGACCCCGGCGCCGTACTGTTCGACGCACTTCAGGCTGCTAAGGCCCGGAACGTGGATGTGGTGCTGTGCGACACCGCCGGACGGCTCCACAACAAGGCAAATCTGATGGCGGAGCTGGCAAAGCTGTCCAAGATCATCGACCGGGAGTGTCCCGGATGCGACCGGGAGACGCTGCTGGTGCTGGACGCCACTACCGGCCAGAACGGCCTGATCCAGGCCCGGACCTTCAAGGAGACGGCGGGACTGACGGGCATCGTCCTGACCAAGCTGGACGGTACTGCCAAGGGCGGCATCGTCATCGCCATCGCCCGGGAGCTGGGCGTACCTGTGAAGTTTGCGGGAGTCGGCGAGGGGATCGACGATCTGAAACCTTTCGATGCACGTTCCTATGTGGAGGCAATTATCTGACAGCGTGAAGGGGTTTTGATCTACTTCACGGGAATTTTGAAATGAGGAATGACTATGACCAGACAGGATGGACGGGCGTATGATGAGCTGCGCCCCATTAAAATCACCACGGATTTTGTGAAGTTCCCGGAGGGGAGCTGCCTTATTGAGTGCGGCGACACCAAGGTGCTCTGCTGCGCCAGCATCGAGGACAAGACCCCGCCCCATGTGGCAGAGGGCGAGGGCTGGGTCACGGCGGAGTATTCCATGCTGCCCAGGGCCAACCGGGAGCGCAGCAAGCGGGACATCTCCAAGCTGAAGCTCAGCCCCCGCAGCGCTGAGATCCAGCGGCTGGTGGGCCGCAGTCTGCGGGCAGCGGTGGATATGAAGGCACTGGGCGAGCGGACCATCAACATCGACTGCGACGTGCTTCAGGGCGACGGCGGTACCCGTACCGCCTCCGTCACCGGCGGCTTCGTGGCGCTGGCGCTGGCCTGCCGAAAGCTGGTGGAGGAGGGGTATTTAGGTGCTACGCCCATCCGCCACTTCGTCACCGGCGTATCCGCCGGTATTGTGGACGAGCAGGCGCTGTTGGACCTCCAATACAGCGAGGACAGCCGGGCTCAGGTGGACCTGAACTGCGTGATGAACGAGCTGGGCGAGATCATCGAATTGCAGGGCACCGGCGAGGGCCGTGCCTTCACCCTGACGGAGCAGCAGGAACTGGTGCGGCTGTGCGCCAAGGGCAACCGGGAACTGCTGAAAATTCAGAAGGAAGCACTGGGAGGGAAGCTGTGATGAAATTTGTGCTTGCGACCCACAACCCCAATAAAATCCGGGAGATGGGGGCCATTCTGGGCCAGTTCGGCGTGGAGGTGGTGAGCCCCAAGGACCTGGGGATCACCGTGGATGTGGAGGAGACGGGAACCACCTTTGCGGAGAACGCCATGCTGAAAGCCAAGGCCATCTGCGAGCTGGCAAAGCTCCCGGCCATTGCCGACGATTCCGGCCTATGCGTGGACGCCCTCAACGGCGGCCCCGGCGTGTATTCCGCCCGGTATGGCGGCGAGGGACTGGACGACAAGGGCCGGTATACCCTGCTGCTGCAAAATCTCCGGGGTCAGACCACCCGGGCGGCCCACTTCACCTGCTCTATCGCCTGCGCCTTCCCCAACGGAGACACCATCACCGCCGAGGGGCAGGCTCCCGGCACCATCGCTTTTGCCCCCATGGGGGAGGGCGGTTTCGGCTATGACCCCGTATTCTTCGTGCCTGACAAGGCAAAGACCTTCGCACAGCTGACCCAAGAGGAAAAGGCGGAGATCTCCCACCGGGGCAAAGCCCTCCGGGAATTTACCGCGAAATTGGAAACTTATTTGAAGAAATAACCGTCTAAACAGCAGAACCATTCCAAAAAGGAGGAGCTGCCTTATGAAAGAGACAGGCGTGTGCCCCAAGTGCGGAGGGAGCAAAGTCCTGAAAGTGGACCCTATGCGCTGCAACGCGTTTCCCATTGGCTTTACCAGCTTGGCGAAGCTGGAACGGTGGTTCTGCGGCAGCTGCGGATTCACCGAAGAATGGATTCAGGAAGCGGATTTGGAAAAGGCGGTCAAATTCTGGGGGGAAACGCCCCAGTGAAAGGAGCCACGGATGAAGAAGACAAACGTATGCCCCAAGTGTGGGGGAACAGACATCGTAAAGGTGCCGGGAACGGCTTCTGGAAGCGGGCGTTACTGCTACAATGAAGTGCGGCCTATTCATGGTCGCGGCTCCGGTAGACCGCTTCGTCTGCTGTACCTGCGGCTACTCCGAGGAATGGTTGCGGAAGAGCAACTTGGACGATATAAAAGAACGTTGGGCCAAGAAGCCCAAATGAAAGGAACTTTATGGAACTGACAAGCAAACAGAGAGCCCAGCTGCGAGGGCTGGCCAACACCATCGACACCATCATCCACATCGGCAAGGATGGCATCGGGGAGAACCTCGTCAAGCAGACCGACGATGCGCTGGAGGCCCGGGAACTTATCAAGGGCCGGGTTTTGGAGAACAATATCGAGTATGACGCCCGTCTCGCGGCGCAGAAGCTGGCAAAGGCCACCCGCAGCGAGGTGGTGCAGGTGATCGGCACCAAGTTCGTGCTGTACCGGGAGAGCCACAGCAAGCCCAGAGAGAAGCGTATCCAGCTGGTGAAGCCGTCAAAAAAGCGGCAGGCGTAAGCGGGATCGCGTTGAAACAGGAGATGGAATTTTCTTGAAAATCGGTATTTACGGAGGAACCTTCAACCCGCCCCATCTGGGGCATCTGACGGCGGCGGCGGCCGTGATCGCCACGCTGAAGCTGGACAAGCTGCTGCTGATCCCCGCCAGCATCCCGCCCCACAAGGACCTGCCTGCCGGCAGCCCCACGGCGGAGCAGCGGCTGGAAATGACCCGCCTGGCGGGAGAACAGCTTGGCCTTGAGAGCAAGGTGGAAACGCTGGATGTGGAGGTGCGCCGGGAGGGAAAGAGCTTTACCTCCGACACGCTGGCGGAGCTGAAAGCGCAATTCCCGGAGGATGAATTGTGGCTGCTGATGGGGACGGATATGTTCCTCAGCTTTGAAACGTGGCATGAGCCGGAGAAGATCGCGTCCCTTGCGGGGATCGCCGCCTTCGGCCGGACAAAGGCGGACATGGAACCGCAGTTTTCCGCCCAGCGGGACAAGCTGTACCGTCTCTACCCGGACGCCCGGATCTTTACCCTGACGGTCCCTGGCGTCATCGACATTTCCTCCACGGAGCTGCGGGAGCAACTGGCATCCGGGACGGGGGAGAACCTGCTGCCGCCGGCGGTGTACGGCTATATTCTGCGAAACCATTTGTACGGAACGGATGTAAACCTGAAAAGCTTGACGCTTTCTCAGCTGCGTCCGGTGGCCCTCAGCTATCTGAAGCACAAGCGCATCCCCCATGTGCTGGGGACGGAGCAGGAGGCCATCCGGTTAGCGACCCGCTACGGCGCGGATGTGGAGAAGGCCCGTGTAGCGGCGCTGCTCCACGACTGCACGAAGAAGCTGGATATGCCGGAGCAACTGGCCCTGTGCCGTCAGTACGGCATCGAGCTGGACGAGCTGGAGCAGAAGGCACTGAAACTGCTTCACGCTAAGACCGGCGCGGCCATCGCCCGGGAGGTGTTCGGCGTGGACGATGAGATCTACCGGGCAATCTGGTGGCACACCACCGGCCACGCGGACATGACGCTGCTGGAAAAGATCATCTATCTGGCGGATTATATTGAGCCCTCCCGGGATTTTCCCGGTGTAAACGATTTACGGGCATGTGTGTATGAGAATCTGGATCGAGGGATGTTGATGGGACTGGAAATGACCATCGACGAGATGACGGAAATGGGAAATCCCGTCCACCACGCTACAATGGAGGCGCGCGACTGGCTGAAAGGAAAGAGATAAACCCATGGCAGAAAATGTTGGAAAGCGTTTAGAACAGAAGGAATCCAAACAGAAGAAAGCAAAGAAGCCCAGCCGACTGACAAAGGGGCAGAAGTGGCTGCTGGCGGTGGCCATCGTATTGGCGGTGGTGCTGGTGGCCGTGGTGGCACTGGACGGCTTGTTCGTCAAGCCGGACCTGCCGGGAAACGGCTCCAACGCAGACGGCACCCAGGCGGGGGACGGCATCGACTACGGCGACGGCGTGCAGCCCCGCGTCAGCGGCGAACGGAAGAGCAAGGATTACTACACCGTGCTGATCTTAGGCCGGGACACCGGAGGCGGCGGCAACACGGACACCATGCTGCTGGCCAGCTATGATATCACCAACCAGAAGGCCACCGTCATGTCCATTCCGCGGGATACCATGGTCAACGTTCCGTGGGACATCAAGCGGATCAATTCCGTTTATAATTATTACGGCGGCGGAGAAAAGGGCATCAAGGCCCTCTATAAAGAAATCTCTCAGCTGGTGGGCTTCGAGCCGGACTATCAGGTGATTGTGGAGTGGGAAGCCGTGGGCAAGATCGTGGACGCCATGGACGGCGTGTATTTTGACGTCCCCCGCGACATGAACTATGAGGACCCCTACCAGGACCTCTCCATCCACCAGACCAAGGGCTACCGGCTTCTCAGCGGCGACGACGCCATGCAGGTACTCCGTTACCGCCATGACAACCGCAAAAACGGCAAGATGCTGGGCTATCCCGACGGCGATCTGGGCCGCATCAAGACCCAGCAGGGATTGCTGAAAGCCATGATCGAACAGCTGATGAGCCTGAAAAACATCACCAAGGTCAATGAGTTTATCAAGGTTTTCAATGAAAACGTGGAGACGGATCTCAGTTTCCAGAATATGCTCTGGTTCGCCAAGCAGGCATTCCTGGGGAACAGCAGCGGCGCCAAGCTGGATACCGCCCAGGTGAACTTTGTGACCATGCCCAACACCAACGTCTCCTGCTGGAGCCGGGTGTATCACAGCTACCAGTCCTATGTGACGCCCAACGCCCAGGAACTGCTGGAGCTGGTGAACAACGAGCTGAGCCCCTTTGTGGAGCCCTCCACCATGAGCGATCTGGACATTATGTCCGTCAACAGCGATGGCTCCGTCAGCTCCACCACCGGCCATGTGGAGGACAGCAAGGCCGCCGTGCCGCCGACTCTGATGGGCAGCGGCAAGAAGGATGAGCCGGAAAAGGACTATATTACCGACGAAAACGGCAACCTGATCGACCCGGACACCGGGGAGATCGTGTCACCGCCGGAGGAGACAGAGCCGGGAACGGAGACGCCGTCTGAAACACCGTCTGAACCCACGCCGGAGACCCCGGCCACACCGGAAACACCGGGGACGGGGACGGAGACCACAGACCCCTCCGGCTCCACCGGGGGAGAGACGGGCACTGGCAGTCCGGAGACACCGGACCAGCCGGAAGATCCCGGCATCATCGTGGTGCCGCCGGAGGAACCTGCAACGCCCGATGCGAATCAGGGATTGGACCCTGTGACCGGAGAACCGCTGCCGATGGGCGGCTAAGACATTCAGAAAGGATTTTAAAAGTATGATGACACCGAAGGAACTGGCCATTCTGGCCGCCAAGGCCCTGGATGAGAAGAAGGGCAAGGAGATCTCCGCCATTGAGATCACCGACATTACGACCCTGGCGGATTATTTCGTCATTGCCACCGGCAGCTCCAACACCCAGATCAACGCCCTGTGCGGCTCTGTGGAGAAGCTGCTGGAGGAGCAGGCGGGGGAGAAGCCCCTGCGTCGGGAGGGCTACCGGGACGGTACCTGGGTGCTGCTGGATTACGGCTGCATCTGCGTCCATGTGTTCAGCGCCGAGGCCCGGAGCTTCTATGATCTGGAGCGCCTGTGGGCCGACGGCAAGCCCTTGGACCTCACCGGCGTTCTGACCCAGGACTGAGCCTGTTCAGGCGCGAAAACAGGCCGCGCAACGGAAAGTTGCGCCATATTTGGTGGCCGCAACCGCCTTTGTCTGGTAGCATGACGGCATCAGATCCATGGTGCTGAAAGCGGTACCGGAGAGCAAAGGAGGATATCAATATGTCAATATCACTTATTTTACTGCTGGTGGTCACACTGGTGCGGCTGGCGATCTTCGCGTTTGTGATCTACGCCGCCGTGCAGGGGGTCAAGGCTCTGCGGAAGTACAACCGCTCCGGAGAGGTCCGAAAGGAGAAGGCGGAGACCCGCCGCTCGCTGGGGGAGATCCTGAAGGAGCACCGGGTCCGGTGCAAGATGACTCAGGAGTTCGTGGCGGAGTCCTTGGGCGTCAGCCGTCAGGCGGTGAGCAAGTGGGAGACCGGAACGGCGGACCCCAGCACCTCCAATCTGCTGGCGCTGGCGAAGCTGTTCGGCGTATCCGCGGAGGAGCTGCTGCGGCAGGTGGACCGGATGGACGCGGAAGAAAACTGAATCAAACGGCGGCGGCCCGCAAGGGCCGCCGCTCTTTTGCATCCGCCGGGCTGCCGGGGTTTGACCCTTGTATTTTTATGGAAAAACTGCTATAATAACTTGAATCTGGAGCATTCTGCCCAGACGGTGAGAATCTGACTTCATTGGAGCGTTTTATGCTGCATTATCTGCAAAATCTGTTTCAGGCGCTGGATGTTTCCTCGCTGACTGACGCGGTGCTCCGTGTGGCGGCGGTGTTCCTCTGCCTGACGGTCCACGAGACCTGCCACGGGCTGGCGGCGCTGGCGCTGGGAGACCCCACGGCGAAGTCCATGCACCGGCTGTCCCTGAATCCGCTGCACCACATCGACTGGCTGGGTCTGGCGCTGATGTTTACGGTGGGCTTCGGCTGGGCCAAGCCCGTGCCGGTGAATCCCAATTATTTCCGCAAGCCCAAGCAGGGCATGGCGGTCACGGCGCTGGCGGGGCCGGTGTCCAATCTGCTTTTGGCGGTCCTTTTTCTGGGAATCGGCAAGGTGATCTACCTGTACGCGCCGTACAGCGCGGGCATGAATGTTTTCTTTGAGTGGTGCCTGTTTACGGTGGCCCCCATGTCCGTTGGTATGGGGCTTTTCAACCTGATCCCCATTCCGCCGCTGGACGGGTCCAAGGTGCTGGCGATGTTTTTGCCCAACAGCGCCTACGGTCAGCTGATGCGCTATGAGCGGTACGGTATTCTGGTTCTGCTGGCGCTGAGTTGGCTGGGCCTTGGCGGAAATTTTCTTGGAGACGCGATCTACGGCGTGTACGAAGCGCTGTTTCATATCTTTTTGCTTGAGGTGTCCTGATTTTGGAAAGTCCTGTATTCAAACTGGAAAAGGTGGTCCACTCCCGGTCTGAGGAGATGCAGGATTTTGAGGGTCCGCTGGATCTGATCCTGTTTCTTTTGGGGAAGAATAAGCTGGAGATCCAGGATATCTCCATCTCGTTGATCTGCGGCCAGTATATCGCGTGGCTGGAGGATCGGCAGCGGATGGACTTGGAGGTGGCCAGCGAATTTGTCATCATGGCGTCCCATCTGGTGTATCTCAAGACCCGGATGCTGCTGTCCATTGAGGATGACGAGGCCAAAAGCGAGATGGACGCGCTGCTTCAATCCTTGGAGGAACGACGGCGCAGCGAAAATTACGTCCGGGTGAAGGCGCTGGCCCAGCGGTTGGCGCCTATGGGAGAATTCGGCCGGAACATCGTGACCCGGAATCCGGAGCCGGTGAAGCGGGGTAAGGTGTTTGAATATAGCCATCAGCCGGCGGACCTGGTGCTGGCCATGGCGGAGATCCAGAACCGGGCCGAACGGAAGCTGCCGCCGCCGCGGGCCGCCTTCCGGGAGATCGTGCAGCATGAGCCGTATCCCGTGGAGAGCAAGGCGAGAGACATTCTGCAAAAGCTGAAGGAGGGCGGCATCACCCGCTTTTTGCTGCTGTTCCGGGGCAGCCGGAGCCGCAGCGAGGTGGTGGCCACCTTTTTGGCGGTGCTGGAGCTGTGTAAGGCGCGTGTACTGCATCTGGCAGGCTCTGAGACAGACTGTATCGTCCGGCAGGAGCGCGATGACGTGCCTGAGAATCTGACGTTTTAAGGAGAACCGTGGCTGACATGGATAGAAAGGAACTTGAATCCGCGCTGGAGGCGATCCTGTTCGCCTCCGGGGAACCGGTGCAGGTGGATCGGATCTGTGTGGCACTGGATATTGACCGGCCCACGGTGGAACAGCTGCTTCAAAAACTGATGGACTACTACGCTTACGAGCGCCGGGGCATCCGGCTTTTAAAAATCGATGACAGCTGGCAGCTTTGTTCCGCACCGGACTACGCGGAGACCATCCGTAAGGCATTTGAGATCCGCAAGCCGGCCAAACTCAGCCAGCCCGCGCTGGAGGTTTTGACCATCATCGCCTACTACCAGCCTACCACACGGGCCTATGTGGATCAGATCCGGGGCGTGGACAGCTCCTATACCGTGGGGCTGCTGTTGGACCGGGGACTGATCGAGGAATGTGGCCGGTTACAGGTACCAGGGCGGCCTCGTCAGTACCGCACCACCAAGCAGTTCCTGCGGGCGTTCCATCTGTCCAGCCTGAAGGATCTGCCGGAGCTGCCGGACGATATCGGTGAGGATGGGCAGATGCGGCTGAACGAAGCTGGTGAGGTGGTAGATCCCATGGGGGACACGGAAGCGCCGGTACAGACCGGCGCCGGGGAACCTGCGGACGTGTAAAAGCTTGGAGAGGGGGCAGCGGCTGTGATCGGATGGTGGATCTTGGGCATCCTGTTGTTGGTGCTCCTGCTGCTGTGCCTGACGCGGGTGGGCGTGTTGATCCGGTTCGGCGAGGAGCTGTCGGTCAGTGCCCGATTTAGTTTTTTGAAATTTCAGGTGCTTCCGGAAAAGAAAAAACCGCCGAAAAACGAAAAAAGACCGGAAGAAGCGCAGAAAAAGCAGACGCAAAAGCAGAAGAAGCCGAAGAAGGCGTTCCCGAAGCCCACGCTCAGTGACATCCGGGACGCATGGAAGGCCCTGTGGCCGCCGCTGAAAAAGGCGCTGCGCCGCACCCGCCGGGGTGTGCGGATCGACCCGCTGGATGTGTCCGTTATTTTAGGGGGACAGGCGGAACCTGCGGACGCCGCGCAGCTATACGGCGAGCTGCACGGGACCGTCTGGACCGTGATGCCGGTGCTGGAACAGCTGCTGGTGATCCCCCGGCCGCATATCCACCTGGATGTTGATTTTACTGCGGAG
>ENA-UOJL01002529-UOJL01002529.1-human-gut-metagenome-genome-assembly--contig:-P47-NODE-2529-length-14738-cov-5.042226_pt1 | contig 14738 bp, 16 predicted proteins | sample MGYA00242347_ERZ723894 | MGnify/ENA metagenome assembly ERZ723894
ATATATTAAACGAAAAGAGTCATATTCTGCCGATATAAGAATATGGCTCTTTTGCATGATAAAGATTATAAAAATACTGGATCAAAATCAAATATTTGCAAGATGATGATTTCATTGTGTTAGGATATGTTCCAAAAGAAAACAATATGATACCGTATAATTCTTGGACAATATCAGAATTGACAGCTTAATATTAATTTAAAATGCGCACATACTAAATACAGATTGGAGTTGATAAGATGGCAAAGGACTCACAGCTTGATCCCAAAGCAGCATTTTTTTCAAGGATACTTTAATCTATCATATATTCTAGATTAGTATAGCAAAAAAAGAGCGGTACTTTTATATATCGCTCTTTCTTATCGGATTTAGCCTTGAACTTGAGGATACATATGTCGTAACTTAATATTGGCAGAATAATACAAAACCTCACTATTCGCTTGGAATAGTGAGATTTTTCAATAGCTTGCTGTTCTTGTCTTAACAATATTTCATGAAAACTTCTATATGGGTATCGACCAAAATTGTTTGAAATAAAGAAAATGTCTGTATCCAGCAAGACCATTAGTATACCTGATTCATTGATTGAAAAACTTAAAAAACTGGCTAAAGAGAATGATATACCATTCAATCAATTAGTAATTCAGTGCTGCGAATACATTATTGAACATCTTCCTTTTAATGATTAACCTGATTATTATTTCAGGTAGCATGGTATAATATTATAGCGATCTCTCGTCAACTGAATTGTAAAAAAAGGTTGACAAATATTTCCTGTTGTGATATAATAAATACTGTCGGAATCCGAAAAATACATAAGGGAGATAATTTATTATGTCACAATTGGCAAAAAACACATCCGCTTCACAAAGCAGACGTGCCTTCACAACAAAAGAAATGGTTTTAACCGCAATGCTCACTGCCGTTATGGCTGTATGCTCGTGGATATCAGTTCCTGCTGAAATTCCGTTCACTCTCCAGACCTTTGCCGTTTTCTGCGCTGTCGGTCTGCTCGGAGGAAGAAACGGATTGTTTTCTATTCTTGTCTATATTCTCCTCGGAGCAATCGGAATCCCCGTTTTTGCAGGTCCCTCGGGAGGAATCGGCATCATTCTGGGAAATACAGGCGGATATATCGTCGGATTTGTCTTTATAGCGCTCATCTGCTGGCTGACTGAAAAGCTCTTTGGCAGCGGCCTTATCGTGAGAATTATTTCAATGCTCGTCGGACTTGCCGTTATGTACGCTTTCGGAACAGCTTGGTACATATTCCTGTACACAAAGAATACAGGCGATGTTTCGCTTATTCAGGTCATGAAATGGTGCGTAACTCCGTTCGTTATACCTGATTTGATAAAGCTGGCTCTTGCTGTCATACTTACGGACAGAATCAAAAAATATGCGAAACTTTAAGATTCGTCCGCATCACGGACTCTGCATCCGCTTCTTTGAGGGAAAAGGCTACAGCAATGATTTTACCAGAAATATGGCGGAAATCATTGTCATGCTCAACCGTGAAGATCCCGTTATCCAGCTTCATACGGACACTGACATCATTTGTCGGAGCTGTCCGGGAAATATCAATGAACGCTGCAAAAGCTTCACAAAAGTTCTAAGCTACGATAATGCCGTCCTTGATTTTTGCAGACTGAAAAATGGTCAGCAAATAAAGTGGAGTGAATTCAGCCGTGCAGTCCATACGAAAATCATAATGAAAAACAAAAGAGAATCCATTTGCAGTGATTGTCAATGGAACGAAATTTGTGCAAAAAAATTACCGGAACTCTGACAGTTCCGGTATTTTTTACTTTTCCATGAAAAGTTTCAGCGCACCAAGCTGCTGATTAGCACAATTTCTGCCCATACGGTAAACCTCGAGAAGAGCTTTGGGGTTATGCTCAACACGTCTTACTGGAAGCGATTCCGGCGGAGCAATGACAAACGCACGTCCCTCAGATTCAGCCTTGCGGATGTATTTAAGTTCGCCGTTATACATTTTGTGGCGGTTTTCCATTGTTTTAATGAAGTCAGGGTATTTCTTCATAGTCATTTTCATAACTGGCATGAGCTTATTTTTGCCTTTTGTGTAGCTTCGGGGCTGAGTTAAAACGACCACATTTTTTCCGTACCCCGCTTTCTCCATAAATCTCAGCGGAATTGAGTCCGAAATACCTCCGTCAAGGAGCTTTCTTCCGCCTATTTCGACTATCCTTGAAACCATTGGCATCGAAGCTGAAGCCCTGAGCCATTCAAGTCCGGTATCATCAAGTTTATCGCAGCGATGATAAACCGACTTTCCTGTTTCAACATCAGTGCAGACGGCATAAAACTCCATCGGCGATTTTTCGTAGGTTTCAAAGTCGAAAATATCAAGCTTTTCGGGGATTTCATGATAGCAGAATTCCGCTCCGAACATATCTCCTGTTTTCACAAGCGAACGAATACTGCAAAAACGCTTATCACGGCAAAACCTCGTATTATAGCGGATAACTCTTCTCGGCTGGCGGGATTTTATATTGCATCCGAATGCTGCGCCCGCTGAAACTCCTACAGCTCCGTCAAATAGAAGGTCTATATTATTTTCCATGAGAACGTCAATCACGCCTGCGGTGAAAAGACCTCTCATAGCGCCGCCTTCCATAACAAGACCGTATTTCATCAAATGACCTCCTTAAACTTGCTGAGATACCGCCGCAGGAACTTCCTCGCCTTCAGCGCTTTCGCCTTTATACAGGAACTTGAGGATTATCGGCGTTGCAATCGACGAAACAATAATAAGCAGAATTACCGAAGCAAAATATTTTGCGTCAAGCATTCCCTCAGAAAGTCCCTTTTTGGCTACGATAAGCGCAACTTCGCCTCTCGTCATCATTCCGACTCCGACTTTAAGGCTGTCCTTGAAACTGAATTTCATCAGCTTGGCAGTCAGTCCGCAGCCGATAACTTTAGTTAACAGAGCAACAAGCACGAAGAAGAGCGAAAACAGCAGAAGCTCACCGTTAAAACCGCTGAATGTAGTATTCAGACCAATACTTGCGAAGAAAACGGGTCCGAAAATCATGTAGGAATTTATATCGACTTTTCTTGCAATATAATCGGAATCCTGCAAGCTGCAAAGGATAAGTCCTGCAACGTAAGCTCCTGTGATGTCGGCAATACCGAAAAATTCTTCCGCTGCAAAAGCAAGGAACATACAAAGAGCAAGTCCGAGAATCGGTACTCTTCTCTGATGGGGATATTTTTTGTCGATATACTTAAAAATATAATATGTAAGGAATCCGAGTCCAAAGCTGAAAACGATAAACAAGCCTGTGTGTATTACAACGTCAAGAGGCTGTGAATCAGGATTTTTCAGTCCGATAACGAATGTCAGAACAACGATTCCTATAATATCGTCAATAATCGCCGAGCTTGTTATCAGCGTTCCCGTTGTTCCTTTAAGATGACCAAGTTCTTTCAGCGTCTGAACTGTTATACCTACCGACGTTGCGGTCATGATCGTACCGATAAACACGGCTCTGTAAAAATCTTCGCTTCCGACTGCACTGAATCCATAGAAGCAGCTATACAAAAGCGTTCCTCCAATAAGAGGGATAAAAACTCCTACGCAGGCAACAAGCAAAGCCTTCGGCCCTGTTCTGAGAAGATCACGCATATTCGTTTCAAGACCTGCCCCGAACATAAGCATAACAACTCCAATTTCAGCAAGCAGAGCAAGATAATCCGAAGCTCCTACAATATTGAAGCAAGCCGGTCCTATAAGAAGTCCGGCGATGATCTCTCCGACTACCTGCGGACCTTTAAGTTTCTGGGCAATAAGTCCGCATATTTTCGATGCCACGATTATAATGGCAAGATCCTTGAAAAAAGCAATTCTGTCCATAATAGCAACACTTTCCTTTATTCATTGTTTTTTGCAATAATTATTATATCACTGTGAAGGAAAAAATGCAACTATTTTACAACACAAAATCAAGTCAACAGTATTTACTTTTTCTGTTAATCATAAAGGGGACGCTGTCGCCCGTCCCCTTTGTCACTTCGTGACATTTCCCCACACTGTGGGGAATCACCCTTTGGAAACCCACAATTAAATTATTACAAATACCCCTTTACGGGGTATTTGTAATAATTTAAGAAGAATGCTCAAAAGAAAATACACCGTTCAAAAAGGAATTAAAGATACAAAATTCGCTTAATAAATACAACAAAAAGTAAAAGCTGCCGCACCTGAATGCAGCAGCCTCATTACTTCTGTTTATAAAAATAATAAGCAAATATTAGAGCATAATTTTGCCGAGTACAAGACGAAAATATGCAGACGAGCTGCCGCTCGGCAAATATTTTCAACGCAGTAATCGGTAAAATTTGCCGAAAATACGTGCGTTATATTTTTATGTGAACACGCCCTAATTATCGCTAAGATCATACGAAGGTTCTTCATTTGAAAGAGCAAGCTCGATCACTTTTCCATAAAATCCGGCAGGATTAAGCATAATTTTCTCTCCAAGCAGCTTTGCCTGAGTCAGATCAGGGGCATAAAGCTTCATATCCATAAGATCACAGTCAGAATCAAGACAGCGGATATGAGTATAATACCCGTTTTCAATCGGAAGATATTCGATTTTTATTTCCTGTTCCGCTTTGATTTTTGCAAAATATTTCAAAGCTGCCAGAACAAGCTTGTCTCTATAGGATTTCGGAGCGTACCCTTTCAGTCTTCTTGCGCATTCTCTTCCCTTTTCTTCAAGAGAATAAAATTCAGTTCCGAAATTATCTTTTGATACAGAAATAAGTGAATTTTTTATCAAATAATCAATAGAATCCTGATAATCGAAGAAATTTACTACGCCCGTTCCAATAGTGATATCATAAAGCTGCTCGGGTTCAACAGGCTTATCTATTTTATTAAGCAAATAACAAAGCAGAATATTAAGCGTTGGTACGTCCTTAATTTCCACATCCGCCATTTCAGCCATTTTCATTATATTTTCATCCTGCATAATATCACCTTAACAGAAATTGGGGTAATCGATCATATGAGAAAGAAGAGCAATATTAACCGCCGCCTCAATGCATGGAACAGCTTTCGGAACTAAACACGGATCAATATTGATCTGAGATTCCGTATTCTTACTTTTTGAAGTGAATGCAGGTTTAATGGCCGCATTCAGTTTTATTGGCATTCCTGACGAAATACCGCCAAGAATTCCGCCGTGATTATTAGTTTTGGTTACAGTATAACCACGGTCGTCAACATAAAATTCATCGTTATTCTGGCTTCCTATCATACGGGAAGCATTAAATCCTGCGCCGAACTCCAGTCCGGATACTCCAGGAATACCAAAAATAATCTGAGCGATATTATTCTCAAGACCGTCGAAAATGGGTGATCCTATTCCGGCAGGAACATTAACGGCTGCACATTCGATCACTCCTCCGAGCGATTCTCCGGCTTCTTCAGCTCGTTTGATATCATCGATCATAAGCCAGCCTTTTCTGTCGTTTATAACGGGAAAATTTTTGCGTCTTATGCTGATAATAGCGTCTCTGGAAACCTTTACAGGATCAAACGGATTATCCTTTATATTATGAATGCAGTAAATATGTGCTCCGGTATAAATTCCTCTTCTTTCAAGTATCTGACCGCAGATTGCTCCGGCAAAGCAAAGCGGAGCAGTCAGTCTTTCCGAAAAATTGCACTTTTCACGAACATCATCAAATCCTCTGTAACGAACCGCTCCGGTATAGTCCGCATTTCCTATGCGGGATACCCTGTCATACTCCGAATGCTGCGGAGCAATTCTTTCACTATTCTGAAGAAATGCACAAAGCGGCGAACCGGTAGTACGGTCATTCCTGATTCCCGACATAATATGCGGAACGGTATTTTCATGTTTTCTGCACATTCCGATATTTTTAGGATTTCTTCTTGCCATAAAAGCCGAAAGCTCGTCTGCATTTATATATTCGCCAGCCGGAAGATTATCTATTGTAACGCCTATTGCCGAGCCTTGCGCCTCACCAAATATTGAAATTGATATTCTGTTATTCCAGAACGATGACATTAGCATTACCTCCGAGTTGTTTATAGTCTTTAAAGAAATCGGGATACGATTTTTCAGCGGATTCCGCACCCTTGATAATCATTTCGCCATCAATTCTCAGTGCTGCAATCGCCGCAGCCATAACTATTCTATGATCGCCGAAACTGTCAACAACTCCACCGTGCATACTTCCTGTCGGACGAATGATAAGACCATCATCTGTAACCTCAACGTCACCGCCGAGATTATTAAGAAGAGCTGCGGTTGTTTCAAGTCTGTTGCTTTCCTTGATTTTAAGTCTCTTAGCGTTATAAATCACAGATTCTCCGCTTCCGAAAGCTCCTAAAACAGCCAGTATCGGCACAAGGTCAGGAATATCGGAGCAATCTGCCTTGTATGAACCTATATTTCCATTATAACACACTTCATTTATAATATCAAGGATTTTTTTGTCGCCCTGAACACTGTTTTCGTTAAGATTTCCAAGCTCTACCTCCGAACCAAGCGCATTTGCAACATAAAAAAACGCTGCCTGAGAATAATCTCCCTCTATTTTTTCATCATGAGGAGTATATTTCTGTCCGCCCGGAATCATAAATCCATTTTCATTTTCTTCAACGGAAATCCCGAAACGGCGAAGTATATCTATTGTTATATCGACATACGGACGTGATTCAAGATGCGATGTAAGAACAATCTGCGAATCCTCCTCAAGCAACGGAAGAGCAAAAATCAGTCCTGTAACAAACTGCGAAGAAACATCGCCTTCGATCTCATATTTACCGCCATTAAGCTTTCCTGTTATTTTATAGGGCATTTCTCCGCTTAAAAATTTAATGCCGTTTTTGGACAGCTCACGCTTATAAATATCTATCGGACGTTCCGGAAGTCTGCCTCTGCCATGAAATTCAGAATCAGCGCCCAAAGCGGCTGCTATTGGTATAACAAAGCGAAGTGTAGAACCGCTTTCATTGCAGTCGATAACAGCATTTTTACACGGATTTTTGATACCGTTTACAGTAACGATATCGCCGTTCACTTCAAAAGAAGCGCCCAAAGCAGACATAGCGTCGATAGTCGCTTTTATGTCCTTAGACATACTTACTCCGCTGAGAATTGAAGTTCCGTCGGCAAGAGCAGCGCAGATAATTGCTCTGTGAGCGCAGCTTTTTGAAGCAGGGATATCAAGTCTGCCCTTCAGAACAGACGGTTTGATGATCATATCCATTATTTATCCCTCCATAAGGCGGCTGAATTCGCCGACAGTAACCTTTTTTATCTCCGCATTGCCGATAGTATTGCAGATTATATAGCTGAGATTTCCCGATTCACGCTTTTTATCCTTTGAACAATATGGGAGAAGCTCGCTCATAGGAATATCGGTTCCAACAGGCAGACAATACTTCTTAACACATTTTTTAAGACGTTCCGCAAGTTCGTTTGAAGCGAGCTTTTCAGTGATGATGCACATTCCTGCCGCTACGCCCATTCCGTGAGTGTAATCGGTATAATGATGCCATCCCTCAAGAGCGTGACCGATCGTATGTCCGAAATTAAGTATCATACGCTCTCCTCTGTCGAATTCATCATTCTCGACAACGTCACGCTTTATGTCAATACAGGTGTAAACAATCTCGTCCATAACCTCGTGAATATTATCACGGTTATGAGCTTCGATAAGTTCAAAGAGCTTTTCATCACGTATCATACCATATTTTATAGCCTCCGCCATACCGTCGGAAAGGATCTCAGGGGTAAGAGTTTTCAGCGTATCGCTGTCACAGATAACGAGTGACGGCTGATTAAAAGCTCCGACGAGATTTTTTCCGCCCTTTATATCAATGGCAGTTTTTCCGCCGACTGATGAATCAATCTGCGCAAGAAGAGTTGTGGGGATCTGGACAAAATCCACTCCCCTTAAATAAGAAGCGGCGGCAAATCCTGTTATATCGCCGACTACGCCTCCTCCAAGAGCGATAATTATGTCGCTTCTTGTAATTTCAGACTCGCAGAGAAAATCAAGTATCTCGCCGAACGTTGCAAGACATTTAGACTGCTCTCCGTTCGGGAAAGTAAACATACTGCAATCAAAACCGTTTTTTTCCAAAGAATCAAGAACTGTTCTGCCGTAAAGCTTTCCGACGATATCGTCAGTTACAATAGCGGCTCTGCCAGATTTTGTAATGCTTCTGATATATTCACCGCATTTATTTATTCCGCCTCGTTCAATAATAACTTCATATGGACGGCTTGTTTTCACGTTAATACTTTTCATTGCTAAAACCTCCGGTATCGAAAAAAGCCGCCGATAAGCAGCGGCTTTATACTCGTTATCTTGCTTTTTCTTATGAAACTGTGTATAGAATCTGCGCCTTTTCGAGAGCACCGATAAGTTCTTCCATCGTATCCTGATATGCATTGTCATCAGTGATTCTGACACTGACATTTCCTTTCATTGCCTTGATCTCATCAACAAAATCGTCTATCTCAATTTTTCCGTTATCGTAGATATACTGATTTCCGAGAACGGCAATGTCTATTATTATATCCTTTTCAGGTTCATCTTTATCATCAACAGAATCGGAAACGGAAGTACCGCTTGTTACACTGCTCTTTTCATCACCGAACAAACCGAATCCGAAATGTTTCATCAGATATATTATCAATGCGATAATTATAATAAGAAGCAGCAATCCCCATATACATCCGCTTTTCTTTTTTACAACCTTCTGCGGAGGCGGAGGCGGCGGCGGATTTCCACCGTGTTTATGCGATTTTTTTCCTTTTGGTTTCGACATATCAATTCAAATCCTTTCGCTCTGCGGTATTAATATAAGCGCAGTAGAAGTTTTTATATTCGTCCCTTACAGCGTCAACAGCAGCATTTACAGTTTTAACATCTTTATAAAGCGAAGTGCTTCCATCATAAATAAGAACGCAAAGTATAACATCGTCCTCATCAAGACCGGCTTTTTTCAGGGAATCGGTTATACATCCGCTTATTTCTGTTTCAGAAGCAAGAGAAACGCTTCCGAGACGTTCATCGGAATTATAAATGTAAAGCTTTCCGTCTGTATCATAATTTATATCCAATGTAATGAGCTTTCCCTGTTCGTACCCGATAAGTGCTTCCAGATTGGCGGCCGCATCCTTATTAAGGTTTTCAGCTGCATTCCATTTTTTTGAAAGCTCAGCGTTTTTTTCAGTAAGCCTGTCCAGCTCATTCTGCGCTTCTTCAAGCTGATGCTGTGCTGCAGCGGTCTGCTTTTCTGCGTCTGCCGTTGCCGATTCGCTGTCTTTCTGAACATTCATCATAACCCAGAAAAGCATTATCAGAATAACATCCAGCAGAGCAGTAAGCTCGATAACTATTCCTTTACTTTTACGATAACCGTTCATATTTTATCATCCAGCGAAGCAAGCAGATTGTTTATAATATCATAGTCAGAATTTTTTATAGCAACAGAGCTTTTTTCTCCCGCCTGTCTGCTTTCGTCAGCAGCTTCATGCTGATAAGCATTTTTTATGACGTTATACTCATTTTTTTGAATAGTCGGTCTTTCAGAAAAATTATTTCTTTCAAGATAAAGCGCAACGCTTTTTTCGTTGTCCTCGATTTTAGCGGAGATCACTCCGTCAAGGAACTTGAAAACAATAGCGAAAACCAATCCCCAGAATGTTGAAGTAAGAGCGCCGTAAAAATTTCCGGTAATATCAGAAGTATCGGCAACAAGCCCGAGAAGTGAAATTACCGTTCCAAGAATTCCAAGCAAAGGAAAAATTCCGGTAAGATTCACAAAAATAGAATAGAGCTTTCCGGTATGATTTCTCATTGTAACTACTTCAGTTTCACGCAGACCGGACATATCGCTGTCAGCTTCCCTGCTTGAAAGTCTGCCATCGGGAACAAAAACAGTAAGATGCATTTTTTTATAAAGATTTTCCGCCGATCGGTGAAGACGAAAAAAAACTATTCCTGTCACGACAGCCGTAATTGCAATAATAAGATCATAACCCCAGAAATTCATAAAAATAACCGAGATAAAATTTTTCATTCAGGATTCCTCCCTTAATGAATATAATAACATATTCAACGGAAAAATGCAAGGGTTTTTTGTATTTTTTCCACAGCATAGTAATTTACTTTTTCAAAAATAAAAAAGAGGGAACTTTGTCCCCCTTAAATTATCCAACTGTGACATAATTTACTATTTCCGCAACCTCGCTTTGTTCAAGCTCTTCAATGTAAAGCAGCTCATAAACATGACTGTAACCGCCGATAGCTTCTCTGAGCCATATAATTCTTTCAGCAATTTCATCGGTAACATACGGCAGAAGCGTTAATTCTTCCATACCGGCAGTATTGATATTTATTGGAGCAACGTCTTCAAGGCTTACCTGATAAAAATCCGTAAGCTCTTCTTCCGTCTCGGTTTCAGGCTCTGGATCAGTATAAATATCGCTCTCTGTTTCGGGTTCAGGTTCATTTTCAGGAGCTTGATATGTTGTGTAATCCGGATTTTCAACGTAAATATGATCTCTGATATCTTCAAAAATCCCCTCGCCTATTCCGGAAACAAGCATTATCTCTTCAATATTCTTGAAATCTCCGTTTTTCCGGCGATAGTCAACAATTGCCTCCGACAGAACCGGACCGATTCCCTTCAGTTTTTCAAGCTCGTCGGCGCCTGCTGTGTTTATATTTATGTATATTTTGTCAATTTCCGCAGCAGTTGATGTTACCGCATCAATTTTCGGAGCTTCTGTCTGCGTTTCAGAAACGTTGGTTGCCGCAGAAACTTCCGGAATTTCAGTTTTCTTAATTGCACTTGTTACATAAAACTCTGAAGAACTGCTGTTTTCAATTACTCTTATTTCATGCTTTATATCGTTTTCTTTTATAGCCATTGCAACAGCTGTTGATATAATGATAATGCCGGCAAGAAGCAAGGCAAAGGGTTCTTTTTTATTCATATCTGTTAAAATTTATGATTTTCCGTTTTCCTTTAATTGGGATGACATTTTTTTCATTTCTTTAAATTCATACATTGCCATAGGAACCGCTACAATTGCTGAAAGAACATCGGCGATCGGTCCGGTATATAAGATTCCGTCTATTTTGAAAAAGAGCGGAAGAACCAGAAGTATCGGAACAAAAAAGATGATCTGTCTTGTGAGCGAAAGGAAAACGCCTTTTATTGATTTTCCTATTGATGTGAAAAATGTGGAGGTAATAGGCTGGATACAGTTCAGCCATGTAAAGAAAAGGAATATTCTGAAAAATTTTACTCCGAAATCATAATACGTTTCACTTCCGCTTCCGAAAAGCATAAGAATCTGTTTTGGGAAAACCTGAAAGAGTATAAACGCCATAATCGAAATTACTGCGCCTGTTTTTACGGCAAGCCAATACGCTTCTTTAACACGTCCGAAATTGCGTGCGCCGTAATTGTAGCTTTCAATCGGCTGAGTTCCCTGAGCAAGTCCGATTACGATTGAAAAGACTATCATGTTTACCTTCATAACTATTCCGGCAACAGCTATCGGCTCGTCCGCACCGTATTCAGAAAGACTTCCGTAATGCTTGAGCGAATTATTAAGAACAACCTGAACTACTCCTATCGCTATCTGATTGAAAAATGAAGCCATACCTATCATAGCAACTCTTCTGATACTGCTCCCGTTTGGAATATAGTGTTTTTTATCAAGCTTTACCGTTTTGAATTTTAGCATATATACGATAACGATAACTGCCGATACAAACTGTCCGATAACCGTAGCAGCAGCGGCGCCTGCCATTCCCCAGTCAAAGACAAGAACGAATATCGCATCAAGAACCGTATTTATAACCGCTCCCGCAATATTGCAGATCATAGTCATATGCGGACTGCCGTCGGCTCTTATAAGATGTCCGCCGCCCGTAGCAAGAAGCAGAAACGGAAATCCGATAGCGGTAATTTTTACATATTCCTCAGCAAACGGCAGACTTTCAGCAGTTGCACCGAAAAGTTTCAACATCGGAGTAAGAAATATAAGAGTAACCGCTGTAATAACTGCTCCGCATCCGAGAAGCATCGTTACAGAGTTTCCAACATAATATCCGGCCCGCCTTTTATCGCCCATTCCCATAGCAAGATTAAAACAGGAAGCTCCGCCGATTCCGAATAAAAGAGCTATCGCCATACATATCGTAGTAAGCGGAAATGCGATATTTGTAGCAGTATTTCCCAGTGTTCCGACCTTTTGACCGATAAACAGCTGGTCTACTATATTATACAGCGCACTGACCAGCATTCCAACAATACTCGGAACAGCAAATTTGACCATCAGCTTTCTTACGGGAGCTGATGCAAGAACATTATTTTCTTCCATTTCCTTTTTCCTCTTTTCTTTTACATTATTCTTATTTATTATACATTATCTGACAAAAAATTTCAAGAGCGTTATTTTTAAAAATCTCTTGACATTTATTCCGAAAAGTGGTATAGTAATTAAGTAATGTACAATTGTTCGCCCGTGGCGGACGTTTCTTACTTTAAATTTTATGGAGATTCAGTATGAAAAAAAATTCTCAGCTGATAGTTGCTGAAGCGGATGTTCTTCCAGAAGTTTTTACCAAAGTAATCGAGGTTAAAAAGCTAATGGCGCAAAAAGGCGAAAAAAGCTTTGCTTCCGCCTGCAAACGTGTCGGAATATCAAGAAGCGCTTATTATAAGTATAAGGACAGCGTATTCCCGTATGAAGAGCTTTTTACAAGAAGGATCGTTAATCTTTATCTTCTTCTGAGCGACAGTCCCGGTGTTCTTTCAAGCGCTCTTGGCTTTCTTCACAATCTTAATGCCAATATTCTTACGGTCAACCAAAGCATTCCTGTTGACGGAGCGGCAGCGGTGAATATCTCGCTGCGGCTTACAGGCGATTCCGAGCATGAGATCGATTCATTTTATTCTATTACTGAACTCAACGGCGTTTTAGAGGTCAAGATCCTCTCTGCCGAATAGTTTTTCCGGAGGTTTATTTTATGTCAGTTAAATTTGCAGTTTTAGGTCACGGAGTAGTCGGTTCCGGCGTTGTCGAGCTTTTTTATAAAAATAAGAAAAGCATTGAAAAACGTGCCGGAACAGAAATGGATATAAAGTATATCCTCGATTTAAGAGATTTTCCGGATTCTCCTTATCATGATAAGTTCACTAAAAATTTCGACGATATCATCAATGATGAAGAAGTCGTTTCAGTTGCCGAATGCATGGGCGGCGTTGAACCTGCTTTCACTTTCGTTAAGGCTTGTCTTGAAAAAGGAAAAAGCGTTTCAACATCAAACAAAGAACTTGTTGCCGAAAAAGGCGATATCCTGCTGAAAGCAGCTAAAGAGCACAACTGCAACTTCTTCTTCGAGGCAAGCGTAGGCGGCGCTATCCCGATCATCAGACCGCTTCACAAATGCCTTGCAGCTAACAATATCAGTAAGGTCGCCGGTATTCTTAACGGCACTACAAACTTCATCCTTACTAAAATGTATAACGACAATATGCCGTTTGCCGAAGCTTTAAAGCTCGCTCAGGATCTTGGCTATGCTGAAAAAGATCCTACAGCCGATATTGAAGGTCACGATGCCTGCCGTAAGATCTGTATTATTTCTTCCCTTGTTTTCGGCAAGCACGTTTATCCTAAAAGCGTCTATACAAAGGGTATTTCTCAGATCGAACTCTGCGATGTTGCTGCTGCCGACGTGCTTGGCCACGCTATCAAGCTTATCGCTTCGGTAAGTTCGGAAGATAACGGAAAAATACTCCCTGCCGTAATGCCTATGCTCGTTTCATACGACAATATTATTTCAGGCGTAAACGATGTTTTCAACGCTGTTCTTGTTTGCGGCGACGGAATCGATCAGGCTATGTTCTACGGAAGAGGCGCAGGAAAGCTCCCGACGGCAAGCGCAGTTATGGGCGATGTCATTGAAGCTGTAAAGCATCATGTTACTGTATTCTCGCAGTCATGGGAATCATCCGATGACGATTCTTTCATTGACAGTATTGACAACTTCAAGTCACGCTGGTATTTCCGTGTTCCTGCCGGAAGCAGCGCTCCCGAGGGTTCATACGAGCATGAGGACGGAATTTCATATATCACTGACGAAGTCCTCACATTCAAGGAAGCATCTGAAACAGCCGAAAAAATCGGAGCAGCCGCTTTTATCCCTGTACTTCAATAAAAAAATGCCGGAAACCATTATGCGGTTTCCGGCATTTTTATTGTAATCAATCAAAAGAATCCAAATCAATATCTTTTAAAATATCTTTAAGAGAAGCAAGCTCGTCGGCTGTTAATGTAACGCCTTTGCCCATTCTTGAGTGATCCGGCGCCCATTCACGGATATCATATTTAGGATCATGCTCATTCCAGCTAACCATATTGATCTCCTTAGTCCAACCCTTTGCATTTTCGGAAAGAACTCCGATTTTTTCTGTAATTTCATATTTAAGATCTGCCATTGATAAAATCTCCTTTCTGTTTTGGCTAACAATATTTTAACACAAAAAAATAAATTTGTCTATACCCCGAAAGGAAAATTTATTCAGAACTTATTTTCAGATTGATATGCATAGATAGTTCAAAGCCCTGCTGTAAAGCTGTCTTGGTCTTACACGTCCGTTTATCATCATTTCAGTAAAATCGACTGCGTCCTCGACA
>ENA-UOJL01002540-UOJL01002540.1-human-gut-metagenome-genome-assembly--contig:-P47-NODE-2540-length-14686-cov-5.022487_pt1 | contig 14686 bp, 17 predicted proteins | sample MGYA00242347_ERZ723894 | MGnify/ENA metagenome assembly ERZ723894
TTCTGGAGTGCGGCGATTTGATAAAAAATTGCCTCCAATTGTATGTTGGAAGCATTGAGAGAGTGGTTTGCGATATTCATAAAATCCTTTGCTATTAAGTGAACTGGGAGCGATTTTTCAATCGCTCCTTTAGTTTTACAAATAAAGATCTATTTCATATTCATTGTTGATAAGCACATAGTTCACAGCATATTTTTTGGCAAGCTCCAACATCCGAGCATTATCAGCTAAAATATTCTCTATTGTGCAATCTTCATCATCTAAGCGATTTTCAATAACACTTGCGTATCGCTTTATGTCAGCAAAATGATTTGTTATATAGTCCGCACTCATTATAAGGCAAATATATTTGATATGATCGAGATATTCTTTTTCAAAATTTTTTTCCAGTCAAAAGGAATATAACATCCCTCTACAATAAGATTCTGACTGTTTTCTATAGCAGTTTTAATCATTTCACAAACAATAGGCCATAAATAAGTTGTAAGATCAGAATCCTCGCTCATTGGAGTAAGCTCAGTATTTCCACTTCGGATCAAACCCATTTTCAAATGATCTATTGATAGGTAAGGATATTTATACTTTTCAAGTAATTTTTGAGCAAGAGCAGTCTTGCCAGTATGTGATGCACCAGTTATCAAAATAATCATTTTATTCTTTAACCTCTACAGATACTATTTAACACGTAGATTATGTCCAGCTTATTTTCCTTATCTTTATCTTAGAGGCTGTTATCCTAATCGTGTCAAAGTCCGTCGTGATGAATGCAAGCTCAACAGGATAAGATCCTGCTTTAACCGTTCTGTTGAGCTTGAGGCTGAATTCTTTTGTTCCCATATATGCCAGAGCGTCACCGGCCCTTATCCTGCCTGTAGGCAAATCGACTGTGCCAACGACAAGGTGATCTCTCGTAGCGGTCTTTGTGAATGTACGCTGCATTAATTCAGCATTAAACTCGGTCTGACTTATGAACTTCAGATTAGCCTGAAAAACTTCTTGTATATCCAGTTGCTCCTTTAATAATCATAGATTATAAGTGTGCCATACTTTTCCGAATGCCGTACCGCAGCAAATGCTTCAATAAGCTGACTCCGCCAATTTGTAACATCTTTGAGTATCTCTTGAACCGATACAGTCCCATCTCTCTGCTCGGTAGGTCTGACGATGTTGACTTGTATTCCATTTTCCTCGCCACACTGCTGAACCGAAGTTTTCCAGTTACGCGAGTAGTATCTGGTCATTTTTCCTGCATATATATCAAATCCCATAAGTTACTCCTTTTTAATATCGAATACTTATATTATACAAAACCCCAATCAAAAAGTCAAATAAATATTCAAAAAAGCATCGTTTATATTATTTCTTCTCTCCGTATTTTTCCAAAAGCTCAGCCTGCCGCTTTATGCGCAGTTTAGCCTGCTGACGTAAATGCTGAGGACCGAGTATCTCTATAACGGGACCAAAGCTCAGCAGACGTATCAGAAGCTCTGTCTCGTCCTGCTGATCGTACCACAGCTCAACAGTATATTCTCCTGTTTCAAGGTTACGGACGGTGTGCTTCTCATATGAAGCAAATTCCAGCATAAACCGTTCAACGCCATTTCTCGCAGTTGTAACTCTTATGACAGCAGGCGAACTGCATTTACGACTTGAAAAGTAATCATCAATTAACACAGGCGTTCTGAAAACTCTGCCGGTATCTACGATATTTGTAATACGTCCGATATTGATGATTCCGCTGCTTTTTTCCCTGTCATTCCGCAATAAATAGCAGTATACACGAAACTTGTCGTTCTTGGGCGAATACTCCATTTTTAACAGAACGAACTTACCGCTCATACGCTTGCCATGTCCCGAAACAAACTCTATATACACTATCTTTCTGTGCTTGACTGCTTCAAGTACAGTACGGAAATTTATTATGTATTGTTCATTGCAAAAGTCATCACTGTTCGTAAAGCGATCTGTAATCCTGAACTGCTCCCTGCGGTAAAGAGGAGGAATATCCGCAAGTCTTTTTGCCAGTACAGAGAGTGTCTCATCGTCCATAAACAGCCTTATCCTTGGGTTTGAAAGCTTTGCCTTCAGCCACATTTTCTGTAATTTCGTCAGCACCTTCACAGGCGGATTTTTTGTAATGCGTTTAAGGTTTCCATCAGGAGTACGGCTGAAAAGTCCCCAGTCCTCGCTGCCGGGTATTAGCTTCTGGGGCAGGAACAGCACCGAATCTCGAAAGCCCTCACGCTGAACAGTTTCTCGTACTGTTTTTTCATTAGTTAATTCGTTCTCAAGAAGTTTTGCCGCAATGCGAAAATATGTACCGTATATCTCACTGAATATGTTCATCTTCATCACCGCCATACATTCTGTTCATTCTTGCAATATCGCTGTAAAACCGATCCCGGACACTGTCTGCGCCGCCCTCAATACGGACTATGCGCCCAATGAAAGTCTTTGCCCAATGCATAAGCTCATTGGGATCGAAAACATCCGCTGTAAGAGTATAGAGGTGCTCGCCGGACTTTTCAAGTGTACAGCAACGCTTCTCACGCTCCAGACGGTCGAGGATATATGGCTCATTTTCCTCGTCAACAAAAAGAGTTATTTTCATTTGAGTTACAGTCCCGATCTCACGGCGCATACCGAATGAAACACCGAAACAGTGGGATATATTGCAGTCAAACTTAGCTTTCAGAGCATCATAATTCTCACATATACCGCCTTTTTTCACAGTTTTCATATAATCCAGACGGAACGCTGAGAATCTTTTCAAGGTCGGTATATATGCCGCAAGATAGCGTCGTCCGGTCTGTACTGACACAAGCAGCTGCATTGGCACTATCTGAGTTTCAGTTCCGATGCCGTCACCTTTCTTACGTCTTTTGTCCGAAAAAGTGCGGAACGAAACATAGCGTTTTTCATCCATAGCCGTCAGTATTTCAGGTAAAAGTATATCTTCAAGTGTATGGATAATGTAATTGTGCTTTATGAAAAACAGGTCATTTTTCAGCCCAAGCATTTTTAATATGCTGTTGCCGATAATGCCGAATTGCTGAGTTTCCGAGAAAAATTTCAGCGCATCGTCAATTCCCTTAAAGTCTTGCAGAAAACTGTCCGCATTATCGGAAGTGAGCGAGTAATAAAGAGTTTTTCCCTGCTTTTTGGAAATAATTATTCCCTCGTCAACATACTCCCTCAGCTTATTGCGAACAGTCTGCTCATCGAAAAGCTGTTCATAATCTATATTTAAAACATCAACAATTTCTTTAAGTGTACGGCTTTTTCCGTCATGCAGAATATCGGTAATAAGGAAGTGCAGACGGATATCGTTGTCCGTAAAGCTCTTGGAGTAATAGGCGTTATACAGCGGATTTTCAGGAATGTGACCGCTGTCGACAGAGATAGAAACGCTCCTGCCTCGGACTGAATCGTCATAGCGCATACAGTCGCCCATCCAGCTCTCAACACGGCGTTTTTCGTCACCATATGTGCGGATACTTTTGCGGTCGAAGTCACTCCGAACCTTACATCCGTATATAAAGAAGTCCCTGACGTAGTCACGTGTCTTGTCAAAATTCTTGATAAGCTCTGAAAATCCTGCCATATTTCTTCACTCCTTCCTATTTATATTTTAACAGAAATCTTTCCCATTTGCAATAAGATCATGAGTGTGTGCAGAAAATTTTATATGATTTCTGGAAAAAACTGTGATATACTAAGATCAAGCTAAAGGAAAGAAGTGAAGAAGATGTTCGTACATTATGACAAAAATGAAAATATGCTCCCCATAAAGATATGGCAGACTGACCTTGAAGCAGTCGGTGAAAAATGTATCGAACAGGCGGAGCACCTTGCAAAGCTTCCATTTGCACACAAATGGATAGCACTCATGCCCGATACCCACGCAGGAAAGGGTATGCCCATAGGCGGAGTTATCGCCTGCGAGGATGTCGTTATTCCGAACGCTGTAGGAGTTGACATCGGCTGCGGAATGGCTTACGTCCAGACTAATATCCCCGTATCGCTTCTCCGTGAGACTATAACGGGAAGCGGAAGTCTGGTACAGACCATATGCGGCGATATCCTGCGAAATATCCCAACAGGCTTTGCGCATTACAAGACCGCTCAGGTTTCTGAAGTTCTTGACAACGCCAAGGCAGAGATGAGCCGCTACGAATCCGATAAAGAGCTTATCACTCAGATAGAAGAGGGCTACTATCAGGCAGGTACTCTCGGCGGCGGAAACCACTTCATTGAGCTCCAACAGGACGACGAAGGGATGTGCGGTATAATGCTCCATTCGGGCAGCCGTCATTTCGGCAACATCGTGGGACAGTACTTCAATAAGATAGCTCACGAGCTGAACGAAAGGTGGTTTTCACAGGTACCAAGCGAGTGGAACCTGCCTTTTCTCCCCGTTGACACCGGCGAGGGAAAGAGATATCTTGCATGGATGAATCTCTGCATGGATTTCGCATATGAAAACCGTGGAATCATGCTCCGCAAAGTAAAGGAGCTGTTCTCCAAACACGTTGAAAAGCATACGGGCATAATCCCGGAATTTTCAGGGGAGATAAACTGTCACCACAATTACGCTGCGCTGGAGAACCACTTCGGCAAAAATGTATGGGTTCACCGCAAGGGCGCTATCCGTGCCCGTGAAGGCGATATGGGCATTATCCCCGGAGCTATGGGAAGCTACAGCTATATAGTCCGAGGCAAGGGCTGTCCCGACAGCTTTATGTCCTCGTCCCACGGCGCAGGCAGAGCATATTCACGTACAGCGGCTATGGATAAGTTTTCAGTCGAATCCGTAATGGTAGATCTGAAACAGCAGAACGTAGTTCTTGCCAAGAATAAAAAGTCTGATGTTGCCGAGGAATCACGCTTTGCATACAAAGACATCAACGATGTAATGGCTAATCAGACCGACCTTACCGAGCCTGTAAAAAGGCTGTTTACAGTCGGAGTTATCAAGGGATAATTCTTCGTCACTTACAGCAAATCAAGGCAGTTCATATGAGAACGGGTTCAACTCCCACGGTGACGAGTTTAAGGCACAAACAGCAATCATATTATCCTTTCACGATAAATAAGTGCCTTGTTAAGACGCACACAGCAGAGGTTTATATTTCATATAAAAATGAATAAAGCGTCTTGTTTCAACAATACTTTTTCGGCTCTCACAGCGTTAGTTTGGGAACTCATGTACCATCGGAAACGACAAGGGCTGAGTATAAAGACGACCGAGGAAATATTAAGTCAGCAACAGCAAAAAAATTGGTTTTATGCAGGTTCAAATCCTGCCCTGCGGAAACGTATGGTAAATGCTGACTTGAAAGTCAAAATACAATACCTCCTGCCATACGGCGGTGACTTGAAAGGAGAATCATTATGCTTAACTTTTTAAAGAAAGAATCCAATAATACATACACCGAGAATGGCGGTGCCGCTTATCGTTCAACAGAGTCTTACTGCCTCGATATGTTCTTCAAGGCAGGCGTTATGAGAAATTCCACGGCAGAAGAGATAGCAGACGTAGTGACGCGTGCTTACGCTGAGAATCCACACAAGACTATGAAGATAATCTTCTTTGCCCGTGACGCAAGAGGCGGTCTGGGCGAGAGACGTTTTTTCCGTATCGCTATCGCAGCGCTTGTTAAAACAGCTCCCGAATCTGTTAAAAAGAACATACGCCTGTTTGCCGAGTACGGTCGTTTTGACGACCTGTGCATTCTTCTCGGAACTTCCCTTGAAAAGGAAGCAGTCGAGATAATCGACACTCAGCTCCGCTCTGACAAGGCTGCAATGGCTGTCGGCGGAAAAGTTTCACTGCTTGCAAAATGGCTGCCATCCGTGAATACCTCCTCCCAAGAGACAAGGAACATGGGCAGACGGCTTGCCGTTTTGCTTGGGATGTCCGAACCTGAGTACCGCAGAACTCTGTCCGCACTCCGCAGATATACCGACATCATCGAGAATCGTCTCCGTGAACGTGACTACACATTTAACTACGAGGTACAACCCTCCTGCGCTATGTTTAAATACCGCTGCGCCTTTATCCGCAACGATAACGAACGATACACAGCATACCTGAACAAGGTACACAACGGAGAGTCAAAGCTTCACGCTGACCGTCTGTTTCCTTACGACATTGTACGTGCGGCGATAGAATATGATGTATCTCCCGAAGAAAAGCTGTCCCTTGATGCTGCATGGAAATCTCTGCCTGACCTGACCGCTGCAAAGCGTGAAAACGCAATTGCAGTCATAGACGGCTCAGGCTCAATGACGTGTGGAATGGGTATACGTCCTATTGATGCGGCGCTGTCACTGGGAATCTACTTTGCTGAGCACAACACAGGCGCATTTGCGAACCACTTCATAACTTTCTCTGAAACTCCCCGGCTGGTAGAGATAAAGGGCAGCGGCATTGTTGAAAAATCCCGGTACTGCCGCAATTTCAACGAGATAGCGAACACCAACCTGGAGGCAGTTTTCAAACTTATACTCAAGACAGCCATAAAGAATCGTGTTCTTCAGTCTGATATGCCTGCAAAGCTCTACATAATCTCTGATATGCAGTTCGATTACTGCGTAACAGGCGGAAACAACAATACCTTATTCCATTCGATGAGAAAGCTCTACAGTCAATACGGCTATGAGCTCCCCGAAGTTATCTTCTGGAATGTCAACAGCCGCTGCAATGCAATACCTGTAACTCGTTCCGAGACCGGTGCGGCACTGGTGTCTGGCTACTCTCCTGCTATATTCGATATGGTAATGGGCGGCGACTGCTCGCCTGAGATCGTTATGAACAGAATCCTCTCCTCGGAAAGATACGCTCACATCACCATGGCATAAATATCGACCTCCTGCGGTTCATTCGGACTATAGGAGGTTTTTTATGAATTATTCCATTATAGCTACAACCTTGTCTGAGCTTGTATTCTACAAATTCCGGACACATAATTGCAGAAAAGCCGTCAAAATAAGGATTTTTTCTAAAACGCTTACTCAAAATCATCCATCGCACACTTTTTAAAAAGCTTAATACTGACCCTGATGTAACTTCCAACAATATTCAGATCGCCATGTCCAAGCGCCTGAGCTACTACCGGAACAAGAACATCATTTTCAGGCATGGAAGTAACAAGACTTCTGCCGCTTTCAAATAGAAGGAAGATATTAAAATGAAAGCAAGTCTGCCCTATAAATACATTAGACTTATAACAAACAGCGATACATTTTAATGAGGAGAGAAGCAAGGTCATTATATCAATGTCGATGTTGAGCTGAAAGAAGCTGTTCCTCCCGAAATACTGTATCACGGTACAGGAGATAAATACGTTGATTCCATAAATGAAGAAGCTTAAAACCTAAAAGCAGCCTAATCTATTTCTTCAAGCATCGGCATATCAATATTGTACCCATTAGTTTTATTGATTCCGCTTATAATTTCCTGAATATTTGCTCACCCGTGTTTGTCAAGAGATATTCCAATAGCCTCCCATTTATGCCAAAGTATGAGGCTTATAAACACGCCTGTTTTCTTTAGATCCATAGCTATCATTCCAATAATTCTTGGCTTATTCAATCTTCATATCATATTCCTCTGCAATATTTTCCTCAAGATCATTTTCTGTGAAGCTGTTATCAATGCTCTGATTATAATCAAGAGCCATTTTTTGCAGATGATCAATTCGTTTTCGGACTGATGCGGCTATTATTTCCGACCTGCTTTCATCTATGAAATTACTTGAATTTTCTGATAACAATATCTCGGTTATCTCATTTTCGATACCATTAAGCTTTGAAAAATCAAACCTTTTTAAATCTGAAACAAGCCTTAACTGCTCGCTGTGAGATTTTTTAAACGGCTTGCATTTCACGTCTGCATACGGAATATTTTTTTCCGCAATATTGTACCACAGTGAATTTCCGCTGTCAAAAATCGGAGCAGCGCCTATCCACTCAAGGGTATCAGCATTTCTGAGCAGTCCGAAATTGTTGAAATGCCTGTCCTCGTTTGCTATCAGATAATCCGTTACTATCATCGCATCAATGGCGGAAACAATATTTTTGACACCAAGTTCTTTGCAGATATTCACATAATGTAGGTATTCATTTTCATTATTTTCTTTCGGACGGATCTGAAGTATTCTGTAGGCGCTGATAAGCTCTGTATTCTTTGTAACAAAATTTTCACACACGCTAAACGGCTCATTTTCGTTCCATATGATTCTATATGAAACATGATCTATTCCCAGTCTTTCCATTATTTTTGAAGCTATAACCTCGTTAAACGGCTGCTGTCTGAACAGTTCTGAACCTGATTTTAGCAAGCAACGCTTTCCGTTTATTATCTTCCACCGCTTTTTCAAATTTCCATCCGAAGTATTGTCGGGTGAGAGAAAATCAAAATCCGAAATTTTACGGCTCGTTCCTAAAAGCACATCGCCGATATCATCGGAAAAATCATTATCAAAAAAGTTCACTTTTTCCCATGTCAATGCACTTTCAAAAGGCTTTACCCAGTAGTGATCCGACAGACTTAACCCGAAACATTTCGTCAGAAGTTCGCCTGTTTCATAAAGTCCGAGAGAATCCAGCGCATCGGAAATTCCCATACGGCTTGCAGGAATGGAACGCCCTCTCCACCAATGATTCAGCGCCGCACGGTCAACGATTTCCTTATGTCTGAGTGAATGAATAACCCCGATCGGAAGATGCTCTTTTCTCAGCACATTGCTGACTTCAGTTATAACTCCGACCGCATCATCTATCTTGATTTCAGCCACAGAAATATTTTTGTGCATAAGAATATATTTCAAAATCTCACCTCAATTCACTGTTTTTCTGAAATCATTATACCATTTTTCAAACTGAAAATCAAGTGCTTCGATCACCTTCCTCCCGCCTTTCCAAATAATTTCATCTTGTAATCGGGAGCCCCAAATTTTGCCACTTGACCAATCAGATAGCCGTAAAAAATTATGAAATTGTCGAGAGATTGGCGATTTTTTATTGACAAGTGATCAGAATTGTGGTATTCCGCAAGGTAGACCTATAGAACCCAGGGATGATTGTGTATCGTTTTTTGTTAAAATTTGCACGAATGGTATATATCTACATTTTTTAACTGTAAAACGACTGTTTTTGATGTATTTTTAGATGTTTACATCGGAATCATAACGTTAGCGCTGAACACATTATTTTTATGTATAACAGAGAAATCTCCGTTGTAACGTCTGACTGTGTGCTTAACGGAATTAAATCCGATTGCGTGCAGATTTTTATTTGTTTTTGTGGTTTCAAGAAAAATATCTTTTCTCGTACATTTATCGGAAATTGAAATGATCAGAAACTTTTCGACTTGTTTTATCTTTACTTCAATGAACGAAGCTTCCTCATCTGCCGACGCTTCGAGAGCGTTATCGAGCAGATTTCCAATAATCGATGCAAAATGCTCCGATGCAATTTTGCAGTTTTCCGGAATCTCATCATTTATTATCAATACAATTCCGCTGTTTTCAGCCATTTTCTGCTTAATATACTGAATCGAGTCAACTGTGCCGTTTCCGGTTTTATAATAGAAAAGTTTCTTTATAGGAAAACGCTGAAAATTTATCCATTCGAGCACTCTCATCGTCCATATATATAGGCATAAAAATAGCGGACAGCGCTTCACTTGTACGAAACACCTGTCCGTTATTATCCATTATTCGATTTGTTTGTCAGCAGATTTTCTACAGTCTTTAGGATTGCTTTTTCGGTTATCTACCTATATGCAGGGCTGACGTGCCGCTTATCCTATGAACGCAAGTTCTAACATTCCTCACACATTTTATTTTCATTCTTCTGTCACATTTTGATTTTCGGCGAATATAATAACTGTGTGGGAAATCAGATTTCGGCTATGTTCATTAATATTCCCTTTTCACTTATATCGATAAGTCCGAACGACGGTTTGTTTCCATCCCGAGGAATAGATGCGCTTCCAGGATTCATTATATATAAGCCGTCCTCGAATTTATTGCAGCGGACATGAGTATGACCGTACAAAATAATGTCACATGATTGAGCCTGAGCAGTTTTTTTCAAATTTTCAAGCGAGAAATTCACTCCATACTTGTGACCATGAGCAGCAAAAATTTTATGGTCAAGCGCAGGAAGAATAAATTGATCGGGCTGAATGCTGAAATAGTCACAATTTCCGGCAACACGGACAATTTTCGGCGCAATTACAGGATGAGCGCTGCAAAAGTTATCAAGTTCACGTTCTCCATCGCCAAGATGAATTATCCAATCAGCTTCTGTGTGATTGAGAATAACCTTTTCCAGAGCCGAATAGTTCCCATGCGAATCAGACATAACAATAATCTGCATAAAAATCACCTTCCATGAATAATATATATTGAGATATATTATAACATAAAGCCGTTAAAATTGCAATATATTCTGATTATTGAACAGGAGGAAATTATGAATAAGAACAATATTGATCCAAATAAGGCAAACGGACTTATCAATGCGATAAGCAAGAAAATCGGAGTTTCTCCGGAAAAGCTTAAAAGCGAACTGGAATCAGGCAAATTCGACAGCACACTTGCTGCAATGAACAAAAATGACGCTGCAAAATTCCAGCAAGCACTAAATAATCCAAAGCTGGTTGAAAAAATGATGAGTACGCCGCAGGCCGTCGCTCTTTATAAAAAACTTTCCGGAGAAAAATAATACATTTTTTTGAACAAGTCTGAAATAAGGGGTTTTAAAAATGGACGATGTAATGGGAAAAATAGGAGAGCTGCTTTCCGATGAAGAAAGCGTCAAACAGCTTTCCGAGCTTGCGCAGATGATTATGGGCGATTCTTCTGCTTCTTCGGCGCAGGAAAGCTCTGACAATGAAACTGAATCAGGGCTGGCGGACTCGTCCCCTTCTGAAAGCGGATTTCCGGATATAGGCTCGTTAATGAAGCTGACAGGTCTTATGAGTTCAATGTCACAGAACGATAAGAATGCAGAACTTCTTCTTGCTTTGAAACCTCATCTAAAGGAGGAGAAGCAGAAAAAAATTGATAAAGCTATAAAGCTGCTTAAAGTTATAGCCATCTGGAATATGGCTAAAGAAAGCGGACTTCTTAAGGAGCTGCTTTAAGGCAGATAGAAACAAAAATTACTGTTGCAAGGCAATCAGTATATTATGAGGAGGGGAGAATATGGCAGTTTACAGCAATCGGCAAATAAACAAAATGCGTCAGGACGCTATCCGGCGTTCGCAGGAAATGTACAGCCGTTCTGCCGTAAACTCCTCTCATTATTCCGAGAACAGCCGGGAGGATACCGCACCTCCCGCTGAAAATAAACCTGCTGAAAAGAAGAAATCGGGAATGCAGCTCAATAAATTTCTGGAAGATTTTCTGGGTGATTCAATTGATGCGGATAAACTTCTAATTGCTGCACTTATCTGGCTTCTTATCAAAGAAGGAGCTGATAAAAAACTTATCATAGCTCTTGGATATATATTGTTTTGAGGAATGAAAAGAAATTATGAATATAGATTTGATTTTTTGGATAGCAAGCATAATAATAATGATAATTATGCTTATTTACTACATAAGCCGAAGAAAAAAGCTTAAAACATTTTTTTTCGGCGCATTTACCGGACTTGCTGCACTTTTTCTGCTTAATAAATTCGGTGATAATTTCGGAACATATCTTCCGCTTAATATTTTCAATGTGTGCGGAAGCGCCATTCTTGGAGTGCCCTTCGTTATATGTCTTGTTTTACTAAAAATATTGTGAAAATACAGGATTTTTTCACCAAAACTATTGCAATTTTATAAAAAATATAGTAAAATATAGATAAGAGGTGATAAAATGAATGCTATTGACATAATTAATAAAACAAAAAAATCAATTGAACTTTCAGATTCTGAAATAAGCTGGCTCGTTAAAAGCTATACCGATGGGATGATACCTGATTATCAGATGTCGGCATGGCTGATGGCTGTCTGCATCAACGGACTTACTGAGCGTGAAACACTTTCGCTTACTTATACTATGCGTGACAGCGGAGAAATTATGAATCTTGATATAGGTCTGACTGCTGATAAACACAGCACAGGCGGAGTCGGCGATAAAACAAGTCTTATTATCGGACCGGCGGCGGCGGCTTGCGGAGTTTGTGTTGCAAAAATGTCCGGCAGAGGACTTGGTCATACAGGCGGAACAATAGACAAGCTGGAAAGTATTTCCGGTTTCAGAACCGACTTGACCATCGCTGAATTCAAAAAAATTCTTAATGAAACAGGCTTTGCAATTATTTCTCAAAATGAAAAATTATGTCCGGCTGACAAGAAAATATACGCCCTTAGAAATTCAACGGGAACTGTTGACAGCATTCCGCTTATTTGTGCAAGCATCATGAGCAAAAAACTGGCGATGAATGCGGATTGCCTTGTACTGGACGTGAAATATGGTTCAGGAGCATTCATGAAAACCCGTTTTGACGCCGAAAAGCTTGCCTCTCTTATGGAAAAGATCGGAACATCCGCCGGTAAACGCTGTAAGGCGCTCGTTACCGATATGGAAAGTCCGCTTGGAAAAAATATAGGAAATGCACTTGAGGTAAAAGAAGCTGTCGAAATTCTTCAGGGAAAGAAAAAAGGCAGACTTTATGATACCTGTATAGAACTTACTGCCGCTATTCTGGAGATTGCAGAAAAGGGTAAAAACAGGGAAGAATGCGTAAAACTTGCCGAAGAAGCGATATCATCGGGAAAAGCTCTTGAAATATTCAGAAAAACTGTGGCTTTGCAGGGAGGAGATCCGGAAATATGCAATAATACGTCACTGCTCCCGAGAGCTGATTATAAATATAAGGTTAAAGCTGCTTACGACATGAAAATAACCGGATTTAACTGTGAAGAAATCGGAATGGTTTCGCTTCTGCTCGGTGCCGGAAGAATTTCAAAAGATGACCCGGTAGATATGTCTGCCGGAATTGAAATGAATGTGGAAACGGGAAGCATAGTTTCTGCCGGAGATACTATAATGACGCTTTATTCCTCTGTAAGAAGCGACTTTTCAGATATTGCTCTTCGAGCGCTGAAGGCAATTGATTATCAGATGTTTTATTAATTTATAATAATAAAGCCGCTGTTTTTGGCAGCGGCTCTTATTTTTATAAAAACATTCCGTTTGAAGTAAAAGGAGCTTCCGCTTCACGAATGAAAAATCCCTGCTTAACTCCGCACACAGGACAGGTTGTTGGCGGTTCACTTCCTATATGAATATGTCCACAATTCAGACACATCCAGCGTTCCTCTGTGCTTTCCGAACGGAACATCATTCCGTCCCTCCAGAGTTTAGCATAATGTTCAAATCTTGCACGATGCGAGTTTTCTATCTCGCCTATCATTTTGAATTTTGATGCAGCCTCCGTAAATCCTTCATTCTGAGCAATCAGTGCAAAATCAGGATAAACGATACCAAATTCATCACTTTCAGCCTTAGCGGCAGAATCAAGAAGCTGCTGAATATCCGAATATGCGTCGGCAGGATATCCCGCGGTTATTTCAATATTCTCGCCAGCTGCCTCCTTCAAAAGATTGAAGAAAATAATTGCGTGCTGTTCCTCTTGCTCTGCTGTAAAACGAAACATCCTTTCAAGAGAAACAAGATCCTGCTTCTGAGCAATCAGTGCAGACTGGTAATAACGCTGTCTTGCCTGCGATTCGCCTGCAAAAGCTCGCATAAGGTTGATTTTTGTCTGACTTTCGTTAAAATTTATTTTCATGGATAACGCCTCCTTTTTATGGCAATCCAATAAGATCACGCCATTCACGATGACAAGAACAAATCACATACTGCAAGGCAAACGTCGCATCAATACGTAATTTAATTTGTCGGATTGAGGGAGAGTATTTTATTGGTTTGCTATAATTTTATTATGCTCAGAATCCTGATTAAAATACATTAAAAAGGAGCGAACCTAAAGTCCGCTCCTTAAAATTTATACGTTATTAACTTTTCTCTTAACGTAAGATGTATGAAGGATTTCATGAGCCTTATGGCTGCCTGGTTCACCAAGATAAATCTCATAAACTTCCTTTATATCGGGATTTTCGTGAGACTGTCTGATTGGCATGGAAGCGTCGATATCATAAAGTACCTTAGCTCTTTCTGCTCTGATATCTACGAAATTTCTTATATTCATTGGCTGCTGAGGCTGTCCTCCGCCATTTACACAACCGCCGGGACATCCCATAATTTCAATAAACTGATAGTCAGCTTCACCATTCTGAACCTTTTCAAGAAGCTCCTTAGCGTTGGCAAGTCCGCTTGCAACAGCAACCTTCACATCAAGATCGCCTACCTTGTATGTTGCTTCCTTAATTCCTTCCGTTCCACGAACCTCTGGAAGATCAATTACGTTTTCACCTGTAAGAGTATATACGGCAGTTCTGAGAGCAGCTTCCATAACTCCGCCTGTAGCTCCAAAGATAACACCGGCACCAGTAGAAATTCCAAGCGGCTCGTCAAATTTCTCATCAGGAAGAGCATTGAAATTAATTCCGGCACGCTCGATCATTCTGCCAAGCTCACGAGTTGTAAGTGCATAATCAACATCCGGAACTCCGGAGGCACTCTGATCGTCACGTCCGATATCCTACTTCTTAGC
>ENA-UOJL01002546-UOJL01002546.1-human-gut-metagenome-genome-assembly--contig:-P47-NODE-2546-length-14624-cov-5.698744_pt1 | contig 14624 bp, 9 predicted proteins | sample MGYA00242347_ERZ723894 | MGnify/ENA metagenome assembly ERZ723894
ATAACTTAATGCAAGTGAAGCAGCGTCTTCAGCAGCTATATCGGAACCTGTATTACTTCTCCAGTACATTTGGTTATCAAGATGTGTTTTGGCTGGTGGGTTAACAATTTTGTCATTAGAAATATCAATAGAACTCATTCGACTATCCTGAAGTTCCGGAATTCCCCAATAAGCGTGGTCGGTATTTCCGTGACCTTTCTGGACGAGAATTTCCGTGATATTTCCGTTTGAATCTAATTTAGCACATTTGCTGAAAAACTCTGCATAATGGTCAGTAATTAATTTTGTGTGCGCTGTCTGACCAAGCTCGTCGTAATCGCTTCTGAATTCATATAAGCTCCAGCCAAGATTTGAAGCTGAGAATCCTGCCGGCAGACCAAACATTACATGGTCGCCTGCATCGTGGAAACCGCCGGAAATTTCATCTTCTGTATGACAATCTCCACGCCAGTAATAATTGCTGGTTTCGTCAACATCATCGCCGCACATAACTCCGTCATAGAAGAAGAGCGAATATTGAAGAAGTCTTGCATAATCCTCTTTGACCTCGTCCGCAGTTTGTTCCGGCCATAAAGCTCCTGTTGGAGACGGCTTTAAACCGGGTGTATTTGTTGAAGATTGATTTGTCGACCTATAAAGAGCGACCTTTATCGAATCGGGACGTTTTGCAGGATCTGTATCGTCCCAAAGTTTTTTAATGATGAGACTGCTCAGCTTAGGCTCGTTTGTGATAGCGAGAGTTTCGCCGTTAGTCGAACTTTCATTGCTGTCCGTTTTGATCTTCCAGCCATTCGGAACATTGAGTTCTTTAATGCGGTATGTTCTTCCTGCGGGAAGATTTTCAGCCGCTGCTTTCCAATCATTAGCAGATGTAAGAGTAATATTACGTACATCCACCCAATCATCATCATCGCCGTTTTTCATTTGAAGCTTTACTGTGAGACTGTCCGGTTTAGTAACAGAGTTACTCGAATCGTCCCATAGTTTCTCAATATTCAGCGAAATTGTTTGCAGAGTGTTTGCAGCAACAAGAGTGCCGTCCGGATCAACGGAATAGCTGTCATCGTAACCAGCAGGAACTTCTGTTTCCTTAATATAGTAGTAATAAGGATATTTTACTTCGTCCTTAAGGTATTTCGATTCAAGACCGTTCCATGTTGCTGTCCAGTTGTTTGATTCGTTAAGAACTGCGGTTACATCGCTGTTGTCCTTTTTATATGCCATATCTTCTGTAAGCTGTGTTTTGGGATCGGTAAGCTCTGTTTCAGAGCGATATAGCTTAACTGTTATTGAATCTCTTAATGTCTCAAAGCCTTCATCGTTCAACCATTTTTTGGTAACAGTGATGTCCTTTTCGTCTTTTTCTTTTTCGTTTCCGATTTCAAGAGTTGAACCGTCAACGTAGAGCATTGGGTTTTCATCGGACATTGCCGAATCGCCGCCCGAAGAATCTTTCTCATATACATATTTTATACCGCTTAAAGATTCAATTTCAACCTTTGAAACTGTTATATTTTGTGGGTACATCTTACATTTTGTTAAATCAATTGCTTGATCAAATGAATATTCCCAAGTAGTTATGCCATCGGTTTCAGTTTTGGTTGCGGATAGTATAATATTACCATCATTTTTAGATTCATCAGTCCAACATTCATTAAGAGTGCCAGAAGTTGTTTGAATTTTAATTTTTGCTGCTTGTGGTATAGCTTCTGTGTTTCCCTCGGTTAATTTTTTACCGTTAAGTGTTACTATCCAACCATAATCAGCATTAACTAGACCGATTTCCTTTTTAAGAGATCTTCCTGATTCAATAGCATAACCGTTGTCCACTTTGCTAACGGTAAAGTAAATCTTACCCGGATTCTTGTAGGTTTCTCCCTTATCCTTTTCTGGATGATCGGGGATAGTATCTTCTGTCAGGTAATAAACTCCCGGGAAAAGGTAGCCGTTTTTAGCATATTTGTTGTCAAGATTCTTGAAATTCTCGTTGTCGAAAATGTTTCCGTTTCCGTCGAGACCAGAGCAAATAAGCGTGTCGTCAGCAGCATAAAGTGAAAACTCTGCGCCGTCAAGCTCTATTGATTTGTCTTCAGAATCTACTTTTTTGAGCGTGAGCTTAACTCCAAGAACTCGATTATCTACCATTTCAATAGTATAACTATCGGGAAGAGTCAGCGTATCAGCCGTTTCAGGCTCCGGCTCACTATTTTCAGCTTGCCAGTATTTAACGGTTATTTTGCCACTGGTATCATCTTCGTCCGGAGTTATTATCTTAAAGTGAATAGGCAATGCCTTTTCATGTGCGGACGGTTCATTTGTTTCTTTAAGGGTGTATATTGTATCTTTGTCCAGCTTGCTGACATCGATCAGCTGAGAGCTTTGTTCATTTGAATCCCATTTCCATATGGTTTCATCAGTAATCTGAGTTTCACCTTGCCAAAGCTGAATTTCAGCTCCTGTAACTGCCTCTCCCGAATCGTCAACCTTTTTGAATAATAAGCCGGGTGTATTGACGAAATCAAGATTATTTTCAGGAAGCGGCATTACCATAATATTTTCCGGAGAATAATAATATTTATTATCTCCGTCTTTAAACTGAGATGCCTTTTTCAGGTCAATACCGCTGATTTCGGTGTTTCCGTCTACCTTGTTTACTTTTTTGTAAAGAAGTATAGGTTCAGGAATGGTGATGTCGACTGTATCTGTATATTCAGTACCATCTTCTGCATTATACGTAGCTGTAATTTTGGCAGAACCAGTAGCACTTTCGTTTACGGTTACAGTACATTCAATTTTATCGTTACTTGGAGTAATGATTACATTTTCATTATCTTTTGACCATTCAGCAGGTTTATTCGCTGTCAGAGTAACTGTTTCACCGTTTGAGATCGAAGCCTGATTCGGTGTGATTTTAAATGGCTCAACATGAACGCTGAAAGACGTTACTCTTCCAGAACCATTTTCACTGTTGTCTGTACCACTAATAATGAAGTCACCGGACTTAGTTACTTTCAAGGTGTATCCGTTTTCTTTGTCGCCTGTAATTGTGCATCCATCTGCATTGGTATAGTCCCATGTAATATTTCCAAGCGCTTTAGAATCAATTGTAAGCGGTGTTGAATCACCAACTATTAAATTTGAATTAGCTGGAGTAGCCGTAAAGCTGTTATCAGTGGTATAGATAAACGTAATGCCGCCAATTAAAGTGAAATTTGGATAATTACTTTTATGAGGATCGATCTTTAATTTGTTTATTTTAGTTGGTTCGGCAAGCTCAATAATAATTTCCTTTTCATCGTCATCATTGCTAAAACTGAAAGTAGGATAATTTGAGTAATTGTCGAAACCATAACAAACAGCAGGCGGATTATTGTCAACAGTATCACCATTAGGATTTACTGTGAATTTAATAGCAACAACGTTTTCTATTGCCGAATCTAAATTAATATCTTTGTCCAGCAGGCTTTCTTCGGAATCAGTAGTATAAACATATTCTGCTGTTATAGTTGCCGCCGTAGTTGTAGTTGTAGTAGTTGTAGTAGAAGAAGTCGTAACAGAAGTAGTCTGTTTTGGAGCACCCATTATATCAGTTTCATCGCTTCCGCCGATCAAACTGTCAGAGCTTGAGTATTTTCCTGCTTTTGTGATGTTCTGTTTTGTCTGAGATGAGTTGATATCAATATTAAAGACATCAGTAGGGGATGTATCGTTTGGAATATAAATTCTGCGCTGTTCAATACCCTTATCGCCGTAAGCGTCTTTTATAGTGAATGTCAGCGTTTCATTCAGTCCGTCTGCTTTTTCAGGACTTTCAGTCATTTGCACCTTGACGTCGACTTTTTGCGGGAATGTTCCGCTGCCGTCTTTAGGAAGCAGATAATCGCTGTAGATAGTTTCTTCTACCTTTATAGAATATTGCTTATCTTCTTTAAGGTATCCTTCAGGAGCAGATTGTTCTTCTAAAACATACGTTTTTAAAATGGTATATTTACCATCCTCCATAAACGGAGCGTAATCAGTATCTCCGGAGAAATCCACGGCTGTCGGAATTGTAGTATACTTTGTTTCGCTGCCGCTGTTCCATGCACTTACGAGGTTGTCGTCCTGTTTATTTTCAGGAGTATTATTAGTATCGATGAGTGCAAAAGTTGCGTCGGGGAGGAAAACGAAATTTCCTTCCTCGTCTTTTATGCTTGAAAATTTATCAACCGGAATAGTGTAACCGGAAACAGCTCCAAGAATATCGGCTCCGCCTCGATAAGGTCTGTAACCGAATTCAAGACCGCCCTTGAAGGATTTTGCAATAAGAGCGCCGGAAAGATGTCCGGGTGATTTCTCTTCCATTGAGGTTACGTCAGCGTTCGGAGCAAGAACCGTACCGTTGAAGTTTCCGTTAATACTAACCTTTTCAGCATTATAGAAATTATAAAGAATTCTCTGCGAATCCGGATTATTGTTGCTGTGAACGTTTCCTGTATTGGATATTTCAGTACCGTTTATAAATGTATGAACGTTTGAGTTATTACCGTCACCGGCTATAACAACGTTGCTGTCGCCACAGTTTATAACAATGTTTGCACCTTCGGGAATATCATCAAAATATATATTTCTGTAATCTTTCCACGAATCTCCAAGATCAAAATAAACTGTTTTAGCCTTGCTGTCCGTTCCGGGACCTGTCAGGTGTATGTCGCCCCATTGAGTACCGTCGGCAGCGATACCTTTCTTCTGAGAGAGAATTGAAGAACGTTCTCTTATTTGAACAAAGGTTTTTGAAATAATATCTTTTGTACCATCGTATTGATACATCTGGGCTAATTCGTTTATATTGTCCAAGTAATTGTGCGGACAATCTTCGCCGCATCCACCAGGATAATCATGACTGTGCGAAGCGCTGTAAGGCAGATCCTCGCTGTTGGAATCAACATATGTTATATGATGAGAATCATCTATATTGCCTATTATAAAACGTTTGAAAAGTCCTTCTTCAGGAAGATAGTAAACGGTGTAGGAGTATTTGTTACCGGCATTTGTCGTATGGTATTTATGTGATGAATCATTAGCGTCATCGTATTTTTCATCATCTGTACCGTTTCTGTCGTGACCATAACCGGTGGACAGCGTATTGATACGAACTATTTTTCCGCCGATTAGAGCGCTTGCAAAATTAGCTATTTCAGCGTAATTATCTGTTGAAGACAGGTGAGTCATTGTAGCGTAGTCGCCGCTTCCGACCTGATAGTTCCAATCATTTGTAAATGAAAGATCTCCGCCGATTGCGACACGTCCTTCTGCGTCGGCTTCGGTAGCGGTAAAATCGCCCTCGATAAAAGCGCAGAAATCATTAGCGATGCCTAAGAAATATTCATCCATTGCCGCATTCATGATCTCATCAACGGTATTGCATCCGTCAGCCCAGGCAACTCCTGAGCCTTCGCCGATAAGCAGCGTTTTCAAAGACATTTGGCTTGGACTGTAAACTTTACCGTTTACAATATTTCCGTCTTCGCCGGCAGCATTAGTCAGCATTTGTCCGTCGCTTTGTTCATTATTTGCCAAAAGACTGATTGGCGGACTTTCACCATTAGTATCATTTTTATCCGTCATACTGATAGCCGGCATGATAAGACTCATTGGCACGGCAAATGTAACAATAGTTGAAAGGCTCATGATTACAGCAAGATACTTTTTTCGTTTTTCATGATCTTTCAGGTATTTGCGGATTAGTGATTGAAATCCTTTCAACGAAATCATCCCTCCTTGAATAAATTAAGGAACATTCAGACTGTTCCGATATTTTCAAAAGGCCATATACGGAAGATAACTTTTCCTATAACGTATTCGTCAGCGATACATCCTACGGTTGAGGAACGGCTGTCTATTGAAACTGAACGATGATCGCCCATAACGAAGATTCTGTTATCGGGAACCTGATACGGCATTTCTATATCGCAGGTTCCGAGAGCAAGTTCGTTTACATAAGGCTCATCCAGTTTAACATCGTTGACATAAACAGTTCCGTCTTCAGTGATGTTTATGTAATCGCCGGCAATTCCTATAACTCTTTTCAGAAGAATTTTGTTGTTATAATAAAAAGCCACTATGTCTCCCTGTTTGAAGTTGCTTCGCTTAGAACAGATAATGAGTTCGTCGTTTTTCATAGTCGGAGTCATGCTTGAGCCTGTAACCCGGAGAACGGGAAGAAAAAGCATAGAAACCAGAACAGCTACGGCTGCAACGACGAGAAGTGACGATATAGTGCTTCTTAGTATTCTTCTGAAGTCTTTTCGGTATTTAATTTGTTTCAGCTCTGCTTCAAGCTGTTCTGCGCTGGGCAGATTCTCAAACGAATTACCCGTATCGGCTGTATTCATTTTGAATCGATTCCCTCCTTTTCGTTGGGACATACAGCATGAAAAATTTTTTCAAGAATCTCCCGGTCAGCAGCGGCATTATCGAGCTTTTGTTTCAGATCATTGTTTTCGGTCTGAAGAAGATCTATCTCTTTTCGCATGGTAAAGAGAAGTTCAAGAAGCTCTGATTTTTTCAGCTTATGCAATTCCTTGTCCGTCATACATTTCGCCTGCCTTTGCTGATGCCAGATATTTACAATTTGTATATTTCTGACATTTTATTTTTTTGAAGTTCCTTTAAATCTCATGAACTTAGTATAGCACTTTTAAACAAAAATGTCAACACTTTTCTTTTTTTTTGTTACTTTTCACAAAAAAATATAATTTCCAAGCCTTAAAATAGGGGGGCATATTTCTGAAATCTATGCAATATGTATAAAGAAAGCTGTTAAAGCGTGTTCGCATAAAAATGTAATACACATATTTCCGGTTAGTTATTTTCGATTACTGCATTGAAAACATTTGCCGGGCGGCAGCTTGTCTGTATATTCGCCATAATTATGATCGAGAATCCGCATATTTACTTTATGTGAACACGCTCTGAATCAATATGAACAAAGTTTGATAAGCAAATAAAGACGGAGAGCAAGCGAGTACTCTCCGTGATGAATATTTTTACTTTTTCCTATGGACAACTGCCAAAGAATCTGTCATTTTCTTAGAATTTTAATTCATTTCCGCTTTCTTCACCTTTAGAGAAAGCAGCAATGTTGGCAGCAGTAGTTTCTGCTATATTGCTGAGAGCTTCTTCCGTAAGAAATGCCTGATGAGAAGTTACAATAACATTCGGCATGGAAATAAGCCTTGCGAGAACATCGTCGTCAATGATATGTCCGGAGAAGTCCTGAAAGAAAACGTCGCCTTCTTCTTCATAAACGTCGAGACAGGCAGCGCCGATTCTGCGTGATTTGATGCCTTCGAGCAGAGCTTCAGCGTCGATCAATGCTCCTCTGGAGGTATTTATGATAACTACACCTTTTTTCAGCTTTTCAACAGTTTCGCTGTTTATCATGTGGAAAGTTTCTTCGGTAAGCGGACAGTGGAAAGAGATTATATCGCTGCGTTCAAAAAGCTCGTCAAGCGGAACGTAATCAATACCGCATCCATCAGCCGGAAATTTATCGTATGCGATAACATTCATACCGAAGCCACGGCAGATATCAATGAAAACACGTCCAATCTTTCCGGTTCCTACCACGCCGACGGTTTTTCCGTGAAGATCGAATCCTGTAAGGCCGTTTAAAGAGAAATTGAAATCCCGTGTTCTGATATAAGCCTTGTGTACGCGTCTTATCGACGTTAAAAGCAGAGCCATAGCGTGTTCGGCGACAGCGTAAGGCGAATATGCGGGAACTCTTACTATAGTTATTTTGCCTTTGGCATATTTTATATCCACATTGTTGTATCCGGCGCACCGGAGAGCTATAAGCTTTACTCCCAGTTCACAGAGCCTGTCGATAACTGCGGCATTAACGGTATCGTTAACGAAAACGCAGACGGCGATACAGTTTTTGGCAAGATCGGCAGTATCCTCATTAAGTCTGGTTTCATAAAATTTGAATTTAATATCGTTTTTACCGCCATATTCCTCAAAAGAGGGAATGTCATAGGGTTTTGCGTCGAAAAAAGCAACTTTCATTAAATTTTCTCCTTTTCAATTTTCTTCATCTTATCGAGAATAAGATTTGCCGCATCAAATTTGGTCATTATTTCAAGCTCTTCTTCTTTTCCGGCAGTAATTATTGTGATGATATTGGTATCTGTTCCAAATCCTGCGCCAGCCGTTTTCACTGAGTTGGCGCAGATCATATCGGCATTTTTGGAAGAAAGCTTTCTCCGTGAATTTTCTATAACGTTATCCGTTTCCATTGAAAATCCGCATACGATCTGACCGTTTCTTTTATTTTGTCCGATATATCTTAGAATATCCTCGGTTCTTCTTAGAGGTATGCTCATATCGCCCTCGGATTTTTTTATTTTGCTGTCGGCAGTTGTTAAAGGAGTATAGTCGGCAACGGCGGCGGCTTTTATTATGAAATCAAAATCCTTAAAACGCTCCTTAACGGCGTTGAACATATCCCGAGCTGTTTCAACGGGTATAACATCGACAAACATCGGAGGCTGTACGTCGGTATGAGCTGCAACAACTGTTACGTCCGCTCCGCGGAGCATAGCGGCTTTGGCTATAGCGAATCCCATTTTTCCGGTCGAGCGGTTTGTTATGAATCTGACCGGATCGATATTTTCTCTTGTTGCGCCCGCTGTTACGAGGACTTTTTTTCCGGCAAGATCTTTTTCAAATGCAGTTTCACGGATAATATATTCGAGGAGAGTCTCTTCATCCGGAAGCTTTCCGTCGCCGATATCACGGTTTGCAAGCATACCTTTAACGGGTTCGATTATCTCATATCCGAATTTTTTCAGTTTTTCGATATTATCCTGAACTATAGGGTTATGGAACATATTATGGTTCATTGCAGGAGCGATTATTTTTTTGCAGGTGCACGCCATTACAGTGGTTGTGAGCATATCGTCGGCGATACCGTTTGCAATTTTTCCGATAACGTTTGCCGAAGCGGGAGCTATCATCACTGCGTCCGCTTTTTTGGCTATTGAAACGTGTTCAACGCTGTACTCGAAATTTCTGTCAAAGGTATCTATAAGGCATTTGTGCTGTGTGAGAGTTTCAAATGTGAGCGGATGAACGAAGTTTGTTGAATTTTCTGTCATTGCAACGTGAACGTCCGCACCGAGCTTCGTGAGCATTCTTGCAAGGTTGCATATTTTATAAACTGCGATAGAGCCTGATACTCCAAGCAGTATAGTTTTTCCTTTAAGCATATGAGTATTCTCCTTTTTTGCTATAAAATTGACGTTTTTTAGTCATAGTATGAAAATATCTTTTTATAATTTTTGTCAGCCGAGACTGAATCTCCCCATGAAAGCGAGTCTCCGGCATAAGAGAGTATTAAAAACGGCTCTTCATGAGCAATGAATCCTGGTAGCCGATTCCATAATGTATACGACAATTCAGTAAATTCATGTATATCTATAGTATTATATATTGAACTCAGAATATAAATAATTTGTTTTCTAAAGACTTTCAGGTCAAGCTTGGTGAAGTCCGTATGATTTGAAATAAAAATAACGCTTTCCCCGATATTACCGCACATGAGTTCCAGTTCAAGAAGATATGGATTATCGGAACTTTTCATGAAAAGCTCGTCCAGTTTCTCATTGTAAAGACGTTCCGCCGCAGGACTTAAATCCATAAGCAGACCGTAAATAAATAATTCTTCCATTCATCAGCACCTCTATATTAGTATTTTACTCTATATCGCACTTTTTGTCAATTATTACTGAAAAGTCTGGATTTTTATTCCGGACTCTGATATAATAGATTGAAAGTTCATAAACAGGAGGTTATCTCAATGCTTTTAGCAATAGATATAGGAAATACAAATATAGTTTTCGGCTGTGTAAATGAAAATGACGAGATAGCGCTTTTCGAGAGGATCTCGACTAATCATAACGCTACTGCCGCCGAATATGCTTCGCTTATAAAAAATTTATTCGAGATGAACAACTTCAGCGTCGATGCGATAGACGATGCAATAATGTCGTCGGTTGTACCTTCCGTAACGAGTACGGTCAAGGAAGCTGTAAGAAAGCTCTTTCATACTGATATTATGCAGGCAGGTCCCGGAATTAAAACCGGACTTAACATTCTTATCGACAATCCGGCTCAGCTTGGAAGCGATCAGGTTGTTGACGCAGTCGGAGCTATAGAACAATATAAGCTCCCTCTTATTATAATAGACATGGGAACTGCAACGACTGTATCGGTGGTTGACAAAAACAAGGGATACCGAGGCGGACTTATTATGACAGGAATGGCGGTTGCCGCTGACGCTCTTATTTCGAGAACGGCTCAGCTTCCGAAGATAAACTTTGAAGTTCCGAAAACTGTTATCGGAACAAATACCGTCGACTGCATGAAGAGCGGCATACTTTATTCCAACGCCTGCGCTCTTGACGGAATAATTTCCCGCATTGAAGAGGAGCTTGGCGAAAAATGTACAGCGGTTGCTACCGGAGGTCTTTCCGAGCTTGTTGTTCCTCTCTGCAAACGTGATATCATCATCGACGGCAATCTTCTTATAAAAGGACTTGCCGTGCTGTATAAAAAGAATAAGAAGTAAGGAAAATAATTGCACAGTGACAGCATTTACTGTTTGGTTAACATTATAAGGGGACGCTGTCCCCTTACTCCTGCCAAAGGGTGAATCCACCCTTTGGAAACCCACAATTAAATTATAAAAAATACCCCATAAAGGGGCATTTTTTATAATTAGAGTAAAATTCATAGGGAGAATACATCTTTAACAGGAAATAGGGGAAAACGTCCCCTTTAAGCTAAACCTAACAGTAATGTTATTCTGTGGAATTTTTATTCCCTTAACATTTTTCCAAAGCTTCAACAAACTCTCTGTACATATAAAGCGAGCCAAGTGCGATAAGCGGAATATCCTTATTCTTCGCATGATCGTAAGCTGCTTTAACTCCGTTTTCAAGATTATCAAACGCAGACGAATCAATTCCCTTTCGTGCAAAGCTTTCGGCAAGAATTTCACTTGCGAGCGAACGCGGATTATCCGGAGAAACAGCGAAGCATCGGTCGATTAGTCCGCCGAGCATATCGGCGTACAGCTCATATTCCTTATCTGCCATAACTCCGATAAGAAGAGTTATTTTGCTGTTTTTGAAATAAAGTTCAATGCTTTCCGCCGCATATTTGATTCCGTCGGGATTATGAGAACCATCGAAAACGACTGTCGGGTTTTTTCTTAAAACCTCAAATCTGCCGTGCCATTTTGAATTCTCAATACCGCTTTTTACAGCGTTATACGGTATTTCAAGCCCCTCATCCCTTAGAATTTCGACGCAGTTGAATACGTTTACGGCGTTTTCGGGCTGATACGTTCCAAGCAGGGGGAGATCTATTTTCATTCCCTTGTAATTGAATGAAGTTCCGGAAAGACTGAAAACAGATTCCGTAAGACTGCATTTTATTTCCGACCGGTCTTTAGTGTAAAGCGGAGCGGATTTCTCTTTTGCGGCGCTTATGATCGCTTGTGGGACATTATCGCTGTCTCCGCCGAAAAAAACAGGTCTGCCATGTTTTATTATTCCGGCTTTATGCATGGCGATTTCCTCGATAGTATTGCCGAGAAAGCCGCAGTGGTCTTTCCGGACGTTGGTTATGACCGAAAGCAGGGGAGAGCCGATTATATTCGTCGAATCAAGATCGCCGCCCATTCCGCATTCAACTACGGCAATATCGCATTTTTCTCTGGAAAAAAGTTCAAATGCGGCGGCTGTGAGAACCTCGAATTCAGTAGGTTTATCGTCCATACTTTCGCATATCGGAGCGATATCGTTGATAAGCGAAGCGAAGTCCTCGTCGGAGATTTCATCGCAGTTGATTCGGAAACTGTCGTTTACTTTTGTAATTGCAGGCGACGAAAAGCTTCCGGTCTTATAGCCTGAATTTTTCAGAACAGAGCATAACATTGCGCAAAAAGAGCCTTTTCCGTTCGTTCCCGAAACATGGATAATTTTTATTTTATCCTGTGGATTTCCGATTAAGCTGAGAAGCTCTTTTATTCGTGAAAGACCGAGCTTGCTGCCTCTTTCGGCAGTTTTTTTCATATAATCAAGAGCCTTTTCGTATTCCGTCATTTTCTGCACACCTTTTCAAGCTGTTCTGAAAAGGATTTGTTTTTCAGAAGCAGGTAAATTATATAGAATTCAAGCGTTCCGATTCCGATGTAAAGCGGTATTCTGAGCATAAGAACATTTATCGGAGTATGGTAGTAAACGTAAAGTCCGATCGACTTTAAAAGCATCGAGCCGACAACATGAGCTGTTCCGATCGAGAATGCCGTTTTAGCAAGCGCATTCTTCTGGAACGGAAGCATCGAAACAACTCCTGCGCAAAATCCTATAGAAGCCGCACCAAGCGTAATTATCGGATTTACGGCATATCCGACTAAAAGACAGCCGATAAGGTCTGCTCCTGCGCCGACTGCCGCCCCGACAAACGGTCCGAAGAAAATGCCTGCCATAAGCAATGGAAGATTCTCAAAACTTATGCGGATATTGACTCCGATGTTGAACGCAAGAAGTTTCCCGAGGACGATACTCATGGCGATGAAAAGAGCTGAAATAACCATAACTCTTGCATTTCCGAAAAGCTTCAGACTTCCGACGGCTGTGTTGTTTTTGTTTGTGATCATAAAAAATACCTCCTTTTCCTCACTCATACGACAAGAAAAGAAGGCGGAATAATTTTCTTTAGTCCTATGAAGCGGGATGCAAAATGCGAACCGCAAGTCATACGACCTTTCGTCCGATCGGCAACTCCCCGTCCGATCAGCACTGTAATACCGATTAAAACCCGGCATAGCGAACGCATTTTTACTCTTCAGTGATTAATGTCGGCAATAATAATTGCTGCAAATATATTATACGACCGAAGTTATAAATTGTCAATAGGTAATTTGAAATTACATTTTTAAAATTTTTATTGACAGACAATGCGTAAAATGGTATAATAATTGTAAAATAATGGTTTTCTTGGGAGGTTATATCAATGAGAAAAAATTATATTAAAAATTTCATTGCCGCGGCAACTGCAATTTTCATGTCTTTTCCTTGTGCTGCCGAACGGAATACCGAGAATTTCGGTTCGGCTGTCTGCGAGTATGCGGAAGATACAAGTACAAATTTTTACAATGAATCGCTGAGCGAGTATCATATTAGAACAAAGGAAGATTTTATACAATTTAAAAACTCCCTGACAAGTAATTCCTTTAAAAACAAAAAGGTATACCTTGACGCTGATATTGATATGGAGAGCGAATGGTATTATTCTTGTTACGGCGAGAATTTCAGCGGGTATTTTGACGGACAGTATCATACTATCAGCAATTTGCTCCTGAGAGATGACGATGTTTATAACGGCGGCACTGTTGCAATGTTTCAGACATTGAACGGAACTGTAGCGCGCTTGAATCTCGAAAACGTGGATATTAGCGCTGCGTCGTTCTCCGGTCAGATGGGTGACACCGTATATATGTATGACGGATATGCCGGAGGTATTTGCGGTACGAATTACGGAGAGATCATCGGCTGCACTGTAAGCGGTAAAGTGGAAATAGAAAAAAAAGAATCCCTTGTTAATCTTTCGGCGATGGACACTGCTTACTGCGGAGGAATCTGTGCGTATAATTATGGAAAGATATCCTATTGTTCAAATATGGCGGACGTCAGTGTGATACGGAATCATAGTTCCGATTACCATTATTATTACGGCGGAATCTGCGGATATAACTCTGACGGCAGTGTGAAAAATTGCAGCAGCGTCAGTTCAGGAACCTGCTCTGCCTGCAAAGATCAGCATTATGAGTGGACGCATGAGGAAGTTGACAATTTGTATTTTACAACAACTACAACAACAACTACTACAACGACTACGACTACGACAACCACTACAACTACTACAACTACGCAAACTACTACGTCTACCAGCATATATACTGAGGTAAAGCCGGGGCTGTATATCAGTACTCCCACGCATTCTAACTATATTGTAATTTCGGAAAGTGAGAGTTATGTTAAGTTGGCTCTCGATTATGTGGGGTTATATAAGGTAGATGTATCGATAGAAAATAGCAGTAACTCTTCTTTACAAAATCGTTCTTATAGTTTGAATTATGATACTTCGCTTCAACGTGAAACGATAGAATTTTATTTCCCCTACGAGCCGGGTACTTATTATATATCATTCACCGGCACGCCCTATATTACAAACGGGTTGACTGTAATTAAAGAAAGAAGAGAAGAGCCGGAAGATCTGATCGGCGACGTCAATGCTGACGGAGATATCGATATTGCCGATTTAGTAACGTTACAGCGTTGGCTGCTCGGCGAAGAACGAGTAATATACGTGGAAAATGCAGATCTGGATACGGACGGAAAAATAGACTCTTTCGACCTTTGTCTTTTGCGGCGTAAAATTATATACGGATATTGAGAATGCAATGCCAACAATTAAGAGATTTTGCACCTTGAACTTTTGTTAAAAAGTATTTAATCTTTGGCGATAGCCATAATTATTTCAAATACCAACGGTATTTGAAATAATTA
>ENA-UOJL01002553-UOJL01002553.1-human-gut-metagenome-genome-assembly--contig:-P47-NODE-2553-length-14571-cov-7.775420_pt1 | contig 14571 bp, 12 predicted proteins | sample MGYA00242347_ERZ723894 | MGnify/ENA metagenome assembly ERZ723894
GAAACACTTACCGGAATGTTCGGGAAACTTAAAATTTCGGCTAAAGCAGTCTGCATAATGATAATATCCATAAATGCGATACGATCCAAATCCCAGTTTTTCGTATTCTCGCTCACAAGATGACGGTAATAGTCAGCATTCAGAATTGTACGACGGAACAAGCGGCGTGCAAATTCCTGATCTTCGTCATCCTTGAATTCGGGAAGTAATTCCTGATTTGCTCCGTTCTTTTCTTCAAAACGCTTAATCGTTTTCAAGACAAAGGTATCTACAATCTCTTTATCATCATTCCAATACAGACTCTGGTCTTCCAGCACCTGATCAAGAGAATCATTATTAAATATATATGTTTTATAGAGTTTTCTCCACAGTTCGCGGTCAGCTTCATATGAATTGTCACCGGAAGCCATATAATCTTTATAAATATCGCTTTCTACTATTTTCTCATAAAGCTCTTTGACGAAATCCTGATCATTTGCCCAAGTTCGCTTCTGATTGGATATAAACTCGGTCAGTTGCTTGTTCACCTCCAGCTGTGCAACAAACTTATTATCCACAAACTTTGTGTTGGGATACAACTCTTCTTTAGTAGGAGCCAGTTTTGCTTTTGCCGCATCAATGCGTTTTTGTGCATACTCTGTTAATGCCATCATCAGCATTAACAAATAATTATAAAGGTCATACGCCTTTGAAAGGCTGAAGAATAACTCTTTCTCCGCTGAGTCTAGATTTTTGCTGCCATTTTGGTAATAGGCATACACTATTTGTATAATCTTAAGACGAATAAGAACTCTGTTGATCATAATTCAAATTAATACTGTTATTATCGAACTGCAAAAGTAGATATTTTTAATGAGTTTCCACAAATAAATCACATTTTTTAATGCAGTATTTGATTCTCTGCGCTTTTTCTTTTGACAGTTTAAAAAAATATCCAATTTTGAAGCCGATTATAAACGGACCGAAATATATGGAAGATTTTAAAAAGAAAATGAGCGCAGACATGAATGATAAGGAGATCGTATTCTCCAAGTCCATTAAAGCAGGTAAACGCATCTATTACCTCGATGTAAAAAAGAACCGTAAAGATGAAATGTTCCTTGCTATTACAGAGAGCAAAAAGGTGATAATGGGAGAAGGCGATGATTCTCAGGTGAGTTTCGAAAAACACAAGATTTTCTTATATAGAGAAGATTTTCAGAAATTCATGGCAGGATTGACAGAAGCTATCGATTTCATTGATCGCAATGACATGAACGACTATATCAGCCGTTTAACCCAGGAAGCAGATATGGAAAAAGAGCAAGCTGCTATTGAAGAAGAAGCAAAAGAGGAAAAATTGGGGAGGGAAATCAAGATTGACATTGATTTTTAAGAAGAAAGCTCTTTGATATATCAAAAAAAGACCGTACCTTTGCACCGCTTTTTTGCGACATCGTGTGATAATCCACATCGTGTAATGGTGAATTAAGCAAACTAACTTAATTTAGAGTAACACAATTTTTTAAAGAAATGAAATCAATTGAAGTAAAAGGAACTGCAAGAACAATTGCAGAACGCTCTTCAGAACAAGCAAGAGCTTTGAAAGAAATTCGTAAAAACGGTGGTGTACCTTGCGTACTTTACGGAGGTAATGAAGTAGTTCACTTTACAGTGCCTAACGAAGGTCTTCGTAATTTGGTTTATACTCCGCATATCTATGTAGTAGACTTGATTATCGACGGCAAAAAAGTAAACGCTATCCTGAAAGATATTCAATTCCATCCTGTAAAAGATACTATCCTACACGTAGACTTCTATCAGATCGATGAAGCTAAACCTATCGTAATGGAAGTTCCTGTACAGTTGGAAGGTCTTGCAGAAGGTGTGAAAGCCGGTGGTAAACTTGCACTGCAGATGCGTAAGATCAAAGTGAAAGCTTTGTACAATGTAATTCCTGAAAAGTTGACCGTTAACGTTTCTCACCTGGGATTGGGTAAGACTGTTAAAGTTGGCGAACTGAGCTTCGAAGGTCTTGAACTGATCAGCGCTAAGGAAGCAGTTGTATGTGCTGTTAAGTTGACTCGTGCAGCAAGAGGTGCAGCAGCAGCCGCTGGAAAGTAATTTGAGATTATCCCTGTAAAGAGATATAGCAAAACGCAGATTAATGCAGATTAAAGCAGATGTTCAGTCTGCATTAGTTTGCGTTAATTTGCGTTTCTCTTTTTATATTCACGAACTGTTTTTTACGAAAAAACAATGATTAAATATCTAATTGTCGGACTAGGAAACATTGGACCCGAATATCATGAAACCCGGCATAATATTGGTTTCATGACAGTAGAGGCATTGGCAAGAATCAACAATGCTCCTCCCTTTATTGACGGACGCTACGGATTTACCACTAGTTTTTCGATCAAAGGACGCCAGTTAATCCTGCTCAAACCGTCAACTTTCATGAACCTGAGCGGACTGGCCGTTCGCTACTGGATGCAAAAAGAAAACATCCCTTTGGAAAATGTGTTAATAGTAGTAGACGATCTGGCTCTCCCCTTCGGCACTCTGCGTCTGAAAGGAAAAGGAAGTGATGCCGGACATAATGGTCTGAAGCACATAGCAGCCATTTTAGGAACTCAGAACTATGCCCGTTTACGCTTTGGTATCGGAAATGACTTCCCCAAAGGCGGACAGATTGATTATGTACTCGGACACTTTACTGACGAAGATCGCAAGACAATGGATGAAAGACTGGAAACAGCCGGAGAAATCATTAAAAGTTTCTGTCTGGCAGGTATTGATATTACCATGAACCAGTTCAATAAGAAATAGGAGTATGTACAATTGACTATTTCACAGCGTATATATGCAAACGGTCATTAAGTACTCCACCATGACACATGGTACACTGTTAATTAATAAATTATCAATATATGGCAGAAGCAAGAATAGATAAATGGATGTGGGCTGTTCGTATTTTCAAGACACGCACAATTGCCGCCGAAGCCTGCAAGATGAACCGTGTCACTATCAACGGAGCATACGTAAAGGCATCTCGCATGATAAAGCCGGGTGATGTAGTTCAAGTTAAGAAGCCGCCTATTACCTATTCATTCAAAGTGTTGCAAGCTATTGAGAAGCGAGTAGGCGCAAAGCTTGTACCCGATGTAATGGAAAACGTTACCACTCCCGACCAATACGAACTATTGGAAATGAGTAAAATCAGCGGATTCATTGATCGCGCACGGGGAACCGGACGTCCAACCAAAAAAGACCGCAGAAGTCTGGAGGAATTCACAGCTCCGGAATTTATGGATGATTTTGATTTCGACTTTGATTTCGACGAAGATAAGTAAATAATGAACGGTGAATAAACTTATAGCATGAAGTTACAAGTTTATTCACCGTTCACTATTTTACCAACTATTGGTTAGAGATTTGCTTTCACAGCATCAATTAGTTCCTGATATTCAGCATCGGTCAAATAAACTTTTCCCGGATTCATCTGGAATATACCACCATAATCAGGTCCGTCTACATATTTCGGAGCCAGATGGAAATGCAGATGAGATAATTTATCTGAGTAAGCACCATAGTTGATCTTTTCCGGCTGGAAAGCTTTCTGCATTGCACGGGTAACACGTGCCACATCAGCCATAAATGCATTACGGTCTTCATCGCTCAATTCGTTCAAATCATTTACGTGATCCTTGTAAGCAACGAGGCAACGCCCCCGATAAGTTTGCTCTTTAAACAAAAACACACGTGATACACTAAGTTGCGCAATCTCAATCATCAGATTATGCAAAGTTTCATTGTTCTGGCAATACAGACATTCTTTTGGATCACTCTTCATGATATTCTTATTTTTATGTTTTGACAAAGCAAAAATAGTCGTTCTGCTTTTATTTCACCTGTATTTTTTCGTTTTTTTGATCGACTAATTGGTACACGTTCTCTTTTTCACCGACAACCCACACTACATCTCCCTCTTCGAACGGTGCATTTACATCCGGCACCATCAGAGTTCCATCTTCCCGTTCCACACCGGCTATCATACAATGATACTTATCCCGTATACCCGATTCACGGATTGTTTTACCCAGAAAAACGGAGTCTGCATCAATAATAAACTGCTTCAAAGTCATCTCTCCCTTCTCATACATCTCCCAGTCTATCTTCGCACCACTTTGCATGGCACTGCTAAATACATTCAATTGTTCGTCCGTTCCTATTACCTGTATCTTGTCCATAGGAAAAAGACGCACCGAGCCACCGGGAATATTAATCCTTCTCTTCCCCCGCAAGATAGAAGCGATATGAATGCCATATTTCTTTCCCAAATTTAGTTCCATCAACGTTTTTCCCGCCCAAGTGGATTCCCCCGGAATCTCCAAATCCGCCAAATGCAGATCATGAGATAACAGACGTCCGGCATATTCGGGTTTCTTCTCTCCCAAATATTCTGCACGCACCTCTCTGGAACGCAGATTTTGAAAGAAACGCCGTTCTATCAATATAGATTGCTTTTTCAAACGACGCGACCATACCATCAACAAGACTGCAAGCACAGCCACTCCAATAATCAATCCAATAGATGCCTTAAACAATCCCGATATCACAAAAATGACAAATAACGCCGCAATCATAATACGTATGACAATAGTAGACACCAATGGTGCACGATTGGCACGGTTATCATGCCACAGGGTCATAAATTCCACCGAATGGTTTTTCTTCACCATGATAGCACGCAGGAAAGGCGAAATGCAAAGGATAATAAAAACAGCCCCCAATAATGACGCCCAGAAATGAGGCAGGTTCTCCTTAAAGAATGGGACGACAAAACGGAAAGACAGTGCAATAATGGATATACTGACAATTGAATATACCACAGTTATGCGTACCATTGCCAGCAACAGCTTCTTCCACAAATTCTCATGATTAAGTACTGTTTGCGAGCCCGAAGAATAACGCATTAAGAACTTTCTCCAGGAAGCGGGTAAATGAGCATCCACAAAAGAAGAAGCCGGTTCAGCCAGACGAATCATATAAGGAGTCAGGAAAGTGGTTATCACAGAAACTGCTACCACTATCGGATATAAGAAATCGCTCGTCACGTGCAGAGATACACCCAATGAAGCTATAATAAATGCGAATTCACCAATCTGAGTCAAACTGAAACCGCACTGCATAGCCGTCTTCAAGGGTTTGCCGGAAAGAATCACGCCGAATGTTCCGAAGGTAGCCTGCCCCAAAATAACTGCGATCGTAATTACAATGATAGGTATTGCATATTCAATAATCATTGCAGGATCGACCATCATCCCCACCGATACAAAGAAAATTGCGCCAAAAAGATCTTTCACCGGCTTCACCAACCGGTCAATAGATTCCGCTTCGATTGTTTCTGCCAGAATAGACCCCATGATAAACGCACCGAATGCAGCAGAGAACCCTGTATTGGCTGCCATCACTACCATACCGAAACACAGTGCCAATGATACGATAAGCAGAGTTTCCTCTCCCATCAGTTTCCTGCAACGCTTCAAAAACTCCGGAATCAGATAGATGCCTACTACAAACCACAAAATAAGAAAGAACAGCAGTTTACCAATACTCTCCAGCATCTCGGTGCCTTCAAAGTTATGGCTTACCGCCATCGTAGAAAGCATCACCATCAATACAATAGCCAGTATATCCTCCAGAATCAGAATACTCAGTACAAGCCCGGTGAACTGCTTCTTCCTCAGTCCCAAGTCATCGAACGCCTTATAAATAATAGTGGTAGAAGACATCGCAATCATACCACCTAGAAACAGACTGTCCATCCGATGCCAGCCGAATCCCATACCGACACCTATCCCCAGCAATATCATACAAAAGATGATGGTGCAGGCAGCGATGATAGCAGAACCTCCGACTTTTACGATTTTCTTAAAACTGAACTCCAGACCAAGAGCAAACAACAAGAAGATAACACCAATATCCGCCCATGTCTTAATGTTGGCGGTATCCATTACTGATGGTGTATAAGGCATGTGTGGACTTGCCAGAAAACCGGCAACCACATATCCCAACACCAAAGGTTGCTTTAACTTCTTAAACAACAAAGTCATAACGCCGGCACAGATCAATATCAGCGCAAGATCGGCAATGAGTGTAGGTAATTGAGACATTGTTTCATCGTATTTGGTGACAAAATTAAAATAAATCTATCGTATAAACAACAGATTCACGGATATGTTTCACATCAACCATCATAAAATAATTTAGCCCCGGATAGTATCAAAACCTATCCGGGGCTAAAAATTTTATAAACTCAAGATTTATTTTCTAAAAGGTGGCTTCACCACTATTGCCTTCAATTTACGTCCACGCATATCAATACAAATTTCCGTGCCAACTTTGGCATATTCCGGTTTCACATATCCCATACCAATACCAATCTTGCGAGTGGGAGACATTGTTCCGGAAGTCACCACGCCTATACCTTCCCCTTCCTCATTCACGAGTTCATAGCCATGACGAGGAATGCCTCGGTCAATCATTTCAAACCCAACTAGTTTGCGGGTAGTTCCTTCTGACTTCTGCTTTTCCAGCATCGGACGGTTAATGAACTCCTTACCCTCCACAAACTTAGTGATCCATCCCAATCCAGCTTCAATCGGTGAAGTTTTATCATCCAGATCATTACCATACAGACAGAAGCCCATTTCCAAACGAAGCGTATCACGGGCACCCAGTCCCACCGGCTTGATACCGAATTCTTCCCCCGCCTCAAACACAGCTTTCCATATCGCCTCGGCAGCATCCGGATAGAAATAAAGTTCAAAACCTCCGGCACCGGTATATCCGGTATTGGAGATAATCACATTCTCTTTCCCCGCAAACCGGCCAACGGTAAATGTATAATAAGGAATAGCCGACAGATCGATATCCGTCAACTTCTGTAAAGCAAGAATAGCCTTCGGCCCTTGAACAGCAAGCTGCGCCATATTATCGGAAGAATTCTCCAGCTCCGCCCCCTCCGTATTATGAGAAACACACCAGTTCCAGTCCTTTTCTATATTGGCCGCATTCACTACCAGCAGATATTTTTCCGGCTCGTAGCAATATACCAGCAAGTCATCTACAATTCCCCCTTCTTCATTAGGGAAGCAGGTATATTGTATCTTACCGGGAACAAGTGCCGCCACATTATTGGAAGTCACCTTCTGAAGAAAGGCTAACGCTTGCGGCCCTTTCACCCAGAATTCTCCCATATGGGATACATCAAATACCCCGACTGCATTACAAACAGTCAGATGTTCATCAATAATTCCAGAGTACTCGATAGGCATATTATAGCCTGCAAATTCGTGCATTTTAGCACCTAATGCAATGTGTTTCTCTGTAAACGGAGTGGTTTTCATTTTTTGTGTATTAAGTTTTAAGTAATAAATTGATATTCGTGGAATGTAATCACTTGGAAGCTACCAGTTCGGCAATCTTCACAATGACGTTCATTGCCTTCTCCATATTCTGAATAGGAACAAACTCATAACGTCCGTGGAAATTAAGACCGCCGGCAAAAATATTCGGGCAGGGTAAACCTTTGAATGAAAGCTGCGCTCCATCCGTACCGCCACGAATCGGCTTCACATTCGGCTTCACTCCTACCGCCTCCATGGCTGCGAAAGCAGTGTCGATGATGTGCATCACCGGTTCTATTTTCTCACGCATATTATAGTATTGGTCACGTAATTCAAGTGTAGCCGTACCTTCTCCATATTCGGTGTTGACCTGCGCAACCAGACGTTTTATTTCTTCCTTGCGTTTCTCAAACTTGGCACGGTCATGGTCGCGAATGATATAAGACACTGTACTTTGCTCTACATCTCCCTGAATACTGATCAGATGATAGAATCCTTCATACCCTTCAGTCTGCTCCGGTGTTTCCGTCGATGGCAACATTGCGATAAACTGATTAGCGACACGAATCGAATTTATCATCTTATTCTTTGCATATCCGGGGTGTACATTACGTCCTTTAAAAGTAATCTTTGCAGCGGCAGCATTGAAATTTTCAAACTCCAGTTCCCCTACTTCACCACCATCCATCGTATACGCCCATTCGCAGCCAAACTTCCCGACATCGAACTTATGCGCACCTTCACCGATTTCCTCATCCGGATTGAAACCGATACGAATCTTTCCATGTTTGATTTCGGGATGTTCTTTCAGATAAACGATTGCTGATACGATCTCGGCAATTCCCGCTTTATCATCCGCACCAAGCAGCGTCTTGCCGTTTGTTACAATCAAATCCTCTCCTTTATGATCGAGCAGTTCCGGAAATTGTGCAGGAGAAAGAATGATATTTTCTTCGGCACAAAGCACTATATCCGTCCCATCGTAGCCTTTTACAATACGTGGAGTTACATCTTTTCCTGTCATATCGGGACTTGTATCCATATGAGCGATAAACCCGATAGTGGGTACTTTTTTATCTATATTAGCAGGAAGCGTGGCAAAAAGATAGCCATGTTCATCCAAAGTAATATCTTCCAACCCCAAAGATTCCAGTTCAGTCTTCAGATATTCAGCGAATACCATCTGTTTCGGAGTACTGGGAGTAAGCCCTGTTGATTCATCCGACTGTGTATCAAAGCTCACATACTTCAAAAATCTGTCTACTAAAGTCATATCTATTTTACGATTTAATGATTTGCAATTTACATTTTGATAGTTTATAGTGCCGTAAAGGTAAAAAAAGAGCCGTGAATTGACAAACAATTCACGGCTCTTTTTTCTCAGTATATTACTTAAAAGTGACTGCTACCATCAAAACAATGCGTACACACTTTACATTTCGGCAGCCCGATAGCTTCAATCAAAGTCTCAAGCGTGTTGAATTTCAATGAAGTCAGTCCGAAACGCTCGGCTATGATACTAACCATTTTCTCGTATTCGGGAGACCCCGTAGTGGCGTATTTCTCCAGATTCTTATTCTCATCGCCTTCCAGTTCTTTAATAATACGACGGGTAATCAACTCCAAAGCATTCTTAGAAGCCGAGAAACCCACAAACGGACAGGCATAGATCAACGGAGGGCAAGCGATACGCATATGTACCTCTTTCGCTCCATAATCATATAGAATCTTCACATTATCACGCAACTGTGTTCCACGCACAATCGAATCATCACAAAACAGCAGACGCTTTCCCTGAAGCATGGCACGATTCGGAATTAGCTTCATCTTTGCAACCAGCGAACGCATTTCCTGATTGCTGGGTGTGAAGCTACGAGGCCATGTCGGTGTATATTTTGAAATGGCACGATGATAAGGAACTCCTTTACCTTCCGCATAACCCAACGCCATACCTACTCCCGAATCAGGGATACCACAGGCACAATCCACTTCCGATTCGTCCTTCTGTCCCATCTTCATTCCACTGGTGAAACGGACTTCCTCTACATTTTTGCCCTCATAACAAGAGGTCGGGAAACCATAATACACCCAAAGGAAAGAACAAATCTGCATTCCTTCATTCGGTTGGCGAAGCTGCTCGATATGATCGGGATACATGCGTACTATTTCCCCCGGTCCCAGATACTTTTCGATTTCATAATCCAGATTCGGGAAACTGGATGACTCGCTGGTAGCGGCATACGCACCATCTTTCTTGCCGATCACCACCGGAGTACGTCCCCATTGGTCACGAGCCGCGATAATACTGCCATCCTCTGTCAGAATCAGCAGAGAACAAGAACCCTTGATATGTTTGAATACGTTCTCGATACCTTCGGTGAAGGTTCTTCCTTGTATGATAAGCAGTGCGATGAGTTCCGTTTGATTGGTGTTGCTCGAACTAAGTTCGGCGAAGTGCATATTTTGGTTGAGAAGGTCTTCTTCCAGTTCCTGGATATTCGATATTTTAGCGACTGTGACGATGGCGAAGCGGCCGAGGTGGGAATTGATGATAATGGGTTGTGCATCTGTGTCGCTGATAATGCCTATGCCGGCATTGCCTTTAAATTTATCAAGCTCTCCTTCAAACTTGGATCGGAAATATGTACTTTCCAGATTGTGAATGGAGCGAATAAATCCTTTCTCCTGACTATAAGTCGCGAGTCCGCCCCGCTTTGTACCCAGATGTGAGTTATAATCTGTACCATAGAATAAATCAGTCACGCAACTCGATTTCGAGACTGTTCCGAAAAAACCTCCCATGTTGTTCTCTTTATTGATAATGTTTAAAAAAAGATGGCGCAAAAGTACAAAAAAGAATCCATCCGATAAAAAAAGCACTCCGCAAAGTTTTAATTTTCTTTGCGGAGTACTTCTAAATTTTATTAAAAATACAAAGAAGATTGAACAATCGTTTTAGTCGCGTCTCATTTCCATTTCTTAATTGATTTCCGGTCGGATGGAGCTGCTTCGATAAGACTCAATGCAAAACCACCGCTGCGTGCCAGCTTGACGGACATCTTTGTTTTATTCGTAACGATCCCTTTCTTTATCTGATAGGAAGTCGGATTCTTTTCGTAGTCAGCCTCTTTTCCGTCGGCATACAGGGTAGCCACATACTCTTTATCCGGTTCCAGAAAATCAAGAGTAAACGCGGCAGTACGGGAGTTTTCGTCAGTAATACCGCCAACAAACCAATGATTGGTTCCTTTTGCTTTGCGGGCTACTGTAATATAATCCCCCGGTTCGGCTTCCAGATATTTGCTGTCATCCCAGTCCAAGGCTACATCTTTAATAAACTGGAAAGCATCCGGATAACGCTCATAACTTTCCGGCAAATCGGCAGCCATCTGCAAAGGACTGTACATTGTTACGTAAAGAGCCAGTTGTTTCGCCAGAGTAGTACGTACAACGCTATGCTTCCCATCCAGAAAAGAAATTCTCGTGTCGAAGATACCCGGTGTATAATCCATCGGGCCGCCGATCTGCCGAGTGAATGGAAGCAAAGTAGTATGAAAAGGTTTATTACCGGCAAAAGCTTCATATTCCGTCCCCCGTGCCGATTCATTGCCGATCAGGTTGGGATAAGTACGGCATAATCCAGTAGGACGTACAGCTTCGTGCGCATTCACACAGATTTTATAATCGGCGGCTTTCGTCACGGCATATAGATAATGGTTGTTCATCCATTGTCCATAGTGATGTTCGCCCCGAGGAATGATATTGCCAACATAACCACTTTTCACGGCATTATATCCGTTGTCAACCATAAATTGGTAGGCCGTATCCAGATGGCGTTCGTAGTTACGCACGGAGGCAGATGTTTCATGATGCATCATCAGCTTCACCCCTTTCTCTTTGGCATATGCGTTTAGCATCTTCACGTCGAAATCCGGATAGGGAGTGACGAAATCAAACACATAATCTTTTGATTTGCCGAACCAATCTTCCCAGCCTTCATTCCAGCCTTCTACCAATACCTGATCGAAACCATGCTGCGCTGCAAAGTCGATATAACGTTTTACTTTGTCATTGTTGGCAGCGTGACGTCCGTTAGGGCTTGTCTTTGAGTAATCCGTCTGTCCGAGTTTGACGGAATAAACATCATCTGTATATGCCCAACTGCTTTTTCCGGTAATCATCTCCCACCACACACCGATATACTTCACCGGTTTAATCCAAGAAACATCTTGATAAGCACATGGTTCGTTCAGATTCAAGGTCAGTTTGGAAGCAAGGATATCGCGTGCATCATCGCTCACAATCACCGTACGCCACGGAGACTGACAGGGTGTCTGCATATAACCTTTATCTCCCATTGCATCCGGTGTCAGCCATGATTCAAAAATCAGTTTTTTGTCATCAAGATTGAGATGCATGCAGGAATAATCTACCAAAGCGGCTTCGTGCAGGTTAATATACAGACCGTCGGCTGTTTTCATTTGCAGAGATGTCTGCACGCCTGTTGGTGAAAAAGACGTTTGAGAAGCATTGTCGGTAATAGCCCCTTTCATCAGTCCACGGATTTCTGTTAGTCTGGATTCTGTGTAATCATATTCCTGGGTATCATAATCTCCCGGAATCCAAAAGGCAGTATGGTCACCCGTCATGGCAAACTGCGAATGTTCTTCCTTAATAACAAAATAATTCAGATTCTTCTGCTGCGGAAATTCATAGCGGAAACCTAATCCATCATTGTAAAGCCGGAAACGGATGATCATATTCCGGTCCTGCGCCTTCTGATTCAGTGTGACAGCCATTTCATTATAATGATTGCGAATGGATTTCACTTCTCCCCACACCGGCTCCCAAGTTTCGTCGAAGGTGGAAGTTTTTGTATCGATGCACGCAAACCCATTCATCAGTCCCGGATCATTCTTCAACTCAAGTCCCAACTTTGATGGTTTAATCACTCCCTTTCCTTTATAAGTAAGTTCGTATACCGGTTCTCCCTGAACATTGACCGAAAAATCCAGTTTTAATTGTCCGTCAGGAGAAGTGATACTTTCTGCCATTGCCGTTGCACCCATAGAAAAAGAGAGTAACAGACAGAGTACTGCCGTAGTTAATATTTTCATGTTCTTCATGATATAAATGAATTAGTTAATAATCATATGGCAAATGTAGTGAGGAATAGCAAGCGCCACTTCGGATTATAATTAAAATATAGCGTTTCCGAATATTTCAACACTGATAAATACCTATCAATAAAGCATATACCAAAGTACTTCAACAGAAAAAATATAGTGCTTACATGGAGCAATATAGCACCTTTTCACATCCGACAAACGGGATTTTTCTTTATTTCCCCGCCTCTCTTCAGAAATAAAAAAAATATTTTAATCTCATACTCTCATCCTATGACAACTAATATATAGACAATCAGCACAATACAGAATGAGAGATACTTTTTAAATAGTTATCTCTCATCATTTCCTCATCAAATAGCTTTCTTTTTGACTACCTCTCATTCATATTTCAGTTATCTCTCATTCGTCTCAAAGCCGATAATCCATTGTACTATGGCAAGCCTTACAGAACATGGAACCTACCGCTACTTTGTATATAACATATAGTATGTGGGTATGTATATCATCTATTAATACTGTATTTTTGAAGGGCAGGGAAAACGCATTATAAATCATGTAAAATAAGTTCCCATAAGAATTCATTATCCCACCCTGCTATTAATCTTTTTCTATTGATTGGTATCTCTCTTTTGTTGTTTCTCAATGTGGCCAATGCAATTTTCGCCAGTACGGAGAAGTTTAATGCTGATATATTTCTTCTTCTGGTATTGTCTTCATGGAAATTGACATCCAACTGCCAATGTAGATTATTCTCAATTTCCCAGTGTTCTCTACTATTTTTAAGTATCTTCTGCGCATCAGGTTCCAAGGAAGATATAAAACATCTTTTTTCCACTGTAGTGCCTTTGTTTGTATTTCTGGTATTCTCAATATATCCAAAAGACCGTATATTTTTCCACTTCTTTCTAATATCTGCTCCCAGAAAACCGGGATCGTTGCAGCAATAGCAGATTCTCGACTCATTCCTGCCATGTCCTTCCTCATGCGTCTCATATTTGTCAAATCGTACTGTTGTACCTTTTGATACAATACTTTCTGTTGCTGACAGTACTGTTTCCTTTAATTTCGGTTGATTATCTTTCACTATAAAAATGTAGTCACCTTCTCCCTTTATGACTTTCTCTGCAATTGTACGCTGGCATCCTAAAGCGTCAATTGTAATAATACAATCTTTTATACACAACATATCTAATAATTCAGGAATGACAACTATCTCATTTTCCTTTTCTTGTGTGCATAACTGTCCAAGGGAGATTCCCAGTTCTGTTGCAAATGCACTAATAACATGCAATTTGTATTTTCCCGTATTCGAATCAGGAAGTACTCCTTGTTTACGACGACGCTTGTCCTCTTCGGATTCATAGGCTCCTCGTATGGTTTTACCATCAATGGCTATATGACCCGAATAACATTTGAGAATGCTTTGGACCCATTGTCTATAAGATTCTTCAAATTTTAAAGGATCTAATGCCGAGAAAAAGCGATTAAATGTATCATGAGAAGGGATGCCATTAAAATTGGAAAGCTTGGCTGCAAAAAAAGATTCTTTACTTTTACCAAAGTCTTCTATTGAATTCCAAGTATCAGCGCCACATATAACAGCAGAAATGGCAATAAGAACAATGGTACTGGCCTGATGCTTTTTACAACGCTCTATCCGGTTATCTATCAATATTAATGAATCAGCAAATTCATGTAGGTTGCTGATCTCAATCCTTCTTTTAGTTTCTTGCTTCATTTTAATTGTGATTTATAATCACGTAAATGTACTTAAATAATATTGTAAATGAAAGATAAATATCTTATTAATAAGATGAAAAGACGATATTCATGTAAGATAAATGTATAAAAGATAAAAGAAAAAGTATAATGCGTTTTCCCTGTTTTGAAGGGATATTACCATCGTTCCACTCCAGTGCACAGATCTCATCACTCTTGTGAAGAGTTCTCATCACTAGAGTGAACAGACCTGTTCACTCTAGTGGAACGATAAAGATGTGTACTTCCCTAATAATGGTTGACTTGTTTATCTCTAATAGCTGCTATGTGTT
>ENA-UOJL01002560-UOJL01002560.1-human-gut-metagenome-genome-assembly--contig:-P47-NODE-2560-length-14537-cov-5.926046_pt1 | contig 14537 bp, 15 predicted proteins | sample MGYA00242347_ERZ723894 | MGnify/ENA metagenome assembly ERZ723894
GCGGAACAAAATTCCGGAAGAATACTTTCGCTTATAAAAGAAAAAATTCCGGAGCAAACAGAATCGGATTCAATGATTATTACCACCTCTAACGACCTCTTTCACGAATACGAAACACAATTCACAACTGAAACAACAGAAGAAGCGCTCGTTGAAATCGAAAACACTGCATATATCGGATATGTTTCGATTCCGTCTCTTGGAATAGAGCTTCCGGTTATGAGCGAATGGAGCTATGATAACCTTAAAATATCGCCGTGCCGCTATAAGGGAACTGCCGCTGGAGGAGATATTATCATTGCGGCTCATAATTACAATTCCCACTTCGGACGTTTAAACGAACTCAGCGGAGGCGAGGAAATTGTTTTCACAGCTGCCGACGGAAAAATTTATAATTACGAGGTTATTCAGACAGAAAGTATTTCCGGAAAAGACGTTGAAGCAATGGAGTTCGGTTCGTCTGAAAACTGGGATCTTACTCTCTTCACCTGCACTCTCAGCGGTCAGAGTCGTGTTACAATAAGAGCAATTCTCCAAGATAAAAGGACGTTTCGTAACTGAAACGTCCTTTTTTTACAAATAATTATGTTGTTTCGCATATTCAAAAAGAATTTTATTTTCATTATTCAGCATCCCGAAGCCTTTCAGACTGCATATCACCTTTTTACAGGAATCCATAACCGCTTTCGCTCTTTCGGTAAGCGACCTATCCATAGGTTCAAATGCCGGAGCGGATATAACCTCCGATGCCAATGATTTTGCAATAATATAGTCAATATCGTTTTCGTAAATTATTCCGGCTGCAAACGGAATATTCTCACGCTGAAGCTTTCGGAACACCGAACATCCCGTGCCTCCGCCTGAAATCACGAAAACCTGCGGCGTTCCCTCACACCGCATAAGCTCCGCTGAACCGCAGTAAGCATTGTAGCTTCCTACGGGTATCTCATAAAGAGCGGAAATATAATCACTCTTAAAAATTTCATCCGGAACGCCGCATCGGTCAACACGGTTATTCTTGATGCATATAACAAAATCTGAAATTTTCTGAGCCATATCAAGCTCGTGAAGAGACATTATAACGGCAATGCTTTTCTCTCTGACAAGCTTTTTCAGAATATTAAGAAGCTCCAGCTTATGCCGAAGATCAAGGAACGACGTCGGCTCGTCAAGAATGAGAAGCTCCGGCTCCTGACAGATTGCCCTTGCAAGCATTACCCTCTGTCGCTGACCGTCGCTGACGCAGTTAAAATAACTTTTCCCTATTTCAGTAACCGAAGTTATCCGCATTGCCTCTTCAACCCTCTCATGATCGGCATCAGACAAAATTCCCATTTGTCCTGTATATGGATAACGTCCGGATTCGACGATATCCCTGCAAGTCATAAGTTCAGGATCAATACGCTCCGTCATGAGAACAGAGATTTTTTTTGCAAGAATTTTCCCTTTAATTTCACTGATATCGTTTCCGTCAATATAAACAGCTCCCGAAATTGAGTCAAGCTGTTTTGCGGCAGTTTTCAAAATCGTAGACTTCCCTGCCCCGTTCGGACCTATGAGAGTGAGTATTTTGCCACGATCGACAGAAATATTTATCCCGCCGATCAAAACTTTTCCACGATATCCAACAGCAAGATCTTCCGTATAAAAAACAGGTTTTTCAATCATATTTTACACTCCTGAAGCTTTCTTTTTTCCTCTGCTCAGCATTATCCATATAACGATCGGAGCTCCGAAAACTGCTGTAACCGAACTGATACTAAGCTCTGTCGGAGCAAAAATCGTTCTTGCTATCAGATCGCAGAACAGACAGAAAGCTCCTCCGGCAAGAAAAGAAGCAGGAATTATTATAATTGGTTTAGCCGTTTTAAAAAGTCCTTTAACAAGGTGAGGAACAGCAATCCCAACGAATGAAATCGGACCTGCAAAAGCTGTAACGCTCGCTGAAAGAATGCTCGAAAGAAGAATCAGCAGTATGCGAAAAAGACGAATATTCACACCAACACTTCTGGCATAGCTCTCTCCAAGCTGATACGCTCCGATTTGCTTTGACATCATGAACGTTACGATAAAAGCGGCAAAAACGGTCACTCCCACAACCTTAACGTCGCCGGAAGATATTCCGGAAAAGCTTCCCATCGACCAGTTATGAAGATTTACAATATTTGAATCATCAGCAAAAGTCACTGCAAAATCGGTTATCGCGGAACAAATGTAACCTATCATTACGCCGCTGACAATAAGAAGCGAACTTTTTCCGGCTTTTCCCGAAACAAGAAGAATGAATGCCATTGAGAGCATCGAACCGGCAAAAGCCGCAATGATCATGACTGATGAACTTAAAACAATTCCCTTTTCAAGGAAAAAAATCATGATAAGCGCAACAGTAAGCTTTGCTCCCGATGAAATGCCAAGAACAAAAGGACCTGCGATCGGATTGGAAAAAAATGTTTGCAGCAGAAATCCTGAAACGGACAAAGCTCCGCCGAGAATAACCGCAGCAGCCATTCTTGGAAGCCTTATTCCCTTGATTATATTCACTGCCGACACATTTCCGCTTTTCCCTAAAAAGACATCTGTTATCTCTGCGAGCGTAAATTTAACGCTTCCGAAATATAGATTCAACGCTGCAAGCAGAATCAAAACCGCTCCGAGAAAAACAAATCCGAAAACAGGATTTCTTTCGGCTTTTTTCATAGCTTAATCAGCCTCCTGCGGCAGTCTATAGAGGAAAGCAAGATTATCTTCGCTCGCTTCTCCGCTGAAAATCTTATTAAAATCAGCAATCATCTCTGCCGCTCCCGTAATCTGCTGATACATATTTTTATTCGTACACCAGACATTTCCGTTCTGAACCGCTTTAAAATCCGCCATAAGAGGATTTTTGGCAATAAGCTGACTCATTTGCGTAAGACTTCCGTCAACCGTACCATTATAAATAAGGAAATCTGCGTCCTTGGCAATATCATAAAAGGATTCAAACTGCATATTCATGGTCGAAAGAGCATTTTCATCTTTACCAGTATTTTCCGTTGTAAAAACATAATCTCCTCCGGCAAGCTCGATCATTTTTGAAACGTAATCACCCGGTTTGCGTATATTAACGTATCCATTCGAGCCAATGTAAAAAAATGCCGCAGTTTTTCCCGTTTCACCATGCTGAAGAACATCGTCGAGAATCTGTGTTTTTTCATTGAAAAAAGATTCGGCTTCGTCCTCTTTTCCGAGGAGCAGACCGTAAAGCTTTATCCATTCAAGTCTGCCGAGGGGATGCGCTTCGTAGCTTGAACGCTCGATAAGCACCGGAATCCCAAACGATTCAAGCTGTTCCTTTATTTCAGGACTGTGATAGATCATCGTAGATTCAATTGCAATATCACAATTTTCATCAAGAATCAACTCATAATCCGGCGCAGAATATTTTCCGGCGTAAAGAATATCTCCGCTCTGCATGGCTGACTTAACATTGTCTATCACCCAATCCTTTTCCGGAGTAGCCGTTGCAAAAATATTTTCAAGTGAATCAAGCGAATCAAACAGATCCATTGCCGATGAAGCAGCAAGATATATCTTTTCAGACGGCTGATGTATAACTGTAATATCCTCAGGGAGATTTTCGGGAACACTTTCCTCTTCCGGAACAAGAAGATAGCTCTCGCCATCGGCAATTTCGATAAGCGAGAGTCCGTTTTCATAGTAATCCACCGTAAATTGAGTAGCATATTCAAGCTCCATACTGCCTGTCTTCTTCATATCGGAGAAAAACTGACTGCTGTCCGTTTTTTTCATACCAAGAGAACAGCCCGACAGCAGCACGATTCCCAGAAAAGCGGCGGAAATAAATTTAGTTCTCATCGCTCTTGATAGTTGATGAATCGAAGAAGAGCGTATACTCAATCTCATGAGGAGTACTCATTGCCGTTGTATCAGCTGTAACAGGCATTTTGTAATCAAATCCAATCACCGGAATAGTGAATGCTGCATTTTCGCCATCGCCGCTGAATTCAAATTTATTGCCGTCAACGATCATATAATCATAATTCGGACTGTTCCAGATTATTACTGCCGAAGCACTGCCGTTCTCGACAATCATTTCTGCCGGAGACTGAACAGTAGCTTTTCCGGAACCGCCCTCAAGAGTAACGTCGATCATATATGTTCCATCAGCAAGTCCAAGACTTTCAACGCTGGTTATTTCGCCGTCCTTGAATGCGTCTGCCGGAAGCGAAGAAGCGTTGAAAAGCAATGTTCTGTCATACCACTGTTCCTTTTTCTTGCTGAAAGCAGAGCATTCTATTCCCTTATCGAGAGCTTCAACCGGAACTGTAAATGTATGCTCGCCGTTTTCATTCTCGACAAAAGGAATGTATTTGCTTTCGTCAGAAGCATCCTCGCCTTTTCCCATAAAAACATAAAGATAGCCCTGTCCGCTCATTGTCATAACGGCAGTCATTTCGCCGTTTTCAACTGTGAGACTGCATGAAGTTATCTTGAACATTGACGAACTTGAATCAACCTTAATATCGTAAGTACCGTCCTTTATCTGAGAACCTGTTACAGGCGTCATGTCTTCAGGGATAACAAGCTCATCGGGAACTGTTTCATTCTCTCCGGCAACAGCTACAGTGCTTTCCGCTGTAGTCGCTGTTGCTGCCGATTCGCTGCTTTCGCCGCTTTTTCCGCATCCTACAGTTAATAAAAGCGCAAGAATAAGCGCAGCTGACGTTAATTTTTTCATAATTTTATACCTCTCTGATTTTTATTGTATATACGGTTTTGTCGTGGGGGACAAATCGTCCCCCGCTGAAAAACTTATTTTATCTTTGCTACAGCGTCATTTGCATGATCTGTATATATTTCTCTGATCGCCTCGTTTTCACCGAGTCCGCGGAGAAGACAAACAACCTCAAAACCTTCGTTTTCAAAAACGGTCTTCCATGAATCCTCTTCATCTCCAGCCATATCGTTATTGGCATGATCTCCTGCAACAACCATAAGAGGCTCAAGAACTACTCTCTTATAACCTCCGGTTTTCACTGCGGCGAGAATGTCATCTAAGCTTGGGGACGCTTCAACTGTTCCGATAAAGTAATTCTTATAACCGTCGGCAGTGAGCATATCCTGCATTTTTGAGTAAACCTGATTTGAAGCGGCTTCCGTTCCGTGACCCATGAAACAAATCGCAGTCTCACCGTCATCATATTCGGAAGTCCAGTCTGTTATGGCTTTTTCCACTCTTTTGAAGTCATCATCGCTTGTGAGAAGCGGCTCGCCGAAAACGACTTTATCGAAAGCGTCGGAATAATTTCCAACCTTTTCAATCAATTCGTCATACTCAAAACCATTCATAAGATGAGTTGGCTGAACAACAAGATTTTTTACCCCATTGTCAACAGCTCTCTGTAAAGCAGCGTCAACATCATCAATGAGAATCCCGTCTCTTCTCTGAATGTGATCAATGACGATATTTGCCGTAAAACCTCTTCTTACTGAAAAATCAGGAACTGCCTTTTCAATAGCGTCCTCAATAGCGCCGATAGTAAGACGTCGGCTGTCGTTATAGCTTGTACCAAAGCTTAGAACAAGAAGCTCGTTTTCACCGATATTATCCTGATTGCGGACATTATCGAGCGAAGCGTCTCCGGTCTCGTAATTTTCATCGTCATCCTCTTCTGCGGAATTATCAACCGTTGTAGTTTCGGATGGCTTCCCGTTTGAAAAACTTTCAGAAGTTTTGCTTCCGCAGGCTGTCATCATTGAAGCTGTTGCAGCAATAGCGATAAGCATTGCAGTAATTTTTTTAATTTTCATAATTTTCCTCCGATTATTTTTTCGGAGGCATTGAAATCGGCAATAAAAATACCCTTAATCGACTGAAAAAGGGTACAAGAAACAAACCCCGTCAAAAGCGGCGTTTGAAAAATGTACGACCAATACCTCGTGATCTGAAACGTAAATCACGTTCCTGTACTGATGATCGGCAGGTTTCCTGACTTGGGTATCTTCACGCAATTGCAGCCTTCCCGACAAAATCAGTGACATAATAGCAATACGCTCCTCCTACACAGTGACGAGATCGTACAGGATTCAAACCTGTTTCCCTTTTACCTCCAGGCAATGCCTTAACATTCCGGAGCACCGCTTACCTATTCAATTGTTTAGAATCTGTCTTCACAAGATAATGTGCATATCTCACGAAAACAGGTTCTTAAATTTTTGATTACGGTATGTATACAAACCTTAATTAAATTATATCATAAAGCGATACCGTTTTCAATATGCATCCGCACAAATTGTCGGTTTGCACTGTTTTTTTGATACAAGATGCCTTATTAAGGTAATTTTGCCAAATCAAACAGCTCTGCCGCCTGCCATATAAAGAAGAGCGTTGCATATTGCCGCCGCAACTCCGCTTCCGCCCTTTCTTCCCTCTGCAACAATATAAGGCACATTGGTCTGCATAATAAGCTCTTTTGAACGAACCACATTTACAAATCCAACCGGAGCTCCGATAACCGCAGCAGGAGTAAAATCTCCCTTTTGAATATGCTCGAAAAGCCTTACCAAAGCCGTCGGTGCATTTCCGACAACATAAATTACCTTTTTTCCCATAGACGCAGCCTTATCGACCGAAGCAGAAGCTCTTGTTGTCTGCTCCGATTTTGCCGCCGAAGCAACGTCGCTGTCTGACATAAAACAGTAAGCTTCGCATCCAAGTTTTCTCAAAGCAGGCTTATTAATTCCCGATAAAGCCATATTTGTATCAGTGACGAAAGCAACGCCTTCCCGTATCAATTCAAGAATTTTGTCAATTACGTTTTCAGAAAATTTAAGGTTATCGAAATATTCAAAATCCGCAGTTGTATGAATTACACGCATGACTACCGGCTTTATTTTATCGTCGATTTCTCTTCCGGAAAGCTCCTGTTCAATTATTTCAAAACTGCGTTTTTCAATATCTTCCGGCAAAACAAATTCAATTCCGTTCATCAGTATTCGATCCCCTTTCTTGCTTCTATTCCGCACGAATATGGATGTTTGACCGCTTTTATTTCACTTATGTAATCTGCCGCCTGCAAAAATTTCTCATGCGGATCCCTGCCTGTCAGAACAAGCTCTGTTTCGGGATTTTTTTTAAGGACTATCCTGTCGGCAAGTTCAATATCAACCAATCCGTATTTGTAAGCTGCATTGAATTCGTCAATTATCAGAACATCAATTACACCATTATTCATCAGCTTTTCCGCTTCGCTCAACAGCCGATCATGACAGTTAGTAAGCTCCAGCTTTTCACTGCTGCTCATTGAAAAAGTAAATCCATAATCTTTATCGCAGCGTCTTACAGTTATGTTCGGAATCAAGGCAAGCGTATTCAGTTCAGATGTTTCGCCGCCTTTTAATAGCTGGACAATATGAACTCTCATCCCTGCACCTGCCGCACGAAGAGCAAGTCCCATTGCGGCGGAAGTTTTTCCCTTTCCATTTCCGCAGTAAATATGTATAAGACCCATTTAAACGCCCTCCCTAAGAATTCTGAAAAGAAGCTCCGTATCAATATTTTCACGGACTTCATTGGCAAGAATATTGTATTGACTCTCCTTGTAAGCCTTTCTGTCAATTGACACTCCGCCGTATTCAAGTCCTCTTTTACGAAATAATGCTTTAACGATATTTCCGGTGATCTCTTTTTTATCAAAGAATCCGTGGACATAGCTTCCGGCAATATTTTTATGATAAGAACCGTCTTTACGTCCGTCTGAGAGACAGGCAAGCGGATTTCCTTTGACCAAAGTGTCTCCCATATGAATCTCATATCCCTCAAAAGAAGCTCCGCAAATGCAGGAAAAGAATCCGTCTGCACTGAGTATTTCTCCGGTGATTCGTGTTCTTGTTTTATTTTTTTTAAAAATAGTTTCGGTATCAAGAAGTCCCATTCCGGAAATTTCTCCGCCGCCCTCTGTATTTTCAGGATCGGAAATTTTTCTGCCAAGAATCTGATAACCGCCGCAGATTCCAAAAATCGGGATATCGTGAGAAGCACATTTTTTCACAGCAGCTTCAAGTCCGCTGGTTCTAAGCCATTTCATATCGGCAAGAGTACTCTTAGTTCCGGGAATTATAATCATATCCGGTTCGCTAAGCTCTTCGACCTTAGAAACGTAGCGCACTGAAACATCGCTGTATTGGGAAAAAACGTCAAAATCGGTAAAATTCGATATTCTCGGAAGCCTTATAACGGCAATATCTATCAATCCGGAGTCTTTTTTTAAAAGCTTATCTGAAAGACTATCCTCATCGTCGATATCGCAGTTCACATACGGAATAACTCCGACAACAGGCTTCTTGCCACGCTCTTCAAGAATTTTCACTCCACTCTCAAAAAGCGATTTATCCCCTCTGAACTTGTTGACCACGACTCCTTTTACCATATCCAACTCGTCCTTTTCAAGCAGCGAAAGAGTTCCAAGAAGCTGAGCAAAAATTCCCCCACAGTCTATATCGCCGACAAGAATAACCGGAGCATTCACCAGCTTTGCCATGCCCATATTCACGATATCGTCAGTTTTCAAATTCAGTTCAACAGGACTTCCTGCTCCCTCGATCACGATTACATATTACATTTTCTCAAGCTCGGAATAAGCACGCAGTATCTCCGGAACAAGCTCCTTTTTCCTGCGAAAATAATCGGATGCACTCATATTTCCGATCACTTCCCCATTGACAATAACCTGCGAACCGATATCCGTTGTAGGCTTTAATAGAATCGGATTCATAAGTACCGACGGTTCTGTTCCAGCAGCTTCTGCCTGCATTGCCTGCGCACGTCCAATTTCAAGTCCGTCTCTCGTAATGAACGAATTCAGCGCCATATTCTGTGATTTAAAAGGAGCGGTTTTATATCCCTCCTGAGCAAAAATACGGCATAGAGCCGCTGAAACAAGGCTTTTTCCTGCGCCTGACATCGTTCCCTGAATCATTATCGCTTTAGCCAATTTCAAGAACCTCCTCTATTGCACTTATAAGAATCTCGTTCTCCTCTTGCGTTCTAACGGCAATTCTGAAAAATCCCGCCTCAAGTCCTGCAAAATTATCGCATCTGCGAACTGCTATCCTCTTCTTTTCAAGAAGCAGATTGTCAAGCGGCAAACTGCATCGGAACAATATAAAATTTGCCGCAGATTCATAAACCTTAAATCCGAAACCACGTAATTTTTCGCTGAGAAACGCTCTCTCTTCAGCGATAAGACGAACTGTTTCTGAAACATATTCACGCTCTTTTATTGCAGTTGCTCCTGCAAGCTGTGCCGGCACCGAAACGCTCCAGCATTGACCGAAGCTGCGGATCTTCTCCGCAATTTTTAAATCCGGACAGATAACATATCCAAGCCTCAGTCCTGCCATAGCATAAATTTTGGTGAAAGCTTTAAGTAACAAAACATTCTTCAAGTTATGTTCAAGGCTGAATTTTGCCTTTTCTTCGGCAAAATCCATAAAGCATTCATCAAGAATAAGCAAGCATCCGGTTTCGTTACATTTTTTGATTATCTTCTCCATAAGTTCCGGAGCAACCATTTTTCCGGTTGGATTATTGGGATTGCAGAGGAACATCATATCGTTTCCGTCAATTTTTTCAATGATATCCTCTCTGACCTCAAACTCATCCTCTTCCCTTAGCTGATGATAATTTATTAAACATCCGGCAGTACGAAGAGCCTTTTCGTATTCCGAGAAAGTCGGTATGGCAATAAGCGCATTTTCTGGATGCATAACCTGAACGATACGATAAATCAGATCAGCCGCACCATTTCCACATACAATTCTATTATCCGCAACGTCTTCATAAAGAGCTATTTCCTTAACGAGTTCGGAACAATATGGATCGGGATAATGCTCGAAATCATTGATTTTTCGGGCAATGATTCTCTTAACGCTCTCCGGCATACCAAGAGGATTGATATTTGCTGAAAAATCGTAATCGACCTTTTGAGAATAAATATCGCCTCCGTGAGAAAATTTTATCATAAAATCACTCCAAATATTATTGCTCTTACAACTGCCGAAACAATCAGCATCAATATCGCAGTGCAGTACATAAGACTATTGGCACGGCGTATATCTTCGTTTTCAATCGGACGGATATCGTCCCCGATCGTCTTTTTTTTGCAAAGCTTTCCGAAATAATAGGCGTCTCCGGCGAGCATTACGTCCAGTGCTCCGGCGCAAACCGATTCTGTCTGAGCAGAATTAGGACTTGCATGATTAAAGCGGTCACGCCTCCAGATTTTATATGCTCCTCTGCCATTGAACCGTAAAATATAAGCCGACAAAATCATAAGAACAGCCGTTAAGCGTGAGGGAATAAAATTCAGAATATCGTCAAGACGTGCAGCAAAACGTCCGAATTTCAGGTATTTTTCATTTTTATAGCCGATCATTGAATCTATTGTGTTAGCCGCCTTATAAAAAAAACCGCCAATTGCTCCGAAAAAAGTCATATAGAAAATCGGAGCAGTAACTCCATCGGATGTGTTTTCCGCAACAGTTTCGACAGCCGCCTTTATAATTCCGTTCTCGTCAAGGCAGGCTGTATCTCTTCCCACGATCATCGAAACTGCACAGCGAGCCTTTTCAGTATCCTTTGCGGATATAGCGTGAAAAACTTTCATGCTCTCATTTTTAAGACATTTTGCTGCGATCAGATAATAGCAGAAAATTGACTCAACGGCTATTCCAAGCCATTTATTGATATTATAGCTTATAAGCAGTATCGCAAGCGGAACAAACGTTGAAGCCGCAATAACCATAACCGCAAGAATTGTTCCACTAAGACGATCATGACCTGAATCAGGCTTCCTGAGCTTTTTTTCAAGCTTAGTTATCATTGTTCCTATCAAACGAATCGGATGCGGCAGACTATATGGATCGCCCAGAAAAAAATCGATAGTAAATCCCAGAATCAGCGGAAGAACCGGCAAAAAACAATCCAACATAATTAACATATCCTCCTGATAGTTTTAAGCTCTTTACCGTCAAGCTCCGCAATAAATCCGCAGCCGTTTTCAACCTGAAAATCGTAAAATCCACCCTTCGGAACAGAAAATTTTTCAAGAATTGACATGATTGTTCCTCCGTGAACCACAAATGCAATGCTCTCCGAAGCACAATTGCTGCCAACTGCCTCTTCAAAAGCATCTGCACAGCGTTTCTTAAAAGCTTCGTGCGATTCGCCGTTCGGAAAAGGAAGAGTCCCCTCGCTGTCTATCCAACGCTGGTAAGCTTCGTTTCCATTAAGCTCGGAGTAATTTTTTCCCTCAAAATCACCGAAATCACACTCACGCAGATTTTCATATACAAACATTTTTTTGTCCGGATAAATAATTTCAGCTGTTTCCACACATCGTTTCAGCGGACTAGAAATAACTATTTTCGTTTCAGGATACTTCCTTGCCGCAAGTTCTGAAATTCCCTCCGCACAGAGCGATTCATCAGTTTTGCCTATATACCGCTTCTGAACGTTTCCGATTGTCTTTCCGTGGCGTATCAAAACAATTCTCATATTATTTAATCCTCATACCAATTCCGCAAATGATTCTTTCAACGCATTCCGCCTGTCTGGCAAGAAAGCATCCGACGATTCCGACCTGTTCACGCCAGATTCGCTCCGATTTTTCAAGGGGAATGATTCCTCCGCCTATATCGTTCATAATTATTATAATATTGGGATTTTCGCCGACAAGTTTTTGTGTCGATTCCAAAGGATTCTCTCCCGAATCCAGAAGCCGTTTTATAAGAATGTGGAAATTTTTCACGCATCTGTAATCGGAAATGCTGTTTATTTCAACCGATTCGCCATCAGCAATATCCCCGATATCAAGATTATACTTTTCTGCGGCATACCTGTTTTTTCCCTGATATGCTCCCCCTGTTATAAGAATCATTTTGTCACCTCACTATTATATTCGCAATTACAGCAAAAGCAATTATCAAAAGCTCGCATATCTGAAGAAAATATCCGGCGATATCTCCCGTAGTTCCGCTGAATTTCCTGTAAGAGAAGATACGATAGTACACGAATGCAACTGTTCCTCCACAGACCGCAGAAATGCCGCATATTGGTTCGATAAGAATCATAGCCAGAGAAGTCAGGACTAATATTGCGATCTCAACGACTATAGTGATCTTTTTATGTGCCGGCTCTGTAAAACTTTGCAGTGTACCGCTTTTTTTTGCTGCTTTGAACGTAACAGCTCCAAGACCGCTCCACGCTCTCGACTGAACATAGCCTATACTGCAAATGCTCATCACAGAAATGCTGTTTATCTGTGAAAAAAGCCCGGTTTGAAGCAGAATATATATAGAAAGATTTATTGCGGCAAACGCTCCGATATGAGAATCGCTCATAATTTCGAGCATTCTCTCTCGTGAACCGCAGCAAGCTTTAGCGTCGCAGACATCGCAGAAACCATCGAGATGAATTCCTCCCGTTACGGTAATCGGAATCGCAGTCAGAATCGCCGAAAAAAGGAATGCGTTAACTCCGAATTCACGGCAGAAAAAGTACCAGAGAAAGGATATTCCGCCTATTACAGCTCCTATCAGCGGAAAAAAGCAAAGGGAATATCTACGATTTTCCTCTTTCCATTCAACCTGTGGAACAGGAATCCGTGAGTACATTAAAAAAGCCGAAAAAAGCGATTTTATAATATGCATCCGGAAATTTCTCCTTTCAGAAACATGGGGATTCCGTAAACGGTCTCAATAACAACGCCTGCCATTTCTGACAATTTGAGGTTTATTTTTCCCATATTTTCGATATATTTCATCGTTGAATCAGGATATTCAATTCCGTCCTCGCCCACCTGATTTGTAACGATAACAAAAATTTCAGCCCGTTTCATAAGCTTTTCCACACCGCTTATTATCTTATCGACAGGATTTTTTTCATTCGCTGAAAACATCTCGTTTGCACACAAATTACAAGCACATTCAAGCAGAACCGCACACTTTTCCGGCAAAACGATTTCATCAATATCCGTGTACTTTTCAATAGTTTCAAAATTTCTGCTTTTCCGCATTTTCCTATGACGTTCTATAGCGGCATAAGCTTCTTCGCCGAAAGGCTGCATTGTCGCAATATAAAAACGTGGAACGTCGTAATTTTCAATTATTTTTTCGGCAATAAGTGATTTGCCGTTTTTGCTTCCACCTGTTATAAGAACCAGCATTACTGCTCAACATACCTTTCCATTGGCAATTCCTCAAATCTGTGCGCCGAGTTATAAACCGCAATTGCACCGTCTAAAAGCGGAAGAAGCATGATTCCTCCCGTTCCCTCGCCAAGACGCATTTTCGCCGTTATCAACGGTTCAAGTCCAATAAAATCGAGAATTTTCCGTGCTGCCGGCTCTCCGGAAGCGTGTGAGCAAAGCATGAAATCTCGTGACTGCGGAGCGATTTTATATGCAATTGCAGCAGCGGCAGCAGAAATAAATCCGTCTATGATTATTGGAATACGATAAATCGCTCCTCCGAGAAAAAGACCTGTCATAGCGGCAATATCAAATCCTCCAAGACCTGCGAGCAATTCAATCGGATGTGATTTATCGGGATGATTCACAGCAATAGCCCTTTCGATCGCAGAAATTTTACGGCTCAACCCCTCTTTATCAAGACCTGCTCCGCATCCTGTCACTTCATGAACCGGAAGTTCAAGCAGAACAGCCGCAATCGCCGATGAAGTTGTTGTATTGCCGATACCCATTTCACCGGTGACGATTATCTGATAACCATTTTTTTTGCACTCGCCGACCGTATCAATGCCAACAGAAATCGCATTCCGTGCCTGCAAAACAGTCATCGCCGAACTTTCGGCAATATTTTTCGTACCATAAGCAATTTTTCTGTTAATAAGTCCCTCTGCAGTCACGTCGGTACACATTCCAACGTCTATCGGGATCACATCGGCATTGTAACAGTCGGCAAGACAATTTATATTTGAAGTTCCCTCTGCCATTGCTTTAGCAACGATTGCCGTAACGCTGCTGTCGGTCTGGGTAACGCCCTCGCAAACGACTCCATTATCGGCACACATCGCCGCAACACATCGTTTACGAATGGAAAAATTCTCGCTGCCTGTAATTCCGGCAATTTTCACAACAGCGTCTTCCAGCAAACCCAGACTGTGAAGCGGTTTCGCAACACTGTTCCATTTTTCAGAGGTTCTTTTCATAGCTTCAGCGTCAAGAGCGGTTATGTTACTGATCCTGTTCATTTTTCTTGATACTCCAAATCCTTATTATTTTAGAATATATATGATATTGGGCATATTTCCGGTCAATCTGTTATATATAAACATAATACACATAATAATTGATATCGTAATAAAAAAATATACCCCTTCTTTTTCTTTTTGTATGCACCAATCGGAACTTCTTTTGATATTAAGATATTTTGTTTTTTCTCTTTGGGCATTTCGTTTTCTTACATAAATGGTATATTTAATTAATAAAAATATTGAGATTATTAAAATTATAAAT
>ENA-UOJL01002561-UOJL01002561.1-human-gut-metagenome-genome-assembly--contig:-P47-NODE-2561-length-14536-cov-5.678751_pt1 | contig 14536 bp, 11 predicted proteins | sample MGYA00242347_ERZ723894 | MGnify/ENA metagenome assembly ERZ723894
GAAGATCATCCCGCTCGGCGGCCTTGACGGCATCGGCAAGAACATGACGGTCTTCGAGTGCGGCGACGACATGGTGCTCGTCGACGCCGGTCTCATGTTCCCGGATGACTCCCAGCCCGGTATCGACCTGGTGCTTCCTGACTACACCTACGTTCTTGAAAACGAGGAGAAGCTCCGCGGTATCGTCGTCACCCACGGCCACGAGGACCATACCGGTTCGCTTCCGTATCTGCTGCAGGACCTCAACAATAAGGTTCCCATCTTCTCGAGCAAGCTGACGCTCGGTTTTATCGAGGGCAAACTTTCTGAGTTCCGCATCCGCGCACCCAAGTTCCGCGAGGTCAAGGGCGGCAGCCATGTCAACCTCGGCGGAATCTCGCTCGACTTCTTCTCGATGACGCACTCCATCCCCGGCGCTCTGGGCGTGTTCATCCGCACCAACCAGGGCACCGTTATGCACACCGGCGACTTTAAGCTCGACCAGACGCCCATCGATGGTGTCACGCCCGACTATGCCGCTATCAGCCGCTTTGCCAAGCAGGGCATCGACCTGCTGCTGTCCGACTCCACCAACGCCACGGTTCCCGGCTTTACTAAGTCCGAGGCCGAGGTTGGTCCCAACCTGCTGCACGCCATCAAGAACGCCCCGGGTCGCGTGTTCGTCGCGTCGTTCTCGAGCCACATTCATCGCCTGCAGCAGATCTGCGATGCCGCCCGTAAGTGCGGCCGTAAGGTCGTTGTGACCGGTCGCTCCATGCTCACGAACACCCGCGTGGCGCGTGAGCTGGGCTACCTCAACATCGACGATGCCGATATCATCGATGCCTTCGATATCGATAACCTGCCCGACGACAAGATCGTCGTCATGTGCACCGGTTCGCAGGGCGAGCCGCTGTCGGCCCTGTCCCGCATGGCCAACGGCGAGCACAAGACGCTCTCTATCCACGAGGGCGATACCGTCATCCTCTCGGCAACTCCCGTTCCCGGCAACGAGAAGGCCGTCCAGCAGGTTGTCAACAGCCTAGCCAAGCTCGGCTGCGACGTGTGGGATAAGAACCGCGCTCTCGTTCACGTCTCCGGTCACGGTAGCCAGGAGGAACTCAAGCTCCTGATGGCCATGGCCAAGCCCACCTACTTTATGCCGGTTCACGGCGAGGCCGTGCATCTGCGTGCTCATGCCCTGCTTGCTCGTAAGATGGGCATCAAGGATGATCACATCTTTATCCTCGATAACGGCGACACGCTCGAGATGCGCGGCGGTATCGTCAAGCGCGGTACGCCTGTCGAGTCCGGCGTCGTCTACGTCGACGGCCTGCGTATCGGCGATACCGACCCCATCGTCTTGCGCGATCGCCAGAAGCTCGCCAACGACGGTATGGTTACCGCTGTTGCCATTGTCTCGCTCAAGCACAAGAAGATTGAGGCCATCGAGTTCTCGGGCCGCGGCGTCTCGTTTGCCATCGACGACCAGTTCTCCGAGGATGCCTCCGCGTCCATTATGAAGACGATCGAGAAGGGTAAGTTCAGCTTTACGAGCAGCGGTTCCGATGCCATTCGCAAGGCCGTGCGCGATTCGCTCTCCAACTTCATTTGGAGCCGTACGCGCACCCGTCCGATGATCATCCCGGTCGTCATGGAGGTTTAGTTTGGCGCGCGGATCTGCACAAAACGCCAAAGGCAATAAAGCCAACAACCAACCGGCATCTGCTAAGGGTGCCGGTTCCCATCTGCGTGCCAATAAGGGCCACGAGGCGGACTTCGACGATTTTGAGCCCCTGGTCGAGCCCTCGGCCAACCGCGATATTGCCGGCGTGGTCATCGCCGTTTTGGCGATTGCGTCCTTCATTGCCGTGATTTCTCCGGCAACAGCACCCGTTACGGCTGCGGTTGCCGGTTTCTACCACCTGGGCTTTGGTCTGGGCGCCTACGTGCTGCCGATCGTCATTTTGCTGTTTGCCGCCACGCTCTTTTTAGGTGAGGACTCGCCGCTCAACATTCGCTCGGTCGCGGGCGGAGCCGTGGTCTTTATCGCTGTCGTCTCCATTCTTTCGCTGATGGTGCCGGGTACGAGCGACTCGTGTGACCTTATGTTTACGCCGCAAAATCTGTCCGCCTCGGGTGGCTACATCGGTGCGTTTATTGCGAGTGCGCTGCAGAATGCACTGGGTAAGCCTATCGCGATGGTGGTCCTGTTGGGTCTGGCCGTCGTTGGTTTTGTCATCATCGGCTTTTCGGTGGGCGGCGTGCTGCGCTCTGCTCGCGACCGTGCGGCCGATTTTGCCGAGCGCCGTCGTTCCGACGTCAACGCGAGCCCGTGGGGTGACGACGAAGCCCTGTCGGTGCCCGGCGTTGCCCGTCCGCACTTGAGCATTCTTCGTCAAAAGGGCTCCGATGCTGCCGTGACCACGGTCATGGGCAACGATGTGGACCCGGTTTTGGACGATGACGATGAGGACGATGACCCGTTTGTCGACGTGTCCGAGGCCGTGGAAGCTGAGCGGGCCAAGACCACACTGTTGCCGCGCCGCCATGCAAAGAAGGGCAAGGCTGCGCCCAAACTCAACACGAGCGAGCCCGACCCGTCTTGGTCCGATAGCGAGATTGAGCTCACCGAGGGCGATGACGAGGATGACGAGGCTCCGATTGAGACCGCAAAGACAACTTTGCTGTCGCGTTGCCATGCAAAGCGCGACCAGGTAACCGGTCAGCTTTCGATGGAAGACGACCCCGATAAGATCGACGAGTCCGAGCCGCCGTTTGCCGTGAATCCTTTTTCGGCTGCACCTCAGATTCCCGACTTCTTGAAGCATCCCAAGGTTGCCGATGCGCCTGCCTCGAGTGCTGTCGAATCGGCTGCGGTTAGCGATGGGGGAGCGGACGGCGGCGCCGCAGATAACGTGGGCGAAGAAGAGGACGGCCTCAAGCTTCCGCCGCTCGAAATCCTGCATGCCAACCCGCAGTCGGCTTCCGCCGCGTCTTCGGACAAGGAGCTGGAGCAGACCGCCGAGTCACTGCAATCCACCTTGCTTGAGTTTGGCCGCAGTGCCCGCGTGGTCGGCTGGATCGCCGGCCCAACGGTGACGACCTTTAAGCTGCAACCTGGCGAGGGCGAGCGCGTGAGCAAGATTTCGAGCCTTGAGGACGATATCGCGCTTTCGCTCGCTGCCCAGTCGGTGCGTATCTTTGCCCCGATCCCCGGCACCTCGCTCGTGGGCATCGAGATCCCCAATCGCAAGCGCCAGAACGTCAACCTGGGCGACGTGCTGCCCTATGTGAAGGGCGGTCCGCTCGAGCTCGCAATCGGGCGCGATGCCGAGGGCACGCCGGTCGTCGCCGACCTTGCCAAGATGCCCCACCTGTTGATCGCCGGTACCACGGGTTCCGGTAAGTCGGTGATGATCAATTCCATCATCACGGCTCTGCTCATGCGTGCTCTTCCCGAGGACGTTCGCCTGATCATGGTCGACCCCAAGCGCGTCGAGCTTGCGGGCTATAACGGTCTCCCGCATCTCTATGTCCCTGTGGTGACCGAGCCCAAGCAGGCCGCGAGCGCTCTGCAATGGGCCGTGTCCGAGATGGAGCGTCGCCTGAAGGTCTTCGAGCGCCTTAACGTTCGTACGATTTCGACCTATAACGAAAAGCAGGCCGCCGGCGAGTTTGAGCATTACGACAATCCGCCGCAAAAGATGCCCTACTTGGTCATCATCATTGACGAGCTCTCGGACCTGATGATGGTCGCCGGTAAGGATGTCGAGGCCTCGATCGTGCGTATTGCTCAGCTGGGCCGTGCCGCCGGTATCCACCTTATCGTTGCCACGCAGCGCCCGAGCTCCAACGTGGTGACGGGCCTCATTAAGGCCAACATCACCAACCGTATCGCCTTTAACGTTGCCACGGGCATCGACTCGCGCGTCATCATCGACCAGATGGGTGCCGAAAAGCTCACCGGTTTGGGCGACATGCTGTTCTCCAAGGTCGACTGGGGCAAGCCTCGCCGTATCCAGGGCTGCTTTGTCTCGGACGATGAAATCAACGAGATTGTCGAGTTCGTCAAGTCGCAGAGCGAGCCCGACTACCACGAGGAGATCCTGTCTGCCGTGGCGCCCGCTTCTATGTCCATGGCGGGTGGCAGCGGCATTGTCCGCACCGGAGTCGCCGAGCCGCAAGACGATGATCCGCTCATTTGGGAAGCCGCCCATATTGTGGTGGAATCGCAACTTGGCTCCACATCTGGCCTGCAACGTCGTCTGAAGGTTGGCTATGCGCGTGCCGGGCGTATTATGGATATGCTGGAAGAAAAGGGTGTCGTCGGCCCGCCCGACGGTTCCAAGCCGCGCGAGGTCCTGTTGGACGAGGAGGGGCTTGCCGCGCTGGAGTCTGTCGACGCCGAGTTGGCACGTGAAGATCGTGAGTTTGGAGGATTCTGATGGCTGCACGCTTTGGTGACATGCTGCTCGAGCAGCGTCGCCGAATGGGCCTTTCCATTCAGCAGGTCGCCAACACCATCAAAATCAGGCCGCAGATCATCGAGTTTTTCGAGACCGGTAACTTTGCTTCGATGCCGCCGCGCGGCTATGCGCAGGGCATGATTTCGAGCTATGCTCGCTTTTTGGGCCTCAATCCGCGCGAGGTCGTCAATGCCTACTTTGACGACCTGATGGCATACGAACGCGAGACGTCCCAGCAGGGCGGTCGTTTTCAGGACGCCGCCGGCTACGTCAATTCGCGCTCCTCGGTCGATAACGGGCGCTTCCTGATGGTTCAGGGCGGTCGTTCGACCCGCTATGGACAGCGTCCTCAGCAGGCCGGTTATATTACCGAGACGGGTTCGGGCGAGGAGATTCGCTCGCAGCGTGACCGGTTCCGCAGTACGCCGATGCCCGAGGACCGTGCACTTCCCGCTGCCCGCGGTGTGGCGCGTGACCCTCGTGTCGGCTATGGCGACGGCGGCTATTCCGATCGCGGTTACCGTGGTGCCTCTATGGGACGCTCTCGCGGTGGCTATGCGGATACCGATACCACGCAGGTGACGCCGCGTCTTCGCTCTCAATCACAGCCGTATAGCCAGCGCTCTTCGGCTTCGCGTTCGGGCCAGCGTGGCTATCAAGGCCGCGGTGAGCTTGCGCCCCGCTCGGGTCAGCGCAGCCTTCAGGGCCAGGGCGGCTATCGCGGCCGTTCCGATAGCAATCGCGGTCGTATGCCTCGGGGAGGCGGCCGCAACAGTTCCGGTCGTGGACGCGGCGGATCCCGTACTCCTCAAAACAACGGGCTCGATCCGCGTATCGTCTACGCCTGCATCGGTGCCGTGGTGTTGCTGCTGATTGTGCTCATCGTGGTGCTTCTGCGCGGCTGCGCATCTTCGACGCCCGAGACCACGCCCGAGACGCCCGCTGCTACCAAGACGACGACCAAGAAGTCTTCTAAGAAGTCCGGAACGGTCGACGAGGATGAAGACACCGATGAGGCGACGGATGAGTCGACTGATTCGGACGCCACCAAGACGACGGCCAAGAAGGAAGAGAACGAGGTCACGAAGGTCAAGGTCTCCGTTGCCAAGGGAAAGACCGCTTGGATTGAGGTCAAGGTCGACGGAAAGGCGGTCTATGGCGCCCAGGCGACTGGCCCCTTTGAGCAGGAGTACACGCCCGAGTCCTCGATCGAGATCACCACGTCCAAGCCTTCCGATGTCACCGTTACCAAGAACGGCGAAAAGGTCCGTTACGATACCAAGACCTCGGGCGTGGCGCGTGTGACGATCACCGTTCCCAAGAAGGAGACGACTGATTCCGAGAATGGTGAAAGTTCTGATGGTACCGACACCACCGATGGTACCGACACCACCGACGGCACCGATGCCCAGTCCACGGATGGCGCCGATACCGCATCTGACGGTCAGACGCCCACCGATTCTACCGACTATTCGTACGATAGCTACTAAGCCGCTCGTACGCGAAAGGATACATCATGGCTAAAGATTCCAGCTTCGACGTCGTGTCCGAGGTCAACATGCAAGAGGTCGACAACGCCTTCCAGCAGACCACGCGCGAGATTTCCCAGCGCTATGACCTTAAGGATTCCGGCGCCACGATCGAGCTTTCGAAGGGCGACAAGCTCTTTACGATCAACGCCCCGGCCGACTTTGTCTCCAAACAGATTGTCGACGTGCTGAGCTCCAAGCTCATCAAGCGCGGCATCGACCTCAAGGCTGTCTCGTGGGATGCTCCGCAGGCGGCATCGGGCGGCACCGTGCGCGTGCTCGGCCATATCGTCGAGGGTATCGACCAGGCGACCGCCAAGAAGATCAACAAGGACATCAAGGATCAAAAGCTCAAGGTCAAGGTGACCATCGAGGCCGACAAGCTGCGTGTTTCCTCTGCTTCGAAGGACGCGTTGCAGACCGTGATCCAGTTCCTGCGCGACCAGGACTACGGTCAGCCGCTGCAGTTCACCAACTACCGCTAATATCATTCGAAAGGACCGCTCTCCAACATGGATACACCGTTGGGCTCCGTGCTCTACATCACCCTCGGGTGCGCTAAGAACGAGGTTGACACCGACCGCATGCGTTCTCTTTTGACCGCCGCAGGCTACGAGGAGGCATTCGACCCGCAGGACGCCGATATCGCCATCGTCAATACATGCTCGTTCCTCGCCTCCGCAACGTCCGAGAGCATCGAGACCACGCTCGAGCTCGCCAACGAGGTTCAGGACGGCGTTCGTTCTTGCCCCATCGTCATGTGCGGCTGCGTGCCGTCGCGCTATGGCGATGACCTGCCTGACGAGCTGCCCGAGGTCGCTGCCTTTGTGAAGGCCGACGAGGAAGACGGCATCGTGGCGGTCATCGATGGCGTGCTGGGTGTCGAGCGTGAGATTGCAGCCTATATCCCGCAGGTCAAACGTACCGTCGAGGGTGCTGTCGCCTACGTCAAGATTTCCGATGGCTGCAACCGCTTCTGCAGCTTCTGCATGATTCCCTACATCCGCGGCCGCTATCATTCGCGCAATGCCGAGAGCGTCATCTCCGAGGTGCGCGACCTGGTTGCCGGCGGTGTGCGCGAGATCGTGCTGATCGGCCAGGACACGGGCATCTGGGGTACCGACTTTGCCGACGAGGACGTCGCCGATGGCTCGCCGCGCAATCTGGCGCAGCTGCTGCGTGCCGTCGCCGAGGCCGTGCGCCCGCACAACGTCTGGGTTCGCGTGCTCTATCTGCAGCCCGAGGGCATGACTGACGAACTCATCGAGACGATTCGCGATACGCCCGAAGTGCTGCCCTATATCGATATCCCCGTGCAGCACTGCGACGCGCGCATTCTCAAGGCCATGCGTCGCTCCGGTTCGCGCCAGGAGCTCGAGGATCTGTTCCGCGACCTTCGCGAGCGCATCCCCGGCATCGTGATCCGTTCCACGGCCATGGTCGGCTTCCCGACCGAGACCGACGACGAGTTCCGCGATCTTATCGACTTTATGGACACCGTCGGCTTTGACTACACGAGCGTCTTTGCATACTCGCAGGAGGAGGGCAGCCTGGCCGCTAAGATGGAGGGTCAGGTCGATGAGGAGGTTAAGCTCGAGCGCGCCCAGGAGGCCATGGACCTGGCCGAGTCGCTCGGCTTTGCCGCCACCGCCGCCCATGTGGGCGAGCGCGCCCAGGTGATCGTCGACGGTATCGAAGAGACCGAGGACGGCGCCGAGCTGATCGGCCATGCCTGGTTCCAGGCGCCCGATTCCGATGGAGCGGTGCATCTGGACGCCAGCGAGGCGTCCGTGGGCGATATTCTGACCGTCGAGTTTACCGATAGCTTCTGCTATGAGCTTATCGGTCATGTTGTGGAGTAGGAGAGCGTCGTGGCAAACGAGAGCAATAAGGAACTGACGAGTGTCTGGACGCCCGCCAACATCGTGACGTGCGTTCGCATCGTCTTTATCCCGGTGTTCATGATCGTCTCGGCTCTGGCTGACCCGAGTGTTGCCGGTCCGGATTGGAGCACCTTTGACGGCCCGCTCGCCGCCGCTGCCTTCATTCTGTATGTGATCTTGTCGTGCACCGATAAGGTCGACGGTTATCTGGCGCGCTCGCGCAACGAGATCACCGACTTCGGCAAGTTCTTGGATCCTATCGCCGATAAGCTGCTGGTGTTCTCGGCCCTGCTGCTGTTCTTGGATTTTGGCGCGGTGACCGTGTGGTCCGTGTTCATTATCCTGTTCCGCGAGCTTCTGGTGAGCGCCCTTCGCATGGTCGCGAGTGCGGCCGGTGTGGTCGTTGCGGCCGATAAGCTCGGCAAGTACAAGACGGCAACCACGATGGTCTCCATCTGCGGCTATCTGTGCGTCTTTGCGATGGCCGGCTTGCACCTTGGCCCGGTGGCGCTGACGCTCGGCATCTACTCGGTGTCGCGCTTCCTGTATGCCGTTGCCGTTGTCCTGACCGTTATCTCGGGCGCCCAGTACTTCTGGAACTGCCGCAAGATCGTCTTTTCGGTCTAGGTCCTGGTGGGTATGACGGACTCTTTTGAGCAGATTTCCGCACATAACGAGGAACTGGCGCGCGATATTGTCGAGCGCGCGAGCGCTCGGGGCGTGACGGTTTCGACGGCTGAGTCGCTGACGGCGGGTATGATCGCCTCGACGATTGCCGATATCCCGGGCGCCTCGGCGGTGCTGCGTGGCGGTGCGGTGACCTACTGCGATGAGATTAAGCATCACGTTCTTGGTGTTGAGCAGGAGACGCTCGACCGCTATACCGCGGTGTCGCATCAGACCGCGCGCGAGATGGCGGTGGGTTCGCTGGAGCTGTACCAGAGCGATATTGCAGTGAGCGCAACGGGTTATGCCGGCCCCGGCGGTGGCACTGAGGACGATCCGGCGGGCACTTTCTATATTGGCTGGGCGCATCGTTCTGCCGATGGGGGCGTGCCGGTCGTGGACTCTGTGCGCTGCCACTATGAGGGTGACCGTTCGTGTGTTCGTGCCCATGCGGTCACGGAGGCATTGGGTCGCATTGCCCTTGTGCTCAACTCTATGGAATAGACGTGTTTTAAGGGGCCTCCGAGCCCCTTAATTGTGGAGATAGGGACCCTAGGCTCATTTGGCGTTTGTGCTGGTTGTAGATGTATTTTTGCCTGCCTTGTTCATATTTGGTCCTTTGTGGTCAAGTATTTGGTCAGTGTTTGGTCGGCGTTTGGTTGGGTTTTGGAAAGACCGCCTGCATATGATTGGCCTGAACGGTTGACCACGAACAGCCGTTCGTTTATTATCGATGCAGGTTGTTAAGAGGAGGGCTATTCATGGCCAAGAATTCAGGTCCCGTACGTACCGTTCATGCTCGCACGACGGGTAAAGAGCGCGATGAGATGATCGCCACCACCAAGGCCGAGATCGAGAAGAAATTCGGCCAGGGTTCCATCATGAGGTACGGCGACGGTGGCCCCGAGCTCGAGGTCGAGGCCATTCCCACGGGCGCCCTGGCCCTCGATGCCGCGCTGGGTATCGGCGGCGTGCCGCGCGGCCGTATCGTCGAGATTTACGGTCCTGAGTCCTCCGGTAAGACGACGCTTTCGCTCGAGATCCTGGCTGAGGCCCAGGCAATGGGTGGCGTTGTGGCATTTATCGATGCCGAGCACGCGCTTGATCCCACGTATGCCGCGCGCATCGGCGTGGATATCGACGAGGTGCTCATTTCCCAGCCCGATACGGGCGAGCAGGCGCTCGAGATCGTTGACATGCTCGTGCGTTCCGGCGCCATCGATGCCATCGTCGTTGACTCCGTCGCCGCGCTGACCCCGCGTGCCGAGATCGAGGGAGAAATCGGCGACACTACGGTCGGTCTTCAGGCTCGCCTGATGAGCCAGGCGCTCCGCAAGCTCGCCGGCTCGCTGTCCAAGTCCAACACGACGTGCATCTTCATTAACCAGCTGCGTGAGAAGATCGGCGTCATGTTCGGCAACCCCGAGACCACGACGGGCGGCCGCGCCCTTAAGTTCTTCTCTTCGGTGCGTATCGACATTCGCCGCATCGACAGCATTAAGCTTAAGGACGAGGTTATCGGTAACCGCGTGCGCGCCAAGGTCGTTAAGAACAAGGTGGCAGCTCCGTTCCGTTCTGCTGAGTTCGACATCATGTACGGTACGGGCATCTCTAAGGAGGGCTCTATTCTGGACATGGCTGTCGAGTGCGGCATTTGCAAGAAGATGGGCTCCTGGTTTGCCTATGGCGAGGACAAGCTCGGCAATGGTCGCGAGGCCGCCAAGGCGTTCCTGCGCGAACACCCCGATTGCGCCGACGAGATTGAGCATAAGGTCCGCCTTGCCTGCGGACTTGAGTTTGATGACGATGCTCCGTCCGAGGTCGAGCTGACCGATCAGCCTGCGCCTGAGGAGTTTGACGAGCTTTACGCCATCGATGGGTCCGCCATGCTCGATGATGACGACGAGTAGCGGTTACGCTCATGTCGTATACGGTGACCGAGGCCACGGCCGTCTTTCCCGATAAGAAGGCGGCCTCCTCGTTCTCGAGCGGTTATGCGTCCAAAAAGCCTTGCGCACATATCGATTGTGAGCTTGAGGGCGGTTTTGAGCGGTCCATTTGGATTCCCGTGCGGGTCGCGCGGCTGTATGTCAAAAACCGCCCCGATCTTCCCTGTGATTGGGACAACTTTCGTGAGGCGGTGCAGCTCATTGAGCGTAAATGTGCACTTACCATGGTGACCGAGATGTTATCGCGCCGCGACCATGCGACGGGTGAGGTCCGTGACAAGCTGGCTCGCTACGGCTTTCACCAGCCTGCGATCGATTTCGCCGTCGAGCGCGCCACCGAGTATCGTTTTTTAGACGAGAGCCGCTTTTGCTCGTACTTTATCGAGGAGCGCAAGCGGCGCGGTTGGGGACAGCGCAAAATCGAGACCGAGCTCAAGCGCCGTCATGTCGTGCTCGATGACATTCCCGGTTATCCCGAGGATTATTTTGCCGTCGAAGACGATTTGGCGCGTGCGTCAGCCCTGCTCGCCAAGCGGCGTGTTCCAGAGACGCGCGCATTCGAAAAACTGGTTCGGTTTTTGATGGGCAAGGGCTTCTCGTATCACGTCGCCGCCGATGCCGTTAAGGCACGTCTCGATGCCGAACGCGAGGAATGTGCGGTTTAGGCGTATGCGTTTTGTGGCCCTGCCGTTCACCGTGTTTTAGCCGCCGTGCCGGGGCCATTTATTTGACAGTTGTTGTGGTTCAACGTACGATAAACACTGTCATTTGCTTTGTGATATGTGCTCATCTGTGATGAGTTTGTTTATATGTTTATCTGTATCCGACCCGCATAAGCTGCGCCCATATTACTCAAATGTCGCGAGCCGTTCGTAAGGACGGTTCGCTTTGTTGTGTAACGAATCCATAAAAAGGAGTGAGCATGCCTATCATCGCAGCGCTCGTTGGCATCGTTTTGGGTGCCATCGCCGCCATTGCCTACATGCGCACCGCCAAGCAGGGTAGTCTTCACGAGGCCGACGAAAAGATCCAGTCGGCACACGCACAGGCTGAGTCCCTGATCGGTGATGCTAAGCGTCAGGCCGAGACCCTCAAAAAAGAGGCTCTGCTCGAGGCTAAAGAGGAGATCATCAAGAACAAGCAGGCCGCCGAGGCCGAGGACAAGCAGCGTAAGAGCGAGATTCGTACGCTCGAGAACCGTGTGATGCAGCGCGAGGAGTCCCTTGATCGCCGAAACGACGCTCTCGACAAGCGTGAGCACCAGCTGTCCAGCCAGGCCGGTCAGGTCGAGAAGCGCTCCCGCGAGCTTGAGGAGCTCTGCGCCAAGCAGACCTCCGAGCTCGAGCGTATCGCCGACCTGACCCGTGAGGACGCCCACAAGGAGCTCCTCGATAAGGTTCGCGGCGAGGTCACCCACGAGGCTGCCACGATCATTCGCGAGTCCGAGCAGCAGGTTCGCGCCGAGTGCCACAAGACCGCCCAGGAGATTCTGTCCCTGGCGATTCAGCGCTGCGCTGCCGACCACACAGCCGAGGTCACCGTTACCTCCGTGCACATTCCCTCTGATGACCTCAAGGGCCGTATCATCGGTCGCGAGGGTCGCAACATCCGGACCTTCGAGCAGGTTTCCGGCGTCAACCTCGTGATCGACGACACGCCTGAGACCGTCGTTCTTTCGAGCTTCGACCCGGTCCGTCGTGAGACCGCCCGTGTTGCCCTCGAGAACCTCATCGCCGACGGCCGCAGTCACCCCGCCCGCATTGAGGAGAGGTCTCCCAAGGCTGCCGACCTGGTTCAGCAGCGCGTGCGCGAGGCTGGCGAGCAGGCTGCCTTTGATACCGGTATCCACGACCTGCACCCCGAGATCGTCAAGACCCTTGGTGCCCTGCGCTACCGTACCTCGTTTGGTCAGAATGTGCTTCAGCACTCCCTCGAGGTCTCTGATCTGTGCGGCGTGATGGCTTCCGAGCTTGGCCTGGACGTTGTGACCGCCAAGCGCGCCGGCCTGCTGCACGACCTGGGCAAGGCAATCGACCACGACGTCGAGGGCCCGCATGCCGTCATCGGCGCCGAGCTTGCCCGCCGTTATGGCGAGAAGCCCGTTATCGTTCACGCTATCGAGGCTCACCATGCCGATGTCGACCCCAACACGGTGCTCGATGTCCTGGTACAGGCCGCCGATGCTGTCTCTGCCTCTCGCCCCGGTGCCCGTCGCGAGTCTGCCGAGAACTACATCAAGCGTCTTGAGAAGCTCGAGGAGATTGCCAACTCCCATGAAGGCGTCGAGCGTACCTATGCCATGCAGGCTGGTCGCGAGGTCCACGTCATGGTTCAGCCGGACAAGATCTCCGATGCCCAGTCCACGGTCCTGGCTCACGATATCGCCCATCAGATCGAGGAAGAGATGGAGTATCCCGGTCAGGTGCGCGTCGTCGTGATTCGCGAGAGCCGCGCTGTCGATATCGCTAAATAACATGAGCGACGCGAACGAGCTCATCTCATTTATCGCGTCGATGTCGGGGGAGGGCAACCTTCGCGTCGAGGAGAACCTTGGCGAGGGGTATGTCCGCCTCCGCGTTTCGGAGGCCGAGCGGCGCCAGGCAAAACACGACATTCAGCATGTCGAGGATATCGTCATCGAAATGCTCCGTAATGCTCGCGATGCCGGCGCCGACAAGGTCTATCTCGCCACGACCAAGGAAGATGGCGTCCGCACGCTCGTCTTTCTGGATAACGGTTCGGGCGTTCCGCAGGATATGCAAGAGCGAATCTTCGATGCCCGCGTTACCTCCAAGCTCGAGAGCATGAAGATGGACCGTTGGGGCGTTCACGGTCGTGGCATGGCATTGTTTTCGATCAAGCAGAACACCGACGAGGCCCGTGTGGTCACGTCCGGCGTCGACCTTGGCTCGGCCTTTAAGGTGAGCGTTGCGGCCGACCGCCTCAGTGAGCGTGCCGATCAGTCCAGCTGGCCCCAGGCCGTCAAGGATGAGGACGGACGTTATGTCTGTTCTCGCGGCCCGCATAATATTATTCGCGCTGCCTGTGAGTTTGCGCTCGAGGAGCTGCGTGGTTGCGATGTCTATCTTGGTTCTCCGTCTGAGATTGCCGCGACCCTTTATGCTCAGGCGTCAAGTCGGCTCGATACGTCTCGTCTCCTGTTTATTGATGACGAGAGCGAGCTTCCGGTTGTCGATCGTTTAGGCCTTGCCTCCGATGCCGAGGACTTTATCCGTATCTGCTCGGGTTTGGGTCTTGAGATGTCCGAGCGCACGGCACATCGCATTTTGGCAGGGCAGATTAAGCCCGTTCGCGGTGTGACCGCGCGTCTGCTGCGCGAGCGTGATTCGTCCTCGCATGCGCCGGCTCCTGTCGATCTCGCGAAGGATCGTCGCGGGCTACGTATTGCCAAGGATGACATGGCACAGTTTTCGCGTGCTGTGGAGCGGGACTTCAATGACCTTGCCGCCAGGTACTATCTCAACCTTTGCGGCGACCCAAAGATTCGTGTTTCGCGTGATCGAATCACTGTGACCTTCGATCTTGCCAAAGAGGAATAGTGCCTTTACCGAGTCCTCTCGGTACGATACAGTTATTGCAGTTAAAACGTACTTTTAAACGCAGGAGTTTCTTCATGGATTGCCTGAAGGTATCAAGCAAATCATCGCCCGCGTCCGTTGCCGGCGCCATCGCCGGCATGGTCAAGGATGGTGTACCCGTCAACATCCAGTGTGTCGGCGCCGGTGCTGTCAACCAGGCCATTAAGGCCGTTGCCATCGCGCGCGGTTTTTTGATCCCAACCGGTTTTGATATTTCCTGCGCGCCCGTGTTCTCCGACATTCTCATTAACGGGGAGTCGCGCACGGCCATCCGCCTTTCTATCTACGTTCACCAGATCAATCGAGCTGCTATGGATAACGTCGTCATGGATGATGTTAAGCCTGTGGCATAGCTTCTGCTTGCCTCGATTCGCCCCCCCCCTCTCCATCGTTAGGACTGATGCACATGGACCAGCGTTCCGTACGCGGTATTCTTGCCGGGAATACCTACTTTATCCGCAC
>ENA-UOJL01002563-UOJL01002563.1-human-gut-metagenome-genome-assembly--contig:-P47-NODE-2563-length-14530-cov-5.795371_pt1 | contig 14530 bp, 9 predicted proteins | sample MGYA00242347_ERZ723894 | MGnify/ENA metagenome assembly ERZ723894
CTTCCATGCTGCGGCTCAAAATATCCCGGCCGATTTGGTCGGTGCCCAAGGGATGGGCAGGGGAGAAAAATTGCAGGGCGTTTTCCGTGTCCATGGCGTTGGGGTCATAGGGCATATAGAAGAAGCCCACGACCATGATAAGCACCATCAGGACCACCATGCAGCTTCCGATGATAAAATTCTTGTTGTGAAGGCATTTTTTTAATACGGTACTGAAACGCAAAACTTTTTCCCTCCCTCTTTACTTCAGCCGGATGCGGGGGTCGATGACCGAATACAGCACATCCACCACGAAGTTACAGACCACCACGATGATGGCCAAATACAGCACCAAGCCCTGGATCAGGGGAAGATCCCGGGAATTGATGGAGGAAGACACCAGTTTGCCGATGCCGGGCAAGGAGAATACGTTCTCAATGATGATACTGCCTCCCAGCACATCGGTGATGGTCATGCCGAAAATGGTCAGCACGGGAATCAGGGAATTCCGCAGCACATGGCCCCGTAGGATCTTCCGGGAAGCAACACCTTTGCTCTGGGCGGTCTTTACGTAATCCTGGCGTTCCTGGGCAGTGACACTGACCTTTACATAGCGGATCAGCACTGCCGCCGAGCCAAAGGCAATGGCCACGGAAGGCATCGTCAGGCTTTTCAGGCAAGCCACAGGGTCCTGGGTAAAGGGGGTATACCCCATGGAAGGCAGCCAGCCCAGCTGCACGGAAAAAATATTGATGAGCAGCACGGAGAAACAGAACGCCGGCACGGAAAGTCCCAGCTGGGAAAGCATGGAAACCGGCATAGCGTAAGGTTTCTTGCTGTGATGGGCCAGCCAGATGCCCACAGGGATTCCCACCACTGCGGTGAGGATCAGGGCAAACACAGCCAGCTGCACCGTAACGCCAAAAGCGTTGCCGATCAAATCGGACACGGGCTGGTGATACCGGTAGGAAGTGCCCAGGTCGCCCCGGAGCACCCCGCCGATCCACGACAAAAACCGGATGGGCAAGGGCTTATCCAGGCCCATGGATTCGTGAAGCTGCTCAATCTGCAGCGGGTCGGCGTCCACGCCCAGGATGACCAGCGCCGGGTCACCCGGCAGGATCTGGAACACCGCGAAGGTGAGAATGGACACCAGGAACAGGGTGACTAAAAACCCCGCTACTTTTCGGACATAATAGTAGACCATACGCGATCTTTTCCTTTCCCACAGTGGAAGGGCCGCCCGGGCTATCCGGCCCGGCACGGCCCCTTTACTGTTCCTATGGTTGCCTTGGGAAACTTATCCCTCGTAATACAGTTTGCTCATATCGTGGAAGGTCACGGGATAGAAGGTGTAACCCTTCAGGTCTTTGCGGCAAGCCACCACCAGGTTGGGGTCGCAGATGAACACGGCCGCGGCCTGCTCGGCAAGGATCTCCTGGCAGCGCTTGTAGTCATCGATCCGCACCTGCTCGTCCTGCTCGGTCAGGGCGCTGGTGATGAGCTCATCGTACTCGGAATTGCTGAAGTTGAAGAAATTCTTTTCGTAAGTGGTCTTAAAACGTCCCAGCACAGCATCGGGGTCCAGCTTACCGGTCAAACCGATGATGGTGCCTTCGTAGTTGGCGTTGGTATACACATCTTCCAGCCAGGTTGCCCATTCCACGGTCTCAATGTTCACAGTGATGTTGATCTGCTGGAGCTGCTGGGCAATGATCTGGGCGGTGTCGATGTGGGCTTGATAGTTGGCGGGAACCTTCACGGTAAAGGAGAAGCCGTCGGCGTATCCTGCCTGCTCCATCAGCTCTTTGGCCTTGGCCACATCGGTGTCGTAGGTGCCTTCCACGTCCTTATTGTAGTACACACCCATAACAGGGCTGAAGTTGGTGTACAGCTTGGTGCCATATCCACCGAACACGCTGTTGATGATCTGGTCCTTATCGATGCAATAGTTGATGGCCTGGCGAACTTCCAGGTTATTGAAGGGCTCTACCTCATTGTTCAGGGCAAAGATCTGCACCATGTTCTGAGGGGAGTTGTAAATGTCAAACTGGCCTTCCAGCACAGAGGCGTCGTCAGCGTCGATAGAGGCGATGTCCAGCTGGCCGGACTGCAAAGCGGAAACCACGGCGGCGGAGTCGGACATGATGTAGAACTCCACACGGTCTACCTTGGCCATCCGGTCCTCATCGTAGTAGTCATCGTTCTTTTCCAGCACCACTCTCTGGGAAGGAGTGTACTCCACAAACTTGAAGGGGCCGGTGCCCACAGGAGCGGTAGCCTGGTCTTCATATCCTTCGGGAAGCACCGCAATGATATTCAAAGACAGGAACCCAGCGGAGGGCTCTTTCAGATGGATCACAAACGTATAGTCGTCGGGGGCCTCAAAGCTCTCCACGTTATCAAACTTGCTGGAAACAGCCTTTTCGCCGTTCATGCCGGCCAAATTGTTGTAGGTGTACACCACATCGGCAGAGGTGAAATCAGCACCGTTATGGAACTTCACACCCTGGCGCAGATGGAAGGTATAGGTCAGGCCGTCGTCGGAGATATCCCAGCTTTCAGCCAGGCCGGGGATGATCTCTCCGTTTTCGTCATACAGGCACAGGCCCTCGAACACATTGTGGAAAATGGCATCCGTATCGGAAGCGGCGGACTGCCAGGGGTCCAGGCTGTCGGGCTCGGAACCGATGTTCATCCGCACCACGGTTTCCTCACCGCTGGCCTCGGAGGTCTGGCTTTCCGTGGAAGCGCTGCTGTCGGAAGCCTCTCCGGTAGAAGAGGTGGAGGTGGTGGAAGAACCGGAAGCGGAACTGCCGCTGTTGGAACCACAGCCGGCAAAGGCTGTCAGCATCAGGGCTAAGGCAAGCACAAGGCTCAGAATTCGTTTCTGCATAGTCGTTTTTCTCCTTCGTCTCACAGATTTTCTCTCACACAATCTGACCGTTCAAAACCACAGGCATTTCTATTGTATATTGGACACGCGCTACCGCGCGGTGTTTTCCTGTTGGTTCAGGGTTCCGGCGTTCAAGGCCTGTATCACATCTGCCACTCCACGGATATCGGGCACGCAGAAGGGAAGGTCCAACTCTTCAATGCCCAGCTTTCCGGGAGGGTTCAGGATACAGAACGCCATTCCCAGTTGGGATGCGCCCACCCCATCGTCGTAATAATTGTCCCCCACATACAGGCTTTCCTTGGGGTCGTCGCCGGAAAGCGCAAAGGCTTTCTCAAAAATACGGCGGTCCGGTTTTTCCACCCCCACCTCACTGGAGACCACAATGGGGTCCAGATAAGGGGTCAAGCCGTTCTGCTCCAGCACACTCCGGCAGGAAGGGTCCCAGTTGGAGATCAATCCGGTGCGGATGCCCTGCTCCCGCAAGCCCCGCAGGACTTCCAGGGTAAAGGGAAACGCCGTCCATTTCTGAGGACGCCGGTCCTCCACGGTCATCCGGTACAGATCTTCCGCCACTTGGGGACGGTCCAGCTCCACGCATACCCTCTGCAAAAAGCGCCGCAGCACATCTTCATTCCCTTTTCCCAGGGAGCCGCGTTGTTCCCGCATAAAGTATTTGTTTGCTAGATGGTAGGCTTTCTGGGCTTCCTCCAAGGAAATGGGACATCCCAGCTTGGCAAATTGTTCTACATACCGGCTGGGCGTGTCCGTTTCCGCTAGGGTCAGACCCAGGTCGAAAAACACACGTTTTATCATGGGCAATATCTCCTGTTCTGTCGAAACCACGGGGTATTATAAAAGGAGTTTGTTTCACTTTTGCTGGGAGTTTCATGAAATCTGGGTTAATTATAACATGGAATGTTAAGGGGTTGTAAAGTATGTTGAGACATTTTTCCCCTTTTGTAAAGGCAGTTTCCCGGTTTCCCCAGGAAATTCCTGGGGGCGGGAATGTAAAATCCAAGTAAAATGCCTTTTTGCGGATTTTTTTGAAATTTCCTGTTGACAACCGGATTTTCAGATGCTATAATATTTGAGCGTTGAGACGTTAAGTCTTTACCCAAAACGGAATATGCAGGTGTGGCGGAATTGGCAGACGCGTATGGTTCAGGTCCATATGAGCGCAAGTTCATGCAGGTTCAAGTCCTGTCACCTGCACCAGGGGTTCATTCAAGCGAATGAGCCCCTTTTTATTTTATTTTTTCAATCGCACCTTACACAGGAAGGATACGGACGGGATGAAACGGCTGGTCATTGGCATATTGGCCCATGTGGACTCGGGAAAAACCACCCTCAGCGAAGCGCTGTTGTACCGCTCGGGGACCCTCAGGAAACTGGGGCGGGTGGACCACAAGGACGCTTTTTTGGATACGGATTCCCTGGAACGGGCCAGGGGCATCACTATTTTCTCCAAGCAGGCGGTGATAAAACTGCCGGACGTGGAACTCACGCTGCTGGACACCCCGGGGCATGTGGATTTTTCCGCTGAGGCGGAACGGGCGCTTCAAGTGATGGACTGCGCCATTTTGGTGGTCAGCGGCACGGACGGCATCCAGAGCCACACAGAAACCCTTTGGCGGCTGCTTCAGCGCCACGGGGTACCAGTGTTCCTGTTTGTGAACAAGACGGACCTGGCAGGGGTTGACCGGAAGCAGCGCATGGAAGAACTGCAAAGGCGGTTTCATTCCGGCTGCGTGGACATGCTGGGGGAACAGTACTTGGACGAAGTGGCGCTGTGCAACGAGACCCTGTTGGAGACCGTCATGGAAGGCCGCTCCCCCTCCGACCAGCAGTTGGCGGAAGCCATTGCCCGCCGGGAGCTGTTTCCCTGCTATTTTGGCTCCGCGTTAAAGCTGGAAGGCGTGGACGAGCTGCTGGACGCCCTTTCCAGGTTTACAAAGCAGCCGCCGGAGCGCAAAGAATTTGGCGCCCGCATTTTTAAAATCAGCCGCTCCGAGGATGGGCAAAGGCTCACCTGGCTGAAAGTCACCGGCGGAGAACTGAAGGTAAAGACCGAGCTGGCGTCCCGGGAGGACAGCCGAAAGCAGTGGCGGGCCAAAGCCGACCAGCTCCGGCTGTATTCGGGGGTCAAATTCCAACTGCTGAACGTTGCCCCGGCAGGGACGGTCTGCGCCGTGACGGGCTTGGCGGACAGCTATCCCGGGGAAGGTCTGGGGTTTGAACCGGATGCGGCGCCTCCTTCTTTGGAACCGGTGATGCGGCACCGGGTCATTTTGCCTCCTGGCTGTGACGTTCACACCGTCCTCCGGCAATTCCGGGAACTGGAGCAGGAGGACCCTTTGCTGCGGGTGGTTTGGGACGAACGGCTTTCCACCCTGTTTTTGCAGCTCATGGGCGAAGTACAGCTGGAGGTTTTACAGAGCCTGATCCAGCGGCGGTTTGGTTTGGAGGTCTCCTTTGACGAAGGGGGCATACTTTATAAGGAAACCATAAACGCCCGAGTGGAGGGCGTGGGACATTTTGAACCCCTGCGCCACTACGCGGAAGTTCACTTGCTGCTGGAACCGGGCGAACCTGGCAGCGGCGTGCAGATCGACACCAACTGCCGGGAGGATGATCTGGCGGCCAACTGGCAGCGGCTGATCCTCACCCACCTTGCGGAAAAACAGCATTTAGGTCCCCTGACCGGTTCGCCCCTGACGGATGTGCGGATCACCCTTTGTTCCGGCAGGGCTCACCCCAAACACACCGAGGGCGGGGATTTCCGGCAAGCCACCTACCGGGCAGTCCGGCAAGGCTTGCGCACCGCCCAGGCGCGCAACGCCTGTGTGCTGCTGGAACCCTGGTATGAGTTCACCATGCGTCTGCCCCAAGAATCTGTGGGCAAAGCTCTGGCGGACATGCCCAGGCTGTGCGCGGAGTTTGAACCGCCTGTGACCCAGGGAGAGGACACCCTGATTTCCGGCCGGGCGCCGGTGTCGGAGCTGCGGGGCTATGCCAAGAAGCTGGCCTCCTACACCCGGGGACGGGGACAGCTCCAATGTCTGCCAGGAGGATACGCGCCCTGCCACAACAGTGAAGAGGTCATTGCCGCCATAGGCTACGACGTGGACGGGGACATTCAGAACACGGCGGACTCGGTCTTTTGCAGCCACGGCGCAGGGGTACTGGTACGGTGGGACCAGGCCCCTTCCCGGATGCATCTGCCCAGCATCCTGGCAAGAGAAGAGCGGCTTTCCCGGGAAGAACCGGAATCCTCCCCCGCGCAAGCGGGAGAAGCCTACAAGAAAATGATGGTCACGGACAAGGAGCTTATGGAGATTTTCGAGCGCACCTATGGGCCCATCAAACGGGACCCCATCCAGGCAATGCGCAGGGTGAAGAAACCGGAATCCCCCCGTACCGTCCATGTCCCCGCCCGGCCCCGTATCCAGGGCCCGGAACATCTGCTAGTGGACGGCTACAACGTGATCTTTTCCTGGGAAAGCCTGAACAAATTGGCCCAGGAAAATCTGGAAGCGGCCCGCCACCGTTTGATGGACATTCTGTGCAACTATGCGGGCTACCGCAAGATCATCCCCATCCTGGTGTTCGACGCCTACAAAGTAAAGGGAGCCCAGCGGGAAGTGGAGCAATACCACAACCTTTACGTTGTGTACACCAAAGAGGCGGAGACCGCGGACATGTACATTGAGAAAACCACCCACGAGATCGCCAAAAAATACAACACCAGAGTGGTCACCTCCGACGCCACCGAACAGCTCATCATCCTGGGAAGCGGCGCCATGCGCGTGTCCTCCCGTGCCTTTGAAAAGGAAGTAAAGGCCGTGGAAAACGAGATCCGGCAATATCTCTCTTCCCAGATCCTTTCCTGACCCAAGCGTCTGCACCCCATCCTGTGCAGGCGCTTTTTTACCTTTTTTCCCATTTCCCGCCCATTCTCCTTTGGAATGGTTGCTTTTTGCGGGGCAATGGAATACAATCGGTAACGGGAAATACACCAGAAAATCCTTTGCTTTTTGCCAAGATTCGGCGGAACAGGAGCGAACTTATGAAAAAAGAATTTTACCAGGGCAACCGCGCCAGGGTATACGCCCAAATGAAAGAACATTCCCTGCTGATACTGTTTTCCGGCAGAGAGGTGCGCAAGACAAACGACGAATTTTATCCCTTTTACACCAATCGGAATTTTCTGTACCTGACCGGGTTGGATCAAAAAGAGCTGGTCCTCCTGGCCCGGAAAGACGGTCAGGGCAATGTGACGGAAAAAGTGTTCCTTCTGCCTCCTGACAGCCTGGCCGAACGTTGGAACGGAGTGCGGATCAAACCCCAGGAGGCCACCGACCTGTCCGGAGTCCAAAACATAGGCTATACCGCCGACTTTGAAGCCGAGTTGCACCGGCTGGCCACCAGCGGGAATTATGCGTCCTTGTACCTGGATCTATTCCGAGTCTCCCCCACGGACCGGGACGAACCCGCCCATCTGCTGCTCAACCGGGTGGCCACCGATTATCCCTATTTGAAAATTGAAAACGCCAATGTGCTGATCCGCCGCCTGCGGACCATCAAACAGCCCTGCGAACTGGAAGCCATGCGCAAGGCCGAGGAAATCACCTGCGCCGGCATCACCTCCATGATGAAGGCTTCCAAACCCGGAATGTTCGAGTACCAGTACAAGGCTGTGTTCGACTACACTCTGGGCCAGTACGGCCCCCAGGGTCCCGGGTTCCCCTCCATCATTTCCGCCGGCAAAAACAATTTCTGCATCCACTACTATTCCTATAAAGGACAAGCTCTCGACGGGGATATGGTCTTAAACGACGTGGGCGCCTGGCACGACTACCTGATGACCGACGTGTCCCGGGGCTGGCCCTGCAACGGCAAATTCAACGACCGGCAGCGGCTGCTGTATCAAATCGCCCTGGACACCTCCGACCACATGTTCTCCATCATCCGGCCCGGCATGGCCATGCAAGAGGTGGACGGGGAATCCCACCGGTACTGCGCCCAGCTGCTGAAAGACGCCGGGGTGCTGGACGATGTGAAAAACATTGGCAAATACATGTGGCACGGCGGTGCTCACCATGTAGGGTTTGACGTTCACGATGCGGTGGAGACTCCCGAAAAGATCGCCCCCAACATGGTGTTCTGCGTGGATATCGGCATCTACCACGAAGAGTGGGGCATCGGTTTCCGGGTGGAGGACAACTGCCTGGTGACGGAAAACGGCTGTGAGAACCTGTCCGTCATGACCCCTCGGACCATTGACGCCATTGAGGACACCATGCGCCAGAACTTTGTGGCCTTCTGAGAACCCAGGCTATGAACCAACTACTGATGATCCTGATCGCCGCCGGGGTGGTTTTGGGCGGAGTTGACCGTTTGCGGGGCAACAAATGGGGCTTCGGGGATAAATTTGAAGCAGGATTTATGCTGCTGGGCTCCATGGCTTTGTCCATGGCGGGGATGATCTGCCTGACGCCCGTGCTGGCTCAATGGCTGGAAAAGATCATTGTGCCGCTATACCGGCTGATAGGCGTGGACCCGGCCATGTTCGGCAGCCTGCTTGCCATTGACATGGGAGGCTACCAGCTTTCCATGAATCTGGCGGAAAACCCTGTGCTGGGCAGTTACGCCGGCCTGGTGGTGGCCTCCATTTTCGGCTGCACCATTGTGTTCCTCATCCCAGTGGGCATGGGGATGATCCCCAAGGCCGACCAGCCTTTCTTTGCCCAGGGCATCATGGTGGGGTTGGCGGCCATGCCCGTGGGCCTGGTAGCCGGGGGCATGCTCTGCGGGCTTTCCATCCTCACCTGCCTGCACCAGAATCTGCCCATTTTCCTTCTTGCCGCGCTGCTCCTTCTGGGGCTGTGGAAGATCCCCCGGAAGATGGTGAAAGGCTTCTGCCTGCTGGCGGAAGGCATCCGCTGGATGGTGACCATCGGCCTGGTACTGGCAGCCGTGGAATACCTGACAGGATGGAACCCCATCCCCGGCATGACGCCCATCCAGGACGCCATGGGCACAGTGTCCATCATCAGCGTAGTCCTGCTGGGCAGCCTGCCTCTGGCAGAGCTGATCCGCCGGGTGCTGGTCCGGCCCTTTGCGTGGCTGGGAAACAAACTGGGCATGAAACCTCAAAGCCTGACCGGTATGCTGGTGGGACTGGTCAGCGCCCTGCCCACCCTGTCCATGTATGAGGACATGGACGACCGGGGGAAAGTGGCTTCGGGAGCGTTTTTGGTCAGCGGCACCAGCTTGCTGGCAGCCCACATGGCCTTTGTGGTCAGCACAGAGCCTCCCATGCTGGGCGCCATGATCGTGGCAAAGCTGGTGGGGGCTTTGGTGGGGGTCCTTTTGGCCCTGTGCTTAAAACCTGGCAACTCCAAAACTCTGACGCCCACCCCTCAACCAAAATAGAAACACCCACAAGCGAGCGTTCTTGCACCTCACAAGACGCTCGTTTTTTTGTTGCACAGCAAAAGAAGAAATTCGCAGATGTACATGAAATTGTCCTCCGCTTTTCCAGAGAAAATAAATTATTTCCACAAAAAGATTGCAATAAATCCCGCCGGATACTATACTAAAGGCAGACATGAGGACACAGCTGACCCGTGTTCATTTGTTCCTCCGGCTGCCGTTTGGGCCGGGGGAACCACTTTGAAATCACCAAGAAAGAAGGATGCCGTTATGAAACTGTACAAGGTCACCGACCCCGAATTCGCCCCCTATGGCAAAGTCATCCAGGGGTATGACACCGCCGCTCTGCTGGAAGCTCTGGCAAAAACGCCTCTGCCGGAAGCCACTGTCTACGAGCCTTCCGACGCTTCTCTGGAAGCTCTGCCCATTGCCAAGCAGTTCAGCTCCAACCTGTATGGCGGGATGCCCGTCCAGCTGGGTTACTGCAATGGCCACAACACAAAACTGAACTGCCTGGAATATCACCGGGACAGCGAAGTAAACCTGGGCACCAAGGACTTTATCCTGCTGCTGGCAAAAGAGGATGACATCCAGGACGGCAAGCTGGACACCGGCAAAGTCAAAGCGTTCTACGCCCCCGCCGGCGTGATCATCGAAGTCTACGCCACCACGCTGCATTACGCCCCCTGCAACAGCGCCAAGGGACAGGGCTTCCAGGTGCTGGTGGTCCTGCCCAAGGGCACCAACGGCCCCAAGCCGGAGATCACCAACCTGAACAAGGAAGACGAAATGCTCTTTGCGGCCAACAAGTGGCTGCTGGCCCACGCTGACGCTCCGGAAGCCAGCCAGGGCGCTGTGGTGGCCCTGGTCGGGGAAAATCTGGACATTGAGCCGGACCTGCAATAACAAATTGGAGTTGTCATGCTGGGGATGAACCGGTCGGTGCCTCCGCCCGGTTCACCAAGGATCCCCTGACATAGACCCACACATGGGAAGGAGTTAGCAACATGATTTATTACGTATCCGCCAACGCGTTCCGCAGCGGCAACGGCAGCAAAGAATCGCCGTTCAAGACCATCAACGAGGCCGCCCAGATCGCCCGTCCCGGTGACGAAGTGCTGGTGGCCCCCGGTCTCTACCGGGAATATGTGGACCCCCTGTACGGAGGCCGGGAGGACGCCCGGATCGTCTATCGCTCCCAGGAGCCTTTGGGCGCGGTGATCTCCGGTGCGGAGCCTGTGAAGAACTGGCAGAAATACCAGGGAGACGTGTACGTGGCCCGGATCGGCAATGGCCTGTTCAACGACTACAATCCATACACCACCCTGCTTTCCGGCGACTGGTACTATTCTGAAATGCCCCTGCACACCGGCGAGGTGTACTTGGACGGCAAGAGCATGTACGAAATGGACAGCCTGGAAGCTGTTTTGGACCCCAAGGTCTTTGCACCCAGCCAGGAACCGGAATTCAGCGTGTATCAGTGGTACACCTGCCAGGAGGACGGCCAGACTTTGATCTACGCCAATTTCCAGGGAGCGGACCCCAACGAGCACCTGGTGGAGATCAACGTCCGGCGCAACTGCTTCTACCCCAGCCGCACGGGCATTGGGTACATCACCCTGTCCGGATTTACCGTACGGCAAGCCGCCACTACCTGGGCGCCTCCCACCGCCTATCAGGAAGGCATGGTCGGCCCCCACTGGAGCAAGGGGTGGATCATCGAGGACTGCGAAATCAGCGATTCCAAGTGCTGCGGCATTTCTCTGGGCAAGTATCTCCAGCCCAACAACGAAAACAAGTGGGTCACCTATCGTCTGAAACAAGGCACCCAGACCGAACGTGACGCCATCCTCCAAGCCCAGGTGGAAGGCTGGACAAAAGAAAATATCGGCAGCCATATTGTGCGCCGGTGCAACATCCATCACTGCGAACAGTGCGGTATTGTGGGTCATTTGGTAGGTGTGTTCTCTCTCATTGAGGTCAACCACATCCACCACATCAACAACAAGGTCCAGCTTGCCGGCGCAGAGATCGGCGGCATCAAGATGCACGCCGCCATCGACGTGGTCTACCGCCGGAACCACATCCATCACTGCACCCGTGGCTTGTGGCTGGATTGGCAGGCTCAGGGCACCCGGGTCTCCCAGAACCTGTTCCACAACAACGGCTTGGCGCTGGACGACGGCAAAGCCGCCGGACTGGCCGGTGAGGATCTGTTCATCGAAGTCAGCCACGGTCCCACCCTGGTGGACAACAACGTGTTCCTCAGCCCCGTGGCAGGACGTCTGGCCACCCAGGGCGTGGCCTATGTCCACAACCTGATCTGCGGCAGCTTTACCAGCGTCAGCGAAGGCACCAACAACGGCAATTCCGGCGGCCCTCGCTACACGCCTTATCACATCCCCCACCGTACCGAAGTGGCGGGCTTTATGACCTTCCTTCATGGTGACAATCGGTTCTACAATAATGTGTTTATTCAGCGGAAAGCTCCTCTGGACCGGACGGACATCAACACCGTGGTAGGCACCATCCCCTTCAACGACTACCCCACTCCCGAAGAATGGCACGAGATGTTCTTCCAGAAGGGAGACGTGGGCAGCAACGAGAACCGTGCCAAGTATTATGCTAAGATGCCTGTGACCACCTCCGGCAACGTATACTTTAACGGAGCGGTCCCCTGCGAAAAGGAGCAAAACTTCCAGGTCATCTCCCAGCCCGTGGAAATGGAGCTGGAAGAGCGGGACGGCACCTGCTATCTCAAGACCAACCTGTTTGACTTGCTGCCTTCCTTCTCCACGGAAGTGGTATCCACACAGCTTCTGGGCCAGGCATTTGAACCCGAGCAGCTGTTTGAGAATCCGGACGGCAGCCCCATCGTCTTTGACCGCGACTATTGGGATGACAAACGTGGTGTCAATCCCACAAGCGGCCCCTTTGAAAATTCTCCGGCAGAACGGAAACTGTTCTAAAAAAGTCTTTAAATTACAGCAAGAGCTCCCCTCACCACTGGTGAGGGGAGCTCTTTTTATGGCGTTCTATGAGATTTTAAACCGGGTTTACCCAACCAGGTTTTGGTCAAACTTGGCCATGATACTTGCCGCTTGTCCACGGGTGGCGCTTCCCAGCCTCTCCAAGCAAGCCCGAAGGTTTCCCTGAAAGATGAGGATTTAGCCTTCAGATACATTTTCCGAAAGAGGTTCCTCTGCCGGGATCTCACTTTTAACCGCCCGGGCGTTCCGGCGGTATTGGAGGGGGGTGGTGCCCAACTGCTGCTGGAACACTCGGAAGAAAGAACGCTGGCTTTCAAAGCCGCATTCTTCGGCAATCTGGGTCACGGAATGGTCCGTTTCCGCCAGGGCGGAACAGGCGCAGGACAATCGGATTCGGGACAGGTACGCCGGGAAACTCTGCCCCATCTTTTCCGAAAACACATGGGACAAATGGTACTTGTTCATTCCCAATTCCCGGGCCAGCTCCCCCAGGGTCAAAGGCTCCCGGAAATGCTCCCCCACATAATAGGAGATCTGATAGGTCAGCTCCCGCCGGTCCGCCGCCAAGTTCCTTGCCAGGATCAATTCCGGCAGGGCACGGGCAAGCACCAGCTGGATCAAAGGGCCGAACACTGGGTTCTGCCGTTCAAAACACTCTTCTTTTTCGATCTCACGAAGGGCAAAGGGAATATTGGGATGCACTTTTTCTTTGGGCAGGAACGGGTCCTCCGGATGGCAGCGGAGCAGGGTATCTCCGTACCCGCCGGTATAGGACAAGTTGCACACCAGCAGGGCCGCATGGGTATGGGGTTCCAGGGCGGTGTAGGAGTGGACCTGGTTGGGAAACATGAGCGCCAACGCTCCCGGTTCCAAAATTTTGCTTTGGCCACGAACTGTCACCAAAGACTTGCCGGACAGCACCAGAAACAGCTCCAACTGGGGATGCAGGTGCAGAGGGAAGGTCAGGTCTCTGGCAACATGGATGGAAAAGGGGTCCTGACGGGCCTCAAAAAACGCATGCATTGTTTATGTCGCCTCACAGGATAAAGGAATGAAAAGAATCTGCAAAATCGCAAGAAATGGCAGTAAAAAATCATCTTTTAGCACGTATTCTACCAGAAATGGTGCTATAATGCAACCTAAAGTCATTACAAATGACGGAAACGGAGGAGCAGCCTATGGAAAAGGTAAGAGTCGCAATGATCGGCGTGGGCGCCATCAGCGGCATCTATTTGCAGAATATTACCAAGGTTTTCCGGGAATTGGATCTGATCGGCGTGTGCGATTTGATCTCTGAGCGGGCCGAAAAAGGCGTGGCTTATGTGAAGGAACAGATCCAGGCAGGCGCCACTGTCCGGGAACCTAAAATTTATAAAGATATGTACGAAGCCTTTGACGATCCGGAAGTGGAGGTCATTCTCAACCTGACCCGCCCCCACGAGCACTATGAAGTGTCCAAGCAGGCTCTGCTTCACGGCAAACATGTGTATTCCGAAAAGCCTTTGGCTGTGGATATGGAAGAGGCCAGCGAGCTGGTTGCCCTGGCAGAAGAGAAAAATCTTCGGATGGGCGGCGCTCCTGACACCTTCATGGGCGCCGGCATCCAGACTGCCCGCCGGATCATTGACGATGGACTCATCGGCGACGTGGTAGGCGCCAACTGCGCCATGATCTGCCACGGCCACGAGACTTGGCATCCCGACCCGGAATTCTACTACAAGCGGGGCGGCGGCCCCATGATGGACATGGGCCCCTATTACGTGACGGCGCTGGTGCATCTGCTGGGCCAGGTGGACGCCCTTCAGGGCTTTACCAAGGCTTCCTTCCCGGAACGCACCATCACCTCGCAGCCCCACTACGGCGAAAAAATTCAGGTGGATGTGGATACCTATCTGGCCGGACAGATGCGCTTCTCCTCCGGCGCAATCGCCACGCTGTTCACCACCTTCGACGTGTACTACCCGCCCTTTATGCAGGCGGACTTCAAGATTTTCGGCACCAAAGGCACCCTGCTGGTTCCCGACCCCAACACCTTCGGCGGCCCCATCCGTCTGTTCCGGCCGGAGGATCAGGAAATGCGCGTCATGGGCGACCCCGCCCTGCGCCAGGCGGCCATGAACGATCCCTATCCGGGCTATCGGGAAGTGCCGCTGATGTACGATTACCGGGAAAACAGCCGGGCCCTGGGCCTATCGGACAAGTGCAAGGCCAACGAAACCGGCCGTCC
>ENA-UOJL01002576-UOJL01002576.1-human-gut-metagenome-genome-assembly--contig:-P47-NODE-2576-length-14485-cov-5.012890_pt1 | contig 14485 bp, 12 predicted proteins | sample MGYA00242347_ERZ723894 | MGnify/ENA metagenome assembly ERZ723894
AGCCGTTCTCGGTGACCACGCCGTAGTCCTCCAGACGCACGCCGCCCACACCGGGCAGATACACGCCGGGCTCCATGGTGATAACCGAGCCGACCTCGATGATGTTCTTGCTACGGTTGAAGTTGGGCAGCTCGTGGATGTCGATGCCCACGCCGTGGCCCAGACCATGGTTGTAGTAATCGCCATAGCCGGCATCGCCGATGATCTTCTTGGAAAGCTTGAAAATGTCGTTACCCTCGACGCCCGGATGGATGGCGGCGACGCACTCCTCGTGCGTACGGCGCACGAGCGCGTACAGGTCGAGCTGCTCCTGCGTGGGCTCGCCCATAACAACAGTGCGCGTCATGTCGGAGCGGTAATCGCAATAGCCCGCGCCGTAATCCATGAGGACAAAGTCGCCCTTCTCGATCACGCGGTCGCTCGGGACGGCATGCGGGTTGGCGGTGTTGGGGCCGCTCGCCACGATGGAGCCGAAGGCAAGGCTGTCAGCACCGTTGGCGAACATAAAGTTCTCGAGCTCGTTGCGTACCTGCTTCTCGGTCATACCGGGCTTAATAAAGCCGAGCATGTGCTGGAAGGCGGCATCGGTGATCGACTGCGCATGGCGCATGAGCTCGATCTCCTCGGCGTCCTTGATGGCGCGCATCTTGCGGATGTCGTCATGCATCAGCGGCAGCATGCAGGCAACGGAGCGGTCCTCCAGGCCGCGCTGAATACCCTGGTAGAAGTTAATCTGCATATCGTCCTCGACAGCGCAGACGCGGCACTTGTTGGCTGCGATTTTGTCGGCGACCCAACCGGGGATGGTGCCCTCGTCCATGTCGTAGACCCAGGGGCTGCCGGCGGGCGTGTTCTCCTCAAAGCTGTTGAGGTAGCGCGAGTCGGTATGGAACAGGCACTGGTCAGCCGTAATAAACGCCGCGTGCGGGAACTCGAAGGTGTAGTCGAAGACGCCCTTCACGCCCGTGAGCCAACGAAGATTGGCCTCGTCGCGTACCACGATGGCGTCGTAGCCGCGCTCGACCATCAGGGCACGGACACGTTCGATACGACCGGCAGGACCGGCAGCAAACTCAGACATGCAGATTCCTTTCTTATTGTCTCAAAAAGTGCGGGACGGGTCTCAACCGAACGTCGGAATCGCATGCGAACCGCAACCGATTGGAAACCCGTCCCTCAACATGATACGAAAGACGATGGATGTCAATAAATCTTAGAGAAGTTCTTTGCGAGAAGCCAAGTAGGCGTGAGCGTGACGCTCAAGAACCTCGTCCTCAACGCTCGTTAGACGAATGGCGCCGAGTGCCGCGGGCAGCGGCAACATGCTGCGGTTCGAGCGGGCGAACTGCTGCTTGCGGAACTCCTCGATAAACGCGGTGGGCTCCAGGTCGAAGGCAAGCTCCTCGATGCCAAAGTCCTCCAGGCAGTCATCGACCTCAAAAACGTAATCGATATCGAAGTCGCAGGCATCGTGGGCAACGCGCGCCTCAAAGCGCATGCCCTCGGACAACAGCTGGTAGGCAGGGACCTGCGAAGCGGCATCGCCCAAGCAGGCGCGCAGGGTGCGCTCCCCCGTCTTACCAAAATCGAGCGCATGACGTGCGCTCGGGTTCGTGGCCATCAGTACGTCCTTTCGGGCAGTCTGAGACCACTGAACGGCATTGACGAGCGCGACCTCCTCGCCCGCGAGAATCTCGGGGACGGTCTCGGTAAACTGATTCCAGCGGGACTTGCTGCTCGAAAGCATGGTGCCAACAAGTACCACATAGCCGAGCTTGAGGTCCTCGGGGTCCGCCTCGCGAACAAGGTCGAGGTCACACACGACCAGGCCCGGCTCGGGACGGAACGCGATAGCGGGAAGCGCATTCGCCGACGAGGCGACGAGCGGCTTCATGGTCGTCGCGACCGTAAGCATGGCATCGAACGTCGTCGGCAGCAGGGCGCACTCGGTGCGACCGCACCACTGATTGGCACACCAGCAAACGACCGAGCAGGTCGCCGTATCGCCGACAGCGACAACGAGATCGTCGCAGGTAATGCCGTTAGCCGACAGGGCGCCAAAGACGGTATCGGCATCGGCCAGCGTAGCACCGGCAGGCGAAACCTCGAGGACGAGCAGCGACACGGCAAAACCGGCGTCGACCAGCGCATGCTCGACGACCTCACCAAAACGCTCGGATGTGGCGTCGTTCCAAACCACCATCGCGCGCTTAGGCTTGCCCACAGCCGAGGCAAACATGCGCGACAGCTCCTCGAACGCGCCCAATCCGACGCGGACATCGACACTGCGGTTTTGGAAATTGATAAGTTGACGGCGAATCATAGCAGCCCACGCTCCAAAAGCATCTCGGCACAAAGGTAGGAAACGTCCTCGAAGGACTTGTTGCGAATATCAAGGGTAAGGTCGGCGGCCTGGCGATACAGCGGACGGCGATGCTCAAACAGGCGCGCGGCATGCTCGGGAGAGCGAAAATCGGGGCGCGTGTCGGACCGACGAATCTGGCGAATCGAATCCTCAAAGTCGCCCTCGAGGTACACGCACGTACCCATTTCGTGCATCAGCTCAATATTCACCGGTGTCTCGACGATACCGCCCCCGCACGAAACCAACAGGCTGCGCTCGCTTTGGAGCGAACGGAGCGCCGAGGTCTCGAGCTCGCGAAAACGACCCTCACCCTCGGTCTCAAAAATCTCGGTTACCGACTTGCCGCAACGGCGCACGACCAGGCGGTCGGTATCGATAAAACGCCGCTTGAACATAGTGCCGACGTTGCGCGCGAGCGTCGATTTGCCCGCGCCCAAAAAGCCGATAAAGAAGATATGGTCGCAGCCGTGTTTGGTGTTCTGGGACATGACGAGACCTATTCCACGCAGGGAAGGTCGCGAAGGGCCCGACGCTCAAAGATACGGAAGATCTGCGTATACCACAGGTCCTGCGTCGCCTGCGGCTTAACCAAGATGGTATCGACGCCGGCGAAGTTGCCGCTCCACACGTCCGTGTAGAGCTGATCACCGATCAGCACCGCCTCGTCGGCCGTGGCGCCGAGGCGCTTAAGACCCGCCTTGAGGGCAAACGGCGCCGGCTTCATAGCGTGGCTGATGGCCTCGAGTCCCAGCTCGCGTGCAGAGCTCATGACCTGGTCGCGATGCCAGTTGTTGGACACCATGCACAGCTTAAAACCTTTGGCGCGGGCGGCGTCGAGCCAAGCAGAAACCGCGGCGGGAACCTGCTCGGTGTCGCGCGGCACCAGGGTGTTATCGCGATCGAGCAGAATGGCGCGTTTGCCATCGGCCCACAGGGTATCAAGGTCGATGCGATCGACCGAGGCAACGTATCGTTTGGGGCTAAAAATCCTCATGCTAATTCCAAGACTGTTGATGCTCTTCGTAGGTTTGTGAGAAGTACTCCTCGTCCTGCGTAATGTAGAAATACAGGTCCTCGGAGTCGGTCGGCTCAAGCGTGGCCTTGAGTGCCTCGAGCGACGGAGAGCAGATGGGCGTGGGCGGCAGACCCTCGTGTTTATAGGTGTTATACGGACTATCGCTCTGCAGGTCGTCGGCGGTAACCTCGCCACCGGTGACATACATCATGGTCGCATCGCTGTTGAGATAGCGCAGACCGTCGAGTTTGCCGGCAAGGCGGTTGTAGAAGACCGAGGCCACGTGCGCACGTTGATCGGCGTTGAGGCCCTCGCGCTCAACGATAGAGGCCAAGTTGACGATGTCGTAGTCGGACATCTCCACACCGTAGCGTTCCTTGATCTTGGCTTCGCAGCTCGCAAAGTCAAGCGACTTGTACTCGGTCTTAAACTGATCGAGCATAGCGCGAATCACGCCATCGGCCGTCGGCGAATCACCCAACGAATAGGTCTTGGGGAACAAGAAACCCTCGAGCGAGTCGTTGGCGGCGCCCTTAAGGAAGCTATAGTCGTCCACGTAGTTGGAGGCCTTGGCCTGGTTGAGGAAGTCTTCCTTAGAGATGCTGTCGTAGGCCTGGGCCACACGGTCGGCGACTTGATCGACCGTCAGGCCCTCAGGGATAGTCAGCGTATTGGAGCCCGCGTTGGGGCCTTCCATGAGCTGCTGAACAACCTTGGTCGCATCCATGAGTGTGGTGAACGAATAATCACCAGGCTTGAGCGACATATCGGCGTTGAGCTTTTTCACCGCCGCATAGTAATCCTTGGGATTTTCTACGATATGGTTCTCGGAGAGAATCGAAGCGATGCTGTCACCCGAGGCACCATCGGGAATCGTGATAGTAACCTGCTGGCCTGCAACGACTTTCGCACCCTCACCGCCAAAGAAGCCTTTGACGGCTGGCACGACAAAGAAAACGATCGCGACAAGCGCAAGCACGGCAACAACGCCACCGATAATCATAGGCACCGGGGAGCTTTTCTTTTGAGCACCGCGACGAGCATGCGTGTTGTAGCTAGAGCGGGTCGCCGGAGCAACGCCATGCGAACCACGAGCGTGATGCGAATGCGATTGGGGGGCCTGCGTTCGCTGGGTAGGTGCCTGCTGCTTAAAGCGGGTGCCGCCTGCAGGCTGGGCCGTACGAGCAGTGGGCTGCTGAGCCGCGTGAGAAGCCGAATGCTGAACCGAACGAGCAGAAGGCTGCTGGCCCGTCCGTTGAACAGGTTGGGCCGAATGAGAGAAGGACTGCGCCGGGCGCGCGGCAGGCTGAGCTGCGCGCTGCGTCGGCTGTGCCGGACGCTGGCCAGGCTGGGCAGGGCGCGACGCCGGCTGCTGTGTACGATTCGGCTGGCGCTGATCGGAAGCACTAGGCATGCGAAACCTCCTCGTTTTTACGATCGAGCCACGTCTGCAAAAACAGGCTGGCGGCAATCATGTCGATCTTGCCCCTCATCTGCTTTTCGTTGAGTCCCTGCTCGCGCAGGATACGCTTGGCCTCTTGCGAGGACAGACGCTCGTCCTCAAACTCCAACGGAAGATCGAGCTCGTCGGCAATCTTTTGCGCCACGGCGGCAACGCGCTCGGCCTGAGGGCCGGGCTCACCGGCCATGGTCAGGGGACGTCCGCTTACCAGGATGTCGGGCTCATAGTCCTCAACCAGGTAGCGGAACGTCTTGGCCATACCGGTGACCTCGGCAGCCGGAAGCACCTTGACAGGCATCGCCATCTTGCCATCACGGCTCGAGACGGCGATGCCAATCCTGGTCTCCCCTATGTCCAGCGCGAGTGCAACCACAGCGACTTCTTAGATTCTTAGGCGCCGAGCGCGGTCTTAGCGGCCGCGAGGGCATCGGCGATGCCGGCAGCATTCTTGCCACCGGCCTGGGCCATGTTGGGACGACCGCCACCGCGACCGTCGACCAGACCCGCGATCTGCTTGATCACGTTACCGGCGTGGAAACCGGCCTTCACAGCGTCATCGGAGCCGGCAGCGAGCAGGGCCGGAGTGCCCTTCTCAGTCACGCTGGCGACGACACAAGCGACAGGGCCGGCGACCTTCTGATGCACGGTATCCCATACGTTGCGCAAGTCGGCAGCCTCAAGGCCCTGGAGCTCAGCGACAACGAGCTTATAGCCGTCGAGCTCGACGGCGCTCTCGATGGCGCTGGAGATGGCGTCGGAGGAGCCACCGGTCAGAGCCTTCTTGAGCTTATTGGACGTCTCGCGCAGCTCGGCCTGCAGGTTCTCCACGCGGGCGGGAACCTCGTCTACGCGGCACTTGAGCGCAGCGGCGGCGGCGTCGACGAGCGCCAGGCGGTCGGCCATATAGTCGAGAGCACCCTTAGAGGTCACGGCCTCGATACGACGGACATTCGAGCCCGTAGAGGACTCGGAAATGATCTTGAACAAGCCAATCTCAGCAGTGTTGGCAGCGTGCGTGCCACCGCAGAGCTCGCGGGAGAACGGCTGGTCCTCGGCACCCACGGAGACGACGCGGACGACATCGCCGTACTTCTCGCCAAACAGAGCGACAGCGCCGGCAGCCTTAGCCTCGTCGATGCCCATGACACGGGTCACGACCGGCTTGGAAGCGAAGATCTGCTGGTTGACCAGGTCCTCGACAGCCTTGAGCTGCTCGGAGGACAGGGCCTCGAAGTGCGTAAAGTCAAAGCGCAGGTGCTCGGGCGTCACCAGCGAGCCGGCCTGGGAGACGTGCTCGCCCAGGACCTGCTTAAGGGCGGCGTCGAGCAGGTGCGTGGCGGTGTGGTTGCGGCGCAGGAAGCCACGGCGCTCGGCGTCGAGCGCGGCGGTCACGGTAGCACCGACGGCCAGCGTGCCCTCGGCAACGTGGGCGACGTGAGCATACAGGCCGTTGTGGTTCTTGGTATCGGAAACGGTCAGCGAAACGCCCTCGGCGGAAAGCTCGCCGGCATCGCCCTGCTGGCCACCCATCTCGGCATAGAACGGAGTGCGGTCGAGAACGACCTCGACGTCCTCGCCGGCGGCAGCGGACTCGACGGACTCGCCGTTGCGCACGATGGCGACAACCTTGGCGCCCTCGATCACATCGTTGTCATAGCCGTCGAACTCGGTCGCTGCGACCTTATCCGAAAGCTCGACCCACACGTCGTTGAAGCTGCCCCAGGCGTCGCCCTTGGCATTGGCGCGGGCGCGGGCCTTCTGGTCCTCCATGCAGGCAGTGAAGCCGTCCATGTCGACGTCGTGGCCAGCGGTGCCGGCGATCTCGACGGTCAGATCGATGGGGAAACCAAAGGTGTCGTGAAGCTTAAAGGCGACATCGCCCGGAAGCACGGCGCCCTCGGCAAGCGCTGCCAGGGCCTCAACCAGGTAGACGCGACCGTTGTCGAGCGTCGTGGAGAAGCGCTCCTCCTCGGAGGCGACAATACCCTTGACGAGCGCGCCGTTCTTGAGCAGCTCGGGATAGGCCTCGCCCATCTGAGCGTTGACTTCGTCGATGAACTTGGTCAGGAAGGCGCCCTCGATGCCCAGCAGGCGACCGTGGAACACGGCGCGGCGGAGCAGACGGCGAAGAACGTACTCGCGACCCTCGTTACCGGGAAGGATGCCGTCCGAGATCATAAAGTCGACGGCACGGGAGTGGTCGGCGATGATACGCAGCGAGCGGCTGGCACCGGAGTAATCGTCGGCGTCATAGGTCTTGCCGCTGATCTTCTCGCCCAGCTTGATGAGGTGCTGCATCAGGTCGCCGTCGTAGTTGGCGGTCTTGTGCTGCATGATGGCGGCCATGCGCTCAAGGCCCATGCCCGTATCGAGGTTACGGTGCGGCAGCTCCGGCATGGAGCCGTCCTCCTGGCGGTCGTACTGGGTAAAGACGAGGTTCCAGAACTCCAGGAAGCGGTCGCAGTCGCAGCCAGGCTTGCAGTCGGGGCTGCCGCAGCCGACCTCCTCGCCCATATCAAAATAGATCTCGGAGCACGGACCGCAGGGGCCGGTGGGGCCAGCGGCCCAGAAGTTATCGTCCTCGCCCAGGCGGGAGATGTGGTCCTCAGCAACGCCCAGAGAACGCCACACGTCGTGGGTCTCGTCGTCCTCGGTAAAGACGGTGAAGTACAGGCGGTCGAGCGGCAGCTTGAACTCCTTGGTGATGAGCTCAAAGGCCCAGGCGCAGGCCTGCTGCTTGGAGACGCCGCCAAAGGAGAAGTCGCCGAGCATCTCGAAGAAGGACAGGTGACGGCCGTCCTCACCGATGCAATCGATGTCGTTGGTGCGGACGCACTTCTGGCAGGAGATAGCGCCGATCTCCTTCATGGTCTTCTTGCCCTGGTAGTACTCCTTAAACTGGTTCATGCCGGCGTTGGCAAGCAGCAGCGAAGGATCGTCGGGGACGAGGGACGAAGAAGGATAGAGCTTAAGACCGCGCTCCTCAAAGAAGTTGAGGAACTTGGAGCGGATCTCGGCCGTAGTCATTGACGGGTAGTCAGCACTCATAGAGGGAATCTCCTCGGTTTCACATCGAAACAGTTCAAACGTAACGATATTACCATCCCACCGCGCAAGTGCAAAAAAGAGGGCCGGCACAATGCCGGCCCTTCAGCGAAATTGCATGTTAGCGCATATGAATATTAATCCGAATTACCCCGCTAGTTGTCATCATCGTCCATGGAGCCGTCGATACCGGTTTTGGTATCGTCGTCCGAGTTGGAGTCATCGTCCTTGGCAAAGGGGTTCTTGAAGAAACCCGTCGAATCCGGCTGCAGACTCGAGAGCTTGATCCAGGGATTATCGATCTCGGGCTTAGGCATGGCCTTAGCCTCGGGCGCAGTCTCGTTGCCGATGAGTTCGGACTCGTATATGAAGGTATCGTCGCCGAGCGCGTCGTAGGCGGCGACCGGGTTGCCATCGGCATCGCGGTACGGCGTGCCCTTAAACACGGCGCCGTCATAGGCCACAAGCTGGCGGCCGGTCTCGTTCTCAAAGTAATAGACGAAGATGCCCTTGAGGGCCGCACACGGCGGGATGGCAATAATCATGCCGATGGGGCCCATGAGAGCCGAGCCAATAACGAGCGCCGTGAGGCTCATGATGGGATGCACCTGCACCGAGCTCTGCATGACCTTAGGCGAAATCACGTTATCGGTGACGTTTTGCGCGACCATCGTCACGATGAGCGTCCATAACGCCAACATAGGGCTGAACATGAAACCGAGCACCGTGGCGATTGCTGCGCTCACCCAAGGACCGACGACCGGAACCAAATGCATGATGCCGGTAAAGATAGCCATGAGCGCCGCATACGGATGGCCGATGATCATAAAACCGATAAAGGCGAGGAAACCACCGCAGATGGACGTCACGACCATACCGCGCATGTAGCCGCCGACAGAGCGAGAAAGAATGGCGACCATAAAGCGGTACGAGGTCTCCTTCTCCTGACCGATGATGGTGCAAATCTCGTGGTGCATGCGAGGGTAGTCGCAGGCCATCCAGTAGGCAAGCACCAGGCCAAGGAAGATAACAAACAGCTGCGACGCTGTATTGGTGATGAGCGGGAACACACCACGACCAAGCTCGGCAGCAATCTGAGACACATACTTCGATGCCACGGCAACCAGCGACGAAAGATTATCGTCCAAATACTCCTTGAGCGGCGTGTTGTTGAGCGTCTTGGCATGCGAGATCATCTCGTTGAGATCGCCACCTGCAACACGAAGCTGCTCGGGCAGGCGGCTCAGGACTTCCATGATCTGACCAAAGAAAATCGGCGACAAGATGCAAACGACACCGACGAGCACGGCAACAACAACAATAAGCGCGATAAGCGAACCGATGCCGCGATTCACGCCATGGTGCTCGAGCCAATTGGTGATCGGGGACATCACAAAGGCAATGATGGAGCCGACGGCAAGAAACTCAATAACCGGTGCCAGGATGCCCATAAGGTTAAAGATGACAGCGGCGATGACAATGCAGCCGACAACAGCCCAAATGCGCAGCGTCAGAATGCGGGTGTCGCGCAGCACGCGATCGGTTTGTTGGGGGTGCTCACTCATGAACGAATCATCACTCCGTCGGGGTCGATCTTGTCCTGAATCTTCTTAAGCGTGCGGCGCAGCAGACGCGAAACCTGCACCTGAGAAATACCCAGCTTCTTGGCGATCTCGATCTGGGTCATGCCCTTCACAAAGCGTAGCTCGATCACCTCGCGCTCGCGCGGCGAGAAATCGCGGATGGCTTCCTCGATCACCAGGCGGTCATCAGTAAAGTCGAGCTCGTTGTCATCGTCGGCGTAACGGTCGAGAATCGACGGCGCATCGTCGGAATCGGACGCACCAGGAGCCTCGATGGGCACCGAGGTATAGGCCGAAGACGATTCCATAGCCTCGAGGACCTCATCGACAGTCACATCTAGATACTCAGCGATCTCCTCAACCTTGGGCGAACGCTGCAGCTCGTTGGTAAGTTTGTCAGTAGCCTGGTTGACCTTGGCCGAGAGCTCCTGTAGACGACGCGGTACGCGCACGCTCCAGCCCTTGTCGCGGAAATGGCGTTTGATCTCGCCCAGGATAGTGGGTGTCGCAAACGTCGTGAACTCGAGTCCGCGCTCGGGATCAAAACGGTCGATAGCCTTGAGCAAACCCAGATAGCCGACCTGCATGAGGTCGTCGAGCGGCTCGCCGCGATTCTTAAATTTGTTGGCAAGAAACCTTACCAGGTTCATATGGGACATGACGAGCTGCTCGCGGGCGTCCGGATCACCGGTCTCCTTGTAGCGACGAAACAGCTCGCGGGTTTTCTCCTTGTCCCAAGCGGTCTTGCCGCTCCGGGAACGTTCGGTCATATTAAATATCCGCCTTGAGGTCGAGGGAAAGCGTCAGGGGCGCCGCAGTCTTTTCGTAGGAGTCGCACACGCTCGCCAAAATAAGCTCGGCATAAACAGCAGCCTGGTCATCCTCGTCGACGGTGGCCTGATCGCCAAAGGTAAAGGTCATGCCAACGTGAGATTCATCGACATCGAATTTGATTGAGATGTCGTCGGAATCAACAGCCGCGCAGCCAAAGATAAAGGCTTCCTCGGCAGCCATGCGGATGTCCTCGATGCGATCGACAGACATGGAACACAGGGCACCAACGTTGGCTGCCGTCATGCGCACAAGGCGAGCGAGACGCGGGTCGCCGGCAACGGTCAGCGTGATGGGGCAGGTTGCTTCGCTACTCATCGCAGGACTCCTCAGAGGTCTCGGAGGGTGTATAGGTGTAATACTGAGCCCGCTTGGATGCAGACTTCTGACCATCACCGTCGCCCGCGGCGGCCTCGTCCTCGCCAATTAGGACGCGCTCGGTAGGCCGCTCTGCCTCCGCAGCAGCAGCGGCGAGCTTGCGATCGGCGTCGGCTGCAGGAGCCTTCACCTTATTGAAGAGCTTCTGCACAGCACCGGCGGCAGAGTCGGTCACGCTCGACACAGCATTGCTGGCCTCGGCCATGCTGCCCGTAACCTCGGAAATGTCGCGAACCACGGCTTCGACCTCTACGAGATTGGAGGTAAGGGCATCAACTGCCGTCTTGCTCGACTTAAGCAGCGGCTCCATCTGGGCAAGCGCCGGCGTAAGCTCATCGACAGCGCCATCGAGCTTTGCCACCACAGGCTGAGCCTCGGCGATGGTGTTGTTGAGGTCGTTCACGGTCTTATCGAGCGAGTCGACAACGGTGCGGGTCTTGCGCAGGGTAAGCGCGAGCTCAACGATGGCCCACACGCCGGCAACGGCGAGCAGCAGCAGGGCGATTTGAATGGGACTCATACAAGCCTCCCGGAAGAATCGAAATACAGACGCTTTCCATGGTACCCCAAAGGAGACCGAACATGCCAAGAGCAGCAACGTGGGACAAAATTATCAGCAGCTACTTCGGTGCATTCCCGCTGCGGTCGCGTTCGCTTTGCTCTACGCGCCATTCTTCCCAACCGCGGCCGGCAGGCTGCCAGAACGCGCCGCGCTCCAGTCCCTCGGGCAAATAGCGCTGATCGACCCAGCCTTCGGGATAATCATGTGGATACTTATACACACCGTATTCATCGCTGCCCGGGCGATGGCGATCGCGCAAATAACTCGGCACCTCACGTAAACCGCTGCTATGAATATCGGCCAACGCCGCATCGATCGAAGCCTCACACGCGTTGGATTTTGGCGCCAAGCACACATAGAGTGCAGCCTGAGCCAGGTTAATTCGGCACTCGGGATAGCCGATGACCTCGGCAGACTTAAACGCGGCATGTGCCACCAAAAGCGCCTGCGGGTCAGCGTTGCCAACGTCCTCAGAGGCATGAATCATAATGCGACGGGCGATAAACTTAGGATCCTCCCCTGCATCGATCATGCGCGCAAGCCAGTAGACCGTGGCATCGGGGTCGCTACCGCGCATGGACTTGATGAACGCACTGATGATGTCGTAGTGCATGTCGCCGTTTTTGTCATACGTAAAGCCGCGACGCGGATTGGCAATCTTTACGTCATCCACGGTGATGGGATAGCGCTCCCCCGCCGCCGGCGCAGGCGTCCCCTCGGTATCGGGACGCGTGACGGCAATCTCGCTCGCCAGCTCAAGTGTCGTCAAGGCCGAGCGTGCATCACCCGCGGCCAGCATACAAATGGTCTTGACCGTATCCTCATCGGCCGAGAACTTACCGTTCAGACCATGTGGTGCCTCAAGCGCACGTTCAATAAGCGTGGCGATATCCTCATCCTTCAGATGCTCAAGTTCCACCACACGCCCACGCGACAACAGTGCCGAGTTGACCTCGAAGTACGGATTCTCCGTCGTAGCGCCAATCATAATGACGGTACGGTTCTCAACCGCATGCAGCAATGCATCCTGTTGTGACTTCGAAAAGCGATGAATCTCGTCGATAAACAGGATGGTGCGACGGTCATACGTATTCAGGCGTGTCTTTGCCTCGTCGATCACACGACGCAGGTCCTTCACGGTACCCGTGACGGCGCTGACTTCGACAAACTCGCTCTTGGTATGGTTGGCGATAATATGGGCCAGCGTCGTCTTACCCGTACCGGCAGGCCCGTACAGAATCACGCTCGAAAGCACGTCGTGCTCGATCGCGGCACGCAACCATGAGCCCTTACCGACGGCCTTTTGCTGGCCCACATACTCGTCGAGCGAATTGGGGCGCATACGCACCGCAAGCGGCGCATTCTGAAAGGAACGCTCGCGCGTCGAAGCAGAAAAAAGGTCGTCCATAGCCATCCCGTGTATCAATCAAAAACGTTTTCCGCTAACAGTATACCGAATTTATACGAACTACCGTTCGTTAATATAGGTACGGTGCGGAAACTTCAATCCCGGAAACAGCTTGCTCGTGAGCTCGCAGAAATAACCGTCCGTCATGCTCGCAATGTAATCCACGACCGCCTGGTCCTTATCGTTCTGCCAGGCATAGGCGCGATCGTAGTAGGAAAGCTGCTGCTCGATGCGAGAAATGTGGTGTTTAAAGATATACGAGGACTCGTCACCTTCGTTTATATCCTGCAGGCAACGGTCGTAAAGCTTTTCGAAGGCTTCGCGCAGCTCCGCCTCGGAGTCGCCTTCGATACCGCCCTTGCTATAGATCTTCTCGTAGTTCTCGCGCTTGGCCCGGCGGATCTCCTCAAACAGGTCCTCGCTCATCTCGATGCGCGGCTTACCATAGCTATGCTCCACGATATCGATGGAAGCGTGCGTAAGGATCCAACTGTTGTAGGCACCGCCCCGGCCATCATCAAAAGCGTCAGGTGACAGCAGGCCCGCCGCGATCGCATCCTGACGGTCACGACCGACGTAGGCAAGAATATCCGAGATGCGAACGACGCAGCCCTCGAGCGTCATGGGACGCAGATGCTCAATTGCGCTATAGCCCGTGGCAATGCAATCCTCAACCGTCTGGTCAAACTGGTCAAAGGAGCTCATGTCCGAGAGCTCAAACACACGCTGCTCGTACTCACCGTTATGGCATAGCACGCCGTCGAGCGTCTGGAGAGACACGTTGCGGCCGTACAGCGTGTCGAGCACGCGGACCGACTGCACGTTATGGAAAAAATAACGCCCCGTACGCTCATGATAGATATTGTTGAGGAAGCGCTCGCCGGCATGGCCGAAAGGCGTGTGTCCCAAGTCGTGACCCAGGCCAATCGCCTCGATCAGATCGCAATTGAGCCCCAGGGCGCGACCGATATCGCGCGCAATGCGGGAGACGAGCTGCACGTGCAAACCGCGGCGTGACAGATCGTCATTGCTACGGAAGCTAAAGACCTGCGTTTTGCCTGCATAACGGGTGTACGCCGGAAGATGAAGTATCTTTTCGGTATCGCGCATAAACGCCGGACGCATAAGCGTACCTTTGTCGGCGGCGCGATCAATTCGACGAATGACCTGATCGTCGTTGCAACGATACAGGTTGACATAGCCCGAAGTACGATCGGCGGCAATGCGCTCGACAAGTTCGGGCGACAACGCCGAGGGAATACGGTCCATGCGCGCCTTAATGACGGCCGTTTCTTGATTAGTTGCCATGGCATGCTCCTTAAGAAGGATGCGCAATCGGTTACAAAGTGCAGCCCACAACCTCGATTATGGCAAAAATCGGCACCAAAAATGGGAGCAATGGCAGGGAGCGTGATTTTGCGATGAGGCAAGCGACGGCAAGGGTCAGGAGCGCAACCGCAAACGCGACAACGCCGCCCAGGGGATCGAAGGTACAAAGGGCAAAGAGTGCCTTGACGTCCCCCATGCCAATGCCAGGAGCGTGGCGAACTCTACGCCAGAGCGACTCGGTAAGCACAAGGCCAAGGTAGACGATGACTGCAAGACCGGCGTGGTCAAGTGCCGTGCTAACGCCCCTGTCGAGGCAAACACCTGCAAACGCCGCCACCGCACACGCACCGGCAAGCTCATTGGGAAACCGCCGCTCGCAGACATCAATCGCCGCACCGGCAAAGGCGCAGATCCAAAATGGGATGTAGAACATCGTGCACCTCCATGAGCAGCTGCTCAAAAGCAAAAACCGCCACAAAGGTGCCTGTCCCCTTTGTGGCGGTTTTG
>ENA-UOJL01002579-UOJL01002579.1-human-gut-metagenome-genome-assembly--contig:-P47-NODE-2579-length-14475-cov-5.268100_pt1 | contig 14475 bp, 10 predicted proteins | sample MGYA00242347_ERZ723894 | MGnify/ENA metagenome assembly ERZ723894
CCTGTCCCCCGTCTTTTTGAGGATCTTGATTCCGGCAGAAGGATCGATCGGGGCCTCTTTCTTGATTCTGCCGGCGCCGAGCAACAGGGAAGCGGTACCGTATAATTCGGTATCGATGCGGGAAATAAATCCGTCTCTGTCCGCCCGAACGATGCGAGAACATTCGGCGGAAGGAAACAGGGAAGTATCTTCTATCCAAGCGGTATTTCCTCCGTGCGCAGCCACCATATCTTTGAATTTTTTCCAAGCGGCTCCGTTTTCGAGAGCCTTTTCGCACTGAATGCGGCATTCTTCCATCGTACCTTTTTCCGCGAGATACAGCATGCGGGCGGCAAGTTCGATCGCGAGCGAAGTATAATCTTCGGGCGCGCGCCCTTTGAGGCACTCTATCGCTTCTATTATTTCGAGGGAGTTTCCGACGGTATTTCCCAAAGGACAGTCCATATCGGTAATGAGGGCCGAAACTTTGACGCCGTGTTCTTTTGCGATACGAACCATCAGAGCGGCCAACGCGCGAGCCTCTTCGGTCGTTTTCATAAAGGCCCCGCTTCCCGTTTTTACGTCCAACACGAGACAATCGATGCCTTCGGCCAATTTTTTTCCGAGAATGCTGGCGGTAATAAGCTCCTTTTTATTTACGGTAGCTGTAACGTCCCGAAGCGCATATAACTTTTTATCGGCGGGAGCCAAATCTTTCGTCTGTCCTATGATAGAGCAGCCCACGGACTCGACGACGGAGCGGAAACGCTCCGGAGAAAGATAGCAGTTGTAGCCTTCTATCGATTCCAGCTTATCCAAAGTTCCCCCCGTATGTCCCAATCCCCGCCCGCTCATCATGGCGACTTTGACGCCGCAGGCGGCCGCAAGGGGTGCCACGGCCAGGGAAACGCCGTCCCCGACCCCTCCCGTGGAATGTTTGTCCGCTTTTATTCCCGGAACGTCGCTCAGATCGAGAATGGAGCCGGAATGTAAAACCGCCGAAGTGAGCGCGTCGGTTTCGGCAAAAGAGAGTCCTCTCAGATAGGCGGCCATGAGAAGCGCAGAGGCCTGATAGTCAGGAATTTCCCCCGCGGTGTATCCTCGGATAAAAAATTCGATTTCCTCGCTGGACAGCTCTTTTCCGTCCCGTTTTTTTGCAATAATATCGTACATTCTCATCGTTCTTTCCCGTCCCTTTCTTTTTCGTCTGCGACAACGTTTCAAAGTATTACGTTTGCTCGCGGCGCCACTTTGCTTGCTCTCTTCTTACATCTTTTTCCTCGTCCGTATTCTTCAATTTCCGTGTCCCGCATCGTTCGGACACGCTTTCCCTTTCACGAAAGATTTATCAAAAGAAAACGGAAGCAATTCTCCCAAAGAATATACTCGGATTTCTTTTCCGTCGGAAAGGAAAATTTTGAAATCTTCCCCGCAGAATTCCTCCATAAATTGTCGACACACTCCGCAGGGCGGACAAAACCCCGTGTCTTTTTCCTCTCCGCGGCCCCCGACTATCGCAATCGCAACGAACTCCCGTTCCCCCTCGCTGAGAGCTTTGACAAAAGCCGTTCTTTCCGCACAGGAAGTGGGCGTAAACGTCGAAGTCTCTACATTGCAGCCCGTGTATATTTTGCCGTTCCGACACAAGAGCGCGGCGCCGACAAAAAAGTTTGAATACGGCGCATAAGCATATCGCCTCGCCGAAAGAGCTTTTTCTATCAAATGCTTTCCGTCCATTTATCGCCTCCGTTTATCGCGAAAATATCTCTTCGGCAAAACTCGTCCCCGCTCCGCCCGTCAATCCGAATAAATCGAGCACCGTGGCGGAGATGTCGGCGAACGTTTTTCTCGTTCCGAGATTTTTTCCGAGCACTTGTTTTCCGTAAAGCAATAAAGGCACATATTCTCTCGAATGGTCGGTGCTCGGCGTCGACGGATCGCAGCCATGGTCGGCCGTAATGATCAGAAGGTCTCCCTTTTCCAACCTCGGCAGAACCGTTTTTAACCGGTCGTCGAATTCGGCTATGGCGGAAGCATATCCGTCCGCGTCGTTCCGATGCCCGTACAGCATATCGAAATCCACGAGATTGACGAAACAGAGCCCTCGAAACGCACGGCCGAGACATTCGTCGAACTTAGTCATACCGTCGGCATTGTCGCGGTTGACTCCGAGATTTTGAGTCAATCCCCGCCCCGCGAAGATGTCGGAAATTTTCCCGATTCCGATCGTTTCCAATCCGTTTTCTTTCAGAATATCGAGCATGGTCTCTCCCGTAGGCGGCAAAGAAAAATCATGCCGACGGGAGGTTCTGTAAAAATGTCCGCTTTGTCCGAGAAAGGGTCTCGCGATCACCCGCCCGACCGCGTTTTCGCCCGTCAGAATTTTTCTTGCGGCGCGGCAATATTCGTATAACGTCTCCGCGGAAATCAATTCCTCGTGAGCAGCCACCTGAAAAACGCTGTCGGCGGAAGTATACACGATCAGCTTTCCCGTCTTTAAGTGTTCGTCGCCGTAATCTTCGATTACCTTTGTTCCCGAATAGGGAAGGTTGCACAGAACGCCCCGTCCCGTGACCTTAGAAAAGGAATCCAGAATCTCTTTCGGGAATCCGTGCGGATAAACGGGGAAAGGCTTTTCGGAAACGAGCCCCGCGATCTCCCAATGTCCCGTAGTCGTATCCTTGCCCCTGCTCTTTTCCGCCATTCTCGCATACGCGGCGCAGGGAACGGGGTTCGGGGCGGAAAAACTCCCCGCCCAATCCCGCACGCCGTCTATACGGAACAATCCGAGCGAAGAGAGGCTTTCCGCGCGGAATTTTCGGCTTTTTGAAACGGAGCGCAACGTATTGCTCCCCGCGTCGCCGTACAGAGCCGCGTCGGGCAACTCTCCGACGCCGAAGCTGTCGAGAACGATGAGAAATATCCTGTCAATGAGTCCTTTCATGCGCCGAATATCCCTTTATGCGAGCTCCAAAGCGAGTTCCATCATCTGCGTGAAGGAATTTTGTCTTTCCGCCGCGGTCGTAGCCTCTCCCGTGACGAGATTATCGCTGATCGTCAAGATAGAGAGCGCATTTTTTCCCGCGCGCGCCGCGTTCATATACAGAGCGGCCGTTTCCATTTCCACGGCGAGGACGCCCATTTTCTTCCATTTTAAGGTAGAAGCGGAATCGTCATAGAATAAATCGCTCGACAAGACGTTTCCGACGCGCGGAGTAATCCCCGATTTTGCGGCGATCTCCGCCGCTTCGGTCAATAAGCGGTAACTCGCGATCGGAGCGAACGTTCCGGGCAGAGAAAACTGCGCGGCATAGTTTCCGTCCGTGCAGGCGCCCATGGCGAGGACAATATCCCGCACCTTCAATTTTTCGGACAATGCCCCCGCGCTCCCGACGCGGATGATATTTTCCACGTCGAAAAAGCGGAACAATTCATAGGAATAAATGCCGATAGAAGGCATACCCATGCCCGACGCCATGACGGACACCCGTTTGCCCCTGTATTCTCCCGTATATCCGTGTATTCCCCTCACGTCGTTGACGAGGACGGCCTTTTCGAGATAATTTTCAGCGATATACTTAGCGCGAAGGGGGTCGCCCGGCATGAGCACCGTCTTGGCGAAATCCCCTTTTTCCGCGGCGATATGCGGCGTAGCCATACTTTTTCACTCCTTTTTCGTTTCTGTTTCCGTTTCTTTTGCGAGCCGTACGATAGCGGACGTTCCCAATCTTTCGCAGCCGAGCGCCAAAAAATCCTCGGCGTCCCGCAGGGAACGGATTCCGCCCGCGGCCTTCATTTTTACCCGACTGCCGATATGCGCGGCAAACAGCCGAATATCTTCTCTCGTCGCACCGCCGAAGGAAAATCCCGTGGAGGTCTTGATAAAATCGGCTTCTGCATCGGTCACGATACCGCACATAGCTATTTTTTCCGCCTCCGTCAACAGACAGGTTTCGATAATCACTTTAATGATTTTTCCCTCCTCGTGACAAATTTTCGTCAGCTCGCGGACCTCCCGTTCCACATACTCTATATTTCCCTCCTTCAAAGCTCCTACCGCGATGACCATATCGATTTCGTCCGCGCCGTCCGCCAAGGCGCTTTTCGTTTCAAATGCCTTTACCTCAGAAGAATTATACCCGTTCGGAAATCCCGCGACGGTACAGATTTTCAGCGAATTTCCCACATATTCTTTGGCCTGCCGCACGAAACGAGGCGGAATACAGACGCTTGCAACGCCGTAACGGATTCCCTCGTCGCAAAGCGTTTTGATTTGCGGCCAATCCGCTTCCGGTTTCAATAGGGTATGATCTACTTTTTTTAAGATTTCTTTGATTTCCATGTCTCTGCTCCTTCCGCTTTCGCGTCCTCTCTTTCTTCACCTTTTCCCTTTCCCGTTCGTTTCACTTTTTATCCTTTCCGTTTCTCCGTTTTTATCTTCGCCTCTTCCGCTTCGGCTTTTTTCGGCTTTCCCTTCTCGGCCTTCATTTTGCTTTCGGCTGTCTCTTTCCCGTTTCTGATTTCCCGTCTTTATTCTTTTCCTCTCCCGTATTTTTCCGCCAGCTTTTTCAGCCATGTCCATACTTTGCCGGAAAAATCTTTTTCCTCGAACCGATAGCTCCAATTTTGAGTAGACACGGTGGAAGGGAAATTGATTCTCGCGATCTTTCCGAGACAGAGCAAATCTCCCATGGGAACAATCGCGGCAAACGCCCTGCTCGAAAAGAGCAAACGAATCGCGGTCTTGTTCAGAGCCGAGACAGATCTTCCGCGAAACGGAACGTCCGCCGCCGCGCACTCCCGTTTCAAGTCTTTTTCAAAGACTGCCCTTTCGCTTTTTCCTAAACTTTCGATATATGCCAAAAGCGGTTCGTTGTCGTGCGTTCCCGTATAAGCGACGCAATTTTCCGAATAATTTGAAGGTTTGTGATCGTTTGCGGGATTTCCGTCGAAGGCAAATTCCAAAACTTTCATGCCGGGATATCCCGTTTCCTTCATTAAAGCGCGCACGCCGTCGTCGATAATGCCGAGGTCCTCCGCGACGATATTTTTGTTTTCTCGTCCTCGGAAGAGCTCCGCGCCCGGCCCCGCGAGCCATTTTCCTCCGCGCGCGTCGGCAGCTCCCGCGGGAATCGCATAAAATCGGTCGAAGCCGCGGAAATGGTCGATGCGGAGAATATCGAAGAGCTCTAAGGCGGAATCGATACGGTTAAGCCACCAGGAATATCCGTTCTGCTTCATTTTATCCCAATCGTAGACGGGATTTCCCCAAAGCTGTCCGTCCTCGGAAAAGACGTCAGGCGGAACTCCCGCCACGGCCGCGGGGGTTCCGCCGTCGTCCAAAAGGAACAGTTCTTTCCGATATTTCCACATTTCCACGCTGTCGGAAGATACGTAAATGGGCATATCCCCCATAATTTCTATCCCTTTGGAATTCGCATACGCTTTGAGCGCCCTCCACTGTCCGAGGAAGATATATTGCGTAAATTGCCAAAATTCTATGTCCCGCCGGTTTTCTTTTTCATAGGCACGGATTCTGTTTTCGTCGAAATCCCTGTATTCGGCGGGCCATTGAGACCAAGGCAGATAACCGAAACGGCTTTTCAGAGACATAAACAGCGCGAAATCGGAATACTTTCCCTCTTCAAGGAACTTTTTCCACTCGGCCGAAGAAGTGTCGAATCTCAAAAAGGCACATCTCAAAACGTTTACCCGCAAGCGGAACAGTTTTTCGTAATCCACCCGCCGCGCATCGGTTTCCCAATCGAGAAAAGCGTATTCTTCTTTTTCGAGAAGCCCGTCTTTTTGCAGAAAATCCAAATCGATGAAATAATAATTGAGCGCCTCGGCCGCGCACGACTGATAGGGACTGTCGCCGTAATTCGTAGGCAGCAAAGGCAGTACCTGCCATATTTTCATACCCGAATCCGCCAATCTGTCCAAAAACCGATACGCTCCCCTGCCCAAAGTTCCGATCCCGTAGGGCCCGGGAAGCGATGAAACGGGAAGCAGAATTCCCGCCCGTCTTTGCCTGTTCATTCCTTTTTCCCCCGAAAAAATTTCTATCAACAATGTACCACATTCCGTCGGAAAAATCAAGTACTTTCCGAAAAATTACCAAAAGAATCTTCTTGTATTCTCCTTTTCCCGTATCCTCGCATTTTTTTCGCAAAAAACGGCCGCCCGAAGGACGGCCGTTTCCGATTCTTATGGAAAGCCTCTGGTTTTATGAAATCTCTGTGTCGAGTCAAAGTTCCCTTACCCGAAACGCATTGTTCAAAGGCATTCGTTTATCAATCTTTTTCTTTCGCTGTCAAAGTCCCTTGTTTTTATTTTTCACCCGCCGAATGAGTTTGCAAATCTCCACGAACGGAATGACGGTAAACGCGAGCGCGACGGCGATGAAGTATTCTTTCGCACTGATGGCGGCGAATTCAAAAGCGGTATTGACGCCGGGGACATAGATGACGAACAAAGTCAGAAGCAGAGAGAACACAAATGCGCCCCAAAGGTACTTATTCTGTTTTTTCATGGAAAACACGGAGTGATGGATAGACCGCACATTAAAGGAATGGAACATCTCCGTCATGGATAACGTGAGGAAAGCCATCGTCATGCCGTCCATGCTCATACCTTCGAGCGACTCTTTGAACGTCCATTCCCAGACGCCCGTTTCGATATAATGCCCGATGAAATAGGACAACAGAGTGATGACGCCGATAAAGATCCCCTGCAAGACGACGTTGAGTCCGACGCCGCCCGCAAAAATCCCCTCCTTGTCGTCGCGGGGCTTTCGTTTCATGAGGTCGCGTTCGCCCTCTTCCATACCGAGCGCGAGCGCGGGGAACGTATCGGTGATGAGATTTATCCACAGCAGGTGCATGGGCCGAAGCAGAGTAAATCCCAGCATGGTCGCTACGAACACGGCCACGACCTCCGCGAGATTGCTGGAAAGCAGGAACTGAATCGCCTTGCGGATATTGTCGTAAATTCTCCGTCCCTCGCCCACGGCGGTGACAATGGTGGCGAAATTGTCGTCCTGCAATACCATATCGGCCGCGCCCTTGGTGACGTCCGTACCGGTGATTCCCATGCCGATGCCGATATCCGCGCTCTTGATGCTGGGCGCGTCGTTCACACCGTCGCCCGTCATTGCGGTGATATAGCCCTTTTTCTTCCATGTCGTGACGATTTTCACCTTGTGTTCGGGCTGTACGCGGGCATACACGGAATACTGTCCGATTTTTTGTTCAAATTCCTCGTCGCTCATTTCTCCGAGCGCCGAACCCGTAATCGCCTGAGATTTGTCGGTAATGATCCCGAGCTCCGTCGCAATGGCTACCGCGGTATCTATATGGTCGCCCGTAATCATAATGGGACGGATACCGGCTGCCTTACACTCGACGATAGCGTCCTTGACTTCGGGGCGGATCGGGTCTATCATGCCCGTGAGGCCGAGGAAGGTAAGTCCCTTTTCGATATCCTCCGGCTCGAACTTTTCGGGCACGCTTTCGAGCTTCTTATACGCGGCGGCGAGCACGCGCAGAGCCCTGTCCGCCATTTGCTTATTCGCGGCGAGAATCTCTTCGCGCTTTTCGTCCGTGAGGGGAATATCCTTTCCTCCGACACGGACGTGCGTGCAGCGTTTGAGAATTTCGTCGGGCGCTCCCTTGGTATATTGTACGAATCCTCCGCCCGCGGAATGAATGGTGGACATCATTTTCCGAAGGCTGTCGAAGGGCGCTTCGGCGACGCGCTTATCTTCGGAATCCAATTTCGTCTTGTCGAGCCCCAGTTTATAGGCATAATTGACGAGCGCACATTCCGTAGGCTCTCCCTTTGCCTCTTTCGCCTCCGCGTCGAGCACGGCGTCCGAACACTGCGCCATCGCGCGTGCGAGCAAGGCTTCGTCGTCCCCGTAATGGTCCACGACGGTCATTTTGTTCTGCGTGAGAGTTCCGGTCTTGTCGGAACAGATAATCTGCGTGCAGCCGAGGGTTTCGACGGCGGTGAGCCGTTTGACTACGGCCTTTTTCTTCGCCATTTTGGTCATCCCCATGGAAAGGACGATGGTGACGACGGTCGCAAGTCCTTCGGGAATGGCGGCGACGGCGAGCGAGACCGCGACGATAAAGCTGTCGAGGACGACTTCGAGTGCGAAATCTCTTTCGAGAATGAGCTTAAACGCGAAGATGAACACACAGATACCGAGCACGATATAGCTCAGAATCTGCGACAGTTTATTGAGGCGTTTTTGCAGAGGAGTGACCTCGTCCTTAGCCTGAGCGAGAATATCGGCGATCTTGCCCATTTCCGTCTGCATGCCGGTCGCCACGACGACGACCTTTGCGCGGCCGTATACGATGGTGCTACCCATGTAGACCATATTTTTTCTGTCGCCCAAGGGGATGTCCTTGCCGTTCTCGGCCACGAGCTTTTCGGCCTCTTTGTTTGCGGGGACGCTCTCGCCCGTCAGAGCGGATTCTTCCGCCTTCAAGGAAGCGCATTCGAGGATGCGGCAATCAGCGGGGACGGAATCTCCGGCTTCGAGGATGACGATATCCCCGACGACGATTTCCTCGCTCTTTACGGCGAGGAGCTGACCGCCGCGGATTACCTTGCAGGTGGAAGCCGTCATTTCTTTGAGCGCTTCTATGGCGTGCTCGGCGCGCCCCTCCTGAACGACGCCGAGAATGGCGTTGAGAAGCACGACGGCGACGATGATGATAAATTCTGCAAAGGATTCATTTCCCCCTCTCACGCGGTCGATGATGACGGTGGCGAGATTGACAGCCGCGGCCGCCAGAAGGACGATGATCATCGGGTTGACGAGCTGCAGAAGGAAACGCTTGAACATCGAGGTCTTTTTGCCCTCCGCCAGCTTGTTTCTGCCGTTTTTTTCGAGTCGGGAAGCCGCTTCTTCTGCGGACAGACCGTCGGGCGAAGCCCCGACTTCTTTTAGAACCTCTTCCGCGTCGCAAAGATAGTGTTTCATTGAATTTTGCATTTCTCCTTTTGCTTTTTCAAAAAAAGACTCATGCTCCATATTATGCCGCGAAACGACGGATAATATAGCGCATGAGTCTCATTTTTTCAAACAGTCCCAGGCGAAATCGAACTCCGCCGGTGTTGTTGGAACCGTTACGCCCCGAAAAGAAAGGCGCAAACTACTCCCTCAATATAGTTATAGTATATTCCGATTTTTCCGTTTTGTCAATGGTTTTCGGGTAAAAAAACAAAAAACTCCGATTTTTTCACTTTACTTTGTATTTGTCGTAATAGGGTTTGAGAATCCCGCGATATTTTTCATTCCAAGGCTTGTTTCTGCCGATATAATGGATAATTTTCACCTTTTCATCCACATGAGCGAGCCCTATCGCGTCTTTGCCCCTGTGGCGGCGGTTCCAGCCTCGGATTTTCCGTTCATTGAGGTTGTAAACCATTCCGTTTTCTATCTTGATTTTATGCCCGTACAGAGTGGAAATGACGTCCTGATCGGGCAAAGTGAGAAAGAATCTCCTGCGGGCGATATATTTTAATACTTCTTCCGTATCCTGTTCTTTCCTGAGTTTCTTCAAATTCATCAATAAAACGCCGGTATTTACATATACGGTATTTTTGTTCGCACCGTTTTTTACGCGGATAAACCATTTTAAGAAGCGAGCATGGACGTTAGTCGTCGCCACGAAATAATTATCCTCGAAATCGGTATTGTAGAAGTCGGAAATATCCCCTTTTACGATGATGTCGCTGTCCATATAGAGGATACGGTCTACGCTTTCGGGAAGATACTCCGCCGCAAAAATGCGGTAATAAATCTCCTTCGGCCATCTCTTTTCGGTGGGCGCGCCTTCGAGAATTTCCTCCTTAAAGGCTACGGGACGGAAAGTCACCTGTTCGGGCAGATATTCCCGATATGCTTCGATATCCGCGTCCGTCACTTCCTTAGTCCATATGTATACCCTATGCTCGCCGGGGTTATTGTCTGCAAAGGAACGAATCATCGCCGCAAAATAGGGCAGATATTTTTTGTTGATTGCTGTCAGAATATTCATAAAACCGGTAATTCCCGCCTTATTGAAGGATTTTTTCGGCGTAATCAAATTACGCCGAAAAAGGCACGTGCCTTTTCTTTTGGGTATTGTACCCTATTTTTGCGAAAATGTCAACCTCCGCCGCCCTCTTTCCGAAAAAAAGTACTTTTTTGCCGCTCGTCTCTATCCGCTTAGTATTACTGCCACTCGGTATTCTCGAGCTCCACCTCTTATCCCAGCCGTTTCCGTTCGCACGCTTATCGCAATCGACTATGCCATACTGCCAACGCACACCTATCGCAACCGCTTTCGCCACACTGCCGACGCGCATTTATCGCAATCACTTTTGCCACATCGCCGATGCGCGCTTATCGTAATCGCTTTCTCCACATTGCCGACGCGTACTTATCGCCCCACCTATGCCGCTCCCACTCCGTTTTCTGGCCACGTACGGTATTGAACCATTCGGTATCCTTGAAAAGAATATCGTTATTGGAACAGCTCACGGTTACTTCTCCGCCGTCCGAAGAAACGACAATATTGCCGTTCATCGCCTCGAAGCCTCCCTCCGCCGTTTCGGAATAGACGGTCGGAACATAAATTTTGTCCGTATACGGTGCAACCCTGTCCACGAAAGCCTGAGAGGGAAAAACATTCAGCATATTGTCTGTATATTCCTTATAGCCGCAACAACAGCTCACGACGACGATTTCGGGACGAATTACAGATAACAGTGCCTCCGTACTCGAAGTGGGACTTCCGTGATGTCCTGCCTTAAACAGTTTGCATTGCGGTAAATCATTTTTTTCCACCAGAGCCTCCTCGCCCTTCTCCTCCAAATCTCCCGTAAATAAATAATGATTTTCGCCCTGCGTAAATAACAGACATACGGAATAATTGTTTTCGTCGCTCGACTTTTCCTCATAGAATACGTTGTATAAAATATTCATCGTAATTCCGTCTGCGATCTCATAGCTGCGTTTTGCTCCGTCCGTCTCGTTCCAACATTCGAGGGCGGTATAGTGCACCGCGCCGCTCTCTACTTCCGCGTCGCGTTTTTCGACATAATCGTGATAAACTTTCGTGTCTTTATTGGTTTTCGGAAAATCGATGATCGTTTCACATTCGAATACGTCGAAAATACCGGGAATTTTCGTCGTTCCCACAAATCCAGAAATATGATCCTGATCCGCATGCGTGGCAATCACATATTCGAGAACTCCGTCCTCGCAATATTCGCTCACGTACTCCGCAATCGTCTCCGCGGAACTCGCCCTGGAACCGGCATCGATTAAAATTTCCGTATCCCCCGCCTTAATCAGCGTACAATCCCCCGAATATTTATTTCCCAGCATCAGAAAATGAATACTCAATTCGTCCGTAACGATATCCGCTCCGCCCGAACTCTCTTCGTCCAATGTACTTTCCGAACTTCCACTTGAACTATCCTCGTCCGATGTACTTTCCGAGGGAATAAAGCCGTCCAGATAGCCCTTGCTCCAAAGTATGTAACCGCAGATAATAGCCGCAATCAACAGGAGCGCGACCAACAAAGCCGCCGCCCGCCTGCGGCGGGTATTTTTTCTCCGTTTCGCCATAGGCATACCTCACATTTCTCTCAAAATCCAAAGGAAGCCGAAGACTATTCGGCTTCCCGTGCAAACGCTGAAATCGTTATCTTGCTTTTTCTCGTCCCGTTACATGGATTCGTGAATTGTCCGCGAAATCACGTCGTCCTGCTGTTCTTTTGTCAGTTTATTGAAATTGACCGCATAGCCGGAGACGCGGATCGTAAGCTGAGGATACTTTTCGGGATGTTTCTGAGCATCCAGCAGCGTTTCGCGGTTGAATACGTTTACGTTGAGATGATAGCCGCCGTCCGCAACGTAGGCGTCCAGCATATTGACCAAATTATCTACTTGTTGTTTTGACATAATTGTTTTCTCCTTTTGTTTTTAAATTTGTTAATCCTCGTCCTTGCCCAGCGAGCCGGGAGTAATCGAGAAGGTATTGGAAATTCCGTCCCTCGAATACTCATAGGGAAGTTTCGCAACCGATTCGAGGGAAGCGAGAGCCCCGTGAGTATCCCTGCCGTGCATGGGATTGGCGCCGGGCGCAAGAGGAGTCCCCGCGCGGCGGCCGTCGGGCGTGTTGCCCGTCTTTTTGCCGTACACGACGTTGGAGGTAATGGTCAGGATGGAAGTCGTGGGAATACTTTCGCGATAAGTGTAGTGGCTCTTGATGTCCGTCATGAAAGTTTTTAAAAGCCAAACGGCGATATTGTCCGCGCGGTCGTCGTTGTTGCCGTATTTGGGGAAATCCCCTTCAATGCGGAAATCGGTGACGATGCCCTCTTCGTTGCGAACGGGATATACTTTCGCGTATTTTATGGCGGAGAGGGAATCCACGGCGCAGGACAGGCCCGCGATACCGGTGGCGAAGAAACGGCGCACTTTGGTGTCGTGCAGCGCCATTTCGAGCGCCTCATAGCTGTATTTATCGTGCATATAGTGAATGAGGTTGAGCGTATTCACATACAATCCCGCCAGCCAGGACATCATTTGTTTATACTTTCTGATGACCTCGTCGAAATCGAGAGGTCCGTCGCCCGACACGGGAGCAAATTCGGGAGAGACCTGCATGGGTTTCCCCGTCTTTTTGTCCTTCATGAGCTCGTCCTTGCCGCCGTTTATCGCGTAAAGAAGGCACTTTGCGAGATTGGCGCGTGCGCCGAAGAATTGCATATCCTTTCCGACACGCATACAGCTCACGCAGCAGGCGATACAGTAATCGTCTCCCATTTCGGGGCGCATCAGATCGTCGCTTTCGTACTGAATGGCGGAGGTACGAATGGAAATTTCCGCACAGTACTTTTTGAAATTGGAAGGCAGCTTCTTCGACCAAAGCACCGTCAGGTTAGGTTCGGGAGCGGGACCGAGATTATCGAGCGTGTGCAGGATACGGAAGGAATTTTTCGTCACCAGCGTCCGTCCGTCCACGCCCATGCCGCCGATAGACTCCGTCACCCAGGTCGGATCGCCCGAGAACAGCTCGTTATATTCCTTGATGCGCATGAACTTGACGATTCTGAGTTTCATGACGAATTGATCGATGAGTTCCTGCGACTCCCGTTCGGTGATGACGCCGTTTTTGAGGTCGCGTTCGATATAAATATCGAGGAAAGTGCTGTTCCTGCCGATAGACATTGCAGCGCCGTTCTGGTCCTTTACCGCGGCCAAATATCCGAAATACAGTGCCTGAACGGCCTCTTCGGCGTTCGTGGCGGGCTGAGAAATGTCTTTCCCGTAAATTTCCGCGAGCTGTTTGAGCGCTTTGAGCGCCTTGATCTGTTCGGAGAGTTCCTCTCTGTCGCGCACTTTATCGGGAAGCATGTCGCCGTTCATGGCGAGTTTATCCTCTTCCTTTTTGCGAATGAGATAGTCCACGCCGTACAGAGCCACTCTGCGGTAGTCGCCGACGATACGGCCGCGGCCGTAGGTATCGGGAAGCCCCGTAAGGATATGCGCCGAACGCGCCGCGCGCATTTCGGGCGTATAGGCGTCATAGACGCCGTCGTTGTGCGTCTTGCGGTATTTCGTAAAGATTTCTTTGACTTCGGGATCGAGGGTATACCCGTACATGTTGAGCGCTTCTTCCGACATGCGGATTCCGCCAAAGGGCTGCAAAGAGCGCTTGAAGGGCTTATCCGTCTGCAAGCCCACGATTTTTTCGAGGTCTTTGTCGAGATAGCCCGCCGCGTGCGAAGTGAGCGTAGAGACGATTTTGGTATCCGCGTCCAACACACCGCCCGCTTCTCTTTCCTTTTTAGAAAGGTCGAGGACGATATCCCACAGTTTTTTCGTCGCCTCGGTAGGCGGCGCAAGGAAAGACGAATCTCCCTCATAAGGCGTGTAATTGCGCTGAATAAAGTCGCGCACGTCCACTTCGTCTTCACTCCATTTGCCGGGGACAAAGCCCTCCCATCCTTTGTATTGCATATAAATATCTCCTGAAAAAAATTTTTTGCGATAAATTAGTATGTGCGCTTTTACTTCGTTCTATTCCCCTCTTATGCGATTGCCTCGCACCGGCCCCCGCTTTTTTACTTTTTTGCATGCAGTATAATTTTAACTTTTCTTATTTTCCTTCTTTGCCGCAAGCCGCCGCTTTTGCCGCTTTGTGTTCTTCAATCTTTGCGTCCAGCCAGATTTCGAGAATTTCTTCGGGCTGAAACCCCGAAAAACGCGCAAAAATTTCTCCGTCGTCCATCAAAAGAACGGTGGGAACCCGAGAGACCTCCCATTCTTCCATGAGCTCTGTCGTCTGAAAATCCGCCTCTATATGTACGAGACGAATATCGCCGCGAGCGTCTATCAACGATTGAAGCACGGGCATAAGCGTCAGACAGTTGGCGCACGATTCTCCGCTCACCTCTACACAGCAACGCCCCTGCAATCGGCTC
>ENA-UOJL01002595-UOJL01002595.1-human-gut-metagenome-genome-assembly--contig:-P47-NODE-2595-length-14371-cov-5.475901_pt1 | contig 14371 bp, 12 predicted proteins | sample MGYA00242347_ERZ723894 | MGnify/ENA metagenome assembly ERZ723894
AAAACAACTCTCAGCTTTATTTCAGGAGGTTTTATGAACATACCACAAGATCCGGCTATTCTTCTGAGTTATATAAATACTATGCTCAGAGACGAATATTCCAATTTAGATGAACTTTGCAAAAGTCTCTGTATTGAAAAAGAATACATAGAAAATAAACTCGCTGCTATAGGATATGCTTACAATCCTAATCAAAATCGTTTCATGTAATTGACGCTGTGCGTCAGAATGGAGGGAATATGAAACAAGTACTAATGAAATTTACTGCCGCTGCATTGTCGGCAATGCTTTCTTCAACATTTTTCTGCACTTTTTCTTCTTTTGCAGAATCAGACGGAAGTGAAGAAAAAAATACGGTTACAATTCACTTTGATCTGTCGGAAGAAGGCGTTTCCGTTGAAGAAGACGAGGACGGAAATCCACAGGAAATCACCGATATAACTGCCGATCCAAATTCATCCGTAAGACTTCCGGAACCGGGACTCGTTAAAGACGAATATCTTTTTTCCGGATGGACGATCGACGGAATAAGAGGATATACTCCCGGCTCTGTCATACAGGTTCAGGATGAAGATGTAACGCTTACTCCCGTATGGTATTTTATTGATGACGAAAATTTTTACAATGTTGATTATTATGTCGAAGTTGACGGCGAGGTTATAGACACCTCTGCAAATCTTCCGTCCCTTAAAAGGAAAAAAGGTGAATTTGTAAATGTTTCGCTTTTTGCTTTGGATCATCCGAACAATACTCATATCCAGATCGGATGGATATATGACGGAACTGCATTTCTTGGTCAGCAGCAAATAATAATGCCGGATCATGATATTGTGCTCACTCCGAACTGGCTCAAATATTATAAGCTGATTTATTCTGCCGGCGATGTTGACCGTCTTACCGGAGCATCGTTTAACGAATTGGAACAGCCTGAAACCACGTCTACCGATACGCCTGAAGCCGGAAGATTTTCACGAAAAGGCTTCAGGATCATTGGCTGGCAGAGCGATTACGACGGAGCTTTCTATAAACCTCTTTCCAAATTTACCATGCCCAGCCAGGATACTACTCTTACCGCTGTATGGGAACCCCTTGAATATGTCGTTGTTTTCAAACCGGGAACGGGAAAAAGTTCGGATAATATCAAAATCAGCGGCAAAACCGATGAGTCCATCATATGCCCGGATATTAATATCCAAAAAACCGGATATTACTTCGTCGGCTGGCAATATGAAGACAAGCTGTTTAAACCCGGCGAAGAATTCCTTATCGAAGGAGCTCCTCCCGGAATGGGAATTGCTTTAAACGCTGTGTGGGACGAAGGAACAGCTCCTCCGACAGAAAATCCGGATGTGCAGTATGGCGACGCAAATATAGACGGTAAAATTGATATGTCTGATGCTGTTCTTATTATGCAGTCACTCTCGAATCCGGACAAATACGGTATCAACGGTTCAGATGAAAGTGCAATCACACAGCAGGGAATGATAAATGCCGACTGCTGCAACACAGGCGACGGTATTACAAATCAAGACGCACTGGCAATACAGAAATATAAACTTGAGATTATCAGCGCACTTCCATTAATCGAAGAATAATTGTATATAACTTGATACTAAATCTATGCTGCTGCTTTTTTGCGGCAGCTATTTTTATATGATTGACTATTTTATGGTAATGTGATATAATTATGGATATAATACTATAGAAATATTTTATTTGGAGGATATTTATTATGATTACATTTGAAGAAGCAAAGGATATTCTTTCAAAGTACGGTCAGGAACACATTCTTAAATATTACGATGAAATTTCCGACTCTGAAAAATCCGATCTTCTTAAACAAATCGAAACGATTGATTTTTCAGTTCTTGAAGCTTTGAAAAACGATAAGGATATTACTGCTGAAAGAGGTGAATTTGCGCCTCTGGGAGCTGTTACAGTAAAAGACATCGAAAAAAACAGCAGCGAATATTCAAAAAGCGGTATTGAAGCGATAAAAGCCGGAAAAATTGCAGCCGTTCTTCTTGCAGGAGGTCAGGGAACACGTCTCGGATTTGACAAGCCTAAGGGAATGTTCAATGTCGGCATCACTAAAGAATTATATATTTTCCAATGCCTTATAAATAATTTAATGGATATTGTAAATCTTACAGGTGTCTGGATTCCGCTTTATATTATGACAAGCGAGAAAAATAATGCCGATACTGTCGAATTTTTCAAGGAAAAGAATTATTTTGGCTACAACAGCAGCTATATTAATTTTTTCATTCAGGATATGGCTCCGTCTGTTGACTACAACGGAAAAATTTATATGGAAAATAAAGCAAAAATCTCGCTTTCGCCAAACGGCAACGGCGGATGGTTCTCATCTATCGTCAGAGCCGGTCTGCTGGAGGATATCAGAGAAAAAGGCATTGAATGGCTGAACGTTTTTGCCGTTGACAATGTACTTCAGAGAATTGCAGATCCCCTTTTTATCGGAGCGATGATAAATTCCGGACTGCAATCAGGCGGAAAGGTTGTAAGCAAGGCTGCTCCGGAAGAGCGTGTAGGTGTTCTCTGTCTTGAAGACGGACAGCCTTCAATCGTTGAGTATTACGAAATGACACACGAAATGCGTACGCTTCTTGATGAAAACGGAGAGCTTGCGTACAAATACGGCGTTATTCTGAATTATCTTTTCAATGTCGACAAGCTCGAATCTCTTCTCAAAGACAAGCTTCCAATCCACATCGTTGAGAAAAAAATCCCGTATATAGACGAAAACGGAAATCATGTAAGTCCGGAAGCTCCCAACGGATATAAATTTGAGGAACTTGTTCTTGATATGATTCATATGCAGGACAGCTGTCTTGCTTACGAGGTTATCCGCAATAAGGAATTTGCTCCTATTAAAAATGCAACCGGAGTAGATTCTGTTGAATCCGCAAGAGAGCTTCTTAAAGAAAACGGTGTACAGCTGTAATCTGACTATGTATCAAAAGAAAAATGAGTAAATTATTAAAGTATCTAAAAAATTATAAAAAAGAACTTGTTTTCGGTCCTTTTTTCAAGCTGCTTGAAGCTATATTTGAACTTATCGTCCCTGTAGTTATGGCAAAAATAATTGATAACGGAATCGGAAACAATGACAGCGGCTATATTTTCAGAATGTGCGGACTTATCGTTATTCTTGGAGTATGCGGACTTGGATTTGCCTTGACCTGTCAGTATCTCGCGGCTAAATGCGCATATGGATTCGGTACGGAACTCCGTACCGCCCTTTACAGGCATATCAATAAACTTTCCTACAGCGGAATAGATAAAATCGGAACTGCTTCCCTTGTAAATCGTCTTACAAATGATTCAAATACAGTTCAGAACGGCGTTAATATGTTCATCAGGCTTGCCGTAAGAGCGCCGTTTCTCGTTATCGGTGCGGCTGTTATGGCTGTTACGATAGACGTTAAGCTTTCGCTGATATTTTTTATTGTTGCTCCTTTCATTTCAGCAGTTATTTTCATGATAATGCGCAAGACAATTCCAATGTACAAGCAAACTCAGAAGCGTCTTGATAAGGCTTCAATGCTCACAAGAGAGAATCTTGAGGGAACAAGAGTTATCCGTGCATTTTCACGTCAGCAGGAGGAAATAGACGAATTTAAAGAAGCTGTTGACGATATTGCCGATTGCTCCGCAGCTGTCGGAAAAATCTCAGCAATTCTCAATCCTGTTTCGTTTATGGTAATGAATCTCGGTATCGTTGCTATAATATGGTTCGGCGGAGTTCGTATCGACGGCGGAAGCCTTACTCAGGGCGAGCTTACCGCTTTCACCAACTATATGACTCAGATTCTGCTTGCTCTTGTCGTTCTTGCAAACCTGATAATCACATTCACAAAAGCTTTTGCATCGGCTAACCGTATAAGAGAAGTTTTCGAGATTGCTCCCGAAGAAATGGGAGAAAAAGAGAATATCGCTGCTTCTTCAGAAAATATTCTCGAATTCAGAAATGTTTCCTTTTCTTATCCGACAGCCGGAGACGAATCCTTAAAAAATATTTCATTCACGCTTAAACGAGGTCAGATGCTTGGCATAATCGGCGGTACCGGAAGCGGTAAATCAACTCTTGCAAGCCTTATCCCCTGCTTTTATAAAGCAAGCAAAGGCGAAGTTCTTATTGCCGGAGTTAATGCAAACGAATATGATTCCGACGCTCTCAGACGTTCAGTGGGCTATGTTCCGCAGAAAGCCGTGCTTTTTTCCGGTAGCGTAAGAGATAACATGAAATGGAGAAAAGCCAACGCTTCCGATGAAGAAATAATCGCTGCGCTCAAAACCGCTCAGGCATGGGATTTCGTTTCATCTAAACCGGACGGACTCGATACTCCGGTTTCTCAGGGAGGAAAAAATTTCTCGGGTGGTCAGAAGCAGAGAATTTCAATCGCCCGTGCCTTGGTCGGACATCCTGATATGATCATACTTGACGACTCTACAAGCGCCCTTGACTACTCGACTGACCTTGCTCTCAGAAAAGCTTTGAAAGAGGATATGTCGGATACGACGATTATCATGATCTCTCAGCGTACAACTTCCCTTAAAGACGCCGACCTTATTATCGTTATGGACGACGGAGAAGCTGTTGGCATCGGTACGCATGACGAACTTCTGAAAACCTGCGGAGTTTATAATGAGATATATCTCTCGCAGATAAGTGAAAAGGAGGACGGAAAAAATGCTTAAAACCCTTAAAAGAGTCGCCTCGTATGCCCGTCCTTACCTCAGATTTTTCGTAATGACTATAATTTTCGCTGCTGCCGGAGTTTCACTTTCTCTTGCAGTTCCGATATTTATAGGGGAAGCCGTTGACTGCTGTATCGGCAAAGGAAACGTTGATTTTGACGAACTGAAAAAAATCGTAATAACGCTCGCCGTAATCGTTGTCGCAAGCGGTTTGTTCCAGTGGCTGATGAGCTTATGTACAAATAAGCTTGCGTTTTTCACCGTTCGTGATCTTCGTGCTGACATTTTCAATAAATTGGAACGTGTTCCGCTTAAATATATTGACGGTCACACAAAAGGCGAACTTACAAGCCGTGTTATCAACGATATAGAGATAATTTCGGACGGCCTGCTTCAGGGCTTCACACAGTTTTTCAGCGGCATTATAACGATTATCGGTACGCTGATATTCATGATGACTATCAATATTAAAATTGCTCTGGTCGTTGTTCTGCTCACTCCGCTGTCGTTTATTGCAGCTTCCAAAATTACAAAGGCTTCTCATGATTCGTATGTGAAGCAGTCAATGCTCAGATGAGATATGGTCGCTCTAGCTGAGGAAATGGCTGTTAATCAAAAGCTTATAAAAGCCTTTGTATACGATAAACGTGCTGAGGAAAGATTCGATGCAATTAATAAAGAATACGGCAATATCGGCGCTAAAGCGACATTTTTCAGTTCAATGACCAATCCGACAACCCGTTTCGTGAACGGTCTTATTTATGCGGCAGTTGGTTTGCTCGGCTCACTTGGAGCAATCGGGTATTCCTCTTTTGTAGGAGCAATATCTGTCGGAAAACTTTCAAGCTTTCTTGCATACTCAAACCAGTATACAAAACCGTTTAACGAAATATCAGGAGTTTTTGCAGAACTCCAGAATGCAGTCGCTTCCGCTCAGAGAGTCTTTGACGTTCTTGATGAAGAAGAAGTTCCGGACGATTCCGATAAGGAAACTCTCGATAACTGCTCAGGCGAACTTAAATTTACAAACGTTTTCTTCTCATATACTCCCCAAACACAATTGATACAGAACTTTAATCTTGATGTAAAATCAGGCGAGCGAATCGCAATCGTCGGGCCGACAGGCTGCGGAAAATCTACCATAATAAATCTGCTTCTGAGATTTTACGATATCAACAGCGGAAAAATTGAAATTTCCGGTAAAAATATCTCCGATATTACAAGAGACAGTCTGCGCAGCAATTTCGGAATGGTTCTTCAGGATACATGGATCTTCTCAGGAACTGTTGCGGAAAATATTGCCTACGGTCTTCCCGAGGCATCTCGTGAACAGATTATCGAAGCTGCAAAATCGGTTTATGCTCACGGATTCATCAAAAGACTTCCAAACGGATACGATACGGTTATAAGCGAGGACAGCGTTCTTTCTCAGGGACAGAAACAGCTTATCTGCATTGCAAGAATCATGCTGATGAATCCTCCCATGCTTATTCTTGATGAAGCGACAAGTTCTATCGACCTCAGAACTGAACAGCGTATTCAGAAAGCTTTTACCAAACTTATGGAGGGACGAACAAGCTTTGTTATCGCTCACCGTTTATCAACGATCAAGCATTCCGATATAATCCTTGTTATGAATAACGGAAATATTATCGAACAGGGAAGTCATGAAGAGCTTATGAAAAACGGCGGATTTTATTTCAATCTTTACAACAGCCAGTTTGCTGTATCTTAATTTTCCAATAAAACAGAGCTTTTGCAATTTTCTGCATCAGCTCTGTTTTTTAGGCAACATCGCATAAAGATTGTGCGGCAGATGTGCAGTCAGATTTTTTTGTCAGATTGTACAGAAATTACGCAGGAATACTGTCGTATTTCAAGAAATTTCTGTGCAAGATGACGGAAAATATGCAAGCAGATGACGTACAAAGCCGTCAGGTGTGCTTTGTGCGGTGTTGTCTTTATTTATTGCACAATTTTCCCTGCCATGTATCAAGCTCGGCAAGGCGTTTGTCTATTCCTCCGAGAACAGATATTTTATCCGCACTCCATTTTGGTGCAATCAGCTTCGATTTGTCACCATCGCCCGTGATACGTTCTATTACAATTTCAGGAGGAAGAAGCTCAAGCTGATGAACGATAATGTCGATATACTGCTCTTTTGAAAGAAGACTGAATTCTCCGCTGTTATACATTTTTTCAAGAGCAGTTCCTCTTATAACATGGAGCATCTGAAGCTTTACTGCCGCCGGTTCCAGTCTTGCTGCCTCGCAAGCCGTTTCAAGCATCATCTCAGACGATTCATTCGGCAAACCGTTTATAATATGGAGACAAATTCTTATTCCTTTTTCTTTAAGACTGAAAAATCCTTCGGTAAACTCTTCGTGAGTACAGCAGCGGTTTATAAGAGAAATAGTTGCGTCATGCATAGACTGCATTCCAAGCTCCACAGTAAGATCAGTTATTTCATTTACACGGCATAGCAAATCAATAACGTCATCAGAAAGACAATCTGCCCTCGTGCCTATTGAGAGTCCGATAACATCAGGGAAATTCAAAGCTTCCATATAACATTTTTCAAGTATGCCGATTGGAGCATAGGTGTTTGTATTTGCCTGAAAATACGCAATAACCGGAACATTATTTCCGTTTTTAACTGCAATTCTTTTTCTTTCAGATTCAAGCTGCTGTGTTATAGTGAGATTAGGCGAGGTAAAATATCCACTTCCGCCATCGCAGAAAATACATCCTCCCCTGCCCTTGCTTCCATCAATATTCGGACAGCTGAATCCGCATTCCAGAACAGCTTTGAATATTTTTCGTCCGTAAACTTTTTTGTTGTGATAATTTAACGTATGATATCTCTTATTGTCGGTCGAATAGATAAACGGATTTTCCATGATACCTCACTCCTTATATAAATTAATTATAGCATAAATCCGTAAAGACTTCAAGATTCTTCCTTACAAAACAACAGCTTTTACTTTTACTGTTGACAGAAAGAATTATTCAATGTATAATATTTGTAATAAATCTTGACAGCGCATCCTCTGCTGTCAGAATGGAGTTTAAACTTATGGATAAACAAATAACGGAAATTATCGAAAGATCTATCAGAGAAGAACAAAATATCGGTTCAAGCTGCATGATACTTAAAGATGGCAAAGAATTATACTTCAAAGCCTTTGGATATGCCGATAAGGAAGCCGGAAAAATTTTAAAGCGTGACTCGATTTTCAGACTTTTTTCTCTCACAAAGCCTGTCACTTCTGCCGCTGTAATGCTTCTGATCGACAGAAAAATTCTCTCGCCGGAAAGCAGACTTTCTGATTTTTTTCCTGAATTTTCAGAAATGCAATGCATAGATGACAAGGGAAATGTTGTTCAATGTAAAACCGATATCACTATATCGCATCTTCTTACTATGACATCCGGACTTCCCTATGCAAATTGGGGCAATCCTTCTTATAACGCTGCCGCAAAGCTTTTTGATGAAATAACAGAGAGACAAAACGATCATAATGACATTACAACAGAAGAATTCTGCCGCAAAGCCGCTGAAATTCCTCTGCTTTTTGAACCCTCGGCAAGGTGGGAATACGGTATTTCAGCCGATATTCTCGGCGGAGTTATTGAAAAAGCCTCCGGTATGAAGCTAAGTAATTTTTTTGAAAAAAATTTCTTTGAACCTCTGAAAATGACAGATACCGGATTTTATGTTCCGCAGGAAAAGCTTGACAGATTTACTGCTCTTTACTCATGGGAAAACGACAAGCTTGTGCATAATTATGACAATCATCTCGGTCTTACAGACTATACCGCTCCTCCTGCTTTTGAATCCGGCGGTGCAGGTCTGGTCTCAACTATCGTGGACTATTCAAAATTCGCCTCAATGCTTGCCGGCGGCGGTGTATATGAGGGAAAACGATATATAAGCGAAGATTCTTTCCGCTATATGACAGCTCCTAAACTTAATTCCGAACAGCATTCTTATTTCTGGGATAAGCTTTCCGGATACAGCTATGGCGCTCTTATGCGTATTATGGTGAATAAAGAAGCTTCATCCGTTAAAACCTGTAACGGAGAATTCGGATGGGACGGCTGGACAGGCACTTATTTCTGTGCTGATGCAGAGAATAAAATCGCAGTTCTCTATTTCACTCAGATCTGCGGAGCCGGAACAACGTATCAGGCAGCGGAAATAAGCAGAATAGCTTACGAGAATTTCGCTGAAAAAAATTAACGATTCCTCCTCATACGGCATAAAATATTATGAGATCATTCTCAAATCCATTGAAAGGAATGTTTTTATGCCAAAGGTATTTTTAAGTCCTTCAACTCAGGAGTGGAACGAATACGCCACAAGCGGAAATGAAGAACTATATATGAATCTCCTTGCCGACAGAATGGAACCATATCTTCGGTCTTCCGGAATAAAATATGTACGCAACGATCCGGAACGCAATGTAAACGGAGCTATTCAGGATTCAAATGCCGGTTATTACGACGTTCACCTTGCCTTACATTCAAACGCTGCTCCGGAAAATCTTTCAGGAAAGCTGAGAGGAATCATTATTTATTTTGCTCCTAAAAGCGCTGACAGTGAAAAACTTGCAAATATTATTGCAAATAATCTTAAGGCGATATATCCTCTGCCGGATAAGGTAAGAGCCGCTCCTACAAGCTCTCTCGGAGAGGTCTTAAGAACCAAAGCAGTTGCCGTCCTCTGCGAAATAGGATATCATGACAACTATGCCGATGAAGCATGGCTGAAAAATAATCTTGAACTTATTGCCAAAAATATTGTCCGCTCGCTTTGTGATTATTTCGGTATTCCATTTATTTCAGCCGGACCTATCCGATGGGGAACTGTTGTTACCAATGGAAGCAATCTTAATATCAGAAGTTATCCCTCCATGTCCGGAACAATAATCGGTTCAATACCAAACGGAGCCACTGTTATGGTAAATGGAGGAACAAACGGCTGGTATGTTGTGAGCTACAACGAAATTGTCGGCTATTCAAGCAGTGAATTTATCGAATTATAAAAATAAATTTGCATACAAAATCAGGGCTGTTGTACTTTCAGTGCAACAGCCCATTTATTTACTCGTCTTTTTTGTTCTTTTTCTTATCCTTATCCATTTTAGGAACAGCATAGATTGGTTTAAGAGGTTTTGCCTTACTCTTGAAAACTATCCAAGAATAAACGCATATTACAATATAAATAACGCAAAGGATTATAGAAATTTTGAGTGCGTTTCTGAACCATACCGATTTACCGAATCGTTTTGCCGCTTCTAAATTATATTTTGATTTGGAACGGTTAACGTCAGAAACTGCAACAAGCTCAACTGTTCCAAGCTGTTCTCCGGAATATTCAAGAGTTACCTCACCGAGCAGATCGCCCTTTTTAACCGGAGCCTGAAGCGTATCCTTATACCATATTATCTTATCCTTTTTAATGAGCGATGTATCTATCTCGTCATACCAAAGAATGGTAAATTCCTCTTTAGGGCGTGCAAGAACATAATCGTTTCCGTCTGCAAGAGTTACCGAAAGCTCGCCAAGCTCTGCGGTATCCGCCAGTACTATCTGATATGAAAAATGGCTGAATCCCCAGTCTAAAAGAGAAGCTGCGTCTTCAATATGATAGAACTTAACCTCTCCGTCTGCGTCGTTAAACGGAGCTTTCATCAAAACAGCAAGATAATTGTTTCCGTCTTTGCTTGCAAGGGTTATAATATTTCTTCCGGCAGCCGTAAGATTTGCTGTTTTGATACCCTTTGCACCCATATAATAATAAGTGCTGTCAGGATCCATCATAACATTGCTGTGTTTCCAAACCCAGCTTTCCATATGCTCATGCCGCTCCGGATTCGGAACAGACGGAGTGTAGGTATATGTTGTTGCGATGTTTTCAAAAAGCGGAACTGTCAGTGCGTATTGTGTAAGGATCGCCATATCACGAGCTGTTGTATACTGATTTGTATCGTACATACCGGTTGGATTCGTAAAATTGGTCGAATTCATACCAAGTGCGGCAGCTTTCTCGTTCATTTTTGAAACAAATGCCGCAACATTGTCTCCGCCTGCATAGTAAGCAAGCGTTTCTGCTGCTTCGACAGAAGATGTAAGCATCATGCAGTAAAGAAGATCGGTAACGGTAAGAACGTCGCCGTCAAGCAAATCGCAGTCCGGAAGATCGTCACTGTAGCCGTTCGCATTAAGAGTTTCATAAATATGCATATAAATATCGGGATCAAGCGTCAGTTCTTTATTAAGATCATCGCATTCTTCAAGAACGACAACAGCCGTCATAATATCAACAAGCGGACCCGGCATCTGTTTTACATCTGCATTTTTTTCATGAATAACTGTATCGCAGTCAAGATTTATCAGCATGGCTGATTCGCTTTTTATCGGATTTTTCAGCGGAAAGTTAACCGCCTTTGCTTTTGGTATATATACAAACGGCAGCAGCGTTAACGCTGCAGCAATTACAGAAATTATCCTTTTCATAATATCTCCTCGTATCAATTTTTTAATAAAACAATCTGCATATATTATATTATAACATACTATTCCCAAATTTAAAAGAGCTTTTCAAAATTTTTTTTAGAAACCTGTTCACATAGAAGATTCCGCACGTCTTTCAGAAAAAATTTTCTCGAAAATCCGAACTTTTATTTTATGTGAACACGCTCTGATTTTCCTGCAAAGAAAAACACGGCGGGGCAAAGCAATCTGCAAAAAAAAAATAATAAGTGATAACATCACAGAACTTTGATTTAAAACCGGTTATAATAAAGATACAATAAAACAAAGGAGGACATAAAAATGTCTGTAATTATAATAAATAAAGAAAATTTCGCAAGCGAAGTTATTAATTCCGATAAACCAGTACTTCTTGATTTCTATGCCGATTGGTGCGGTCCCTGCCGCATGGTAGGTCCGATCGTATCGGAAATCGCAAATGAGAGAAGCGATATCAAAGTCGGCAAAATCAATGTTGACGAGCAGCCGGAACTTGCGGCAAAGTTTCAGGTAATGAGTATCCCTATGCTCGCTGTTATTAAAAACGGAAAGCTCGCAAATCAGGTTGTAGGTTACAGACCAAAAGAGCAAATTGAGGCAATGCTGTAAGGAGAAAAAGATGAAACTTTTTGATTTCTTACGAAACGCCGACATTAACGTTGGCGTTTCGGAATATAAAGTCAATGACGATGCTATATTGCTTGATGTCAGAACATCAGAAGAATACCGTGACGGACACATTGACGGAAGCGTCAATTTACCTCTTGATAGAATTTCTTCCATTGAGAACATTGTCAAAAACAAAAGCACACCGCTTTATGTTCATTGCTACAGCGGCAGCAGAAGCGGACAAGCTGTATCCTATTTGAAGAAAATTGGCTACACCAGCGTAAAAAATATCGGTGGCATCAACAGCTACCGTGGAAAGGTGGTAAAATAAATGAAGGTTGTAATTATAGGCGGTGTTGCAGGCGGAGCTACTGCGGCAGCAAGAATACGCAGGCTTGATGAGCAAGCGGAAATAGTTGTTTTTGAGCGTTCGGGATTTATCTCATACGCCAACTGCGGTCTGCCGTACTACATCGGCGGCACCATTGAAAACGAAAATGATCTGACCTTGCAGACTCCCGAAAGCTTTTGGAAGCGTTTTAGAGTGAAGATGAATGTGCATCATGAGGTTACAGCGATCCAACCGGACAGCAAAACCGTTATCGTAAAAAATTTAGAAAACAATACCGTTTTCACTGAGAGTTATGACAAGCTCGTGCTCTCACCCGGCGCTAAGCCGATAAAGCCGGACTTTGACGGTGCTGACAGCGACAGGATATTTACCCTCCGCACCGTTGAGGATACGCTGAATATTAAGAAATATACGGACGAGCATCATCCGAAATCGGCAGTTGTTGTCGGAGGCGGGTTTATTGGAATCGAGACTGCGGAAAATCTGCATGATCTTGGTATAGATGTAACTCTTGTGGAAGCCGCAGAGCAGCTGATGGCTCCCTTTGACAGGGATATGGCATCGTTTATTCATGCTGAAATCCGTAAAAACGGCATAAATTTAATGCTTGATACTATGGTAGAGGGCTTTACCGACACAGAATGCGGTATTGACGTGAAGCTCAAAAATACATCGACGCTTCATACCGATATGGTTATAATGGCAATAGGCGTTGCTCCCGAAACCACACTTGCAAAAAATGCAGGACTTGAACTTGGTATCAAGGGCAGCATTGTGGTCAATGACAGAATGGAAACCTCTGTTCCCGACATTTACGCTGTCGGCGATGCTGTGCAAATCAAAAATTTTGTAACTGATTCATATTCGCTGATCTCTCTTGCCGGACCTGCAAACAAGCAGGGCAGAATTGCCGCTGACAACATCTGCGGCGGTGACAGTCATTATACCGGAGGTCAAGGCAGCTCGGTTATTAAAATATTCGATATGACAGCCGCCTCTACCGGTATTAACGAAAGAACCGCAAAATCTCTTGGTATTGTTACAGATAAGGTTATTCTTTCCCCTATGAGTCATGCCGGATATTATCCCGGCGGTAAAATTATGACGATGAAAGTTCTGTTTGAAAAAGAGACCTATCGGCTGCTTGGTGCGCAGATCGTGGGTTTTGATGGAGTTGATAAAAGAATAGATGTGCTTGCAACGGCTATCCGTGCCGGCATGAAAGCATACAACCTTGCAGAACTTGATCTTGCTTATGCTCCGCCGTATTCTTCTGCGAAAGACCCTGTAAATATGGCAGGCTATATTATTGAAAATATTAAAAACGGTGTTGTAAAGCAGTGGTATTACGAGGAGGATGAAACGCTGCCACGTGACGGCAGCATAACGCTTCTTGATGCACGTACACCAATGGAATACAGCAGGGGTCATGCGGAAGGTTTTATTAATATTCCCGTTGACGAACTGCGTGAGCGCATGAACGAGCTTGACAAGGACAAGCCTGTGTATGTCATCTGTCAAAGCGGACTCAGGAGCTATATCGCAAGCAGAATTCTAATGGGCAACGGTTTTGATGCATATAATTTTGCCGGAGGATTCCGCTTCTATGATGCAGTCCGTAATGATAAAGCTTTAAATAAAAAATCCACCCCATGCGGAATGGATGATTGAAAGGAGGATATATGATGAAGTATATTTGTGATATTTGCGGATATGTCTATGATGAAGCTGCTGGTGATCCGGATAACGGCATTGCTCCTGGCACAAAATGGGAAGACCTTCCCGAAGATTATGAATGTCCTTTGTGCGGCGTCGGCAAAGACCAATTCAGCAAGGAATAGTAAAGGAAAAAGCGTTGAGAATTTCTTTTGAAAAACTCAGCGCTTTGCTTCATCAATCAATAATCTTTTCAAGTCCGTCTTTGTCTATGATCTCAATAGTTCCACGGGAAAGCAAAATAAGTCCCTCGTTTACAAAATACTTTAGCATTCGTGTAACTACTTCACGAGGATTACCTAAGTGGTTGCCAATTGTTTCGTGGGTAATTTTAAGCGTGCTGGTGCCTTCGATACTCATTTCATTCAAAAGAAAATCGGCAAGCCTTTTATCAAAGCTTTTCCACATTACCTGATCTATCAGCCACATTACATC
>ENA-UOJL01002598-UOJL01002598.1-human-gut-metagenome-genome-assembly--contig:-P47-NODE-2598-length-14360-cov-21.533590_pt1 | contig 14360 bp, 7 predicted proteins | sample MGYA00242347_ERZ723894 | MGnify/ENA metagenome assembly ERZ723894
AGCACGCCGCCAGCGTTCATCCTGAGCCAGAATCGAACCCTCCACAAAAAAACTTATGCGGAAAGCCAACATGTGACTCTCATCTAAGAAAATTGACGATCGCCTTATAAGGAAAGGCGCATCGCACAAAAACCTCGCCGCCGTTTGACCGATCCCTCGGCACCACGCGTCAGCGTGGCCGGCAACGAACTGGCAATCATTGACTATAAAGAAGTAGTACAAATACGCTCTTGAGTTCTCAAACCACCACCACTCACCCACCTCGCGGACCGGAACCATCCGGACCACTCGCTGAGCGGCAGCAAGAGATAAACTTACAGCACGATCGCGATCCGCGCAACCCGGGCCGCATGAACAACGCGTGAACCGTTGGAAATCCAACGTTCCATCGGCGTGTCGAAACTTGACAAACCAGGCCCGACCAACCCCGCAACCACCGAAACCATCCCCGCAATCGCCCATTCCATCCCCGCAAATCCGCAATCGCATCCGCATTTTGTAACCGCAAAACGGCGTTACGGGTAACAAAAGCCGGAAGGGAAAGCCAAAACGGGACGGTCACGGGAAGAAGAACCAGGAAACTGCGACACGAATCGCAAATGCTACCAGCGGCGCCCGCAATGCTTGCCACCGATGCCAGACTTGCCATTCGCACCCCACGGACCGCGGCCTTCGCCATGCAATACACCCAAGTGATGTTTCATGGCAACCAGCATGATATGCGTATCTTCCAAACCGAGGTGGCGCTCCGACTTGCTTTCATCGAGCGCGCCCTGCCGCTTGGCGTATGCGTCCAACGTGTTATTGCCGTACGGATGCTCGCCGTCCGGAATTGACCCTTCATCCCAACGGCGGCTCATCGGCAACGTGTCGATAATCGTAATCTTGCCCGCACGGTAGCTTTCCGCATATCCAGCCACATTCAACATGAAGAAGCTATGTTCGAAACGAGCGTTGTGCGCTACGTACGGTTGCTGCTCCAATCGCTGCAGCAAACCGATTTGAGCCTCCGGCCACTCATCGAACAGGCGGAAGCCGGACGCACGATCACGTACATCGATACCGGTCAAATCGAGAATCAGCGGATTACCGAGCGTCGCGTTCGCGGCAGGAACGCCGAACGACAGACGCGACTGACCATACGCATCGCCCGTTTCGTAATAACTCTGCTCGTATTGGTATCCAGTAGGTGCGGCAGCAGGGCGAGGGGAAATCATGTTCATATATTCAAAGCCGACGTCGATGATGTACACACGCGCCGGGTCAGTACCGGTGGTTTCGATGTCGATTCCCATGACATTGTCCACATCGCGTCCAGGAAGATAAGCGTCACGCCAATCCGATTTGCGGTATTCAGCCATCCGACGCAACTGCGCCGCTTCAGCGGATTTCGTTTCCGAACCGTAATCAAACAACGTGGAGCCGCCCGGACTGGTTACTCCACTCAGGTTCGCACGCGACATGGCATAGTCACTGGCTCGCTTCTGACTTTTCTCTGCGGCACGACGGGCGGCGCGGCCGTTAACGATGTCAGCGGTTCGATCCTGAATATCATCCAACGCCACTCCCCCGGAAGCCAAAGCCGAACCGGGCAGCAGCACCGGAACCGTCACGCGCTCACGTCGTTCCTCGGTGACCGTCCACAATCCCATCGCCACGCCAATCTGTCGCAGAACAGCGATTTCGTCGCACAACCGACGGTTCGCGTAAGCAAGCGCGCGCGGCAGCCGATAGGAAGCGATAAGTCGGTCGTAATCCATCATGAACGTGCTGTTGCACTGCGCGATGGTCGGTTCGAGCCGATCTCGAATCGCAAGATCATCTTTCAACAGGGCGTGCAGCTGCGGGGCGGAAAGTTGCGGCGACGAGGACCGCAGCATTGCCAACAAATCAACGTGCTGTCTTGTGGCGGCACCAATGCCGTTACGCAGGTCAAGGGAAGACACCCATCGCCAGTCGATCGGCTGGTTGTCGGCGTCATTCGGCATCGATGCCGACCATTGTTCGATGTCCTGCTTCGCGTCATCCAGCCAGGAAAGATTCATCGTCGATTCGTTCATACCTGCCCATCGTAGCCGATACCCACCTTCAGCGTGTAAGAATGTGCAACAAACCAACGTGCGCATTCCTCTTTGTGAGAACACAACCATGCGAGTTCGAATGACGGTGTTCATTACGAAACCGCGCGCGGATACCTCCGTGCGAAGCGGTTGTCATACGAATTTTCATATAGCACAAATGTGACTATTTCCCAGCAAAAATCCAGAATCGACTTTCATTTTTGAATCCCGGAACGCAACAAACGTTCCAAATCAACGAAAGGAACTGCAATGCCAGAAACACATTCCACCACTGAAAACAACAATTCGCATTGCTGCGACAACACCTGCGGCAATGCCGACGACCGCGTTGTTCCTGACAGCGTGGAAATCAATCCGCTGTTCGCCCGTCCGAAGGAAGCCCAGGCGTTCTCGAAATTTACCATTCCACAGAAGGGTAGTCTGCCGGAAACCGCCTACCAAGTGGTGCATGACGAGGCCATGCTGGATGGCAACGCGCGACTCAATCTTGCAACTTTTGTGAGCACGTGGATGGACGATCATGCGAACCGCCTGTACATGGAGGCGGCCGACAAGAACATGATCGACAAAGACGAGTACCCGAAAACCGCCGAAGTCGAATCGCGCTGCTGGCACATGCTCGCCGATCTATGGCATGCGCCCGATCCAATGAATGCCATCGGAACCTCCACCATCGGCTCGTCGGAAGCTTGCATGCTGGGCGGACTCGCGTTGAAGCGCCGTTGGAAGGAAGCCCGCGAAAAGGCCGACCTGCCGACCGATCGTCCGAATCTGGTGATGAGCAGCGCCGTGCAGGTGTGCTGGGAGAAGTTCTGCAACTATTTCGACGTGGAACCACGCTATGTGCCGATTTCCGAGGACCACAAAGTGCTCGACGGCCATGATCTCGACAAGTATGTCGATGAGAACACCATCGGCGTGGTGGCCATCATGGGCGTGACCTATACGGGTATGTATGAGCCGGTCGAACAGATCAGCAAAGCACTGGACCGCATCGAGGAGCGCACCGGACTTGATGTGCGCATCCATGTGGACGGCGCTTCGGGAGGTATGATCGCACCATTCATCCAGCCGGACCTCGCATGGGACTTCCGCGTCAAGCGCGTTTACTCCATCAGCACCTCCGGTCACAAGTACGGTCTGGTCTACCCCGGTTTGGGATGGGTCGTATGGCGCGAAACCGCTGACCTGCCGGAAAGCCTTATTTTCAAGGTGAGTTATCTCGGCGGCGAAATGCCGACTTTCGCACTGAACTTCTCCCGTCCGGGCGCACAGGTACTGCTGCAGTACTACATGTTCCTGCGTTTGGGATTCGACGGGTATCGAAGGGTGCAGCAGACTTCGCATGATGTGGCGAAATATCTGTCGGGCGAGATCGAGCAGATGGATGATTTTACGCTGTGGAACGACGGTTCCGACATTCCGGTGTTCGCATGGATGCTCAACGACAAGCCGGATCGCAAGTGGAATCTGTACGATCTGCAGGATCGGCTGCGCATGAAGGGATGGCTGGTGCCGGCTTATCCGATGCCGGTGGATCTGACGCAGGTGACCGTGCAGCGCATTGTGGTGCGTAACGGTTTCAGCCACGATATGGCCGAAGCATTCATCAAGGATTTGAAGTCGTGTGTGAAGTATCTGGACGGACTGCGTTCACCAATGCCAAGCGAGGCTCGTGCATCCGGATTCCACCACTGATATTTCGCGGTCATTCCACGAATTCCATCGTTTCCCGCATTAAGGAAATTCATGTTCATTCCCACAACGATTATGTTTACGAAAGCTGGCTGCAATGACAGTTCATATGAAAAAGCCGCTTGCTGTGGTAGCGCACGATGCAAGCGCAGCTGCACATCCCGGGTCCGCACGTTCCACGACGAACGCTGCGACGGCACCGACAACAACGCCACGCAATCCGTCTGCCGTCGCAGGAAACCGCAATCGTACGGGCATACCTGCGCATGCCGGGGCGAATAGAGGGAACGGCGCTGACGGGCACGGCGCAATCGCAAGCACGGCAACCGTTGCCAATAAAACCGGCAAAACCATGATGACAGTCAGCCAACTGGCGATGTTGACCGTGGTGGCGGTGGCCTCGCTACGCTCTCTGCCGGCCATGGCCGATTATGGTCTCGCTTCCATTCTGCTGTATCTCATTCCGGCGGTCGTTTTCCTGGTGCCGACCGCGCTGGTGGCTGCCGAACTGGCCACCGGCTGGAAAGGTGGCGTGTACGTGTGGGTGCGTGAGGCGTTCGGCAATCGCATCGGATTTCTCGCCATTTGGCTGCAGTGGATTCAGAATGTGGTGTGGTATCCGATACAGATTGCGTTCATCGCCGTCAGCCTGTCGTATGTGTTCGGCATGGGTGGCTTGGGCAATAATGGCGTATATGTGGCCGCGGTGATCATCGTGTTGTATTGGGCAAGCACGATGGTGGCGTTGCGCGGCGGCAATCTGTTCGCCAAGGTCGGGGCGATTTCGGGACTTATCGGCACGCTGTTTCCTGCGTTGCTGCTTATCGTCTTCGGCATTATCTGGCTGGCGATCGGTAAGCCAGTGCAGACCTCCCTGCACGCATCCGCGCTGCTTCCGCCGTGGACGGGCATCGCGTCGATTGTGCTAATCGTATCCAATGTGCTCGCCTACGCGGGTATGGAGGTCAATGCCGTGCATGCCAACGACTTGGAGCATCCGGGACGTCAATTCCCACGCGCCATTGCACTAGCGACCGCGCTGATTCTGCTGGTACTTGTGCTGCCGACTTTGGCAATCGCCTTTGCTGTGCCGCATCGTGAGCTGGGGCTCATCGACGGCATCAATCTGGCGTTCAGGAAGTTCTTCGACCATTTTGGCATGGGTTGGGGCACCCCGGTGATTTCGCTGCTCATCGCGCTAGGCGCGTTCGCTTCCGTGGTGGCTTGGATAGCTGGTCCTTCTCGCGGTTTGCTAGCGGCCGCCCGCACGGGACTGATGCCTCCCGCGCTGCAGAAGCGCAATGCCCACGACGTGCAGGAAGGCATTCTGATTCCGCAAGGCATTATCGTGACCGTGCTGGCGTTGCTGTTCGTGTTGATCCCCAATGGCAACACGGCTTTCGCGACGCTGGTGGATATGGCGACCGCGCTGTATCTGGTGATGTACATGTTGATGTTTGCCGCCGCGATTCGTCTGCGCGACACCCATCCAGAAGTCCGCCGCACGTATCGAGTTCCTGCGATTCGGTTGGTCGCGGGCGTCGGTTTCGTCGCTTCCGCCGCGGCATTCGTGTTGACTTTCGTGAGACCGGCTGGTTTCACCGGTTTGGATAGCGTTTCATATGCGATTCTTGTGGCTGTAGTCGTGCTTGTGCTCGGTTTACCGCCGCTGGTGTTGTATGGAATGCGCAAGCCTGGCTGGGATCTGCGTTCGGATGCCGAGCGGAACACGGATACGTACGATGTGCTAGTGAATCCGGAATACTGAAATATTGGAATATTTGGAATACTCATGTTTCGAACATTCCAATAATCCCGAATATGATGAATGCCTCCCAAGTGTTCGCCTGGGAGGCATTCATCGTTCTTGTCTCGTTCGTTTACGCGGTTACAGTTCGAAGCCGAGTTCGGCCGCCGCTTCGGTCGGTACCGGATCCTCGCACCAGAAATCCTCAAGGTTCTCATTGGTGGTCAGGCTTCGGATTTCGGCCTGGTCGATGTACAGTTCACCGCTCAAATGGTCGGTTTCATGCTGGAAGATGCGGGCCGGCCAGCCGTGCAGATGTTCCTCATGCTTGTTGCCGTCCTCATCCTGCCAACGGGCGGTGATGTCAAGCCAACGCTTGCGTACGGCCTGGTAACCGTCGAAGCTCAGGCAGCCTTCGTAGAAGCTGCGGGTTTCGGTGCCGATCGGCTCGTAGCTGGGGTTGATGATGGCGTGGAAGGGGAATTCCGCGGCTTCGCGCGGATCGCCATCGTCGCCTTCGCATACGTGGTCTTCGACGACGGCCAAAGCCAGACCGAGACCGATCTGGGTGGCTGCGAGGCCCACGCCCGGCGCTTCCAGCATGGTGGTGCGCATGGTGTCGATGAGCTTGTCAAGCGTTTTGCGGCTCAACTGGCCGTCGTAGGCGATGGTCTGCTGGCGTAATACCGGTTCGCCGGCCTGCACGATCGGCATGATTTTCTCTTTGCCGCCGGTTTTGATGAGCTTTTCGACCTCGCGGTTGAGTTCGAGGTCCACTTTCGAGTTGTGTCCGAACATGGGGCATATCTCCTTGCGGGCTCTTACAGGGTGAGTTCGTCGGCGACGACCTTGGCGAGGCGATCGCACACTTCGTCTGCCTGCTGCTGGGTTTCGGCTTCGGCCATGACGCGCACGAGCGGCTCGGTGCCGGACGGACGCAGCAGCACGCGGCCGGTGTCGCCCAGCAGCTTCTCTTCGCGTTCCACCGCGGCCTGCACCTTGGCGTTGGTCTTGGCGGCCATCTTGTCGACGTTCGGCACGTTGATGAGCGTCTGCGGCAGCTGCGGGAAGTCGGCGGCCAGTTCCTTCAGGCTCTTACCGGATTTGACGACCTCGTTGCACAGGGTGAGCGCGGTCAGGGTGCCGTCGCCGGTGGTGGCGAATTCGCGGTTGATCACGTGGCCGGACTGCTCGCCGCCGAGCGAATAATCGCCTCGCAGCATCTCTTCGAGCACGTAACGGTCGCCCACGTTGGTCTGCACGGTCTTGATGCCCATGGAACGCAGGGCCAACTTCAGACCGAGGTTGCTCATCACCGTCACGACGAGGGTGTCATGGTTGAGCTTGCCCGCGTTCTTCTTGGCGCGCGCCAGAATGCCCATGATCTGATCGCCGTTGACCATGTTGCCGTCCTCATCCACGGCAAGGCAACGGTCGGCATCGCCATCGAAGGCAACGCCCATGACGGCGCCGGAGGCCTTGACCATGGCCTGCAGCTGCTCAGGATGGGTGGAGCCGGCGTTCTTGTTGATGTTGTAGCCGTCCGGCGACGCGTTGATGACGGTCACGTCGGCGCCGGCGCGGCGCAAGGCTTCCGGAGCGACCACGGACGTGGCGCCGTTCGCGCAATCGGCCACGATCTTCAGGCCCTTCAGCGGCGTCGGCTGCGACTTGTCCGGACCGACCGGCGCGATGGCGGAAACCAGATGGTCGATGTACAGGTTGGTGGCGGTGGCGGTGTCATGGCTGACACGACCCACGCCGGCGCCGGTAGGACGATCCCAATCCTGGCCGAGCACCGCTTCGATCTCATCCTCCTTGGTGTCGGGCAGCTTGAAGCCGCCGCGGGCGAAGAACTTGATGCCGTTGTCGGGCATCGGATTGTGGGATGCGGAGATCACCGCGCCCATTTCCACGTTGAGCACGGACGTCAGGTATGCGACGCCCGGCGTCGGGATGATGCCGGCGTCGATCACGTCGAAGCCGCCGGCGGACATGCCAGCGGACAATGCGGCGGCAAGGAAATCGCCGGAAACTCGTGTATCACGACCGACCAGCGCACGGCGACGGCTTTCGAATTCGCTCCGCTCGTCATCGCCCAGCACACGCACCGCGGCGTCACCCAAATCGAGCGCCAGCTGTGCCGTCAAATCCCTATTCGCCAATCCTCGAACGCCGTCGGTTCCGAACATACGTGGCATGAGTCTCAAATCCTCGCTATCTGCAAACGATATTTCCGTGACCTATCGTACTCAACCGTGCCGCCGAAACCAGCAGGTGACGACGCAATCGCATAACACTTCACAATTCAAAGCATTTCACGGCGCGCAATGCCCTTTTCGTGTCGCACGACTTTGATTTCAAGGCGGAAAATCAAGTCGTGCGACAACACTTGATAAAGAAATACCCCCTAACTATCATTTTCCGTTGAAAACCAGCGAAAAATAAGAGTTAGAGGGTATGAAAGCCAGCACGCCTGTCGCACGACTTTGAAAATCGCACCCAAAATCAAAAGTCGTGCGACGACATGACGGCTCTTAAGCGGGAACGTTCCTGTCGCCCCTGCTATCAGAGCGCGGCGTTGAAGTCGCGCACTTTCAGCGTGCGGTGAGAAGCCTCGACGTTGCCACGCACAATGCGCTGCAAGGCGTTGTCCGCGTCCTTATGGGAGGCGAGCCAGGCGTCGCCCAGCTCCACGAGCTTCGCCGGATCGGCATAGCCCGGATACAGGCCTTCGAGCAGCGCTTCCGCCATGTGGAAGGTCTTGTGCTCCCAAATCCAGTCGGCGACCTCGAAATACTTCTCGGCGTACGGTTCGGCCAAGTCGGCGCGCGGGGTGGCTGCGAAGCCACCGGCCACAGCCTCAAGCTGCATGTTGGTCAGCTCGTCGTTGTGCAGGGCCTCGTTCCAAGCCCATGCCTTCGCTTCGGCGGTACCGGCCACGGCGCGTGCGCCATAGGCGAACTCACGGTTCTCGGTGGTTTCGCGCTTGGCCAGTTCGGCGTCGATTCCCGCCTGGTCGATCGCGTTGACGGTGCTCAGCGCGTTGATGATGGTCCAGCGGAAGTTGTTGTCGATTTCCAGACCGTCGAATGCCACGGAACCGTCGAGCAGGCCCTTCGCGTTGGCGACGAACGCCTCGTCGCCCGGCTCGCCGTAGCCCAGGTAGGCGGTGACGAGCTGGAACTGTTCGTCGGAGCCGGCCTTGGCCTGACCCGCCAGCTTGAACAGTTCGGCGGCCACATGCTTCACGGTCTCGGCACGCTCTGCCGGAGCGGTGTAATGCCATGCGGTGGTGCTGACCTGTGCCAGCGCGTAACGGAAGGTGGTGGACTCGTGTTCGGTGGCGAGCGCGGCCAGCGAGGTGTCGATGAACTGGCGTGCCGGCAGTTCGCCGTCGCGGGTCATGTCCCACAGGGCGAGCCAGATCACGGAGCGTGCGAGCGCGTCGTCGAAGCGGTACAGGTTGCTTGTCGCGAATGCGAGGCTCTTGTCGTCGAAACGCAGCTTCGTGTAGGTCAGGTCGTCGTCGTTCACCAGGATCAGCGACGGACGTGCCTTGCCGGCGGCAGCGTCGATGACCGTCAGTTCGCCGTCGACGTCCAGTTCGAAACGGTCGGTGCGCACGATCTTGCCGGTTTCCGGATCCTCGTTGTAGAAGCCGACGGCGAGACGGTGGGCGCGCAGCACGGGATGCTCGGCCGGAGCGGTCTGGCGCAGGGCGAGACGCTTGATGGTGCCGTCCTCGTTCTCTTCGACTTCGGTGGCGATGGTGTTGATGCCGGATTCCTCAAGCCACTGGGCGCTCCACGCCTTCAGGTCGCGGCCGGAAGTGAGTTCCAGTTCGGCGAGCAGGTCGGCGAGGGTGGCGTTGGAGTAGGCGTGCTTGTTGAGGTAGTTGTTGATGCCCTTGAAGAACTTCTCACGGCCCACGTAGTACACGAGCTGCTTCAGCACGGAGGCGCCCTTGGCGTAGGTGATGCCGTCGAAGTTGACGTAGGTGTCGTTGAGGTCGTTGATCGGGGCGACGATCGGGTGGGTGGTGCTCAGCTGGTCCTGACGCAGCGCCCAGCTCTTTTCGCCGGAGCTGAAGGTTGCCCAGGCGTCCTTCCATTCGGTGGCTTCGGCGGTGGCGAGGGTGGACGTGAACTCGGCGAAGGATTCGTTGAGCCACAGGTCGTTCCACCACTTCATGGTCACGTAGTCGCCGAACCACATGTGGGCGAGCTCGTGCAGCACGGTGACCACACGGCGTTCCGCATAGGCGTCGGTGACCTTGGATTCGAACACGTACTGGTCGCGGATGGTGACCATGCCGATGTTCTCCATGGCGCCGGCGTTGTATTCCGGCACGTAGATCTGGTCGAACTTGGCGTACGGGTACGGCACGCCCCAGGTCTTGGCGTAGAAGGCGAAGCCTTTCTTGGTGATGTCGAACAGGTAGTCGACGTCCTTGCTGAAGGCCTTGGCGAGCGCCTGGCGGCAGTACATGGCCATCGGCACGGTGCGGCCGTCCTCATTGGCGTATTCGGTGTGCCATTCGGCGTACGGTCCGGCGCAGATGGCGGTGAGGTAGGAGCTCATGGTCGGGGTCAGCTCGAACACCCACAGCTTGGTGGTTTCGGCGGCGTGATCGCCGAGCGTGCCTTCCTCGGTGACGGTTTCGTTGTCGGTCACGGAGGAGGTGGGCATGTTGGACGTGACGATCCAGGATTTGGCGGCGAGCACGGAGAAGTCGAACACGGCCTTCAGATCAGGCTGGTCGAACACGGCGTAGACGCGACGGGCGTCCGGCACCTCGAACTGGGTGTACAGGTAGACGTTGCCGTCGGACGGGTCGACGCTGCGGTGCAGGCCTTCGCCGGTGTTGGAGTACTGGCACATCGCCTTGACGGTGACCTCGTTGTGCTCCTTGAGGCCCTTCAGCTCGATGCGGCTGTCCACGTATGCTTCGGCCGGGTCGAGGGTTTCGCCGTTGAGGGTGATCTCGCTGACTTCGTTGGCGATGAGGTCAAGGAAGCTTGACTCCCCCGGCTTCGCGTCGAAGGTGATGGTGGTTTCGGAGCCGAAATCCTTGGCTCCGCGGGTCAGGTCAAGCTTGACCGTGTAATGGATTGGCGCGGCGATGATGCTTTTGCGTTCTTCCGCTTCGATTCGGGTGAGGTTTGCTCCTGGCATGTCACTCCTTCTTTCTGGTAACAGAAGGCGGCGCGATCAGTTGTGCCGATCACGTCGCCTTGATTCAATTTATGGTAAATTTACGGCTTATTTCGCGGCGTTCAGTCCCATCGCGTCATCCACGTCCTGCGCGATGTCGGCGACGACGGGGACGATCATCGGCTTGCGGTGCAGCTGTCGTGCCACCCAGCCGCCGAGCGTGCGTCGCATGATCTGCTGCAGCTTGTAGGTGTCGCGCGTGCCCTGCATCATCGCGTCCTGCAGCTGCTCGACAATCTGGTGACGGACCTTGTCGAACTCGCTTTCGTCTTCCGCGACCGCGTTGAGGTAGATCTTCGGACCGGTGATGACATCCGCGGTTTCGGTGTCGACGACTACGAAGCTGGACACGAAGCCTTCGGTACCGAGGATGCGGCGCTTCTCGAGTTCTTCGTCGGTCAGTTCGCCGACGGAATCGCCATCGACGTAGACGTAGCCGCACGGCACGGAGCCGACGACCGCGGCCTGGCCGTGGTACAGGTCGACGACGTCGCCGTCTTCGGCCAGCACGACGTTCTGCGGATCGACGCCGGTCTTGACGGCGATCATGCCGTTGGCCACCAAGTGGCGGTTTTCGCCGTGGATAGGCATGGCGCACTTCGGCTTGACGATGTTGTACATGTACAGCAGTTCGCCTTCGTTGCAGTGGCCGGAGACGTGCACGGCGGCGTTGTCTCGGTTGACCACGCGGGCTCCGAGCTGCACGAGCTTGTTGATGACCTTGTAGACGCCATGCTCGTTACCTGGGATCAGGGAGCTGGCGAGGATCACCGTGTCGAACTCGTTGATGGTGATGTCACGATGGTTGCCGTCGGCGATGCGGCCGAGCGCGGCCATCGGCTCGCCCTGGGAGCCGGTGCACATGTAGACGAGCTTGTCGTCCTGCACGTCATGGGCCTGCTTCAGGTCGATGACGGTGTCCTCGGGCAGACGCAGGTAGCCCAGATCTGCTGCGATGGACATGTTGCGGACCATGGAACGTCCGACGAACACGACCTTGCGGCCGTACTTGTGGGCCGCGTCGACGACCTGCTGCACGCGGTGCACGTGGCTGGAGAAGCTGGCCACGATGATCTTGCGAGTGGCCTGTGCGAACGCCTGGTCGAGCGCCGGACCGATGGAGGTCTCCGGCTTGACGAAGCCCGGGACCTCGGCGTTGGTGGAGTCCATCATCAGGAGGTCCACGCCCTTTTCGCCGAGCTTGCCGAATTCCACCAGATCGGTGATGCGGTGGTCGAGCGGCAGCTGGTCGAGCTTGATGTCGCCGGTGTCGATGAGCGAGCCGGCGGGGGTCTGCACGAACACGGCGAGCGCGTCCGGAATGGAGTGCGTGACGTTCACGAATTCCAGGTTGAACGGGCCGACCTTGAGCTTGTCGCGTCCCTTGACCTCGACGAGCGTCGGGTTGATGCGGTGTTCCTTGCACTTGGCCTCAACGAAGGCGAGGGTGAGCTTGGAACCGATCAGCGGAATGTCCGGGCGGAGCTTGAGCAGGTACGGCACGCCACCGATGTGGTCCTCGTGGCCGTGGGTGAGCACGAGCGCCTCGACCTTGTCGAGACGGTCCTTGATGTAGTGGAAGTCAGGCAGGATGAGGTCCACGCCCGGCTGCTCCTCTTCCGGGAAGAGCACGCCGCAGTCGATGAGCAGGATATGCCCGTTGTATTCGACCACGTTCATGTTGCGGCCGATCTCACCCAGACCGCCGAGCGGCACGATGCGCATGGAGCCCTTGCGGTACTTCGGCGGGGCGATCAGCACCTCGTCCTGCTGCGGCGCGGTGGATTGCGGCGCGGAATGCGACGGACGACGGTTCGAACCGTTGCCGCCACGGGATCCACGGGAGCCGCCGTTGCGCGAGCCACCGTTGCCACGGCTGCGGGTGGAGGACTTGGCCTTCTTGATGGCGGTCTTCTCGGACTTCGCGGCCTTGGTGGTCTTGGATGCCTTGACTGCGGTTTCAGTGCGCTTGGCAGCTTTGCTGCCGCGCTTGTGTGTTGTTGTCTTTGTGGTTTCTTCTGTAGCCATTTCCTAGTTGGATTTCTATTACTAATTGTCTCCGCCTATGCGGAAACGAGGAATTTGGGTGCCTGCCGGCGTTCATGCGCGACAGGCCAGTCGCATCATGCGATTCGGTTCACAGCAGTCCCGCGGCGCGCATGCCCTTTTCCGCGCGCACGAGTTCCGCTTCGCCCGGACCGACGTTCGGCAGGCGCATTTCGGTGGAGTCGAGGATTCCACGCACCTTCAGCGAGGCTTTGGCCATCACGGCCTGGAAGCCATTGCCGTTCATCGCTTCGACGAGCGGCGCCAGCTGCACGGAGATGCGCTGCGCTTCGTGGATATCGCCACGATCGAACGCGTTGGCGAGGTCACGCATCGGGCCGGCGGCGGCGTGCGCGATCACGGAGATGATGCCGACTGCGCCGACGGACAGGAACGGCAGGAACAGGCCGTCATCGCCCGAATACCAGGTCAGGCCGGTTTCCATACGCTTGCGTACCGCGCCGGCGATGTCTCCGGTGGCGTCCTTGACGGCCTTGACGTGGTCGAGCTCGGCCAGACGGCGGTAGGTCTCCAGCTGGATGTGCAGTCCGGTACGGCCCGGCACATCGTAGATGATGATCGGCTTGTCCGCGGAATCGTTGACCGCCTTGTAGTGGCGGAACACGCCTTCCTGCGACGGACGGGAGTAATACGGGGCGACCACGAGCACCGCGTCGGCGCCCGCCTCCTGGGTCTGCTCCACCATGCGCACGGTGTGCGCGGTGTCGTTGGAACCGGCGCCGGAAATGACCGGCACGTCCACGACTTCCTTGACGGCCTGAACCAGCTCGACCTTCTCCTCCATGTGGGTGGTCGGAGATTCGCCGGTGGTGCCGTTGACCACAAGACCGTCGGCACCATCCGCCACGAGCTGCCTCGCCAGCTGTTGCGCGGCTTCGAAATCTACGGCTCCGTCGGCCTTCATGGGGGTGACCATGGCCGGAAGGATACGTCCGAAGGGAGCAGGATCGAGCAGATGCATTGTACCGTCGTCAGTCTTAGGGCTTGTCATACGGCTAACGGTACTTCCCTCTGCGGACGCTTTCGATTTCATGAGACGCGAAAAGTCACATTTTGGAAGGCCTGCCGACGATGACCGCGACGACGCACTGCAGGAAAGCGACGAACGTGAACACCATCAGCGGCACATGGTGGCCGCCAGTGGCCTGGACCAGCACGCCGAACATAAGCGGGCCGAGCGACGCGATCAGATAGCCGAACGACTGCGCGACGCCCGACAGCACCACGGTTTCGGCGCTGTCACGGCCGCGCAACGCGATCAATGCGAGCGCCACCACCAGGGACGCGCCTTGCGCGCAGCCGCCGACGAACGCCCATACCGGCATGAGATGCGGCAGCAGCAGCATGCCAAGGCCGGCGATCAGCATGGGAGCGCTGGCGGTAAGCGCCGCGCAGACCTGGTTGCCGCGCACGTTCATGAGCTTAGGAATGACCAAGCCGGAAAGGATGCCGATGCCTTGGAAGATGAACAGATGCACGCCGGCGGTGGAGGCATCGTAGCCGATGGACGCCGAGATGGACGGCATCCAGTTGGACATGGTGTAGAAGGCGGA
>ENA-UOJL01002602-UOJL01002602.1-human-gut-metagenome-genome-assembly--contig:-P47-NODE-2602-length-14318-cov-5.458319_pt1 | contig 14318 bp, 8 predicted proteins | sample MGYA00242347_ERZ723894 | MGnify/ENA metagenome assembly ERZ723894
TCTGTTCCTTTGTCACAATAATACAGGAATTTTCAGAAAAATTTCTATAAATATAAAGAAACAGATTTTAAAAAAGGCGTTCTTTTCCGGTGCAATTACGAAAAATCTGTCACGATTTATAAAAATTGCGGAATGGATAATTTTCCCTGATGGACTTTATAATATCTCACTGGTATACTTTATCTATATAAACCAAAGAAAGCTGGGGTGATTTTCCATGAAATGGATAAAACGACTGAAGTTAAACAACATATTCAACTATATCACCCTATTTCTTTTGATCCCCTTTGCCTGTGTTTTGATCTTTTTATTCATTTACACCGCCTTTCTCACCGTTGCCCATGAACGGGAACTATTGAACATTGCCGCAGCGGATATTTCCCAATCTGTCAAAGTATCTTTATCCAGCATTTCCGACAGCATGCGCCGGGCAACCTACTCCAACAATTTCACCTACTTCAGCAACAGCAGCAATTCCAAAACCGTGGACAAATACGCCAAGACGTTTCTGGAGGAATGTAAAACAAATCTTTTTCCCTATTCTGAAACGGTGGGGGTGTTCCTTTACAATCAGCCTTGCAACGCCTTTTACTCCGCCTTTCATTACTTCGATGTGTTATTCCTTGGTCAAAAAGCCGCTTCGCTTTTGGTGGAGGACCCCACTTTGCTCACCGATCAATCCATGTTTCTCAAAACCATTGATGAAAAAACCTATTTGTTCTATTCCCGCACCAGCCGGTACGGCACGCTTACTGTGATGATCGATCCGGAACGAGACATCAGCCTTTCAAACTACAACTCCATTTACGGGGAATCTGCTGTATTTTCTTTCTCGGAAACTTCCATCTCCCAAAAAGACAGCTTTACTCTTCTCATGAAGGATGTGCCCCTGTATTTGAATTGTGTTTATCACATTCAATTTTCCCTCTCTCCCATACAGATCGTTTTGTTGGGGGTCATTCTGTTACTTTTGATTATCATTCCCGCTTCTCTGTGGTTTTTGACGCGTCTGGTAGCCAAGCCCCTTCGAGTGATCACCAACGCCATGGGAGTGATCACTGCCGGCAATTTGGATTACCGCATACCTCCCATTCAAAACACTATCAACGACATTGCCTCCTACGGAAAAGGCATCAACATGATGCTGGACGCCATTCAACAATATAAGGAAAACGACTTTCAAAGCCGTATGGACGCTACCCAAGCAAAGCTTCAATATTTACAGTTGCAGATCCGCCCACACTTTTATCTCAACTGCATGAAGAACATCAACTCCCTGATCGATTTGAAAGAATACGACAAGGCAAAGGCACTGGTGTACGCTCTATCCAGCTACATCTCCCACGCTTTTTCCGACATCAATGGGTTCATTCCCATCCGCGAGGAATTGCAAGCCATTCAAAGCTATGTGGATTTGTGCCGGGCCCTGGGAAATCAGATTCAACTTGACTTCAAACTCAGCGGGCAATGTATGGATATGGACTGCCTGCCCATGTCGCTTTTGACGTTTGTAGAAAACAGTATCAAACACGCCAAAAACGGAAGCTCACTTCAACTTTCCATCAGCGTGGAAGCTGTCACGGAACCGGGCGGCCAAAAAAAGATCCGTTTCCAGCTTCGGGATTCGGGCGGGGGCTTCCCGGAACAAACTCTTCGGGAAATGGAACAGCTGGACCCCTCCAAAACCGTATACCGCCGCACGCACGTGGGGATTGCCAACGTGCGTTCCCGCTTGTATTTGGGATATGGAGAAAAGGCCTCCGTACACCTGCGCAATGATGGGGAATGTGCCGTAGTGGAAATCGTCACACCCTGTGCGCAAAACTCAGAAAGGAGCCTGTATGAATATTTTGATCGTAGATGACCAGCCTAACGTGCTCGCTTCTTTGGCCACCACCATCGACTGGGAAGCTGCTGGAATCGGGGAAGTGTACACTGCCAATTCCACCTTATCTGCCAAATCTATTCTTTTGGACAAGCAGGTCCATATATTGCTTACCGATATTGAGATGCCCATGGAAAACGGACTGAAATTGATCCGCTGGATTCGGGATCACCGGCTTCCCGTAGAGTGTATCCTCATCACCTCCCACACGGACTTTCTCTACGCAAAACAGGGGATCGATCTGGGAGTCATTGACTATGTGGTTCAACCGGCCAAAAGCGAAAGCATTCTGCGGGCCGTGAAAAACGCCATTGAAAAAATCAGCTCCCGCAACACCATGCTGCAGGAGCTCCAGGTAGGGCGCTTTTCCCATTTTGAAATCAACAACGCTTCCAAACACTTTTTAAAAACATGGCCCCAAAACGACGGCTCCCCAGAATTTGAAACACAGCTTCGGGACAAGATCAAGCGCCTGAACGAACTGGGATTCCGCTGCTCTCAGGAAGACCCCTGTGCCCTCTTTTTGACCAACGTGGAAGAATGGACCAGTTTGCCCCTTTCCGAATTTGAACTGCGCAACACCTATAACGGGATTGTTCAATCGGTTTTTTCCTTTGTCAATGGATCTGCTACCACCTATTACGAGGACGGGTCCCACCTTGTCACCTTATTGACCGTTCCCTCCACAGAGGAACTGGAACCCTATTTTAAAATCATCCAGCACCGGGCCAAGGAAACTTTAAAGTGTTCCATCAGCATTTATTTTTGCTGTGTTTCCTTCCGGGAACTGCTGCCCGCTTTCCGGCTGATCTCCAGCATGGACTATCTCAACGAATCCGACCCTACTCCCCGGGTGGAACGGCTGTATTTGTCCGCGGAAAAGAAGAATCTGGATCAGGCCTCCCAACACTTTCGGGAGTATTACGAAAAAATCGAATCCTTCATCCAGCTCCACATTTCAGAACCCATCACCCGCCAAGCGATTTCCGAAAGCATCCACATTTCCCCGGACTATATTTCCCACATTGTACGCTCCATCGCCGAGTGCTCCTGCAAAGAACTAATCACCCATGAAAAGATGAAACACGCACGCCACTTGATTGAAAACACCTCCCAACCCATCGGAAACATCGCCGCCGCATGTGGCTACGATTCTTTTGCCTATTTCAGCAAAGTTTACAAAGCCACCTATGGCGTCAGTCCGCGGCGGGACCGGAAATAGAAAAAAATCCAACGGCTATCTGACAGCTCCGTGCAACATCCAGGACATTTCATTCCGGTTTTTCCAATCCATTTAGCGAAACATTTATCGGAAAACAAAAAAGGTAGACTCATGGTGGATTTCCATGTGTCTACCTTTCTCTTACGGCTTTCCCAAGCCTGAGGGTTGCCTCATTTGCCCCCATACAGGCAAATATTTCTCAAAGAGGAAGGGGACCTCCCGTGAAAAACAGCCGTTTGGCCCCCGACGTTTGTTTCTCAACTTGCGATGGGTACGATCTTACTGATTGACAACATTTTCGCAGAAGTGCATCAGGATCACAGCGACCTGAGCGCGGATAGCATTTCCTTGGGGACTGAGTGTACGATCGCTGGTACCGCTAATAATTCCGGCACCCACAGTCCACTGCATGGCGGGAATCGCGTATTCGCTCAGCTCTTCAAAGTCTGTATAGGAAAGAATATTGGTGCTCTCCCCTATGCTTACATCGTATCCCTTGTACTGCGCGTAGTTGTAGAGCATGGTAACCATCTGCTCTCGGGTGATGGGATCGTTTGGTCCAAATTTGTCGTTTCCGTATCCGGCTACGACTCCTTCGCTGGCGGCCCACTGGACTGCCTGACCGTACCAGGAATCCAAGTTCACATCGTCGAACACGGCTTCGGAATCCGCTTCAGGACAGCCTTCCAACTTCCACAGGATCGTGGCTATCATGCCGCGGGTGGTGGTTGCATTTGGGCTGAAGGTGGTATCGCTGGTGCCGATCATCAGATCGTTTGTATAGACATAGTACACAGCGTCCTCATACCAGGCGCCCGAAGGCACATCCACAAAGGGCATATCGGAGATAATCAGTGCGAAGGTTGCTTTCACCGTAACGTTACTGGCCGGCATAACAAAGGTGTATGTACCATTTCCCTTGTCGTCCAGTGTGACTGCTTTTCCGGCATCATCCGTCACGGTAAGGTTGGCGAGCCGATAACCTTCATCCGGTGCCGCGGTCAATGTGATGGTAGCGTCCGCGCTGGCGCTGGTCTGGTCCACGATAACCTTTCCGTGGTTGCCAGATTCCACGGTGATCTGGTAGCTGGGAGCTCCGCCACCGCCACCGGTGGGCCGCAGCACAAAGGTGGCCCCAACCGTCAGGGACGTATCGCTTTCCGCAACGGTATAGGTTTTACCGCTTGTAAAGGTGGCATCGTTCACAGTGAGATTGCTCACCATGTAGCCGCTGTCAGGCTGCCCGGTGATGACCAGTTCGTCACCGGCGATCACCTTCACGCCGCTTTCCAGGGCAACGCCCCCTCGGGTGACGGTCACGATGCCGTTTTCAGCGGTTTCGATCGTCAGAGGGATACCGGTCAAAACTTCCACTGTCAGGCCGATGTCCTCCTGCACATTGGAAATAAACACGGTCACAGAACCGTCGCTATTGGCTGTGATGGTGGCATCCTCACGGGCCACGGTCACGGTCTTGATGGCATTGTCCGGTTCAGGTACCACGGTGAACGTCACGTCGCCGCCTTGGCGAATCTGATTTTCCGGGCTACCGTCATAAGTTTCCGCAGGAGTTCGCTCATCGATGGTAACCGTGTAACCCTGTCCGCCTGCGGGAATTTCAAAGCCTTTGTATTCTTCAAACTCCACGGCAACGGTGATGTTCTGGCCTAGGGAGTCGATGGTCAAGGTGTTTGTGATATTGCCTTCCACCTCTTGGCCGTTGATGGTCCACTGCTTTACCATGTAGTTGGAAGCAGGAGTGGCCACGAACTGGATCTCGCTGCCGCCTGCCAACTGGACCACAGTATCAACGGCGATGGGGGTCTCGTCACACACACCGGAGGCTGTGCCTCCTCCACCAGACACGGAATACTCCACATCATACAGAAGCGCTTCGGTAAACGTTGCGCCCACGGTAATGTCGCTGTTAACAGTCAGGGTGACCGTCTTCGTGTTGGTATTGCCGGAAGCGTCACCCGTCCATTCCTTGATCATCCAGTAGTCCTCCGCCGTAGCGGTAAAGGTTACCTGGGTGCCATCGGCCACGGTTTCACCGGAATTGAGCGGTTCGCCGTCCACAGTGGCGGTGATGCTGCCGTGGGTGGTTTCCTCAATGGTGACGGTATACTGGGGAATAGCTTCCAGAATTGCCGTTACATTCCATGTGCCTTCTGTCAGGACGGGCACAGTGGCGGTGGTCTTGTCTTGGCTGATCTCCGCGTCAGCCGGCAGGCCGGCCCAGTCTTGCATGCGGTAGCCTTCCTCCGGACTTACGGTAAAGACGATCTCCTGACCGCCGGAAAGCTGGTCACCGGACTGGAATCTGCTGCCATTTGCAGTGGCGGTGATGGTGCCCATGGTATCATCATTCACAGCATAGTCCACTTGAATGCCCGCAATGGCATCAAAGCGCGTTTGCACGTTCACGTCGTCGGAAAGGGCTGCGGTGGTATAGGTCAAATCGGTATGCTCGATCGCTTGGCCGTCCACATACCAGCCCTGGAGAGTGTAACCGCTTTCAGCGGTGGCCGTAAAGGTGACTGTAGAACCGAAGTCCACGTAATCGCCGGTCTCCAAGTCGACAGTGGAACCGTCCACAGTGCCACTGGCAGCCAGGCTACCATTGGAGACGGAGAAGGTCACCACCGGTTTCTTGGTAAAGGTGATTTCAAAGGTGGTATCTGCGGTGATGTGATACTGTGCGGTCTGCACGCCGTTCTCTTTGTTGGTGTTCTCATAGAGGGCGTCCTCTGCACCGCGGACGGTAATGGTATCCACCACATAGCCATCCTCCGGAGTAGCGGTGATGGTGATGGTTTCGTCGTAACGGGCGGGGTCGGTCACCGTAGCACTGCCACCGTTGCCGGTTCGCAGAGTCACATTTTGCTCCACGCCCCAAAGCTCGACGCTCACGGTACAATCGTCTGCACCTGAATAGGTGAAGGTATTACCGGTCTCGCCAGTCTGCTCCACGCCGTTTACCTTCCAGCACTTCACCTCGTAGTTCTCGTCGGGAACCACAGTGAAGGTGACGGGTGCGGACACAGCAGCGCCGGATTCAATGGAATAGTCGCCCATCTTTGCGGTCAGCGTGCCGTGGTCGGGATCGGCAAACTGCACCTTGGGCAGGCCGGAAATGTACTGAACGGTTACGTTCAAATCTTCCATGGGTGTGAGAGTGAGGGTATTGCCCGTCTGGTGCTGGACCACACCGTTGACGACCCATTCCTTCACCCGGTAGTCCTCATCGGGAGTGGCGGTAAAGGTGATGGTTCCGCCCTCATAGACCACGGTGGGAGCGTTGTCATCATACAGTTCCATGCCCTTGCGCTCTGCAACAGCGGAAATGGTACCGTGAGTACCGCTGCCGCTGCCGTCGCCCACCGTGTCCACCACAGAGTACTGGACCTTATACTGGTCTAGCGCTTTCCAGGTGTAATTTACATTCACATCGTCCGTCACATCGTTGACGGTGTAGGAATAGGTATCGGTGCCTTCCAGGTCAGGATACTGGGTGATCACATAGCCTTTAGCAGGTGTCAAAGTGATGGCCAGATCATCGTAGTAGCGCAGGACGTCAGTACCGTTTTCAACGGTGTCACTGCCCCTCTTAACGGTGACGGTACCGTTTCCACTAAAGGCGGAACCGGTCAGGTCGTATTTCTCGATGGTCTTGAAACTGGCCTCCACATCGCTGTTGGCCTGGAGAATCAACTGATACTCGTCTTCGGTGACAATACCCAGGTCATCCAGTTCCTTAAAGTTCGTAATGCCATTTTCGGTGATCGCCCATTTCTGGATACGGCTGTCGGTCCCTGCCGCCGCATCGAAATCGATGGTCGTTCCCGGGGTAAGGGTGATGCCGGATTGGACGCCAATGCCGTTGGCTTTAGCCGTCAGCGTACCGCTGCCGCCGTCCACGCTATCGGTACCATAGGTAAGGGTGTAGGCGAGGAAGGACTCAAAGACCGCGCCCACGGTGACATCATTGTCTATTTTCAGACTGATGGAGGTGATATCGTTTTCGTAGTCTTTAAACGCGTCCGTCCAATTCTCAAAGGTGTAGTACTGATCGGCCACAGCTTGGAAAGTCAGGGTCGTGCCCTTGGGAACACTGAGCTTGCCATTTTCGTCCGGAGTGAGGACCGTATCACCATCTTTCACCACGATGGAGCCCCCACCGTCAACATTCAAGGTGACTGTCTTGGCAACTTCATCCATGGGCACAAACACAGCAGACACATGGTGCTCTGCCGCATAGGCGTGGAAGGTGAAGGTATTGCCGGCAGCGATGTAGGTTTTATCTGTGCTGCTTCCGTCGGTCACGGTCCACTCCTTGAGGGCATAGCCCTCTGCGGGAACTGCGGTGAAGATGATTTCATCGTCGCTGCCGAAGGTCGCGCCAGTGGTGGGGAACGACTCCCCGTTTACGGTTGCGCTCACGGTACCGTGTTCATATTCCCCAGTATAGGTGACAACACTTTCCTCTTTCACCACTGCGGCAGTCACGGTAATGGTGGTTGCCGCCTTGATGGCAAAGTTGAACTGGCCGTCCACCGGGGTGACGGTTTGGGTGCCTTCCTCTGTGGTCAAGGTCACTTCTGTGATGGCATAACCGGGCTGGGGAGCCACATCCACATAGATCAGGCTCTCCTCTTCCACCTTATCGCCACTGGCAATATTCACATTGCCCATGTGGGTGGCTTTCAGGGTGACCTCATTCTCGTTGTACTCCAGATACAGAGGCACATTGGCCTTGGGTGTGGTGATGATGGCCTCGTTGGACCAAACGCTTTCGCCGTTTTCGCTGTTTGTGGTCACCACAAAGGTATACTCCGTGTTGCTGTCCAGTCCAGTCACGGTGTACTCAAGAGTGGTAGCTGCCAAAGGTTCTTCATTGACCTTCCAGAAGGTTTCGTCATCCTCGCCCTTGGCATAGACGTAGTAGCCTGTCACAGCCACGCGCCCTTCGATCTGCGGATTGCTCCAGGTGAGATGGACGGAATCCAACCCTTGCAGCTCTGCGGCTAAGTCATTCACCGCCGGCGCGGGCGCGGTAATGTTGGAAACATTGTAGGCAATGATAAGGGCATTGTTGCCCGCGATGCCTAGATCAATGGTATCCTTGGCCAGGTTCCAGGTAAAGCCGTAGGACTTGGTGACATTTTCCGGGATGCCGTATTCGTCCAACAGGTACTGCCAATCCAGATTCTGCACCGCGCCGCTGGTCTCGGTCTCGCTGGCAACGGTGGTGGAGGAGCTGTTGGAATGCATATACTCCAGGCTGACATAACCCCCGGCCTTAGCCCCGTTGCCGATAATGTCAATGCCAGCCATTATGCTCATTTCAAAGGAGAAACCATTCTGGCTTTCAACGCTTTCGGTGGTGGCGCTGCCGTCAGATTTGGTGCTCTGGGTCTCGCCGCCGTTATAGCCCAGCTGATAGTGGGAGGAGCTGATCTGATCCAGATTGCTGGCATAGCCCCAGGGGTTGCCCTCCTGGCCCAAATAGCTCTTTTGGCCCTCGATCTTCACCATTTTTGTGGGAGCGATGGATTGGCCGGTCTCCTGCTGGTACTTCTGTGCGTTTTCTTCCATCAGAGCGTTGTACTCATCCACAAAGGAGTTATAGTCCGTGACGGACATCTGCACATAGGCTGGGGTCTTGGGAACGGAGATGGCAAAACCACTGCCGTCCTCCTTAGAGTCCAGATTATCCCACGACCAGCCGCCCTTATCTTTGTCGTAGAGCTCGTAGGTGTAGGTGATGACCGGGGTGCGCTGAATCACCACGCTGTCGTAAGCCTTGGTGGCAAAGCTGTCGGTGGTGGAGGTGGTCAGGGTTTCTTCAAAGGTCTCCGTCCAAGTGCTGGAGGAGCCGGCCTGCAATTCCACCGAGGAAAAATTGGTCTCTGTCTCCCCGACAAAGCCTACGCCAAAGGAGGTCTCATTGCCGCTGCCCGTAGTGTATTCATAGCTCTGGGTGAAGGAATAGGTGGTCTCGCCGGAGTCACTTCCCAGGTCAATGCCGTCGAAATACGGGGCCATCTGAAGCACCGCGGCTACCTGGGGGTCGGTGTAGGTCCAGTCCTTGCCCTTGTAGCGGGCCAGCGCACCGTCATCGTCCCGGTCCATGGAGACCAGCACAAAGTTGGTGTTGTAATTCCAGTGGCCCTCGGCACCGGCGCCGCCTTGGCCGTTGTTGCCGCCTATAAAGAAGCCGCTGCTTTTTGCATAGAACATACTGGTATCGGTGCCGGCGGCACTTCCCACGCCACCGCCGTTACCGTCATAGTTCTTGCCGCCCACGACGCCCAGACGGTAGAAATAGTCGTCCTCGTACTCCTGTTTATTGCTATAGACAAAGAAAATCTGCTCATAGCCGTAGTCGTTGCCGTCAAAATTGCCAACGGCCACAGAGGGGATGAAGGTCTCGTCACAAATGGTGCTCTGGACGGAATCGTCGTTGTCCTTGACGAACGAAACGGTATAGAGCTCATTGGCTCCGCCGGTGGAGAAGTCGATAATCTTGCCGCCCACAAAGACGTATTCCGCATTGATGTTACCATTAAAGGCCACACAAGCAAGGCTCAAGGGTGAGCGGCTGTTCTCACCGCCGGTGCCGCCGGAAAACCAGCCGGTGGAGGCAATGGAATGGAACCGGGTCACGCTGTCATCCGTGCCGGGGGAGGCAAAGCTGCCGTCGGTCCGGGCATTGAAGATGGCGATGTTCCAGGTCTCGCCGTCCAGCGCATAGGAAGTCGCTGCGTCAGCGGAATTGGCATAAGAGGTGACACTATTTTTAGTGCCGCCCACCACGATCTCGTCGGTGCCGTCGCCGTCCACGTCGCCAACGTCCAGACCCACGGCAGTCATAGTCTGATAGCTTCTCCGGCCGCTGCTGATGCCGTTATCCACTGCCACAAAAACGGCTTGATGGCCGCTGTCTGTCACAGGACTGGAAGCAGTACCGCCGTAGGACACGCCCATCATGGGGAGATAGTATTCGCAATCGAAGTGCTTGTTTTCATCAGGGGGCGCGTTCAGGTAAGAGACCGCCACCAGATCGTCCTTGCCGTCGCCATTGAAGTCGCCGGTAGCCAAATCGCAGCAGAGCTTGTTGCCCTTATCCCCCGCCTTGGCCATATCAGCGCCATGGTCCTCGTTGACATAGCGCCGGTGGAGCAGGTTTTTGCCCGCGCTTTTCTGCGTAACACTCAGGGTAGTTTCTCTCACATCGCAGTTGATCTCATAGAGGCCATAATCTGCCACGGTGTCGGCAGTGACAAAGGCCACAATGGTCTCCTTGCCGTCACCGTCATAGTCGCCGGCGGTGATAGCAAAGTAGTTGCCCGCCCGCCAGTTTTCCGGGTTGCTGCTCTTGATCCAACTGGCCGAGCCAGGGAATTTATAGTCGGCAAACATGATGCCAGTGTCCGCATCCTGGACATGGAGAACGATTTCGTTTGACCCGGTGTCAAAACCTATGTAGGCGATATGGTCCTTCCGGCCGGAACCGGAAGGGTCAAAAGCGACAGCCTCCACAAAGGACAGCTCTCTGAATCCGCTATTATAGTATTCATACTCGTCAAAGCTGCCGTTTACGCCGTCCTTGCCAAAGGCGCTGGGAATAGAGTCACTTTCGCCGTCCCAGCCGTCATACCACACAAAGGAAGTGTAGTTGCCGTTGTTGTTGACGGCATAGATGCCCAACTCGGACATCTCGTTCATCAGGAAGGGCTGGTCAACGGCGTAGCCGTAGGGGTTTTCCGTGCTGCTAGGGTCATACTCTGACGGCCGTCCCATATTTAAGATGCTGTCAAACTGGGACGAACCTGCTGCCGAGGCAGTCAGTGCTACGCTTGGCAGCATGGACAAAACCATACAAACCGCCAGTAACAAGGCCAATGACCGTTTACGAACGCGTTTCATGTTTCATCTCCTCCTTGTTTGCTTGTTTTTCTTTCATGCGTTTGCTTTTTTCTCGGAAATGGATACAGAACACGGTAATCACTACCGCAACTGAGAACGCCAGTACTCCCACTAGCACATAGCCGCCCGCATCTTCGTGCAGCAGCATAGAACCATAAAGTCCGGACAAGCCCGCCTGTTCCCAGCCATCCAGCGTTTTCGTCAATCCCACAAGGGTGACGGACAACAGGACGCAGATGGCCGAAAGGCGGAAAATCGCACGTTTTTCTTTCTGGCGCTGTTTTTGGCGGACCCGCTCCTTGACCATTTTTACATGGGTCGCGGTATCATACATGGTTGGAACCTCCTTCCCGGCCAAAAAAGCCTCTCACTTATATAGGTGCAAAAAACTCAAAAAACTCTCACCAAAAATTTGAAATTTATCCAATTTTTGTGTAAGCATAAAAAAAGAGCCGCCTTTCGGCGGCTTATAAGAAACTCATTTCACGATTTTGCATCCAGCCGGGGAAGAATCAGCCTTCCCACCAGAAGCCCCAACAGGACCACTGCCATGGGCAACAGATAGGCAATGTACTGTACCCATCCCCCATAGGCGATCAACAGATTATAAATGCCATGGAACCCGATAGACACACCCAAAAGTCCCAAGGTCCCCGCAACTTTCAGCCAGGTCCTCTGCCACACATAGGCAAGGCCATAACCGATTATCGCGCCGCAGATAATGTGCATGGCGCCCGTTCCGAAACCGCGAATCAGCAGGAAAACCAGGTCGTCCGCACCGTTTTCCACCAGATAGCAAATATTCTCAAAGGTGGCGAACCCGGCGGCAAGGATCAGCACGGCAGATGGGATATTTTTGGGTTCCGGTTCAAACACCAAAAGATAGAACAGCAGCGGCAGCAGCTTAAGCACTTCTTCCACCACCGGGGCGATCTCTACCGTGGCCTGCAAAGGGGTGGCCCCATAAAACGAAGCGAAAAAGGTATTGATATAGGCTGACAGCAGGCATACTAACATTCCGCCGAAAGAAAACAGGAAAAAACGGAGATATTTCTTTCCCATGCACAAAGCCGCCACCAGCAGCGGCGCGGCGATGCAAACAAAGATGTTTTCGATATAGGTCATACCCTCACCGTCTTTCTCATTACAGGCAGGAAGGAAATCAGACACCCTGTCAAAGCGAAGTCAATCCAGAAATAGGGATTTGCCAAGGTATCCCCCAGCCAGAAAGAGCTGGAAATCCACAGGCAGTTTTCCAGCACCACAAAGGCCAGGATGGCTCTGTGGAACCGGCAGCGGGCCTGATGCTTTGAGGCGTTTTTTTCTTCTCTATAGAACGCTATAGCCCGAATCCCGTCCCACGCCAGGGCGGTCATCACCGCACACCGAAGGATTCCGGAAAACACATCTCCCCTCAGAATGTAAAACACAAGCAGCACTGCCCCGATAAGAGGAGCCAGGTACGCCACCTTGCATCGAAAAGACCGAAGCAAGGGTGGGGAAAGAGTGAATTGCAGCAGGTATAAAAGGACGAAGCTTGCAATCCAGATGATCTCCGACACATAAAACAGGTCGGGCGTTTCGCCAAACAGTATAAAATACAAGATCCAGTAGAGAAGCCCCAAGGCAAAGCAGCCGTAAAAGCAAGAAAGCAGAAAATAGGGCTGACTCCGGTTTTTAAGGTAAAGCATCCCCGACCAGATACAACCCAACAGCACGGCGCAAAACTGGATCAGGTTGTCAACGAGTTCGATCATCGCGCTTCTCCTTTTCCCCGTCCTCCCGCCGGAATTTACGGAGACGGAAGCACAGGATGGTGACGCATACCCCCAGCAAAAACGCAACCAGGCCGATGATAAGATGGCCCATCACTGCGCCTCCTCCGAATATGCTGGCCGCCGTTTCAAAAACGGAATAGTTGTCTACGGTCATATTTTGAACTATACCGGGCATCAGCACGGACAACCCAACAATCACCGCAAGGCAGGCAGCCGCGGAACAGACAGTGGTCACCCGGATGCGCCGAATCCGCTTTCGCTGTTCTTCCTGGGCGATCCGTTGTTTCACCGCAGTAAGCCGTTCTTCATGACTGCGCATCCGTAATGCCCTCCTTTTCTAAAAGTCCCCGGAGATTCTGTTTCCCACGGTACACAATATTGGTGATCTGTTTTACGCTTTTCCTCAAAACTACCCCAGCTTCTTGATAGCTCATGCCTTCAAAATAAACCAGATATATGGCTTCCCGATAGTCGGGATTCAACTGCTCCATACACACATGCAAAACATGTTGCTGCTCCGCTGTTTGGGCGGCTTCCTCCACCAACGCTTCGCTTTCCGGTTCCTCTGTCAATTCCTCCAGGCTGAAACTGGCCCTCCATTTGCGTTTATGCTGCAATGCCATGTTTCGGGCGGTTTTGTAAAGATAAGCCTTCAGCCCACCGTCCCGGATGGCCGGCTTTTTGGTAAACAGATAGGTAAAGACTTCGATCATCAAGTCCTCGGCCTCGTGAACATCATGGAGATAACCGGTTATGTAGAGGATCAGCGCCGCTTCATATCGCCGCATCAGCTCGTCAAGGCTCTTTTCGTCACCATTCAGATAGTGGCGGTACAGTTCTTCATCGCTCATCACTGCCACTTCCTTTTCTCTGTTTTCGCGAATTCATTGGTTTTTCGGGGATGTCCAAAAATGTCCCCAAGCATTGTGCGCCGGGAATAGGGCCTTCGGTATGATCTGGGCCTCACCGCCATGTATCAATATCCTGCTTGCAACACAAGCGTGCACAAGGTGATCCCCTTGTAGTTCTTGGTTTACAACATCCATTTAAAATTATATACGAATATCGGAATATTTTCAAGCTATGAAACTCTATTCAGAATTCAATTTCAGTCATGGAATACCATGGGGAAAGCAGCGGTGAAACACGAGATCAGCAAACAAAGCCTCTCAGTTTCCCAGTTTTGATTTTCAAGACATGCCAAACCCACATAGAAAAAGGAGAAATATTTCTATGCAAACAAAAAAGAGCTGATTTTGCACATCAGCTCTCTTTATATCCGTAGTGAGTTTTTATCGTTTTCTTGTGTTTTGCGTCCCTGGAACCCCTGATTTCACGGAACTTTTCCCTGTTCCCTTTTATAGGTGAGACGGGTCCGCTTTTTGCAGGGTTTCACACTGCCGAAACGCTTATTCGTTATAGAGGTACTTCTTTTTCAGCGGCAAAATTTCTTCCAACCCGCGGACAAGGTATTGGTTCCAAGTACGCCAATCATGGTCAT
>ENA-UOJL01002603-UOJL01002603.1-human-gut-metagenome-genome-assembly--contig:-P47-NODE-2603-length-14317-cov-4.964942_pt1 | contig 14317 bp, 15 predicted proteins | sample MGYA00242347_ERZ723894 | MGnify/ENA metagenome assembly ERZ723894
TTATCCACATACCATCTATTGCTTATGTACTTTTCTCTTTTATGCATTATTACACCGGTTTAATCTACAGTATATTTTCTATCAGCTTTATGACAGGATTGTTTTCATACAGATACTTAAGCATCAGGGAATCATTTATATATAGTGTCATTATCTGTCCTGCTTCTGATGTGGCTAACAATGATATGAGCGCAAGGAGCAGCCATACTATAACTATTCCTTTTATAAAACCTACGCCAAAGCCGGCAACCCTGTTTACAGTACTTATAACCGGCACTCTTTCTATTTTTCGTATTAGTCTGCGGACAAAGTACTCCACTATTCCAAGCAAAAAGATTACTATAAAAAATGATAGTCCTGTCATGATGGCATTGGTAAGCTGCATGGATATTGAGTCGTATGCCCCGGATTTCTGCAACAATATGTTTGCCATATCAAAATCACCCGTGGCTTTCTGTCCCTGTGCAGCTATTTGTTTTTCGATATTACTGCATATGACAGACTCTATCCCTGTCTGCGATAATATATTATCCCTGACATATGGGGCTGCCATGGTTGACGCTGTGAGCATCAGTATACAGGCTGCAAGTGAATATACCATGCGAAGCACACCTCTTGTGTATCCTCTCACCACATTCCACGCAATAATACATATTACCGCAATTAACAGCCAATTCATTTCAGTCTCACCTCGTCCATTGCGCCGTCATAGATGAAGATATAGTTATTCATACCTGATTTATACATCACCTTGTACAGCTTGTTGTCAAATGTATGATAGAATTTCTTAACTCCGTGTATGGTGTATATCTCACAGGCTGTGTCTCCTGTTACGCACACCTCGTTATTGCTGTCAAACTCTATACTATTGTAGGCAATAGCTGTGTCGTTTTCCATAAGCATCTTACCGTTAAAATCATAAAGCTTGATATGACTGGTGCATTTTTTATCATTGTTGGAGTATGCTACTCCTATATATTTATTATTGTAAAATACGCTGTCTATCAGTTTTTCCAGCTTAATAGTCTGCTTGAGCTTTGGCTTCTGGCTTCCGTCAAATACCATAATATTCTGATCTGAAACTGCTATCATCCTGCTGTCGGAAACATATGCTATTTCAGGTATGAGCTGATTCTCATACTTGTAAGTGCCGACATTGTTGTCTATCTCATTTTGTCCTACTGATCCAAAATTGTAAAAGGATATAACGCTGTCCGTCTTTCCTCCGGAGACATCTATCATATCTACAGCCAGTTTTTTAGCATCATATGAAAGAGCTATATCAACAGGTATGTTCTTCTGTTCTCCGAAAAACTCACCACTTGCCAGCTCTTTTCCGTTTACATCATACAGCTTTACATAATAATTTTCATTCTCACTGACAAGGACTGCCACTGTGCCCTGGCTTGCTATGCAGGCTTTTATAATAGGCCACGATGTTCCTATTTCTTTTTTTACTCCATTCTTGTCCATGATATAGAGGACTGTTCCACCCCTGTCATAGATAGTCATAAAGCTTTCGCATGTGACTACCTGTGGCGATGACATCTCAAATGCCTGATTCCATATACGGTTTCCGTCTGAGTCTGTATACAATACACCATCATTTCAGTACTCCACTACCGCTCCGCAGAAATCCACGAACGACACCGCACTCTTGTCCTTCTGCTCCACGCTGTTTTTGACATCAAATGACTTGTAGGTGCGCAGCGCCATCCACAACCATACTATAAGAAATAAAGCCACGACTGCTGCCACGACTATTATTATTCTTTTTGCTATTTTTCTTCTATGCTTTCGTATTTTCTCCTCGAGCTCGTCCAAATCGGTCTCGACAGTTTTAAAGTCTGATTTCTGTGCCATAATCTTATCCTTTTGTCTACTTCCAAAATATTTGTTACTTGGCAGTATACCATTCACCGGATATTTTTTCCACAGGATTTAAATCTTCTTCTGTTGACATGGCCGGAAGTGTCTCCTTTGTGTCTAATGTTCCACTCATTCCAGCGGCGGCTTTAAGCCCGATAAGCACTATAAGCACTGCTATCGCTGCAACCATCACTACAGATGCAAACGAACCCTTGCGCGGTTCTTTTCCTGCCTCCATGGCTTTTCTGTACCGGCCGCGTTCTTTCGATATGCTGCCAAATTCCTCAGGAAACGACACATTGATCCTGTCGTCCGCCGAAGCTCTTCTATGTATCCGGCTGTAGCTGCTTTTGGCCGCTGTGTCAGTGTCCTCATACAGGCTGCTGCTTTTATTATTGTCATCGTCATTACTATAACTGTCGATTTTATTATTGTTATTTGCATTACTATAGCTGCAGGTTTTATTGCAGGTGTCCGTTTCATTATAGCTGTCAGCACTATCACAATGCTCATTCATGCGGTAATATACAAAAAAGCCTGTCTTTTTCTTCAGATGATTATTCTTTTTGATAAAGAAGTTTTCCTCCTGCTCGGTCCTGTTCAAAAGGAACATAAGCTGATGAGCGCCGCCAAAGTGCTCCCTGTGTATATTTTCAAGCATGGGTGTTGGCTCAGCCGGAAAATCCTCCTGCCTGAATGCCCATCCGACGATAATCAGTTCCTCGTAGCTTTTCTTTATCTCCGCAAACACTCTGCTCCATACCTTATTGGTCCAAAGAGGCGCATTTTTGTCAAACTCCATATCATATACTGCAATCGCCGCCTCCACAAATGTGGCATACCTGCCTCCGCTGCTCTCCGTATGCCCCATGAGTACAAAAACCTCTTTATCCTTAAAGCCCTCTGTCTTTATGCGCTTGTACGCTTTCTCCGATATGTAAACACGGCCCTCATCCGCCGGTGTGCCAATCTGCTTGACGTTGTTCGTCACAATATCTATCATGCCAGCCTCCTTTTTCGGTCAGCATAGCACTTGCAAAATGTAAATTTATGCAAAATTATGCGATTATAAAGGTATTTTGCAGTTAATCCCCAACGAAAAAAGGACGCATGAACCCATGCGCCCGACTTTTCCCATATGAAGCAGTCAATTGCTTCGCACTCGACACCCTATAATCCACCGGAAAGCGTACAGTATATTCTGAAGAAAACAATATGAACTGCCGCAGGGTTCCATTATGTAAAATAGCAAGAATGACTAAACTCATTCAACACGCTATCCACACGAAATCCTGCGGCTGACTTCATATTTTTTCTGAGGAATATACTGTACGCTGCACCGGTGAGCACAGCCCCCAAGTGCGAAGTAACAAACCTACTTCATATAATTCTTTACTTTGTTGTAGATGCCCTCTGCATCCAGTCCATACTTGTGGATAAGCTCCACTGCCGGTCCTGACTCGCCGAAGCGGTCCTCTACACCGATACGCAGAAGCTTTGCAGGCTGCTCCTCACAGAGTACCTCTGCCACAGCACTTCCAAGTCCTCCATTGATAGAGTGCTCCTCTACAGTGACTGCCTTGCCTGTCTTTGATACAGATTTAACAATCAGCTCTCTGTCGATTGGCTTGATTGTATGGATATTGATAACCTCAGCATCTATGCCGTCTGCTGCGAGCATTTTTGCTGCCTCAAGTGTCTCTGATACCTCAAGTCCTGTTGCAAATATAGATACATCCTTGCCTTCCTTGAGTACGATACCCTTTCCGATTTCAAACTTGTAGTCCGGTGTGTCGTTGATTACAGGCACTGCAAGTCTGCCGAATCTAAGGTATACAGGGCCCACATGGTCGTATGCTGCCTTTACTGCGGCTCTTGCCTCCACATCGTCTGATGGGTTTATTACAACCATGCCCGGGATTTCTCTCATGAGCGAAAGGTCCTCGAGGCACTGATGTGTAGCTCCGTCCTCACCTACAGAGATTCCTGCATGTGTGGCACCTATCTTGACATTGAGATGAGGATATCCGATTGAGTTTCTTACCTGCTCATAGTTTCTGCCTGCTGCAAACATGGCAAATGAGCTGATAAAAGGCACCTTGCCGCATGTAGCAAGTCCTGCTGCGATACCTGTCATATTGCACTCTGCGATTCCGCAGTCCCAGTGACGCTCAGGAAACTCCTTCTGGAATATACAGGTCTTTGTGGCACCTGCCAGGTCAGCATCAAGTACAATAAGGTCATCGTGGGCTTTTCCAAGCTCTACGAGTGCATTTCCGTAGCTATCTCTTGTAGCGATTTTCTTTACTTCTGACATAATGCTTCACCTGCCTTTTCTAAGTCTGCCATTGCGATTTCATACTCCTCGTCATTTGGAGCCTTTCCATGCCATCCTGCGGCATTTTCCATGAACGATACGCCCTTGCCCTTTACAGTCTTTGCGATAATGGCTGTAGGCATGCCCTTTGTCTCACGAGCCTCCTTGAAGGCTGCCCTGATCTGGTCGAAATCGTTGCCATCGATATTGATTACGTGGAAATTGAATGCCTCAAACTTCTTGTCGATTGGGTATGGTGAGCATACGTCCTCAACAGAACCGTCTATCTGGAGGTTGTTGTTGTCAACGATAACTACGAGATTGTCGAGCTTGCGGTGGCCTGCCCACATGGCTGCCTCCCAGATCTGTCCCTCCTGAATCTCACCATCTCCTGTGAGTGTGTATACACGGTAATCCTTCTTGTCATATTTTCCTGCTGCAGCCATTCCTACTGCGGCAGATACACCCTGTCCGAGCGAGCCGCTTGACATATCAATGCCAGGGATGTGCTTCATATCAGGATGTCCCTGCAAATATGAGCCTGTATGACGGAGTGTCTTTAAATCCTCCTTTGGAAAATATCCCCTCTCTGCGAGTGTAGAGTAAAGTCCCGGTGCTACGTGTCCCTTTGAGAGCACGAAACGGTCCCTGTCCTCCCATTTAGGATTGGCAGGGTCTACATTCATCTCCTCAAAATACAGATATGTAAAAATATCTGCTGATGAAAGTGATCCACCCGGATGTCCGGATTTGGCACTGTGAACTGCTGTCACAATGTCCTTGCGAATTTCATTCGCCATCTTCTCAAGTTCAAGATTGTTCATGATGTCTCCTTCTATCATTTATATCTCTGTTCTTCCCTGAAGCGCCCTAAGCAGGGTCACCTCGTCAATATATTCCAAATCGCCTCCTACGGGAACTCCGCTTGCGATTCGTGTCACTTTGATGCCGGTAGGTTTGATGAGCTTGCTGATATACATGGCCGTAGTCTCGCCCTCCAGGCTTGAATTGGTCGCTATAATGACCTCGTCTACGTCTTTTTCAAGGCGGACCATGAGCTCCTTAAGGCGGATATCCGCAGGGCCTATGCCAAGCATGGGTGAAATTGCGCCACCCAGCACATGATACACTCCCTCATATTTACCGGTCTTTTCGTATGCCACAAGATCCCTCGTATTCTCAACAACCATGATGGTCTTGTGGTCTCTTGCCGCATCCCTGCAGATGGGGCATAGCTCGTCATCTGTTAGTGTATAGCAGCATTTGCAGTATCTGACATGCTCCTTCGCATCGATTATGGCGTCAGAGAGCGATTTTGCCTGCTCCTTTGGCATATTTATGATATGAAATGCCAGTCTCTGCGCTGTCTTGGCTCCGATTCCCGGAAGCTGTGACAGCTCCTCTATTAGTTTTGATATCTCACTGCTGTAAAAATCCATTAAAACAGACCGCCACCCAGGCCACCGGTAATTTTGGACATAGATGCCTGTGACTGCTCATCAATCTGGCGAAGTGCCTCATTGGTTGCTGCCATGATAAGATCCTCGAGCATCTCGATATCATCAGGATCCACTACCTCCTCAGATAATTTGACCTTTGTGATTTCCTTTTTTCCAGAAACAGTGACTTCGACTGCTCCGCCGCCTGCCTTTGCCGTAACCTCAGCATCCTCAAGCTGCTTCTGAGCCTCCTCCATCTGACGCTGCATCTTCTGCGCCTGTTTCATAAGATTGTTCATGTTTCCCGGCATTCCTCCAGGGAATCCACCTCTTCTTGCCATTCTGGCGTCCTCCTTGTTTTTAATGGGCTAATCCCAGCCCTGTTTATAACTTAGTTTTCTTCCTCTATATCAAAATTTATCATATCTGTCAAGTCCACAACCGCTTCCTTTGCGCTGACTGCGGAATTATTTTTCTTGACCGTCACCTCGACTTTTTTGCCTATACGCTTTTCTATAAGCGAAGCCAGCGTATCCATACAGCCTGCACGGTTTTCAGAGAGATACTCATATGCATTCTCATCATCAAACATTAAAATCAGGTCAGAGGAATTGCCAAGCGATGTCACAGCCTTGTTCAGATAAACCTTTGATGTTGCTCCCATCTCCGAAAGTATGGATTTCCAGTGCTTCATGAGCTCTGAGATATCCTGTGGTATTGCTTTGGGAAGCTCCTTTTTCACTACAGGCCCGCTTGCTGCGGCCTGCTGCATATCCTGTGTCTGCGCAGCCTGTGCCGCTACAGGTATACCCTTTTCAAGCTTTTTCTCTATGCTGTTTATGCGGTCAAGCACCGAATCATAGCTCTTTTCCATCTGCGGCCTGCACAGCTTTATTATGGCTATCTCGACCATAATACGCTTTTGCGATGCAAACTTTACCTGGCTGGACAGCTCGGAAAATACCCTGATATACCTGATGAGTGTCTCAGGCTTCACAAGCGCTGCCTCTTCCTTAAGCGCCTCAAGATTGTCCTTTGAGATGTCGAGCACCTCCTCCATATCGTCGGAGCTCTGCAAAAGCAAAAGATTCCTCATATACCAGGTGAAATCATTGACAAGCTGCGACAGCTCCCTGCCCTCATCTATGAGCTCGCCAAGTATGCGGATGGCGCCTGTCACATCCTCGTCGAGTATGCGCCTTAAGAGCCTTGAAAACACCTCTGTGTCCACCGCTCCAAGCACCTCGAGCACATTTTCATAGGTGAGCTTCTCTCCCAGATGGAAAGCAATGCACTGGTCAAGAAGACTTAATGCATCTCTCATGGAGCCGTCTCCTGCCTTGGCCACGTACCTTATGGCACGCTCCTCGACCTCCACCTGCTCCTGCTCCATCAAATCGCTGAGTCTGGATGCAATCGTATCTATGGAAATCCTGTGGAAATCATAGCGCTGGCATCTGGACAGGATAGTAATCGGTATCTTGTGTGCCTCGGTGGTCGCCAGTATAAATATAACGTAGCTCGGCGGCTCCTCAAGTGTTTTTAAAAGTGCATTGAAGGCTCCTGCCGAAAGCATATGAACCTCATCGATGATATAGACCTTGTACCTGCCCTCTGTCGGGCGGTATGTGACCTCCTCACGAATCTGTCTGATATTGTCCACGCCGTTGTTTGACGCTGCATCTATCTCTATGACATTCATGGATGAGCCCTCAGTGATTGCCCTGCACGACGGGCATTCGCCACACGGGCTTCCGTCTACAGGGTGCTCACAGTTGACTGCCTTTGCAAATATCTTGGCCACAGTGGTCTTTCCTGTACCTCTCGTACCGCAAAATAAATAGGCATGCCCTATTCTGTCAGCTTTTATCTGATTTTTCAGTGTTGTTACAATGTGTTCCTGTCCCTTTACGTCCTCGAACTCCTGTGGACGGAACTTACGGTATAGGGCCTGATAAGACACGCCTTTTCACCTTCCTTATATCTAATATTGCTGCTTAATCTCCGAAGCAGATACCTGTGCGCTTTGCTTCCTTGATCATCTGGCTCTTTGGATCTACAGTCTTAAGCTTTCCTGCTACATCGGCAAGCGGAATCCTCTTTGTCTGTCCGTTTACCATGGCTATCATGCAGCCGTAATCCTCATCCATGATGGCCTTTGCTGCTGCTGAGCCAAGACGTGTACAAAGCACTCTGTCGTAAGGACATGGGCTGCCGCCTCGCTGTGTATGTCCCGGAACTGCCACTCTGACCTCAAGACCGAGTCTTTCGCTGATGCGGTCTGCAACCTCGTATGATACTGACGGGTATTTGCTCTTTGCAAGCTTCTTCTTGTATTCCTTTTTGGAAAGGGCTGCATCCTCCTTGGAGATGGCTCCCTCTGCTACTGCAAGAATGGTAAAGCCCTTGCCCTCCTTTGTTCTCTTGTGGATGGCATCTACGACCTTGTCAATATCGTATGGTATCTCAGGAAGCAGAATGATGTCTGCACCGCCCGCAACACCTGCGTACAGTGTGAGCCAGCCTACCTTGTGGCCCATAACCTCAACGATAAATACACGGTTGTGGGATGCTGCTGTGGTGTGGATGCAGTCGATTGCATCTGTAGCTATATTGATCGCGCTCTGGAAGCCAAAGGTCACATCTGTGCCGTAGATATCATTGTCGATTGTCTTTGGCAGATGAATGATATTAAGTCCCTCTTCCCTGAGAAGATTGGCTGTCTTTTGTGTGCCGTTTCCGCCCAGGATAACGAGACAGTCAAGACCAAGCTTCTTGTATGTGTTTTTCATGGCTGCGACCTTGTCCAGTCCGTTCTCATCCGGCACTCTCATAAGCTTAAAAGGCTGTCTTGATGAGCCGAGTATTGTGCCACCCTTTGTCAGGATGCCCGAAAAATCCTTTGATGTGAGTATTCTGTAGTTCTCATATATGAGTCCCTTGTACCCGTTCTCAAAGCCGTAAATCTCAAGCTCGTCGACATTGTGTGCCAGCGCCTTTACCACGCCTCTCATGGCTGCGTTAAGTGCCTGGCAGTCTCCTCCGCTGGTAAGCATTCCAATTTTCTTCATTGCTGCTTCCTCCTTATGCATTATTATGATTGTCTTTTATTATGCTAACCCCTGTACTCCTTATCCTTCTCCTCCTCGCGGAGCCTGTCCTCCTCAGGCATGAGCTTTCTGAAAATACGCTCAAAAATAAACTCATAGGTGAGTGCTGCGCCGACAGGAAGTATGAAAATGAGTGGAATAAGAATCCATACAAGTATAAGTGATACCACAAGTATCACTATGACCAATAATGTCCACGGCAGGTTGGCGATAAGAATGAGTATTGTATTCTTAAGGGTTATCTTTGTGACCTGCTCAAATCGTGAAATATACGCTGATGTGTATATGGCCCAGGCTGCGGCAATAAGTGCCATTATGATGAACACGATGGAGAAGGCTCCCCACTGATTGCCTGTCTTAAGACCTGACCACGTAATATAAATATCTCCCAAAAGCACGATAAGTATTATAAGCTGTACCAGCCATGCCTTGGTGGCCTGCTTGAAATTTACCTTAAACGCATGCCAGTAGCCTCTCCACACATAGCCCTCATCGCGATGGATGACACGGCGCGATGTATCGTAAAGTGCTGTGGATGCCGCTCCTATTGTAAAAACAGGTATGCATGATATGATCCAGCAAAAGCTCAAAATAACCATATCTACCAGTTTGTTTAATGCTCTGAAAAATTTGTTGTCTATGTTGAAAATGCCCATAATGCCCTCCTATATCCTGTGGTGCTCTCTGTTTTGTTCTCTCTTTTTCTCATAGCGTTCTTCACGCTGCCTCTTCCTCTCCTCAGGTGTGAGGCGTTCCTTTTTCCTGCCGATATAGATATTCCACTTAAGATATGCCTCCTGGGCATTTCTTGACTTGTAGATGATATTTTTCTCCTCACCTACTATATCCGTGATGCTGTACCAGCCTCTATCGTACATGAACTCTGACTGCTTATCATCAAAGTCCTTGGTTCCCAGCACAAATTTGTGTATTGCATGCTGCTGTCCCATGTAATCCAGTCCTCCTTGTTGTAATTTTATTTTATAGCCACCCTGTCCAGTACATAGTCAACTGCCTGCCTAAGGTGCTTATCCTTCTCATACTGCTCAGTTTCCTTAAGCTTTAAAGCTTCTTCTCTGGTGAACATATCACGCAGTACCACCCGATGATGCTCTACCGGTATATATGACACCTTGTCCTCAAACACAGGCTTGAGCACATAGTACGGCACCGCCTTTTCTCTCTTAGATGCCGCAAGCGGTACTATGTTGTCAACCACGCATACGCCAAGGGTTTCACTATATATAATCTGTTTCTTTTGAAACATGCTTTTACCTCCGTATTTACATACACATCTATAATATCACAGACAGCGTTCTTTTTCAAAAACATTTTATCTGGCATTTATTTTTTTATCTTTCTGGTCATAGAAATATGGTCAGACGCATGTATACTTATCCTATATTTTGTTAATGGCGGTACACTTGCAGTGTGGCAGTCACCTGTGATATACGCTTTCATAATTTCTTAGCCTAGTGGGAGTAAATGCCGCCTCAAACAGAGTTTATCAAGCGCAAAAAATCAAACGCGCTATTTACATTTGTCACATGCTCCATGCTGTGTTGCTTGAACGAGTATTTTTTGCGCTCACTTTTGTTTGATGCGGCATGTAACTCCCACACGGCACGTCATAAATCAAGCGTATGCCACAGGTGAACGCCGCACCACAAGTGTACCGCCACAAATGAACATAGAAAATCAAGCAAAAAAATTTGGAGGATATATGAAGAAAGCAGCCGTTTTTAACGATTTGTCCGGCTTTGGAAAATGCTCTCTGACCGCCGCAATTCCGGTACTGTCCGCACAGGGCGTACAGTGCTGTCCCATGGCATCAGCAGTGCTGACAAACCAGACAGGATATGAATATCATAAATGCACAGACCTGACAGCCATGATTAAGGACTACATCGACAACTGGCAGAAAAACAATGCCCACTTTGACGGCATTTACAGTGGTTTCATGACAGGCTCAAAGCAGATTGAGCTTTTTATGGATTTTTTAGATGTATTTTATGAGGAAAACACAATGCTGCTCGTGGATCCTGTGATGGGCGATGACGGCAGAACCTACGGCATATACTCTGCCGCTCTTTTGGATGGCATGAAGGCGCTTTCCAGGAAGGCCGATGTCATCACACCAAATCTGACCGAGGCATGCCTTTTGGCAGACTATGATATCGAAAAGGTATACAGCGACACGAGAAAGGATGTGCTCCTGCCTCTTGCGACAGAGATAAGCGAGAAGCTGCGAGGCCTGTCCGGCAAAAATCAGGATGTAATCATCACCGGCATCAAATGCAGGGATGACAAGGCACCCTTTATATACAATCTCGTGACTACCGCAAATGGTACTACAACCCACAGATCACACTTTTTCGACGTGAGCTTTTCGGGCACAGGAGATCTGTTTGCATCTGTTATATGTGGAAGCAGACTGAACGGATTTTCCACAGAGGAGGCCGCAGAGCGCGCCGGAAAATTCCTGTATGACAGCATTGCAGATACCATGAATGATGACACCGCACCGAATGACGGAGTGAATTTCGAGAAGTTTTTGCGGGAGCTGATGTGATGTTTATGTGATTCTTATCACCCTTTGCAGAAAATTTATCGGATTATCAATTGAGCTCTTAAATCAGGCTTAACACAACACAAAGGAGAACCTATTTTTATGAACTCACAGGTTAAAAAACTCACATTTACTGCCCTCATGGCAGCCATGATTACTATTTTCACATCATATATATGCCACATTCCGGTTGGACAGAATGGCGGATATATTCATTTTGGCGACAGCCTTATCTATATCGCAGCGTGCCTCCTTCCGTGGCCGTATGCAATGACAGCCGCAGCTATCGGCGGTGGCATGGCAGATTTGCTGACCGCACCTATCTGGGCGCCTGCAACAATCATCATAAAGGCACTCATATCCATCCCGTTTACCAACAAATCAGATAAAATTGTGACCGTGAGAAATGTAGTATCGACAATCATAGCTTTCGCAATTTCCGCAACCGGCTATGCCATTGCAGAGGCCTTTATCACATATGGCTTCACAAAGCAGGCCTTCACCGGTCTCATCGCAATAATTCCGGTTTCTGTTCCGGGAAGCTGTATACAAAGCGGTGGAAGTGCTATAATATTTGTTATTCTTGGACTGGTGCTCGATAAAATCGGATTCAAGAGAAGATTTTTCACATTGGAGGAGACTAAATAATGGCTGATATAATCTATACATACAAGAACGAAGTTTATGCAAATATCACAAATAAATGTGACTGCGCTTGTACATTCTGTATACGCTCTCAGAAGGACGCTATAGGCGATGCGACATCACTGTGGCATACGGTGGACCCAACATATGATGAGATAATAGCTGCAATCGATGCATTTGATTTTACAGGCTATGAGGAATTCGTCTTCTGCGGCTACGGTGAACCAACCTGCGCGCTGGATATCCTTGAGAAAACAGCTAAATATGTGAAGGAAAAGTATAAGCTTCCTATCCGCGTAAACACTAACGGACTAGGCAATCTCTATCACGGAAGGGATATCGTGCCGGAGCTTTCTGAGTATATTGATTCGGTTTCCATCAGCTTGAATGCAGCTAATGCCGAGGAATACAATAAGGTCACAAGACCAACCTTTGACAATGCTTATGAGGCTATGCTGGATTTTGCTGAGGAATGCAACCGCATGATCAAGCATACACAGCTTTCTATCGTGGATGTGCTCCCTGAAGAGGATATAAAGACTTGTCAGCAGATTGCTGATGAGAGGGGTATTCATCTGAAGATACGTCATTTTTCGAATTAGGAGAATTTAGGAATAGAGTATAAAAAATACCCATTTCCATTATAGAATATAGTTATAATGGAAAATGGGTATTTATAGGTGATAACATATTATCACTGCACTATAGATACTCCCCAAGCATTTCACTAACACAATCTCTTATATTCAGTGCGGTTTTCCTTGCCATTGTCATATTTAATCCAATTTTTTGGGCAACCGCGAGAATATCGTCCAGTTCCGGATTTACACCATTTCCATTTACCGTGGTAGCATGCTCTCCACCGATTGAATTACTGTAGGTGAGGTCATACGCCGGTGACAATTTCCAGCTACATTCATCTTCATCATACAGATAAGTAAAATTCTTCGAATGGTCATCCCTGTTATGCGCATACACATTAAAGCACATAAGTCGATACAATTTTTCACATTCTTCCATAGATTTGGTAAGCTGGAGTGTAAGCTGCATCAGAATATCATAATCGAGATTTGGTATTCTGTGAGATGTTTCTAAAAGCCCGGAAACGGATATCATGTGAATCCTTCTGCTTTTTGAGTCATTAGTACGGTCAAATCTCTTCGTTCCAAAATATCCTTTCGTGCGCTCAGAGGAAAATAATCTTACGTTTTCCATTGCTATTCCACATTCTTTGGCACACATTGCATAATCATATTCCTGTCTGCCTATATCTTTGCTATCATAAGATGACGGGAATTTGATGATCCAATCCTCTCCATCTACCTTTGTAAGTATCTTAGGTCTGGCTCCGCCGGAAGAGCCTCCCTTAGAAAACAGAAAGTCCAGATTATCGCAAGTCTCTGTGCTCAATATTTTTTCACATTCCAATGCAATTTCATCCAACGATTTCTCATCGTGATTTTTTTCCATTGTTATAACAGGCTGGTAGGTTAAAGCTCCCATTCCGGAAGCCCCTACAATCGCAAGTCTCTCAAGGCTGCCTATCTCATGTGGATTTATGCCATTTTTCTTCATAAGTCTGTCAACCAACAATCTGCCCCAGCCATCAGGCAGACTATCCGCAAAAACACCAAAAAGTCCCTCGAACGGATCTATCTTTGGCATAAAAACCTTCTTTTCCAAAGGCAGCGAAAAAGGGCTTATGGAAAATCCATTTGCTAGCCAGTTACTGTCATACTCAAACGCAGCCAGACGATTTTGGTACAAAGCAATCGTTCCGACGAGTCTTTCATGATAAAAGACTTCCAGCTTATTTAGTCTGTTCATTAATTACCTCCTCGATAGATGCAAATGGCACATTATTAAACAAGTCTTCAAGTTCGTTCTCCACATCAAGAGCTATTGCAATTTTGGTCAAAGATTGCAGGGATATCTCGCCGCTCTGCTCAAATCGCTTAAGTGAACCAAGACTTACACCTGATCTTGCAGCTAATTGCTTTTGAGTGATTTTCTTTCTTTTGCGCAAACGTACTATCTTTTGTGCAATGTCGTTATTTATTTCTGTCCATGTTTTTTGATATAAGTTAATCATGCTAATATATTATCCCTTTTTGGTATTTTTATCAAGATATAACTAATATATTATCCCTAAATATTCATAACTCCAAAACCCAAGGTAAATAGTAACCCGAGAATCCCCTTTGTAACCCAAGACCCCCTCTTTGTAAATGAAAATCCGGTTTTGTAAGCGAGATTCCCGGTTTGTAAATGAAAGTCCAGGTTTGTAAGCAAGATTCCCGGATGTTCATTTCTATTACGATATGATATAATACGTTCAGCAATAAATTTGCGTACGACAACCAGAGAT